>WNFV01008350.1_pt1 | contig 11705 bp, 8 predicted proteins | sample 5400101 | NCBI WGS metagenome assembly WNFV01 (sample SAMN13153361, study PRJNA577476) | soil metagenome | isolation source: 115 cm soil or saprolite under grassland replicate 1 | place: USA:California | collected 2016-06-15
TTCATGAACAGGGCAATCGGCGCTGCGATCCATACCTTCGCACAGGATACAGCGAAGGTTCAGGTGGTCGCACCGGCGCCGACGGTGACACCCGAACCGCGCTCCCTCGGCTCCCGGCTCACGGGAATCTTCGGTCTCATCCTGATCCTCGGGATTGGCGTGGCGTTCTCGCGCAACCGCAACGCGATCAGCCGGCGCGTGGTCGCCTGGGGGGTTGGTCTGCAGCTCGTGTTCGCCGTATTCGTGCTGCGCGTGAGCTGGGGTCGGGAGATCTTCAGCTGGCTCGGCGCCACGGTGACGAAAATCCTCAGCTTCTCGTACGCCGGCTCGGAATTCGTGTTCGGCGAGATCGGCAAGCAACACTCGAGTCTCGGCGTCATTTTCGCGTTCCAGATCATGCCCGCGATCATCTTCGTCTCCGCGCTATTCGCGATCATGTACTACCTCGGCATCATGCAGGTCGTCGTGAAGGCGTTCGCCTGGCTGATGAACAAGATCATGGGCGCGAGCGGAGCGGAAAGTCTCAACGTCGCGGCGTCGATTTTCATGGGGCAGACCGAGGCCCCGCTGACCATCCGGCCGTTCCTGCCGCGCATGACCCGCTCGGAGTTGATGACGGTGATGACCGCGGGGATGGCGCACGTCTCCGGTTCGATCATGGCCGCCTACATCGCGTTCGGGATTGAAGCGCGCCACCTGCTCACCGCGGTCATCATGACCGCGCCCGGCACGATCATGATGGCGAAGATCCTCGAGCCCGAGACCGAAGTCCCGGAAACGCTGGGTGGCGTCAAGGTGGCGATCCCACGCACCGACGTGAACGTCCTCGATGCGGCGGCCCGCGGGACGAGCGAGGGGCTCCACCTCATGCTCAACGTCATCGCGATGCTCGTCTCCTTCATCGCGCTCATCGCTTTAGTGAATGGCCTGTTCGGCTGGATACATGGGCTGGTGCCATGGTTCCCGGAAACGCTGCAGGCCGTGCTCGGGTGGATTTTCCGGCCCATCGCGTGGGTGATGGGGGTCCCGTGGCACGACAGCGGCACGGTGGGGTCGTTGCTGGGCGAGCGCATGGTGCTCAACGAGTTCATCGCCTATGCGCATCTCGGCCCGATGAAGGGCAGTCTCGATCCCGTTTCCTTCACCATCGCGACGTTCGCGCTCTGCGGCTTTGCGAATCTCAGCTCGGTGGGAATTCAAATCGGCGGCATCGGCGCCCTGGCACCCGAGCGCAAGCACGATCTCGCGCGGCTCGGATTCCGGGCGATGATTGCCGGTACGCTCGCGAACTTTCTCTCGGCCACCCTCGCAGGCATTCTCTTATGATGAAGGCCACCGAGGCGGTCGCCAAACGCCTCGGGAAGTTGAAACCCCGAGTCGCGATCGTCCTCGGCTCAGGACTGGGCTTTCTCGCCGATGAAGTCGCCGATCCGATCCGTATTCCATACCGCACCATCCCCGGCTTCCCGGAGCCGGGGGTCGCAGGCCACAAAGGCGAGCTGGTCGCCGGGATGCTCAAAGGCGTGCCGGTCGTGGTGCAGGCCGGCCGCTTTCATTTGTACGAAGGGCATCCGGCCGCCGTCGCGGGTCTGCCGGCTCGCGTCTTTGCGGAACTCGGCGTCGAGGTCCTGATCGTCACGAATGCGGCCGGCGGCGTGCGCCGGACCTTTCCAGGCGGGACCCTGATGCTCATCGCCGACCACATCAATCTCATGTGGCGCAATCCACTGATCGGACAACCAGAGCCTGGTGAGGAGCGCTTTCCGATCATGCACGCGCCTTACGACCAGGAACTACGCACTCTGGCACGCGAGGTTGCCCGCGACTCCCGCATTCCTATGGAGGAAGGCGTGTACGTCGCCCTGCTTGGTCCCTCCTACGAGACGCCCTCTGAGGTCCGTATGCTCGAACGGCTCGGCGCCGATGCGGTCGGGATGTCGACCGTGCCGGAGGTGCTGGTGGCCCGGTCGCGCGGCCTGCGCTGCCTGGGCTTTTCCATTATTACGAACCCCGGGGCCGGTATTACGGGCGAAGCGCTCTCGCATGAGGAGGTGCTGGCTGTGAGTGAGCAGGTGGCCCGGAAGGTCGCGGTGGTGGTGAAGGGAGTGCTCCAGCGGCTCAAATAGCCGCCTACCCTCGGTCTGATGCAATCCTGACGTTCGATTTGCAACCCTTTGGGAACAGCGTCTGTCATATCAACCGATAACCGCCGCGCGCTCGCCGTCAGCGTTCGCGACCGGGGTTCAAATTCACCCTCAGCTCCCGGACGCCTATGCCGACGATGCTCCAGCTGCTCCTCGTCCTGGCGGGAAGTCATCCGCCGCTCGTTGTCGTCGATTCTCCGCTTCCAGCTCCTCCCGCGCCGCAACAGGTCCGCGCCATTCGTTTGGGCGGTGGTCAGGCGGTCACGATCGACGGTCTGCTGCGCGAACCGCTCTGGCAGACCGCCGAGCGGCTCACCGGGTTCACGCAGCGTGATCCCACCCAGGGGGCGGTCCCGACCGAGAGTACCGTCGTCTACGTCGCGTATGACGATGCGGCGCTCTACATCGGCGCACGGCTCTACGACTCGCATCCCGACTCGATCGTCGCGCGTCTCGCGCGCCGCGATCAGGGCACCAGCTCCGACCGCTTCCAGGTCTATATCGATCCCTATCACGACAAGCGCAGCGGCTTCTACTTCGGGATCAGTGCGGCCGGCACTCTGTACGACGGCACTCTCTACAACGACGACTGGGACGACGACACCTGGGACGGCGTGTGGGAAGCGAAGGTCACGCGGGACTCGCAGGGATGGACCGCGGAGATGCGCATTCCCTATTCGCAGCTGCGCTTCGTGAAGCAAAGCCAGTATGTGTGGGGCATCAATTTCCGGCGCGACATCGCACGCAAGAACGAGTTCGACTACATCGCCTACACGCCGCGGGACGGCCGGGGCTTCGTATCGCGCTTCCCGGATCTCGTAGGAATCGAGCGCATCGAGCCGCCGCGGCGGCTGGAAATCATGCCCTACGCGACCACCCGCGCCGCGTTCACGCCGCACACCTTCGGCGATCCTTTCAACGACGGATCGAAGTTCGACCCCGGGTTCGGCGCCGACGCGAAGATCGGCCTCGGCTCGAATCTGACCTTGAACGCCACCGTCAACCCTGATTTCGGCCAGGTCGAAGTCGACCCCGCCATCGTGAACCTGAGCGACCGCGAGACATTCTTCAATGAGCGGCGGCCCTTCTTTGTCGAAGGCTCGTCCATTTTTGAATTCGGCTTCGGCGGCCAGAGCAACTTCTGGGGATTCAACTGGTCCGGACCAAGCTTCTTCTATAGCCGGCGTATCGGGCGTTCGCTTGGATTACCAGGCGCACCGGATAAGGGGTATGTGGGCGGACCCGACGGGGCGCATATCCTTGGCGCGCTCAAGCTCACCGGCAAAGTCGCCGGCAGCTGGAACGTCGGGGGACTGACTGCCATTACGGCCCGCGAGCGCGCCACATTGCAGGACAGCCTCGGCGCGCGCTGGGGTCAGGAAATCGAGCCGCTCGCCACGTACGGCGCGTACCGGGCGCAGAAAGAGTTCGACAAAGGCCGGCAGGGGCTCGGATTCATGACCACGTTCGCGGGCCGCGCGTTTGATGATGCCGCGTTGCGTGATTTCCGCAACAACAACTCCACGACGCTGGGAGCCGACGGCTGGATCTTCCTGGACACCGCGAAGACATGGGTAACCACCGCCTGGGTCGCCGGCTCACGCATCGCCGGCACACCGGCACGTATGAGTTCCGTGCAGCGCAATTCGGTCCATTACTTCCAACGGCCGGATGCTCCCAGCGCGGGGGTCGATACCACCGCCACCGCGCTCAACGGCGTGGCCGCACGATTCACGCTCGCGAAGCAGCGCGGCAACATTTTCGTGAACTCTGCCTTTGGCGTGATCTCCCCGGGCTTCGACGTCAACGATGTCGGCTTCCTGTCGCGCACGGGCGTCGTCAACATGCATCTCGGCGGCGGCCGTACCTGGAGCAAACCTGGCAAGCTGTTCCGCTATGCCGAGACCGGTGGCGCACTGTTCCGGAACTACGACTGGGACGGCAATATCAACTGGTCGGGCGGGTTCAACTTCGGGTACGTGCAGTTCCATAACTACTACTGGATCAACTGGAACGTCGCGTACAATCCGTGGACGGTCGACAATCGCCGCACGCGCGGCGGACCGTTGCTGCTGCTGCCGCCGGGATATCAGTTCGGGCTCGACTTGGGTTCGGACAGCCGCAAATCGCTGACCCTGAACGGGGGGGCGTTCACGTACTTCCGCTCGTCACAGGATGTAGAGTGGTCCACCTACGTGAACATGCAATACCGGCCCGCTCCCAACGTCTCGGTCAGCGTGGGACCGAACCTGTACAAGCAGACCCAGCCCTATCAGTACATCACCGCGATTCCCGACTCGACCGGCGGGGCGCCCAGCACTTTCAACACGCACTACGTCTTCGGTGGGCTCAGTCAGACGGAATTGTCGGCAGCCATTCGTCTCAACTGGACCTACAGCCCCACGCTTTCGCTGCAGCTCTACGCGCAGCCGCTGATTTCAGCCGGCCGCTACGACTACTATCGCGAGCTCGCAAGGCCGCGCAGTGCGTCGTTCATCCGCTACGGCCGCGACAACGGCTCGACGATCGCATACGTCGATTCGACGAACTCGTACACCGTAGATCCCGACGGCCCGGGCCCGGCGCAGCCGATGTCGTTCGGCAACCAGAGTTTCAACTTCAAATCGCTGCGCGGCAACGCCGTGCTTCGCTGGGAGTACATGCCGGGTTCGACGCTGTACTTCGTCTGGACGCAGAGCCGCTCGGCCGCCGACGACAACGGGGACTTCAGGCTCGGCCCGTCGATGCGCGGCATGCTGCGCGCGCCCGCCGAGAACATCTTCATGATCAAGGCGACGTACTGGTGGAATCCGTGACCGTGGTGTAGTGACGGTTTTGGTAGGGGCGCAGCATCCTGCGCCCCTACGTTGTTTTGATCGTTGCTACAGTCCCTCGCTCGGCGGCCTCGGTGGGGCCGGCACGAAATGGTTGAGCGGTCCATGGCCTCGCCCGAGCCCCGGTGCCGCGGCGATCGCACGATGGACAAAGTCGAGCGCGTCGGTCACCGCTTGCTCGAGCGGGCGACCGAGCGCGAGCCCGGCGGTGACCGCCGCCGAGAGGGTGCAGCCGGTTCCGTGGGTCGACGTCGTGTCGATGCGCTCGTGCGTGAAGCGGCGGGCTGAGTCGTCGTGCACCAGGACGTCGACGAGCGTGGCGCCGGTGAGATGTCCGCCCTTCACGAGCGCGGCGCGCGCTCCCATCGCGACGAGCGCGCGTGCCGCCCGCTCCATCTGATCCGGCGTCCGCACCTCGGCGTCGACGAGAATCTCCGCCTCGTTCAAATTTGGGGTCACGAGGAGCGCGAGTGGCGCGAGCCGGCGCGCGATCAGCTTCTCGGCATCGCGATCGAGCAGCCGGTCGCCGGACGTTGCCACCATCACGGGATCGAGCACGTAGGTTGTGAGACGATGACGCGCGAGGCGTTCTGCGACCGTCTCGACGATTTCTCGCGACCCCAGCATGCCGGTTTTGATCGCGGCGGGCCGGAGGTCCTCCGCGACTGCATCGATCTGCTTCGCCACGAGCGCGGCGGGCAGCGCCTGCCAGGCGGACACCCCGAGCGTATTCTGCGCGGTGACCGCGGTAATCGCGCTGGTTCCGTAGACGCCGAACTGATGGAACGTCTTGAGATCGGCCTGTATGCCGGCGGCGCCCCCGGAATCCGATCCCGCAATGGTGAGCGCGATTCTCATGGATTCCCGGGCCCTGCCTTGGCGAAAGCAAGAGCGCGCGCAATCTTAGGGGCACCTGTGACCAGCACGAGGACACACATTCGCAGTAATCTGCAGTCGACCGTGCGCGATCTCCAACGCCGCAAGGCGCGCGGGCGCCGCGGGCTGGCCGTCGTAGAGGGCGTGCGGCTGGTCGAAGAAGCACTCGCAGCCGGCCTCGAGTTCAAAGGCGCGCTCGTGTCTCCCGAGCTCGCTCGCACGACACGAGGCCAGGCGCTGACGGCCGAGCTCGCCAGTCACGCGGTCGCGGTAGAAGAGGTCGGCGCCCGCGCGTTCGGCGATCTCGCGGGCACCGACACGCCGCAGGGGATCCTTGCGATCGTGCAGCCCCGCACGTGGGCGTTGACGGATATCGCCGCGGGGCCCTTGCTCGTGGTGGACGGCGTGCAGGATCCCGGCAACGTCGGCACGCTGATCCGGACGGCGCACGCACTCGGCGCATCGGCGAGTCTCTTGCTGCGCGGCAGCGCCGACCCGATGAACCCGAAAGCATTGCGCGCGGCGATGGGGGCGACGTTCCGGCACCCCGTCGTGCAGCTCGACGATGGGCCGTTCATTGCGTGGGCGCGGGACCGCAGCATCACATTGTGGGCGGCCGCGGCGGACGGCGTGCCGCTCTCCCGCGCGCTCGATTCCAGGGCATCTCCTGAGGAGCTCATTGCGGTGATCGTCGGCAACGAAGGAGCGGGAATCCGCCCGCAGCTCAATGCGATCGCGGCTCAGCGCGTCGCGATACCCTTGGCGCGCGGCGCCGAGTCGCTCAACGTCGCCGTGGCGGCGGGGATCCTGCTCTACGAGGTCCTGCGTGGGCACTGATATCGTGATCGTCGCCGGCGTGGTGCTGCTCGGACTTTGCGTCGGTAGCTTCCTCAACGTCTGCATCCTGCGGCTGCCGCGCGACCAATCGCTCATGCGGCCGCGCTCGACGTGTCCGAACTGCAAACAGCCCATCGCCTGGCGCGACAATATCCCCGTCTTTTCCTGGCTGTGGCTGCGCGGCAAATGTCGCTGGTGCCACAAGCCGATCTCCAGGCAGTATCCCCTCATCGAGGCACTGGTCGGCGTGCTCTTCGGCGTGTCGCTGTTGGCGTATGGCATGACGTTGCACGCCGTCGCGGCCGCCCTGTTCGGCACGCTGCTGCTCGGCATCGCGATCACGGACGCGCGCCACTACATCATCCCGGACGAGTTCACGTGGGGGGGGCTCGTGATCGGTCTGCTGCTCGCCCTCGGCGGCGGGGTCGACGGCTTCCTGCAAGCACTGCTTGGCGCCGCGGTGGGGTTCGTCCTGCTCTGGCTCGTGGGGACGGCGGGGACGTGGGTGTTCAAGGAAGAAGCGATGGGCGGCGGTGACGTAAAAATGATGGCGATGGTCGGCAGCTTCGTCGGATGGCGCGGCGTACTGCTCACCGTATTCGCCGGCGCGGCGCTCGGCTCGCTCATTTTTATCCCGCTGTCGATCAAGAAGAAGCGACTGGTGCCGTTCGGGGTATTCCTCGCTGTCGGTGCGGTCGTGGCATTCGTGTTCGGTGATGCGATCATTGCCTGGTACGGGCATTTTCTCAAAGGCGACTGATAGATGGGGAACCCCTTCGAAGGATTCTTCGATTCCGGCGACGTGCTGGAGCGCGTCGGCATCGATATCACGGCGCAAGCGCGCCGCGGCGATCTCGAGCCGGTGCGGTGTCGCGACGCCGAGATCTCCCGCGTCGTGGACATCCTGCTGCGGCAGGGGAAGAACAATGCGGCGCTCGTCGGGAAGGCAGGCGTCGGCAAGACCGCGATCGTGGAAGGTTTGGCGCAACGCATTGCGTCCGGCGAGGTGCCGCCCGCCCTCAAGGATGCCCGTCTCCTGGGCCTGGACCACGTCTCGATGCTCGCGGGCACGTCGTTCCGGGGGCAGTACGAAGACCGGATCCGCCGTCTCGTGCAGGCGCTGCAAGCCGACCGCAATCTCATCCTGTTCGTCGACGAGCTGCACAACCTGATTGGACAGGGCACGGCGATGGGCGCGGCGATGGACGCCGCCAACATGCTGAAGCCCGCGCTCGTCCGCGGCGATATTCGCGTCATCGGTGCGACGACGGGCGAGGAATACACCAAGTGGATCAAGACCGATCCCGCGCTCGAGCGCCGCTTTCAGCCGGTCACCATCGAGGAGCTGGATGCGATCCAGACGTGGGAGGTCCTGGTGGCCCGCCGGCCGCGGCTCGAGCGCCATCACGCCGTCGCGATTTCGGATGACGCGCTCAAGGCGGCGATCGTCCTGACCGACCGCTTCGTGCCCGATCGTGCACGACCCGACAAGGCGATCGACGTGTTGGACGAGGCCTGCGCGCACGCGCAGGCGATCGCACGGGTGTCGCCGGAGCTCGACAAACTGATTCGCGACCGCAAGAAGGTCGAAGCGATGATTCGCCGCGGCCTGACGGAGGAGGAAGGCACGACCCCCGAAGAGCCGATGCCGGATCTGGCGACGGTGCTGCAGCGGTTCGGGGAGGAGATCGAGGATTTGCTCGGAGGCGGCGAAGGGCGGCGAAAGGCGGCGAAAGAGGCGGCGGCAGAACCATCGCCGCCCCCCCCGCCCGCCGCCGCCGCTTCACCTCGCCGCCCGTCGTTGGAAGACCAGCGCGTCGATCTTGACCTGCGCCTGCGTGCCGAGCTCGAGCGCCAGGGACTCGTCGTCGCGGGCAAGGAAGTCGCGCGTGTCGTCGGGCAAGCGGTCGGGAAAGGGATCGAGTGGACCGGCTGACCCGGCTCGCCGGCGCCAGTGTCGTCCTCCTGACCCTGGGGTGCCGCGAGCGTGCGCAGGCGGTGCAGGGCGAAGCCGAGCTGAAGGACATGGTGCACCGGATGATGCCTGTGGTCGCGCAAGCCGCCGGACTCCCGTTCAAGCGCGAGCCGCTGGTGCTCCGCCGCAGCCGGGCGCAGGTTCGCGACTACGTCATCCACAAGTTCGACGAGGACCTGCCGCCTGCCGACCTCGCCGGCCTGCAATCGGCGCTCCGGCTGTTCACCTTGATTCCTGATTCGCTCGAGCTTCGGCCTACGATGATCGACTTGCTCACCGAGCAAATCGCGGGCTACTACGACCCCGATTCGAATGCGTTGTACATCCCCGCCGATATCGAGCCGTTTCAGCTGCGCATTGTCGTGTCCCACGAGCTGGTCCATGCGTTGCAGGATCAGTACGTCCGTCTCGATTCGATCATCACGCAACGGCACGCCAACGACCGGCGCTCCGCGGCGCAGGCGATCCTCGAGGGTCAGGCGACGGTTGCGCAGATTCCCGTCCTGATGCCGGAGCAGAAACCGGACACGTTCCCGGTGGGCTGGTTCTGGAAGCAGCGCACGGCGATGGCCGCGCAGCAGGCGCAAATGAAGGAGTTCGCGCGCGCGCCGCTGTGGCTGCGGGAAGGGCTCGTGTTTCCGTACCTCGGCGGCGCCGACTTCATCGTCTGGTTCCGGCGCAAGTACTTCGGCCGCTCGGTGCTCGACTTGATGCCGCGATCGACCGAGCAGATCCTGCATCCCGAACGCTACGCCGCACACGACGAGCCGACCGACGTGATCTTTGCGTCGGGCGAGCCGGATACCGTACAGTGGGAAGACAACCTGGGCGAGTTCGAAACGCGGCTCCTGTTCCAGCAGCTCTTGGGAAACGAGACCGAAGCGGCGACCCTCGCGACGGGGTGGGATGGCGACCGCTATCAAGTACTCGGGCGCAAGAGCGACGTCCTCGTGTGGTACAGCGTGTGGGACGACGCCGCGGCTGCGGCGCGGTTCACGGGCGGGCTGCAGCGCGCGTGGGCAACACGACGGTCGGACGGCCGGATGGCCCGACGGTCGGAAATAAAGCAACTCACCGTCGATGGACGTCCCATGGTTCGACTGGTGGATGCACCGACGGACTGGAACGGCTGGCACTCGCTCCCTGTCGTTCGCCTCAGCGCAAGAGGCGGGTGATCGAGTAGATCAGCAGGCCGACGAGCCCGCCGACCAGCGTGCCGTTGATTCGGACGAACTGCAGGTCTCTGCCCACCGCCAGCTCGAAGCGCCGCGATGTCGCGCCCGGATCCCAACTCGCCACCGTCTTGGCAATCAAGTCGCCGATCTCGTACCGGTACCTTTCCACCACGTTCGCCGTCACATCGATCAGCAGATCGTCGATGTCGGCGAGCAGCGTAGGATTCGATAGCAGGGCAATCCCGAACTCGCTCAAGCCGCTGTCGAGCGGGCTTGGACCAGTCCCCCCGTCGGTACCGGTCGCGTGCTTGCTTACGGCCTGCCGGATTCCCTCCCACAGCTTTCGCGCCAGCTCGTCTGTCTGCGCGCCCATGAGCCACTCTTCTTTCAACGCCTCCGCGCGCGCGATTACCTCCGGCGAATGCTGCAGGCGCTCGATGAAGTCCCGAATCGCGTCGTCGAACGCGGTGCGCAGCGGATGGTCGGGATCCATCACCATGTCCTGCAACAACCGTTCGACCGCCGCGATGATTTTCTGATAGATCTTGTCGTCGACCACCGGAGGCACCCACCACGGCGTCTCGGCGCGGACGCGCTCGCGGATCAGGTCGCGGTTATTCCTGACCGCCTCCGCCGCGAGTCTCACCGTGGCGTTGAGCAGCTCTTCCTGCCGGTTGTCGCCCAGCGCGAGCGCCAACGTTTTGCCGAGTGCGGGCGCGACGCGGAATGACCGCACGCGATTGCGGACTACCTGACTGACGAGATCCTGGAGCTCGTTGGGAGGAAGTCCGTCCAGCGTTTTCACCAGGCCACTGGCAAACTGCCGGGAGACCTGCCGCGCGTGCTCGCGGTCCGCGAGCCATTGGGCGCCGCGCTCGGCTGGATGGACCCGGCGCAGGTTCGCCGCGATCACCTCGCGCGACAAAAAGTGGTTCTGCACGAAGTTGCCGAGGATCTGACCGATCCGCTCTTTGCGCGTGGCAACGATCGCGGTGTGGGGGATCGGCAGGCCGAGCGGATGCCGGAACAGCGCCGTCACCGCGAACCAGTCCGCCAGGCCACCCACGAGTGACGCTTCAGCGGTGGCTCGTACGTAGCCGAGCCAGGGGTACAGCGGCTCGTAAACGCTTGCCACAACGAATACCAGCAGCGCGACTCCGAGCAACGCGGTCGCCCGCCGCTTCATGGCGTCTAGCCGCGCCTGGCGCTCCGCGTCGTCCGGGCGGCCCCATTGGGGCGTCGGCATGACTGGCCGAGCGCTAACCGGCGGCGTCTGCTCTGTCTGCGGCGTCTGTTGCGTCTGCTGTCCCAGCATGTGTGGCAAGATAAGGCTCCCCCTTGGTTTGCGGGTACTCGCCATTTAGCTTGCTACGCTTATGTTTACGGCCCTTTCCGAGCAGCTGACCGGGGTATTGAACCGGCTCAGAGGTCGTGGGGTGCTCTCGGAAAGCGACGTCACCGACGCGCTGCGCGAAATTCGCCGCCACCTGCTCGAGGCGGATGTGAGCTTCGAAGTCACGCGCGGATTCGTCGAGCGGGTGCGCGAGCGGGCCGTCGGCGCGCTACAGGTCAACGCAGTCAGTCCCGGCCAGCAAGTCGTCAAGCTGGTGCATGACGAAATTGCGACGCTGCTCGGCGGCACGAAGGCCGGCCTCGAATTCGCCTCCGTAGGTCCGACGGTCATTCTCCTCGTCGGGTTACAGGGATCGGGGAAAACCACCACCGCGGCCAAGCTCGCTCGGCGGCTGAAGCTCGAGCAGAAGGCGCCGGCCCTGGTGGCGGCCGACATTTATCGGCCGGCGGCGGCAGAGCAGCTGCGCCAATTGGGTGAGCAGATCGGCGTGCCGGTGTTGGGGACGGGGGA
>WNFV01008351.1_pt1 | contig 11705 bp, 6 predicted proteins | sample 5400101 | NCBI WGS metagenome assembly WNFV01 (sample SAMN13153361, study PRJNA577476) | soil metagenome | isolation source: 115 cm soil or saprolite under grassland replicate 1 | place: USA:California | collected 2016-06-15
CAGCTGTTCGGCATGGGCCGGCGCGAGCTCGAGCGGCGCGCGTCCGAGCTCCTCGAACGTTTCGGCCTTGCCGAGGCGGCCGACCGCATCGTGCGGACGTACTCGGGCGGGATGCAGCGGCGACTCGACATCGCGCTCGGGTTGATCCACGGCCCACAGATCCTGTTTTTGGACGAGCCCACCACCGGCCTGGACCCAGAGGTTCGGGCCGGCATGTGGGAGGAGATCAGGCGCCTGGCGTCCGAGGAGGGCATCACGGTCCTGCTCACCACGCACTATCTGGAGGAAGCGGACCGGCTGGCCCGCCGCCTGGTGATCGTGGACCGTGGCCGCATCGTTGCCGAAGGGGAGCCCGAGCAGCTGAAGGGCGAGCTTCGCGGAGACGCGATCAGCATCGAGCTCCAGGACCCCGAGTCCAACGGCCGCGTGACCCACGCGCTCGGCGGTGTGGGCGAGGTCCGCGATATCTCGGTCGACGGCCGGTCGCTGCGCGCGCGGGCCGACGACGGGGCGCGAGCCGTCCCGATCGTGCTGCAAACCCTGGAGGCGAGCGGCGTGCGCGTCGCGTCGGTGACCGTCGCCCGGCCCTCACTCGACGACGTGTACCTGCGGTACACCGGGCGCACGTTCAGCCAAGCCGAGCAGCAGACACCCGAAGGGGACCGAAACGAGAAGAGGGAGGCCCGCCGATGACCACCGCTCTCCAACACACCTGGTACATGACCGTACGCCACCTGCGGGCGCTGTTCCGCCAGCCCGCGTGGGTCGCGCTCACGCTGATCCAACCCATCATCTGGATCCTGCTCTACGGGCAGCTGTTCAAGCGGATCGTCCAGATCCCCGGCTTCGGAGCGGGCTCGTACATCGACTTCCTGACACCGGGGATCGTCGTGATGACCGTCCTGTTCTCCGGCGGATGGGCCGGCATGGGCCTGATCTGGGACCTCGACAACGGGGTGATCGACCGGTTCCTGGTGACGCCGGTCAGCCGGGGCGCGCTGATCGGCGGGCGCCTGGTCCAGCTCGGCCTGGTGGCGGTGATCCAGTCGGCCATCCTGGTGTCGCTGGGCTTGGCGCTCGGCGCCCGGTACCCGGAGCTCCTGGGGCTGGTCGTGCTGGTGGCCTGCTCGGTCCTGCTCGGCGCGGCGTTCGCGTCGCTGTCGACCGCGGTGGCCGCGGTCGTCCGCAAGGAGGAGACGGTCATCGCTGCGGTCAACTTCGTGATCCTGCCGCTCACGTTCCTGTCGTCGGTGTTCATGGCGCAGAACCTCGTGCCCGGCTGGATCCGATCGGTCGCGCGATTCAACCCGGTGAACTGGGCAGTGGTGGCGGGACGGGAGGCGCTGAGCGCCACCCCGAACTGGGGCATCGTGTTCGCCCGCGCGGGCTACCTGCTCGTGTTCGCGACCGTGTGCGCGTGGCTCGCGACCCGCGCGTTCCGGGCCTACCAGCGCTCGGTCTGAGGTTGGCGTGGAGGGCGGGCCAGGTGGTCCGCCCTCCACGCCACCGTCACATCTTCCCTCAATCTCTCGCCGGACTCCCCGCGTAGTACCCCGTCAGCTAGATCCGGGCAGCGCGAGCAAGGGGGAAGACGATGAAGCCACATGCTTGGACACGCCTCCTGGTGGTCATCGGGGTGGGGGCATCGATCGCGGCCCCCCTGGCCTCGGTTCCGGCCTCGGCCGCACCGGCCAATGCCTACATCGTGCACGATCTGGTCTCCGACGGCGCTCACCCCGCCGATATGACTGACCCCAACCTGGTCAATGCCTGGGGTCTGACCGCCGGCCCGACGTCGCCCTGGTGGGTGGCCGACAACGGCACCGACCTCTCCACGCTGTACAACGCCGCCGGCGCGAAGGTCCCTCTCGAGGTTCAGGTGGGTGGCGGGCCGACCGGCGCCGCGTTCAACGGCACCACCAGCTTCGTGGTGTCGAACGGGACCGCGTCGGGCCCAGCGCTGTTCCTGTTCGCGAGCGAGGACGGCGCGATCCGCGGATGGAACCCCGCCGTCCCGCCGCCCGCGCCGTCACACCAGGCGCAGGTCGCCGTGGATCGTTCGAGCGTAGGGGCCATCTACAAGGGCTTGGCCATCGGCTCGACACCCTCGGGCGGTCCCCTGCTGTACGCGACGGACTTCCACAACGCCCGCGTGGACGTGTTCGACGGCAGCTTCAACCTGGTCAGCACGCCGGGCGCGTTCACCGACCCGGGGCTTCCCACCGGATACGCCCCGTTCGGCATCCAGTCGATCGGCGCCCAGGTCTTCGTCACGTACGCCAGGCAGGACGCGGATCGGGAGGATGAGGTCGGCGGGCAGAGCCTGGGCTTCGTCGACGTGTTCGACATGAGCGGGGCGTTCCAGGGACGGGTGGCCACCCGTGGCCAGCTGAACGCTCCCTGGGGTCTCGCCCTCCCGCCCGGTAGCTTCGGGCGATTCGCGGGGGACCTGCTCGTGGGCAACTTCGGCGACGGTGAGATCCACGCCTACCGGTTGGTGGACGGGACCTGGGTCCCTCGAGGCGCGCTCCGCGGAACGGACGGGATGCGGATCGCGATCGACGGCCTGTGGGCGCTTTCGTTCGGCAAGGGTGCGACCAACAACGGTCCGATCGACACGCTGTTCTTCACCGCGGGCCCCGACGACGAGAGCCATGGGCTCTTTGGGACCATCAGGGCGGCCGGATAAGGAGAGCTCCTGCAGGACCCGCTGGGACGGGAAGCCGCCCGGCCACCGTGGTGCCTTCGCCGGGTTGTGACCGCACCTCGATCGATCCGCCGAGGGCGGCCAGCCGGTCCGCCATGTTCTGGAGCCCCGCCCCCAGGGGCGTGGTGGCCGCATCGAACCCCCGGCCGTCGTCGGCCACCGAGAAGGCCAGCTCGCCGTTTCCACCGGACAGGCTGATGGTGACCCTGGCGGCATCCGCGTACTTGGACACGTTCTGGAGGGCCTCCAAGCAGCAGAAGTACACGGCGGCCTCGGTCTCCTGCGGGTAGCGGGCGACGCCGGTGGCCTGGACTTCGCTGGGGACCGGTGACTTCCTGGCTTGGGCCTCGAGCGCCGAAGTCAGTCCCTTGTCTGCGAGCAGCGGCGGGTAGATCCCGCGGGCCAGGTCCCGGAGGTTCTCCAGGGCTTCGCTCGTGTCCTGCTGGAGTTCGGCGAGCATCGAGACCGCTTTCTCCGGATCGCGCCGGACCATGCCTTCGGCAAGGCGTTGCTTCACGGCCAGCGCCACCAGCTGCTGCTGCGCGCCGTCGTGGAGGTTCCGCTCCAGCCGCCTGCGTTCCTGGTCCTGTGCGGCCACGATGCGAACCCGCGACGCTTGCAGCTCGTCGAGACGGGCCCGAAGCTCCTCGGTCAGCCGAACGTTGCGAAGCACCAACCCGGCCTGCGCGGCCAGGTGGGCCAGGAGCTTCGCCTCCTCAGCCGAGAGCGGCTCGCTGGGGGGCTTGGTCACCGCGATGGCCCCGAGGAGCTCACCGTCCTGGCGGACGGGGAGCGCGTCCACGCCGGGGCCGAGGGACGGCAACTCCCCGTCCAGGATGGGGATGGGGTCGGACCGCGTGGCACCGTCCGGCGGCCATGTCGCCGCGGGCCGCAGCTTCTCGCCGACCCTGAGCCACACCTCTGCACGCGCGGCGCCCGTCCCCTCACCGAGGATGCGGGCCATCCGGGGGAGCAGATCCTCGGTGGCGTATGTGCCGGCCACCCGCTCGGAGAACGCGGAGAGCACCTCGTAGGGCGTGGCCCTCGGCCCGAGGATCAGGCGGTTCGCGAGACGACGTGCCGCCGCCTGGACCGGCTGGAACGCGACGGCGATCACCACCGCGGCCACGATGGGAAGGAACCGATTTGACACCGAGCCGGCAGCCACGGCCCCGATCCCCACGACGATGGCCGCGTAGACGACGGTGATGAACGCCGCAAGAACGCCGACCACCACGGTCTTTCGGATCACGACATCGATCTCGTAGAGCTGGTACTTCAGGATGGCCACGGCCACGGCGACCGGGATGGCCAGGAAGGCCAGTCCGGAGACCAGCGTGTTGAACCACGACTCGTAGAGCCACGTGATCCCAACTGCCTGGCCGATGCTCGTCACGACCAGCCAACCGATCAAGATGGCCGCCGCCAGCGCGAACCACTTGATCTGCTGGCGATCGTCGCCGTCCGAGCGGCGGTACCGCTGGAACAGTGACCAGGCCGAGAGGAGTCCGATGACGACCAGGAGAAGAAACGCGACGCCCACCACCGAGTCGATCAGGTTGCCCGCGCCCTCGATCCCGATGGGGTTCTTGACCTCCACGCTGGTGTCCATCTTCGGATTCAGCATCCCGCCGACCGTGACGATGGCCAGGACCAGGACGGCGGCCCACGCGATCGATCGCCACCGCCGTGACGGGAGACGGCCGTCGGGGAACAGCAGGAACAGGAACGTCACGAGGGGGATGATGCCGACCGCCCACGCCCAGCTGGAGGCCCACGCTGCCCACACACCACCCGGGAGCGCGCCGGGGTTGGTCACCAGCGCGTACGTGCTGTACTCGTCCGTAACGAAGCCAGTCCCGATGGCCAACGTCGTCCACAACAGCAGCCAGCCGATGGCGTTGCCGGGCCGGCGCGAGGCGACCAGCGCACCGATGGCCGCCATGGACACGAAGATCGCGACGAAGAACGCGTTCTGGACCAAGGCGTTTGCATTGAGGACGGCCAGGACCATGCCGGTGCCCGCGATCACGACGCCCAGGCCGAGCAGGCCCCACGCGAGGCGCCGGGCAGCCTCGGGCTTCACGATGGTCCGCCTTCCACGGCTCGATTCTCGTGCCTGGACAGGCTTAGTGGAAGGGTGAAGCCGCCACTCATCCGGGTCGTGCAGGCACGCCGCCAACCGAGCCGTCGGAGCGCATCGGAACCCGACCAGCGGGGCGGCCCCGTCCCGGCCTGAGCACAAGCGAGAGGGCGGCGATACACGACAGGATCGCGGCGCCGAGCGCGAGCCCCCCGACGACGTCGGTGAACCATTGCACCCCGAGATAGAGACGCGAGACGCCCACGACGAGCGAGATCATCCCCGCCGCGGCTCCCAGAAGGACCGTCGTCCTCGCGGGTCGGCCCCGCGCCAGGATGAGCACGACCGTTCCCCAGACCGCCACCGCGATCGTCGCGTGACCCGAGGGAAACGAGTAGCCGGACACGTGGACGAGGCGCACCGCCATAGGCGGGCGAGCGCGGTGCACCACGGCCTTGACCACGTCGTAGAGCACGATGGAGGAAACGACCGCCGCGGCGAGCTGGGCGAACGGCCGGTACGAGCGACGCCGGACGACGAACACCGCTGCGACGATCAGCGCGACCGGTATGAGGACCGCATTCGACCCGAGCCACGCCGCCCCCTTGATGAAGCCGATGAGCCAATGCACGCGGTGCTCGACGAACCATCGCAAGACGCCGGGGTCGAACCGAACGGCCTCCTCTCGCGCCACGACGTCCTGGAGCATCCCGCCGAACAGCCAGGTAGCGATGACGCCTCCCATGACCCAGACGCTCAAGGGGAACCCCGTCGCCCTCGCCGGGTCCACCCGGCCGGCGAGCCATGAAGCCTGGGCGGGGAAGCGCAGCCGGAACCACCGGGCGGGCGGAAACGCCGCCAGGCGATCCGCCACGGTTTCAGCCCGTTCGCGAGCGGCGCGCGCGAATCTCGCGCCGAGGAGACCGAGCAGGATCAAGACGAGGAGCCCGAGGCCGGCCCAACCCGCGATACCGGCGACCCGCTGCCATGCCGCGCCGGCGAAGAAGCCGAGGAGCGCGAACCCCGTCCCCCAGATGATCGCCCCGAGCAGGTTGAACGCGACGAAGCTCCCGTACGGGACCCCGGCCATCCCAGCGAGCCCGGGCACGAGCACGCGGAGGGCCGCCGTGAACCGCCCGACGAACACGGCACGTGGGCCACGGCGGCGGACGTACTCCTGTGCCTGATCCAGGTGCTTGTCGAGCCCCCGCCGGATGATCGGCAATCGCCCCAGCGTGCCGTGGAGGAGGGAGCGCCCCCATCGTTTGCCGATGGCATAGCCGATGCTGTCCCCGATCGCTGCGCCTAGGACGGCCGCGATGATCACTGCCCAGAGCGGAACCCGACCCTGATAGGCGAGCACCCCGCCGAGCAGGACGGCGATCTCACCCGGGAACACGAAGCCAACGAACGCGGAAGCCTCCAAGGCTGGGATCAGGAACACGATCGCGAGCGCGGCGAAGCCATGGAGCCGGAGGATGGCGTCCGTGACTGCGGCGAGTTGCCAGGACATCAGCTTGACTGCTTGGTCCGGCCGAACACCGAGCTCTCCAGGATGTAGAGGGCTGCGATCGCGGCGAAGAGGATCACCCCGATGGTTGGGCTGACGATGGAGATCAGCGTCGCGGCCAGATACGTCGGGACTCCGAGCCGGTAGCTCCTGGTGATTCCCTTCACGACTTTCGGGTCGTGGTCCGCTCGGAGCAGTCGCGCTCCGACCGAGGCGTAGAGCCACAGTGCGTTGAACATAACCGCCACGAGAACCAGTGTGATGCCGTAGGTGAGCGTCGCGGCCCGGGCCCCTTCCCCCCGGATGTGTTCCGGGATGAGCCGGGTGGGGAACGGCGCAAACGCCACGAGCATCAGGAACCCGATGTTCAGGAATAGGAACACTCGGTCGGCCCGGTCGATCTGCGACATGACGGTGTGATGGTTCACCCAGACGATCCCGATCGTGAAGAACGTGACCGCGTACGCCGCATAGGACGGCCAGATAAGGAGAAGTCGTCCTCCCAGATCGGGAACGTCCTCGGAAACCTGCGCGTCCACGTTTAGGATCAGCAACGTCGCGGCGATGGCGAACACACCGTCGGCGAAGGTCTCCAGCCGGTTCGTGTTCATTCGACCGGCCTCAGGAGGTCTTCGAGGTGGCGAGGGCGAGCAGATCGTCGACCTCGGCGACCAGCGGCGCCGCCTTCAGCGCGCCGAACCGCTCGCGCGCAGCTCGAAGGCGCTCGGTCCCCTGGTTCTGCCGACCGAGTGCCAGGAGGCACCGACCCGCCCCCATGAGCGCCAGCCCGTGCTCCAATACTGCGGGGAACGCCTCCCACCGGTCGGCGGCGTCCCGATATGCGGCCGATGCTCGCTCGTGGTCGCCCTCCATCTCGGCCAGCATCGCGCGTGCCGACGCCATGCTGTTCTGGTCCCTCGTGAGGTGCTCGACTCCCTGATCGATGAGCGATCGTAGGAGGCCGGCCTCATCCGCGGCGAGACACACGCGCCCCGCGCCGTTCAGGATCCAGCTCCTCGGCCCCGGGCGGCCCCGCAACAGTTCGTCGAGCTCGCGGACGAGCTCGACTGCACCAGCGGGATCGCCTCGAGTAAGACGCGTCAGTGACGCCACCCGGAACACTGGCACCACCACCTGGCCGTCCCTGATCTCGCGGGCCCGGGGAAGGAGGAGGGTCTCGATCACCTCGACGTCGCCGTGGCCACGATGGACCAGGACGTCCTGGCGGTACGCCTCGGCGAGGATCGCGACCTGGCTGATCCTCGGCTCGGGCTCCTGGCCCAGGACACCGTCTCCGACCTGGAGCAGCTCGTCCCAGTCTCCGAGATCGAACCGGGTCCACATCGACTCCATCCGGGCCCAGTTCGCCGCGGCCGGGGCCCCCCGCCGGAGACCGATCTCGGTGGCCGCCTCGTACAGCTCCTGCCCCTTCTCCGGACCGTTTTGCACCCAGGTCATGTCGCCGAGGTTGACATGCGAGGCCGCGACCAAGGGCGCAGGTGCAGCTTCGAGGGCCACGCGCAAGCCCTCGCGAGCGTCCGCGAACCCGCCCTCGACGTCACCCAGATCGGCTCTGGACTGGCCCCGAAACTGCAGCAACGGCACGAGGTCGGCCACGGTCCCGAATTCGCGGACGACCGGGAGGGCCCGCTCGACGGCCTGCAAGGCCTCCGACGAGTTCCACGCCAGGCCATGGGCCGCGGCGGCTCGCGAGTAGGCCGATGCAAGTTCCGGGCCGGGGGGGTAAGTCTCCAGGATCTGCACGGCCCGCTCGATCAGCTCGAACTGCCGGGCGGTGTCCCCTCGGATCCAGGCCACCCGGGACAGCCACGTGAGCGCCTCCCCCTCGCCGAGTCCGTCCCCCGCGGCTCGGGCGGCCTGCAACGCTTCCTGGCACGCGGCCTCCGCATGTGAGTACCCTCCGATCCCCCAGAACGACTGCCCGACCCCCAGGAGGACCTTGACCCGATCTGCGTGCCCGGGCGGGGTCAGCTCCAGGGCTCGCTCGTGGTTGGCGAGCGACTTGGTGGCGTCCATCCGCTCGGCGCGCTCTCCGGCCAGGATCAGGAACCGGCGGGCCTGGGATTCGAGACCGGTCAGGTTCTCGCCAGCCGCTCGAGCGAGCTGCAGAGCCTGCTCGTAGTGGTACGCGAGCAGCTCGGCGCTGTCGGCGAGTCGCTCGCCGGCGATCCGCTCGATCCACTCCGCGGCGGCCCGATGTTTGGCCGCCCGGGCTGCGCGGGGGATCTGCCCGTACGCGACGTCGCGGATGAGCAGGTGCCAGAACGCGTACTCCGCCTCACCCTCGATCGACGGGCGTCGCGCCGGCCGCAGCAGCTCCTTGCGGGCCAGCTCGTGCAGGCCCTCGCGAACGTCTCGCGGATCCAGGCCGCCCATCTCGGTCACGGCGCTCGCCCAGAACACCTTCCCGATGACGGCGGCATCGTGGAGCAGCGACTTGCGGGCGGGCGGGAGCGTGTCCAACCGAGCCGCGATGAGTGTCTGAACCGAATGGGGCACCGGGATGTCGTCATCGCCCGCGGCCAGCTCCCACGTCGCCCCGAGACGCACCAGCACCCCTCGGTCCATCAGCATCCGGATGAACTCCTCGGCGTAGAGCGGGTTGCCCCCCGCCCGTGCCAGGAGCGCCGCCTGGGTCTGGGCCGGAAGGACCGTCTGATCGAGGAGTGCGCCGATCAGCTTGGCGGTCTCATCGGGCGAGAGCGGGGAGAGCGACACCGCGGTGTGATTCCGCTTGCCGCCACCCCACGCCGGCTCTCGCTCGTACAGCTCCGGCCGCGCGGTACACAGGACGAGCATGGGGACGCCGCTCGCCCACTCCGAGAGGTGTTCGACGAACGCGAGCATCGCCGGGTCGGCCCAGTGCATGTCCTCGATCACCAAGACGAGAGGACCGCTGGCGGCGATCGACTCCAGGAAGCTCCGCCATGCGGCGAACGACTCGTCGCGTTCGGTCGGGGACCCCTCGGCGGCGTCCAGCCCGACGAGGGGGGCCAGGCGAGCGCGGATCCAGTCGCGTTCGATGTGGTCTTCCACGACGGAGTCGACCGCATCCGAAAGCTTGCCGGCAGCGTCGTCGGGGCTGTCGTTCTCCAGGATGCCGGCGTGCGACTTCACGATCTCGCCGAGGGCCCAGAACGTGATGCCCTCGCCGTACGGCAGGCACCGGCCCTGCCGCCAGAAGACGAGGTCGGGCTCGTCGTCGATGAACCGCTGGAACTCCCACGTGAGCCGGGTCTTGCCCACGCCCGGCTCACCCGACAACGTGACCAGCTGTGGGTTCTGCTCGCTCATCGCGCGCCGGTACAGATCCTTCAGGAGCGAGAGCTCGTGCTCACGACCGATCAGCGGCGCCCGCGTCCCTTGCTCGACATCGACCCCGAACCGGCTCCGTGCTGCAACCGCGCGCCAGATCGAGATCGGCTCGTCCTTCCCTTTCACGCTGACGGAGTCGAGCTCCTCGTACTCGATGGCCGTGTGGGTCGCCCGATAGGTGAGCTCACCCACAACGACTCCTCCAGCAGGGGCGAGGGCCTGGAGGCGGGAGGCGACGTTGACGACATCGCCCGTGACGAAGCCTTCCCCGTGCTCCGGCCGGGCGCCGAGGGTGACCACCGCCTCGCCCGTGTTGACGGCACCGCGGATCGCGAGATCCAGATCCGGACGCTCCTCGTTCAACTCGGCGATGGCGTCCGTGATGCGGAGCGCTGCGCGCACGGCGCGTTCGGCGTCGTCCTCGTGGGCGACCGGAGCGCCGAACACAGCCATCACCGCGTCGCCGATGAACTTCTCGACGGTCCCCCCGAACCGTTCGATCTCACGCTTCAGAAGGTCGTGATAGACGCGGAGCCTCGATCGGACGTCCTCGGGATCGGCGCGGTCCGAGCGTGCCGTGAAGCCGATCAGGTCGACGAACAGGACCGAGACGATCTTGCGTTCCTCTCCGGCCGAGGCCGGCGCCTCGCCGAGCGGTGCGCCGCAGGACGAGCAAAACCGCGCGCGCTCGGCGTTCTCCTCACCGCAACTCGGGCATCGCACGCCAGGAGTCTAGGACCGGAGGGCCGGGCGGGCCCGGACGGGCGGGTCCCGCCGGGCGACCTCGGCGGGCCCGGATGTGCATTCCCCCGGCCATCTGTAGTAAGACACGCCGTCAGCCCAGGAAGGGAGCGGGGAACCATGGCCAGGCCGACCATCGACCAGCTTCGCGAGCAGGTACGCGGGGACGTTATCGCCCCGGACGACGGGGCGTACGAGGAGGCCCGCAAGGTCTACAACGCCATGATCGACAAGCGGCCGGCGGTCGTGGTGCGCCCGGTGAACGCCGGCGACGTCATCGCCGCGGTGAACTTCGCTCGCGAAAGCGGGATCGACCTGGCCATCCGCGGTGGCTCGCACGGAGTGCCGGGGTTCGGCACGTGTGACGGCGGGGTGGTCGTCGACCTCTCCCGGATGAAAGGGGTCCGCGTCGATCCGGCGAGGCGGACGGCCAGGGCGGAGGGTGGCGCCACGTGGGGAGACTTGAACGCCGCGACCCACGCCTTCGGGCTCGCCACGACGGGCGGCATCCTCTCCACCACCGGGGTTGGCGGCCTGACCCTCGGCGGCGGGATCGGCTACCTCGCGCGGGGGCTCGGTCTCTCCTGCGACAACTTGATCTCTGCCGACGTCGTGACGGCGGACGGTAAGCTCCTGGTGTCGACCGAGAACGTGAACGCGGATCTGTTCTGGGCCCTTCGTGGCGGAGGCGGCAACTTCGGCGTGGTGACGTCGTTCGAGTTCAAGCTGGAGCCGATCAAGGACATCTACGGCGGTCCCATGTTCTTCGAGCTGGAGAACGCCGGCGACGTCATCCGGTTCTACCGAGACTTCATCGTCGACGCCCCCGAGGAGTTCGGCGGATTCCCGGCCTTCCAGATCGCGCCGCCGCTCCCCTTCATCCCCGAGAAGCGGCACGGCGAGACCTTCCTGGCGTTCGTGGCGTGCTGGGCAGGTCCGCTCGCGGAGGGAGAGAAGGTGCTGAAGCCACTCCACGAGGTCGCCCCCGTGGTCGCGGAGCACGTCGGGCCCATGCCGTACCCGGCCCTCAATGCGGCGTTCGACGCCCTTGCCCCTCCCGGCCTCCAGCATTATTGGAAGGCCAACTTCGTCAAGGAGTTGACCGACGACGCCATCGAGGCCCACCTGGCCCACGGGCCCAAGGTGCCGGTGGTCAACTCGACCGTACATATCTACTCGATCAATGGGGCCTGCCATCGCGTGGCGCCCGATGCCACGGCGTTCGCGTATCGGGACGCCACATTCGCTACCGTGATCGCCGGGATGTGGCCCGATCCCGCCGCGAACGAGGCGAACATCAAGTGGGTCCGCGACTACTACGACGCCAC
>WNFV01008352.1_pt1 | contig 11705 bp, 10 predicted proteins | sample 5400101 | NCBI WGS metagenome assembly WNFV01 (sample SAMN13153361, study PRJNA577476) | soil metagenome | isolation source: 115 cm soil or saprolite under grassland replicate 1 | place: USA:California | collected 2016-06-15
GTGTCGATACCCCAGGAGGCCGCGCGCTCGGGCGAGGTGATCCACTTGATGAACTTGAGGGAGGCCGCCTGCTGGGCCGGGGTGCTCTTCTTAAAGATGTGGAAGTTGCCGCCGCCCGTGGGCGAGCCGCGCCGCTTGCCCGCGGGGAGCATGGCCACGCCGAACTCGAAGCTGGTATTGTTCTTCACGTTGGTGAGGTTGCCCGTGGTCGTCCACATCATCGCGGTCTGGCGCTCGAAGAAGTCCTTCGGGGTGGTGCCCCATTCGATGATGCCGGGCGGCATGACCTTGTGCTTCTGGCTCAGGTCGACCCAGTACTGGAGCGCCTCGATGACGGCGGGCTTGTCGAAGTAGGTCTCGGTGCCGGCCTGGTTCATGAGCACCACGTCGTTCTGGGTCGTGAATCCCTGGAAGAGCCAGTAGGGGAACCCGGACGACGGCACCTTGAGCCCCCAGTGCGTGACTTTACCGCTCGCGTCGTGCTTGGTCAGCTTCTTCGCGTACTCGATCTGCTCCGCCCAGGTCCCGGGCGGCCGATTGGGATCGAGGCCCGCCTCCCGGAAGGACTCCTTGTTCCAGTACAGCACGATGGTGGAGCGCTGGAAGGGAATGCCCCAGGTCTTGCCGCCCGTCTGGCTATTGAGCATGAAGGCGGGGAAAAAGCTCTTGAGCCACGCCTTGTCGTCCGCGCCGGTGGCCAGATCGTCGAAGGGGATGATGGCGTCTTCGTCGATGAGGGTGAACATGTCGGTGGAGAGCAACACCGACATCTGCGGCGGCTCGCCGCTCTTGAGGGCGGTGAGCACCTTGACGATGGTCTCCTGATAAGTGCCGGCGTAGATCGGCTTCACTTTGATGCCGGGGTTTTCCTTTTGGAAGTCGGCGGCCAGCGCATCGATGATCTTGGTCACGGATCCGCCCACGGCCACCGGATAGTAGAAGGACAGCTCCACCGGTGGCTGGGCGGCTGCGGGCCTCACGCCGCCGGCGAGGCCGGCGAGCAGGGCGAGGGCGGCTACGGCTCGGATGCATCTCGCGATCATGCGTGTTCTCCTCGTCGTTGAAGTGGGTGGCCCGGGGATCAGCCGCTCGTGCCGGCGGGGGGGATGTCGTCGCGACGCCGCCCGCTCCGCTCGTCGAACACGTGCACGTGCTCCTTGCGCCAGCCGAGCCGTACGGTGGCGCCCACGGGGCGCTCCACGCGCCCGGGGGCGCGCACGGCGAGCGACTGGCCGCCGGCCTCGCAGCTGAGGATGGAATCGGCACCGAGGTACTCGATGGCCTTGACGGTGGCGTCCGCTCCACCCGACGCCACGAGGGTGATGTCCTCGGGCCTCACCCCGAGCAGGAGCCCGGCGCCGCGGCCCGGCAGGAGCGCCGGCCCCGTGGTGCCCGCGATCACCGCCCCGCCCGTCGCGTCCGCGAGCTCCAGGATATTCATGGGCGGAGTGCCGATGAAGCGGGCGGTGAAGACGGTGGCGGGGCGGGCGTAGAGCTCGGCGGGTGAGGCGTCCTGCTCCACCTGGCCCTCGCGGAGGAGGATCACCTGATCGGCCATGCTCATCGCCTCGGTCTGATCGTGGGTGACGTACACCATGGTCACGCCGAGCTTCTGCTGGAGTCCCCGGATCTCGCGCCGCATGTCGAGACGAAGCTGGGCGTCCAGATTCGACAGCGGCTCGTCCATGAGACACACCGGCGTCTCCGCGATGATGGCGCGGCCGAGAGCCACGCGCTGCTGCTGGCCGCCCGAGAGCTGTGAGGGCTTGCGGGCGAGCAGTCCCTCGAGGCCGAGGAGATCGGCCACGCGGGCGAGCCTCGCTGCGCGCTCGGCCGCGGGCACGCGGCGCACGCGCAGGCCGAACACGATGTTCTCCGCCACGGACAGGTGCGGGAAGAGCGCGTAGGACTGAAAGACCATGGAGAGGTGTCGCGCGGCGGGCGGCAGGTCGGTCACATCGAGCCCGCCGATGGTGATGCGGCCCCCCGACACCTGCTCGAGCCCCGCGATGAGACGGAGGGTGGTGGATTTCCCGCAGCCCGAGGGCCCGAGCAACACGAGCATCTTGCCCGCGGCCGCCTCGAAGCTCACGTCGGCCACCGCGCGGGACGCGCCCCAGAAGCGGCTGACGTGCTGGAGGGAGATCGCCGACACTTACGAGGCGGCGCGGCGCTTGTTGCTGACGTAGTCCACGAGCACGTACTCGCCGAGGCGCTCCGGAGTGGCGAAGAAGGCGCGTCCCCGGTTGATGCGGGCCATCTGCTCGACGAAGGCCGTCAGCATCTCGCTGCGGTCGAGCATGAAGGTATTGATGGTGATGCCCTCGCGCGTGCAGCGCTGCACCTCTCTGAGGGTTTCTTGCAGAGTCCGGCGCGTGGGCGGGTAGGAGAACTCCGCCTCGCCGTTCTCCATGTGCGCGGTGGGCTCGCCGTCCGTGATCATGATGATCTGCTTGTTGCCGCCCTTCTGCCGCCCGAGGAGGGTGCGGGAGAGCATGAAGGCCGCGTGCATGTTGGTGCCGATATTGGTTCCGCTCGGTGAGAGCTGGGGCAGCTCTTCCGGGGTGAACTCGCGCGCGTAGAGCGAGAAGCCCACGATGTACAGGCTGTCGCGGGGGAACTGGCCACGAATCAGCGCCTGGAGGGCGAGGGCCACCTTCTTGGCGGGCACGAAGCAGCCGTTGTAGAGCATGGAGCGGCTCAGGTCGAGGAGGACCACGGTGGAGGCCTGGGTCGAGAGCTCCGTCCGCCACACCTCGAAATCGTCGGGGGCCAGCCGCACGGGGGTGCCGGGGCCGCCGCGCTCCACCGCGTTCATGAGCGTCTGCTTGAGGTCGAGCAGGAAGGGGTCGCCGAACTCGTAGCGCTTGGCGTCGTCGGTGCGATCGCCCCCCGCCCCGCGGCGCGAGACGGCGTGGCGCCCGAAGCGATCGCGCTTGAGATGGGAGAAGACGTCGCGAAGGGCCTTGTCGGCGATCTTGCGGATGGCCCGCGCCGTCATCTGGAGGCGGCCGCCCTTGCTCTCGAGATAGCCGGCCTCCTCGAGCTTCCTGGCCAGCTCCCTGAGCCGCTCGAGATCCCGCGCCGCTTCTTCGCCGAGCAGCCGCTCCACGTCCGCACGCTTGATGTCGTCGAGATCGCCCGGCTCCTTGGCCCGGCGCAGCTCGCGCTCGAGCTGGTCCATCTGCTGCAGCTCTTCCATGACGCGCATGGCCTCCTGCATGGTCACGTTCTCGTCGCCCTTGAAGTCATAGGGGCGGCGCAGGGCGTCCATGGGCAGGAGCTCCTCCAGGTTCATGGCGAGCTGGGCCATCTCGGCTTCGAGGCGCTCGTCCCGCGCGAAGAGCGACTGCATCATCTCCTGGAGCTCCCGCCGCTGGCCCGGGGTGAGGCTCTCCATCAGGGACTGCATCTGCCCCATCTGCTTGCCCATCTGCTCCAGGAGCTGATCGAGGCTCTCCACGCCGGGGAAGTTCTGCCCCCACTTGTCCTTGAAGGCTTGGAAATCCGGCTCGCCGCCCTCCGCGCGCTCGCGCAGCATCGTGTTCAGGTCGCGCATCATCTCGCGCATGCGCCGGAGGTCTTCCGGGGTGAGGTTCTGGAGCCCCTGCTGCATGCCCTGCATGAAGGGCTTGAGCATCTGCTCCTGGAGCGACTTCATGAGCTCGTCGAACTTCTGCTTGGCCTCCGCGCTGTGGAAGGGATACTTCTGAAGCGCCTTGATCTGCCCCGCGGGATCAGGGGGAAGCTGCTCGAGGGCGGTGAGCTTCTGCTCCTGCTTGGCCCCCGGCGGCACCTCCTTCTCGATGGCCTGGCGCTCCGTGTCCCGGATCTCCGCGAGCTTCTTCTTGATGTCGTCCAGCACCGAGCCCAGGTCGTACTGCTCGAGGCGCTGCTTCCGCTGCTGCTGGAGCTGCTTGAGGAGATCCTGCAGTCCCGGCATGCGGCCGCCCTGCGGATCGCGGGCCCCGTGCTGGAAGAGCCGGCGCAGGGCGCTCATCAGATCGCCTTCCGCGAGCAGATCGTCCGACATGGCCGACAGGAGCTCGTCGGCGTCGAGATCGGGGACGGCCTGGGTGCCGTCCCAGCGGGAGTATCGGCTCAGTCTCGCCATGGCCAGAGTTGACGTATGCTACCACCCATGACCACACCAGCGAACCCCCGTCTCGATGAGCTGCTGTCCACCCGCGCCCGCATCGGCTGGGGCGCGTCCGCCCCGCCGGCCCGGCCCGTGGCCGACGCCGCTTTCGAATTCGGTGGCGGCCACCCCGACCCCTCGTCCTTCCCGTACGAGGGCATGATCGAAGCGACCGCCGATGTCATGAAGGCCGACGGCGCCGCGGCCTTCTCCTACGGCGAGCCCCAGGGCTACAAGGGCCTGCGCGAGCTGGTCGCCCACAAGTACCGGCTCTTCGAGAACCTCGAGGTGTCGCCGGACAACGTCATCGTGTCGAATGGCTCGGGCCATGCGCTCTCCCTGGCTTTCAGTGCCTTCGTGGACCCCGGCGACGCCATCCTGTCCGAGGCGCCCACCTTCTCGGGCACGCTCGCGACCATTCGCCGCCACGGAGCGCGTGTGCTCGACGTGCCGCTGGACGCCGAGGGCATGGACACGGCCGTGGCGCGACAGCAGCTCGAGCTGCTCCGCCGCGAAGGCAAGCCCTGCAAGCTCATCTACACCATCGTCAACTTCCAGAACCCGGCGGGGCCGACCATGTCGCGCCGCCGCCGCGAGGAGCTGATCGCCCTCGCCCACGAGTACGAGACGGTGATCCTCGAAGACGACGCCTACGGCGAGCTCCGCTTCGAGGGGCCGGCCCACCCCTCGCTCTACGCGCTCGACAAGGGCGGGCGCACCATGCGCGCGGGCACGCTGTCCAAGATCCTCGGCGCGGGCGTGCGGCTGGGCTGGCTGTGCGCGCCGCGCCAGATGATCCCCGCCTTCCAGGGCTTCCTCTTCGGCGGCGGCGTCAATCCGTACGTCTCGCGCGTGGCGACCTACTACATGCGCGACAATCTCGTGCGCCACGTGGCGAGGCTCGTGGACATCTACCGCGCCAAGCGCGACGCGATGCTCAAGGGCCTCTGGGAGGTGCTCGAAGGCACCGACGTGGAGATCAGCAAGCCCGAGGGCGGCTTCTTCATCTGGATCAGGCTCCCCACGGGGACCAAGACGGCCAAGGTCCGCGAGGCGGCGGTGAAGCACGGCATCCAGTACACGGCAGGGCCCGCGTTCTTCATCAATGGCGGCGGCGAGGAATTCATCCGCCTCGCCTATAGCTGGGAGACGCCCGAGCGCAACTACGAGGGCGCCAGGCTCCTGGCCCAGGCCATCAAGGACGCGCGCTGATCTTTAGCCGACGCCCCGAATCCCTCTCCCCCATCGGGGGAGAGGGCAGGGTGAGGGGGCGAAGAGAAGATGACCGAGCTCGCTCCTCTTCCCCCGTCCGTCCTGCCGCCCGGCATCCGCTCCCCCTTCCTGGAGGACGTCAACGGCCTCCGGATGCACATCCTGGAGGCGGGCTTCGACGCCCGATCTGAAAAGAGCGCGGCGACATGATCAAGATGCAGAAGGGCGCGTTGACGAACATGCGGGGCTGCCATCTGGTGGATGGTGCCGGGCATTGGGTGCAGCAGGAACAGCCGGAGCAGGTGAGCGCATTGCTTCTGGACTTCCTGAAGCAACAGGGATAGCTGAGGTAACGCTCGGCACCCATGCGCTTCTCCATCTGCGTGATGGCCGACGTCGACGAGATCGGCTTCTTCAGCCACGCCGAGACTCTTGGCTACGATTCGGTCTGGGCCACCGACAGCCAGATGCTGTTCTCGGACTGCTACGCGGTACTGGCCCTGGCCGCCCGGCAGACCCGACGGATCCGGCTGGGGCCCGGCGTGGCCATCTGCGGCACGCGCATCCCGCCCGTGCACGTGGCGGCCATGGCCACGCTCAATCGACTCGCTCCGGGCCGCGTGCACCTGGCGGTGGGCACCGGCAACACCGCCACCCGCAGCATGGGGCGGCCGCCCATGCGCATCGCCGAGTACGCGGAGCACCTGCGGGTGATGCGCGGCCTGCTCCGCGGAGAGCCGGTGGACTACACGCGCGGCGGCCTCACGCGGCCGATCAAAATGCTGATTCACGAGAAGAAGTACATGAGCTTGGAGCCGCGGATCCCGCTCTACGTCTCCGGCTTCGGGCCGCGCGCCATGGAGCTGGCCGGCGAGTACGGCGATGGCCTCGTGTTCGCCATCCCGCCCCGGGGAGTGCCTCCGGCCGAGGCCCTGGCCCACGCTCGCGCCGGAGCCGCGCGAGCAGGCCGCAGCCTGGAGGGCTTCCACACGGCCGCGCTCACCAACGTGGTCCTGCTGGATCCGGGCGAGCCGGCGGACTCCGAGCGGGTCATCCGCACGGTGGGGCCAAACGTCATGGCGAGTGTCTACTACTTCTACGACGCGGTGCACGAGCGGGGCATCGAGCCGCCGCCCTTCCTGCGGCGCATCTGGGCCCGCTACTGTGCGCTGGTCGAGGAGACGCCCCGCGAGCACCGGCACTTCCGCACCCACGAGGGCCACTACACGTATCTGCATCCCGGCGAGGCCGAGCTGATCGACGCGGAGCTGATTCGCGCCACCTGTCTGGTCGGCGAGGCCGACGAGCTGATCGAGCGGATCCGAGAGCTCGAGCAGGACGGCCTCCGGGAGCTGATGTTCGCCACCGGAGTGGACGACAAGTGGCGCTTCAGCGAGCAGTTCGCCCGCCGCGTCATCGCCCGCTACTAAGGGGTCAGGTCTTACAAAACGACATTGGGGGAGAGTGTCGTGAGGATGAGCGTATCTCTCCTCGCACGTCTTGAGCCCGGGGGGAGTTGGGCGATAACGTCAGAACATGGCACGCCCGCTGCGCATCGAGTTCCCCGGCGGGCTCTATCATGTCACGGCCCGCGGCAATGGACGGCTCGCCATCTTCGTCGACGATGCCGATCGCGAGCGGTTCCTGGCCGTGCTGGCGTCCGTCGTTGCACGCTATCACGTGCTGTGCCACGCCTACTGCTTGATGGGCAATCACTACCACCTGCTGCTGGAGACGCCCGAGGCCAATCTCTCGCGGGCCATGCGGCAGCTCAACGGCGTCCACAGCCAGGGGTTCAATCGCCGTCACCGCCGGTCCGGCCATGTGTTCGAAGGACGCTTCCACGCGCAAGTGGTCGACAAGCAGGCTTATCTGCGCGCGGTATGCCGTTACATCGTGCTCAATCCTGTGCGGGCCGGTCTCGTGGTCCACCCGTGCGACTGGCCGTGGAGCAGCTATGCGGCCACGGCGGGGGAGCAGCCGGTGCCGACCTTCCTGAGTGTGGACTGGGTGCTTACCCTTGGCGACACCCTCCAGCGGACAGACGCCGAGCGCCGCTACCGGCAGTTCGTGGCGGCCGGCCTCGCGGACACGGTCACGCCGCTGGGCCTCGACCCATCGAGCTTGCTGGTTGGGGCGGCGGCGGTCCCACTGCACGCGCGCGCCGGCGTGCGGCATGCCACCACCCTGGTCGAGATCCCGCGGGCACAACGCTTCGCCCTTCGGCTGCCGCTGGCCACGCTCTTCGCCGGGGTGACATCACGGGTAGACTGCGATGCGCGCTGCGCCAGCGCGATCCGCGACCATGGCTACACCATGAAGGCCGTCGCCGCCTTCCTCGGCGTCCACTATGTGACGGTGAGCCGTGCGGTGGCGCGCGGCGAGGTCCTCGCCAGTTCCCCGGGCGTGTCGGATTGTAAGACCTGACCCCGGGGTGTACGTCGGCGTCCACTATGTGACGGTGAGCCGTGCGGTGGCGCGCGGCGAGGCCCTCGCCTGTTCCCCGGGCGTGTCGGATTGTAAGACCTGACCCCGGGGCGTATAGTCGCGGGGGTGCCCCAGCCGTGAGAGACGCGGAGCTCACAGTCGATGCCGATACGGAGGATCCATCATGAGAAGGCGTGACTTTCTACAGGTGGCGGTGGCCGGCGGCGTCGGAGCCAGCCTGGGCGTGCCGGCATTCCTCCGACGGTCGTGGGCGCAGGGCGGGCCGATCAAGATCGGGATGCCGGCCGCGCTCTCGGGGAGCAATGCCCAGTACGGGATCCAGGCCAAGCGTGCGGCCGAGCTCTTCTCCAAGGACATCAAGGGCAAGGGCATTCTCGGCCGGCCCGTGGAGTTCATCTACGAGGACACCGGCGGCGATCCCGCCACCGCCGTGCGCAAGGCCCAGAAGCTCGTCGAGAAGGACGGGGTGAAGTTCCTCACCGGTGTCGTCCTCTCGTCGGAGGCGCTCGCCGTCTCCGCCAAGTGCCCCGAGTGGAAGGTCATCTTCATGTCCACCATCAACGGGGCAGGCGCCCTGACCGCGAAGGCGTTTCATCGCTACTTCTTCCGCGTGAACACGAGCGGGCCCATGGGGGCGCGCGCCATCAGCCTCTACCTGGCGGAAGCGCCCATGAAGCGCTTCTTCGCGCTGGGGAGCGACTACGCGTGGGGCCGCGACAGCGTCGCCTCCTTCACGACGCAGATCACGGCGGCCAAGAAGGACATCGTCGGCACCGATTACCCGCCCGTCGGTACCAAGGACTTCGCCAGCTACATCGCCAAGATCAGGCAATCCAAGGCCGAGGGCGTCTACCTCGCCCTGCCCGGCCAGGACGCCACCATCTATCTGAAGCAGGCGCACCAGTTCGGCCTCAACCGCGAGGTGAAGCCGATCATGGAGATCCTGGAGCTGGAGAACATGAAGGCGGTGGGCGACGCCATGGTGGGGACGATCGGCAGCTCGCGCTATCCGTTCACGGTGGACACGCCGCGCAACAAGGACTTCGTCAAGCGCTTCCACGAGCTGCACGGCGTCTACCCCGACATGTTCGACGGCGAGACGTACGAGGGGCTCGAGTGGCTGGCCCAGGTGATCCAGAAAGCCGGCACCGACGACGTGGAGAAGGTCATCGACACCTGGGAGGACTCGAGCTACGAGGGCCTCGAGGGCCCGTTCCTCATGCGCAAGTGCGATCACCAGGCGGTGCAGCTCGGCTTCGCGGTGGAGGCGGTGAAGGATCCCAAGTATGCCCACCCCATCCCCAAGATCCTCGCGACCTATCCGGGCGACAAGGTGACGCCGAAGTGTCGCACCGAGGACTTCTCGTAACGGGCGGGCCGGGGCGCCCCGCGTGGCGAATCTGGGAGAACAGCTCCTCAACGCGCTGACGCTCGCGGGGCTCCTCTTCCTCGTCTCCGCCGGTCTCTCGCTGGTCTTCGGCATCCTGCGCGTCGTCAACTTCGCGCACGGCGTCTTCTACATGCTGGGCGCCTATCTCGGCTACACGACGGTCATGCTGTCGGGCTGGTTCTGGCCGGCGCTCCTGATCGTGCCGCCCGTCGTCGGCGCCCTCGGCGCCTTTCTCGAGTCGTCCACGCTGCGCTTCATCTATCGTCGCCCGCCGATCTACCAGCTCCTCCTGACCTTCGGTCTCGCCCTCATTCTCGAAGAGGCTCTGCGCATCCTCTACGGGCCGACCGCGAAAGGCATCGATCCGCCGGCATACCTCCAGGGCGCGATCCCTCTGGGGAGCCTCCTGTACCCGCGCTACCGGCTCTTCGTGGTGGTGCTCAGCCTGGTGGTGGCCGTGGCCGTCTGGCTCTTTCTTCGCAAGACGCGGGCCGGGCTCGTCATCCGGGCCGTCGCCCAGAACAGCGAGATGGCCGATTGCCTCGGCGCCGACGTCGCGCGCGTCCGCACCCTCGTGTTCGGCGCCGCCTGCGCGCTCGCGGGGCTCGGCGGAGTGGCGGCGGGACCCATGACCACCGCCTACCTCGGGATGGGTATCGGCGTCATCGTCGACGCCTTCGTCGTCGTGGTGATCGGCGGCCTCGGCAGCATCGGCGGCTCGATCGCGGGCAGCCTCATCGTGGGCGCGGCCCAGACGTGGGGCGCCTTCTACCTGCCGGAGACGGCCATGGTCATCATGTACGCGGTGATGGGCGCCATCCTCATCTTCCGGCCCTGGGGCCTCTTCGGCGAGGAGGAATGAGGGGGTCGCGCGCGCTGGCCACGGTCGCCCTGGTGGCGCTGGCCGTCGTGCCGTGGGTGGCCGCGCGCCACCAGCTCTCGCTTCTCACCGATCTCCTCATCTACGGACTGTTCGCCCTGTCGCTCGATCTCATCATGGGCTACACGGGCATGGTCTCGTTCGGCCACGCCGCCTACTTCGGTCTCGGCGCCTATGCGAGCGCGCTGGTGCTGATCCACTTCGGCCAGCCGGTGCCCGTGGCCCTGCTCGCGGGCGCCCTGCTCGCGGGCGCGGTCGCCCTGCCCGTCGGGTGGTTCTCCACACGCGCCACCGGCATCTACTTCGCCATGCTGACGCTGGCCTTCGCCCAGCTGCTCTACACCGTCGCCTACAAGTGGCGCGATCTGACCGGCGGCTCCGACGGCATCGCGGGCGTGCCGAAGACCACGCTCTTCTGGGGCGGACCCAGCCTGGCCTCGCCGCAGGCGTTCTATACGCTGGTCGCGGTCTGCGTCGTGCTCTCGCTCCTCCTCTGCCGGGCACTGGTCCGCTCGCCCTTCGGGCATGCGCTCGAGGCGATCCGCGAGAACGAGCGCCGCTTCACCAGCCTGGGGCGAGACCCGCGGCCCTTCAAGCTCGTCGTCTTCGTCATCGCGGCCGTGTTCGCGGGCCTCGCCGGAGCGCTCTTCGCGCCGTTCCGGGGCTTCGCCTCGCCCGAGGTCATGTTCTGGGTCTTCTCCGGCCAGGGACTCATGATGGTGCTCATGGGCGGCATCGGCACCCTCGTCGGTCCGATTCTCGGGGCCATGGTCTTCATCCTCATCCAGGAGGTGCTCTCGAGCTACACGGAGCACTGGATGATCTTCACGGGCCTCGTGTTCGTCCTGATGGTGATCTTTCTCCCCGACGGGCTGGTGGGCACGGCTCGGCGGCTCCGGATGCGCGCGTGACCGCGCTGCTCGAGACTCGCGGGCTCGGGCGCGCCTTCGGGGCGCTCCAGGCCGTGGCCGGGGTCAGCCTCGCCGTGGAGCCGGGGGAGGTCCGCGCCGTCATCGGACCGAATGGCGCCGGCAAGACGACGCTGTTTCACCTCATCTCCGGCCTCCTCACGCCCACCGCGGGGCGCGTCCTCTTCCGTGGCGACGACGTCACCGCGCTCCCCGCCCCCGCGCGCTGCCGGCGCGGCATCTCGCGCACCTTCCAGATCACCAGCATCTTCCCGGAGCTCTCCGTGCTGGAGAACGTGCGGATCGCCGTGCAGCTCCGGAGTGGGGGTAACTTCCGACTCGTGGGCGGCCGGGCGACCCTCGAGGCGAGCGAGGAGCGGGCGCGCGCGAGCCTCGACTCTCTCGGCCTCCTCGCCCGGGCCGCGGAGGCGGCGTCGACTCTCCCGCACGGCGACCAGCGCCTTCTCGAGATCGCGATGGCGGTCGCCCAGCAGCCCGAGCTCCTCCTTCTCGACGAGCCGACCCAGGGGCTGTCGCCGGAGGACACGGTGGCCACCGTCGCGGTCATCCGGCAGGTCGCGCGCCGGCAGAGACTCACCATCCTCCTCGTCGAGCACGACATGGACGTCGTGTTCGACCTCGCCGACAGGATCAGCGTACTCCACTTTGGCCAGCTCATCGCCGAGGGCCCGCCGGATCAGATCCGGGCCAACGCCGACGTTCAGCTGG
>WNFV01008353.1_pt1 | contig 11705 bp, 12 predicted proteins | sample 5400101 | NCBI WGS metagenome assembly WNFV01 (sample SAMN13153361, study PRJNA577476) | soil metagenome | isolation source: 115 cm soil or saprolite under grassland replicate 1 | place: USA:California | collected 2016-06-15
TCTGCGCGGCGAACGACGAGCTGCTCCTGGTGGCCCCCGACGTCCCGAAGTCCGCGATCCGGCACATGGACGAGGCCCTCCAGACGACGCACGTCGTCACGTCCGTCGCCCACTCGACCGTCGTCGGCTCGCTCGTCGCCATGAACTCGAAGGGGATCCTCGCCTCGCCGTTCATCGAGGAGGCGGAGCTCGACGCGATCGGCGACGCGGTGTATCCACTCCCGCACCGGTTGAGCGCGGTCGGGAACAACGTCCTCTCGAACGACCACGGCGCCGTCGTCCATCCCAACTACGATGACGAGGCGGTCGCCTTTATCCAGGAGACGCTCGGGGTGCCCGTCGTCCGCGGGACGATTGCGGGGATCAAGACGGTCGGCTCCGTCGCCATCGCAACGAACAAGGGTGTCCTTTGTCACCCGCATGCGCGGCCGGGCGAGATGGAGCTGCTGAAGTCCACCCTCAAGGTCCCCGTCCAGATCACGACCGCAAATTACGGCGCGGCGCAGGTTGGCGCGTGCATGATTGCGAACACGCACGGCGCGGTCGTCGGCTCCCGGACCACCTCCATCGAGCTCGGACGGATCGAGGAAGGTCTAGGATTGTTCTAGCTCGCGGGTTCACTAATCATCCGACAAGTTTGATATATCCCGGGATGGGTAAGCGGGGCGCTCATGAAGACCCTCGTCCTCTGCGTGGACCGGGATGACGACATCGGTGCGAAGACCGGGATCCAGGGTCCGATCGTCGGTCGCGACGCGAACCTGGCCGCGGCGACGCGGCTCGGGATCGCCGACCCGGAGGATTCCGACGTCAACGCGCTCTTCAGCGCGATCTCCATATATGACGGCTACCGGAAGGAGAATCCGGATGCGGAGATCGCGACGATCTGCGGCGATGTGCACGTCGGCACCGTGTCCGACATCGCGCTGACCCGCCAGCTCGACCAGATCTTGCGGGACGTCCGTCCCGAGCGCGTGTTCCTCGTGTCCGACGGCGCGGAGGACGAGGCGTTCTCGCCGATCATCAGCTCCCGGATCCGGGTCGACCACGTGCGACGCGTCTACGTGCGGCAGACGCCCACGGCGGAGTCGCTCTACTACACGATCGGACGGCAACTGAAGAACCCGAGGGTGCGACGGAAGATTGTGGCCCCGCTGGGCTTCGTCCTCCTGCTGTTCGGAGCGATCTACCTCGCGTTGCCCTACGCGGCGTCGGGCCTGGCGCTGATCCTGGCGGGCCTGTACCTTATCCTGATCTCGCTGCCCTTCACGAGCCTCCGTGATTTCTTCGAGAAGAGCAGTCAGTATTACGAACGCGTGCGGGATTCCGTCGCGTCCGGAGAGCTGTCGATCTTCTTCAACGTGTCCGCGCTCATCCTGATCCTCGTCGGGGTGTTCTTCGGCGCCGATCTCGCGGCCCGATCGGGAGAGACCTCGTACGTGGCGATGTTCCTCTCCTTCGTCTTCGGGTCCATCTGGTTCTTCGTCATCGGCGCGCTGGCCTTCGAGGGCGGGAAGGTGATCAGCGCCTACCTAAAGCACCGCCGCGCCCCAGGCCACGCCCTCGCCGTCGCCGTGTCGTTCGTGGCGCTGGGCCTCCTCGTCCTGGGGATGACGCAGATCCTCCAGACGATTTTCGTCGGGTACAACCCGAACGCCTCTCTGCCGCTGATCTACACGAGCATCGGCCTGGCGATCACCCTCGTCGGGGTGACGGGCCTCTCGTACCGCAGCCGCGAGGGTCCGAAGGAGCCCGTCGAGGACGGATAGCCGCGCCGGGGTTCCGATGGAATTCGAGGCGTGGGAGCCGTTCTACGTCCAGATCCTGAAGGACTTCGGCTTCTCGCGGGCCGACGACGAGGCCGCCGCGGCGGAGCTGGACCGGATCTTGGCGGGCACCCGTGCATCGGACGCCGATCTGCGACGCCTCATTCGCGGCAAGGAGGTGACCGTCGCGGGAAATGGTCCGAACATCGAGGCCGAGATCGCGGATACGCGAGGCGTCCTCCTGGCGGCGGACGAGGCCACCTCGGTCGCCCTCGCCTCCGGGAGGCTCCCCTCCATCTTGGTCACGGATCTCGACGGGAATGTTTCGGACCAGCTCAAGGCGAACCAGGAGGGGACCGTCGCGGTGGTCCACGCCCACGGGGACAACGGGCCCGCCGTGCGAGAATGGGCCCCTCGATTCTCGGGACCGACGGTCGCAACGACCCAGTCGCGGCCCGTCGGAGGCCTTCGCAACTTCGGCGGCTTCACAGATGGCGATCGGGCAGTCTTCCTCGCGGACCACTTCGGCGCCCGGCGGATCCACCTCGTCGGTTTCGACTTCGAACGTCCGAATGAAAAGGACCGCGACCGTCGGATGAAGCAGCGCAAGCTCGATTGGGCGTACGTCCTGCTGAGCAGCTTGGACCGCGACGACCTCGAGCTCTAGTCATGTCGGCTTGCGGGCTTTCGCGGTCCGCCAGCTGAGGATCGGCTCACGGGCCGCCTGCACCTCGTCGACGCGCGCGACCGCGGTGTTGTACGGCGCGCCGTGGAGCACCTCGGGGTCCTCGCCGACGATTTTCGTGAGCGCGTCGACGAAGCCGTCGAGCGTCTCCTTCGTCTCCGTCTCCGTCGGCTCGATCATCAACGCCTCTTCGACGAGATGCGGGAAGTACACCGTCGGCGGATGGTATCCGAAGTCCATGAGGCGTTTCGCGAGGTCGACGGTCCGGACGCCCCGGGACCCGAGCTTCGCGGCACTCGCTACGAACTCGTGCTTCCGCAACCCGCCGAACGGAACGTCGAGGACGCCTTGCAGCCGGTGCCGCACGTAGTTCGCGTTGAGGACCGCGTGGTCCGACACCTCCCGCAATCCGTTCCCGCCCATCCGCAGGATGTACGCGTACGCGCGCACGAGGAGCGCGAAGTTTCCGTACCACGCGCGGACCTTCCCGATCGACTTCGGACGGTCGTAGTTCAGATGGTACCCCCGGCCGTCGAGGCCGATGACCGGCACCGGGAGGAACGGCTCGAGCGGCCTCCTCACGCCGACAGGACCCGCGCCGGGTCCTCCGCCGCCGTGCGGGGTCGTGAACGTCTTGTGCAGGTTGAAGTGCACGATGTCGAAGTTCATCTTGCCCGGCGAGGTGCGGCCCAGGATCGCGTTGAAGTTCGCGCCGTCGTAGTAGAGCAGGCCGCCGGCGTCGTGCACGACCTCCGCGATGTCGAGCACGTGCTCCTCGAAGATGCCGAGCGTGTTCGGGTTCGTGAGCATGAACGCGAGCGTCTTCTCGCCCGATGCGGCCTCGAGCGCCTTCAGGTCGACGCGGCCATCCTTCGAGGGGATCTCGACGATCTCGAAGCCCAGCATCCCGGCGGACGCGAAGTTCGTCCCATGGGCGGTGTCCGGCAAGATGACCTGATGCCGTTCCTCCCCCCGGTCGCGGTGGTACGCCTGGGCGAGGAGGAGGCCCGTGTGCTCCCCTTGTGCGCCGGCGGCGGGCTGGACCGTGACCGCGTCCATGCCGGCGATCCGCGCGAGCATGTCTTGGAGCTCGTAGAGCAGCCGCAGCGCACCTTGCATCGTCGTCTCGTCCTGGTCGGGATGGATGCGCGCGACGGCCGGGAGGGCCGCGAGCTCTTCCGTGAACTTCGGGTTGAACTTCATCGTGCACGATCCGAGCGGATAGAAGCCCGTGTCGATCCCGAAATTCATTTGCGAGAGCCGCGTATAGTGCCGCACGACCTCGTGTTCGGGGAGGTTCGGGATCGCGAGGCGGTCCCGGCGGAGCCTCGGCGGCACGAGGTCCGTGAGGTCGACCGCCTCGTCCGGCGCGGACCGCTTCTCGAGGAGGAGAGGCTCGTCCCAATACGCCTGGCGGAAGCTCACGCGACGGCCTCCAGGCCCTTCAGGAGGCGGTTCACGTCGTCCGCCTTCTGACGTTCCGTCGTCGCGAACAGCGCCGCGTCGCTCAGCTCGGAGAGTTGCCGGGCGAGCGGCATCCCTCCGTGGACGCCGCGAGTCAGGAGGCCCCGGTGGACGGCAGAGTAGTCGCCCTTGTACCGCACGACGAATTCGTTGAAGTGCGCCCCGTTGAAGACCGGCGCCGTGAAGCCCGGGATCTTGTCGATCGACGCCGCGAGTTCCTTCGCCCGACGGATGTTCTCCGCTGCGAGCCGCCGAAGACCGTTCGCCCCCTGGACGGCCACGAACGTCGCCGCCGCGACCGCCAGCAGGGACTCGTTCGTGCAGATGTTCGACATCGCCTTCTCCCGTCGGATGTGCTGTTCCCTCGTCTGGAGGGTCATGCAGAACGCGCGGTGGCCCTTCACGTCGCGCGTGAGCCCGATCACCCGGCCGGGCATCTTCCGCACGTGCTCCTGCCGACACGCGAAGATCCCGAGGAGGGGACCGCCGCAATTCACCGAAGTGCCGAGGGACTGGCCTTCCCCGATCACGATGTCCGCGCCGAAGTCCCCCGGAGGCCGCACGACCGCTTGTGCGATCGGATTGACGCCGACGACGAACACGGCTCCGGTCAGCGCGCGGATCTCCGCGAGCTGCTCCTCGAATCGACCCAGGAAGTTCGGATTCTCCACGTACACGCCGCAGACGTCGGCCGAGAGGGCCGCCTCGAGCTTCCCGAGGTCGAGCATGCCGGTCCCCCGATCGTAGTCGACCTCGCGCGCCTCGACGCCTGTGCCGTTCAGGTAGTTCGCGAGGACGGCCTTGCGGTTGTGCCGCAACGCCCGCGGGACCAGGAACACGTTTCCACCATGGATGCGGTGGGCCATCCGCGCCGCTTCCCCGAGCGCGGTCGACGCGTCGTACATCGACGTGTTCGCCGCGTCCATCCCGGTGAGTTCGCAGATCAGGCTCTGGTACTCCCAAAGCGCCTGGAGCAGGCCCTGGCTCAGCTCCGGCTGGTACGGCGTGTACGCCGTGTAGAACTCGGACCGCGACGTGATTGCGCGGACGCTCGCGGGGACGAAGTGATCGTACAGCCCGCCGCCGAGGAACGTCGGCATCTCGGCCATCGTGCGGTTCGCGGACAGGAGGGAGGTCACGTGCCGGACGACGGCCAGTTCCGGCAGGCCGTCCGGGAGGTCGATCTTCGGGATGCGGACGGCGGCGGGGATGTCGGCGAAGAGGTCATCGATGCGCTGCAGGCCCATGGCTCGGAGCATCTCGTCCTCGTCGGAGGGCATGCGGGTTCCGCTGAGAGAGGTGCCCCTTTAAAGGGTTTGGCATCGAGTGCAGGTCACGGAGCGGCGGCGCTGAGTCTCGTGAAATCCCGGACGAGCCGTAGGCCGGAGCCCGCTTCGATGATCGCCACAGACCCGAACCCGATCGAGTCCTTGTAGCCCTCCGACGGGCGGGCGTCTTTCAGTTCGGAGAGGACGAGAGAGAAGAGCGTGCCGTGACCTGACACCGCGACGACGCGACCGGGGTTGTCGGAGCCAATCGCTTCGAGGCACGTCCTCGCGCGGGTCACGGCCATGCCCAGGGATTCCTTCGACGGCGGCAGGTAATCGAGGTCCGCCCATGCGCGGGTCTCGAGCGCCTTGTACTCCGGTTGAGAGATTCCGGATTCGTCAGGAGCCCACTCCTTCAGACAGGGCCGCTTCAGGATCGGGACGTGGAACGATTCGGAGAGGACAATCGCGGTCTCGATGCTCCGACGCAAGGGACTCGCGTAGATCCGCGTGGGGCGTGCGGTGGGCCATGCCGCCGCAAGCGCCTCGATCTGTTGCCGACCTCGATCGGACAACGGAGCGCGGTCGAAGTTGGATGTGTCGAGGGGACGCACAATTTCGCCATGACGCACGAGGACGAGTGTCGCGTGCATGGGAGTTCATCCGCCCGAGACGACGCCGATCACGCGGATCCGCTCACCATCACGGAGCGGTTCATCGATCGGGATTGGGATGTCGCCTCGGACGAGGAGATGCGCGTCCGGCGGCAGCCGCAGGGCCTTCAGGAGATCCTCGCCGGTCGCTTCCGACTCCAGGGCCACGGCAATCTCCGTTCGGCGCGGAACGAGCTCGGCGACGACTTGCACGATGCGGACCGAGGGCGGCGCCGGTCTTAAGCGTTCCTTCCTTCGCCTCCGGGTCGGAACGCTTATCCGAGGCATCGTTTTCAGGATGAACGACTGCCCAGGTCGCCTAGTCCGGTAGGGCGGCGGTCTCGAAAACCGCTGGGTTACCCCTCGCAGGTTCAAATCCTGCCCTGGGCGTCGTCCTGGTCGACATCGAGGCCGAGGTCGTTCGCTCCGCGGAGGGGGGTCAGCGAATCCAGTCACATCGTCGAAAGTTTCACGTCCCGCTCGATGGTACTGCTTCGAGGAACGATGGACTCTGAGACTCAAAGGTATCGTCGAAGGCTGCTCCGAGCGTCTCTCGGTTTGATGAGCGTTGCGGCGTTCGTCTACATTATCGCGGCATTCTTTCCGTTCGGTCCCGAATGGGCGAGAGGCTTCTACCTGAGCGTCGCGGCCGGGTTACTCGGGAGCTCCCTCGTCATCGTGGTCAACGGGGTGATCGGACCTCCTCCGAAACCGGGCTCTTGAGTCGGGGACCTCGCCCATAGCCCGGCGCCCCCTGGAAACCGAACTCTTGCAGCTACCTGTTGCAAAGGTGGTGCGCTGCCCGCGTATCTTAATCCGCCTCGTGTGGCCAGCGAACTACTTCTGTTCGCCCCGAACCTGCCGCGTCTCCATCCCCCCTGGATCTCCAGTCTTGTCCAAGTCCGCTAAGAGAGACCGCGCGAGGTCAATCGCAAGGTCGCAGTTGTCTTGGACGTTTGGGCCCCAGGAGCAGTAGCACGTAGGCGGTGCCACTCGGGCTGCTGGCCGCGAGGGCGGCCACGAGTGATAATCGGCGTGCTCTCGCAATTCGATGAGAGTGTCGAGCTTATCCGCGGTGACGCCTAGGCCGACACGGCGCACTTCCCTTCGTAGTTCTCCGTGACCGACGTATTTGCCTTTCTTCCCCTTACCCCGCGGAACGTACCAAGTCCTGCTAGGAAAGTGTTTTTGCCTGTACGCGTGAAAGCAAGAGTAGTACGCCCGGCCGATCGCTGTTCGAAAGAACGCTTCAGAGGTGTCGGAGTCTGTGGGCAAAACGCGGAGACGCTCTGCAACAATCTCAAAAATCCTTCCATCGAACACGTCTACCATGGCAGCACGGCGGTCGAGATCCCAGCGGCAACCGTGCGGAATGCGCGACCTCGAAGTGTTGAACCCAAGTCTTTCGAAACGACTCGTTGATAGATGTCTGCGGAATGCCGGAGTCGTTCCCACAGTTCGAACTGCAAACTACGTGGGGCTCCCGGCACGCGCAGCTCGAGGCGAACAAGTTCAAGGCCCTTCTCCTCCGCACTCCTGAACCGGTGGACTTCTAGACTGAAGCGGACCCCTCGCAATTCTTCCCACTGCCCGATTTGGTCAACGAGGCCGGAACTGAATGCAGTCAGGGCGTCCATGGTGTGAGCATCGAAGTCCGGTGCAATATTGGGTCCGCGGGACGACAGCTTGAGCAGACCGAGGCTCCGCGCGTAGTCCACAAGCGTGGCTGCAGTAGACTCTGTATGAGACTGTGTCACAGAGTACGAAGTGAATTCATCGAGAGAGGGGATGTGGTCGATGGACGTTGACGGAGCTAGTGTTCCGCCTTTTGATGCAGAAATCGTCTCTGAGTCTTGCCGCCCGCCTCGGTCGATGCTAACTACTCCAGGCTCTTCGCCATCAAAAATAAATGCGGAGTTTCCATCGTTCGACACCATCATGCTTTCCTTCTCCGTCGGCTAGGCGCGGTTGATTCCTCCTTGGTTGCCTCTGCCGGAACGAGCTCAATCCCGACCCGTTCTTTCTCTTGTCGTTGGTACAAATCGTAATACTTTGCAAACGCGCTTCTCCAAGCCCGCAAAATCTCGAAGGAAGCGTCAGCGACGCTACCATAAAAACGATTGTCATCCTGGGCAAGACTCAAAGCGGCTGCTGCACGCTCCACCAACGGTCTGAAGAGTTCTTTAGCTCTCGGGGGATCGACCACCCCACCCGCCCCAACGCTCTGCCACTTTACGTAGTCGGTATGCCAGGCCAAGGTTTGGAGAACGCCATACCGTGCCAGCTCCCTGGGAGTGGCACCGTGTGCCTTCATGACTCGGTTAATCTCATTGACAGCCCCCGCAATAGGGGAGCCGGTCGGCTGCGCGATGAGCTCCCACGAGTCCCGAACTGTTGCCAAAGCCCACTCCACGACCTTGCTCACGAATTCAGGGTTCTCAGTATAGGACTTGCCCTCGAGTCGTGGTCTCAAGTCCGACCAGAAGCCCGCATGGAAGTCCGACAGCACCTTCCAGGGGGTACTGAGGTCCCAGCCCTCTTTCCCAACGAGGGGAATTAGATCTTTCAGGAGAGCCGCCGCTGCTTGCTTCTGAGGGTACGCCAGTAACTGTCTGCTTGCTACCGAAGGTTGCAGATCGAGAGCCGCGAGTCGGACAACGAGCCCCACAGTTGCCAATTCTTGTCGGTCTCCCCATAGAGTCGCCTCTGTGATAAGGCGGTTAGCCTGTATCGTAAGCCTCGAATAATTCCCTTCGTCGAGATATTGAAGGGCAGCTTCCAAGTGCTCCTTCAATACTCTTGCGACCGAAGGGTCCACCAGCATGCCCCAGCCGCTACGCGGCTCAGAGTGGATGCGCCCTTGCTCTTTCAAGGTTTTGGGTCCTGTATTCGAAGCCGAGAGCCATGAGGTCAACTGGGGGATGACTCAGTGCAAGGGATCCCAATGACGGGCCCGACGCCAGCCATGACGAATGCCCGATGGAGGTGGCTCGCGTCCCATGACCGGCTCTAAGTTCACGGTCGGCCATACCCGGAGGTCGATTCCTGGCCGAGGTGCTTGTCGAACCAGCGCAGATACGCCTGGAGGCGAGCGACCCGGTGTTTCGGCTTTCCCGCCCTCGAGAGATCGTGATTCTCCTTCGGGAAGAGGACCATCTCGGCCTCCTTCCCGTAGTACTTCAGGGCCGTGAAGAACTGGATTGCCTCGACGTGCCAGCAACGCAAGTCCTCGAACGAGTGGACGAGCATGAGGGGCGTCGTCACGTTCTTGACGTAGCGGAGCGGCGACTTCGCCAGCGTCGTCTCTTCGTCGTCCCACGGGTCCACGCCGGTCTGGTCGCGTCCGAAATACGGCCCGATGTCGCTCGTCCCCCAGAACGTCCACCAGCTCGAGATCGAGCGGTCCGTCACCGCCGCTTTGAAGCGGTCCGTGTGGGTGACGACCCAGTTCGTCATGAACCCGCCGTAGGAGCCGCCGGCGACCGCGAGCCGTTTCGCATCGACGAACGGATAATGGGCGATCGCGTAGTCGACCGCCTGCATGAGATCCTGGTAGTCCCGCTCGCCGTAGTGTTTGCGGAGGTCCGCGAACGCCTCCGTATATCCGTCGCTCCCGCGCGGATTCGTGAACAGGACCGCGTATCCCTTGGCGGCGAACACCTGGAACTCGTGGAGGTAGCTGGAGCCGAACGCGGTCTTGGGCCCGCCGTGGACGTACAGTATGGTCGGGACCTTGCCCCGTTTCGAGGGCCGGAGTATCCACCCCTCCACGTCGACGCCGTCGCTCGCACGGAAGGTGAAGGGCTTCGCGGTCCGTATCGCCAACTTGGTCCGAGCCTTCTCGTTGAACGACGTCAGCTTCCGCGGCTCGGTGTCTAGCCGGTATAGCTCCGGGAGGGACATCGTCTCCATGCCGGTGAAGATCCGAGCGCGGTCGTTCACCTGAAACGCCTCGATGCTTCGTTCGCCGCCGACGACGAGGGTCGCGCGGCGGCTCTTCACGTCGATGGAGTAGAGGTGCACGCCGCCACCCTCCGCCGCGACGAAGTAGATGTGGTCGCCGACCCACTTCGGATCCGGGCTCATGCCACCCATCCGGACGTCGCAGTTCAGCGCGTTCGAGAGATTCCGATCCATCGAGTCGAGGCGCTCCGGCGTGCCGCCCTTCGCGTCGACGATCCAGAGGTGTTCGTGCGAGGCGAATCCGCGCGGAAGGTCGTCCCCGCGAAGGACGAGGCGCCGGTCGTCGGGGGACCAGGCGACGCTTGCGATCTCCATCGTGTGGTTCGTCAATTGGGTCGTTTTCCCGGAGGCCACCTCGATGACGAACACGTCTTGGAGGTAGGGCCGCAGATCCTCCGTCTGCGCGATGTACGCGATGCGCTTCCCGTCGTGCGACCACGCTCCCTTCGTGACGTCGACCTCACCTTTCGTCACCTGCTTCACCGCTTTCGTCGCGAGGTTCAGGAGGAAGACGTGCTTGCGGAGATTGTAGATGAAGCCCTTGTCGTTGAACCAGAAGTTGATGCGGCGAATCGTGCGGACGTCCTCATCGTCCTGGCCCACGTTCGACAGGAAGAGCACACGCTTGCCGTCCGGCGACCATGCGGGACCTTCGATCCCCTCCTTACGGCGGAGCACGAGCTTCGCCGCCCCGGCTTTCGTCCGGATCACGTAGAGCGCGTTCCCTTTGTCCTCCTTCCCCAACCCCCTCTTCGACGTGAACAGGATCCGTTTCCCATCGGGGGAGACCTTCGGGGCACCGTCCTTGCCGCTGGTCGTGAGTCGCCTCGGGGCCTTCCCGTCGAGCGGGACGATCCAGATGTTGCCCTCGTATTCGTCCTTGTCCAAGCGGGCGCGATGCACCGATAGGGCGACGAACGTCCCGTCCGGCGCGAGGCTCGGTTCGGAGAGCATCGAGTAGGCGGCGAGATCCTCGGGTTGGATGGCCTTGGCCATGCGGAGGGCGAGCCCGCCGTGTGCAATAAATTCTGCTCCCGTGCCCGCAAGGCTCATCGCCCCCGCCGACTTGTCCCTGAAGTGATGGCCGCTCCCTTCGGCAAGCTCGCCTACCTCTACGTCGGCACCGGCGACGTCGATCGGGACCTCGAATACTACACGAAAGTCCTCGGGGGAACGCTCCTCTGGAACTACCATGAGTTCGGCGCGAAGGTCGCCTCGGTGCGGCTGTGCGACGGGCCGCAGTACATCCTCGCGGACCACCGCCACGCGCCGTCCGTCCTGCCGATCTTTGAGGTCGTGGACCTCAAGGCGACGGCGAAACACCTTCGCTCCCGCGGCTGGAAGTCGGAAGGCCGATCGTTCGAGATCCCTCCGGGGCCGTGCTTGCTCTTCAAGGATCCGAGCGGGAACGAGCTCGCGATCTTCGAGAACGTGCGGCCGGGCCTGATGGAAGGGTCTTTCGGGGGTGCAGGCATTCGGCGGTCCGGTCGGAAGTGAGGGAGACCTCCCATGTTCGAGCATCCGAACGCCACGTTGGTCAACCATCTCTACGACGCCTTCGACGCAAAGGACACCGAGAAGCTCAAGAAGCTGATCGCCGAGGACGCCGTGTGGTACGTGCCCGGTTCGACACCGATCTCCGGGGAGCATCGAGGCCATGCGGCGATCTTCGCGTACTTCCAGAAGCTCGCGGAGCTCAGCGGAGGCACCTTCCGCGCGGAGCTCGTCGATATCCTGGCGAGTGACATGCATGCGGTGGCCCTCGCAAGTGCGACCGGGACGCGCGGCGATCGGACGTTCGAGGGCAGCTACCTCCTCCTGATGCGGATCGAGAACGGGCGGATCATCGAGGCGCGACTCTTCAACGACGATCCAGCGGCCTTCGAGGCGTTCTGGGCCTAGGGGC
>WNFV01012791.1_pt1 | contig 11704 bp, 9 predicted proteins | sample 5400101 | NCBI WGS metagenome assembly WNFV01 (sample SAMN13153361, study PRJNA577476) | soil metagenome | isolation source: 115 cm soil or saprolite under grassland replicate 1 | place: USA:California | collected 2016-06-15
TCGCGCCTTCGGGACGACAGCCGGAGATGGCAGCCCTCCCCGCGGAACCGCGGCCCGCCGCATTCGGCAGGCCCCAACGCCGCTACGCCAGCCTTGCGCCGTCGACGAGCGCGCCGGCAGCCTGCTCCCACCGGGCGAGAGCGACGTCGCCGTGTTCCGTGCCGCGCAGCACGGTCGAGACGAGATCGAACGCCGCATCCTCGTCCAGGGCTTCCGCCCCGCCCGGACCTGCGTTCTGATCGGCCTCCAGCTCGGCCAGGCGACGGGTCACCTGGTGGGTGATGCCGCCGTCGGAGTCGCGGACCGGAGCCGTCGCGGCGTGTACGGACTCGCTGCCGGCACGGTCGAGCATGCGGGACAGGTCGGCGCCGCGGTCGTCGCACCAGCCGGCGGTGCCCCAGCTTCCGTGCCGGCGGCACCGCGCGGCCAGCCCGCGCAACGCCGCGGCTGCCGCAGGGGTCAACGCCGTGACGGCGAGCTGGCGCCCGAAGCCTTCGTCGCGCCGCCCGCGCTCATGCAGGAGATCGGCGAGGCAGAGAATCTGCTCGCCGTCCGGACCGTCAGCTGCCCAACCATCCACAAGCGACCCGATCTCGTCACCGAGGGCCACCCGGAGCTGGCGTAGCGTCGCGGCGCCGGCTTGATCAGCGCCACCAGGGTCCCGCGGTTGCAGGAAGAGCGCCGCGGTGCCCGCAGCGAACGTCCTCAGTTCCATCACTGCCCCTCCAGGTCGGTAACTCATTTGTAGCCGACCGGCGCGCGCTTCGGGTGCCGTTCCGGTTAATTGTGTGGGACCTGACGAGGTTGGCGGCCGAAAGGCGGGAGCGGGAAAGCGGGGCGGCTCGTAAGCGGGGGGCTCAGAGCGGGCGGGCCTGGCCAGAAAGCGGGTGCCGGCGGGAAAGCGGGGGCCGGCCTGAAAGCGCGGCGGGGCGGCCCGAAAGCGGGGGATGGCCTGAAGCGGGGGGCGGCAGGAAAGAGGGGGCCGGCGGGAAAGGCCTGGGCGTCACGGCTGCCGCTGCCACGAGACGGTCAGCTCGTTGCGCCGCCCGAACCTCTGCAGATGGCGTGCCAGGACGTCCTCGACCCTCGCCAGGGACTCCGCGTCGGGCGCGACCGCCTCCAGCAGAAGCCGGTCCGCCTGCGGGCGGATCACCCCGGCGCCGTAGGCGAACACCAGCCGCCCGCCGTCCGGGATGCCGTCGACGTCCTCCACCTGCACCTTGTGCCCGAGGTGGGACAGCAGTTGCCGGGCGTACCGGGCCGATGCGTCGGTGCGGACCACACCGATGGACGTGGGCATGGCGGTCCCCTGCCGTCAGCGACCGTAGACCTCAACGCTGCCGAGGCCGTCGAACTCCGCCGTCACCACCACCCCGGGGGTGACCGGGACCGGCGCGGTGAGGCCGCCGGAGAAGACCAGCCAGCCGGCCCGCAGCATCTCCTCCCGCTCGGCGAGCCGGTTCGCGAGCCAGGCGACCGCCGCGGCCGGATGGCCCATCGTGGCCGCCCCGGCGGCGGTGGCGACCACCTGGCCGCCGACCCGCAGTACGCAGCCCAGCAGCCGCAGGTCGACCAACTCGGCCGGCGACCGGGACTGCGGCCCGAGCAGGAATGCACCGGCGCTGGCGTTGTCGGCGACGACGTCGGGCAGCCTGAACCGGAAGTCCGCGTACCGGGAGTCGAGTACGTCGATGGCGGCGAACACCGCCTCCGTCGCGGCCAACACGCTGGTCACCGTGGCCGGCGCCGGCACGTCCCGGCCGAGCAGGAACGCGATCTCCGGCTCGACCCGGGGATGAATGAAGGCGGTGGTGTCGAGCGGCTCGCCGTAGGGCGCCAGCATGCCGCTGGTCACCAGGCCGTGCAGCGGCTGGTCGACGCCCATCTCGCGCTGCTTCACCTTGCTGGTGAGCCCGAGCTTGGCGCCGACCAGCCGCTCCCCCGCAGCCAGTTTCGAGGCGACGAAGGCGTCCTGTGCCCGGTAGGCGGTCTCGAGGTCGAGATCCGGATGGGCATCGGTGAACGGGTTGATCGCGCGGCGGTCCCGCTCGGCGGCGGCCAACTCCTCGGCGATGTCCTTGGCGTCGATCACCCGGTCCGCCTCCCTGCGTCGGATCCGTTGGAGAAGCGCACGGTCACCGCGCCGAGATGGGCGAACTCCGCCCGGAACACGTCCCCCGGCATCACCGGCACCATCCGGTGCACGGCGCCCGGCAGCACGACGTCCCCGGCGTGCAGGTAGGTGTCGAACTCGGCGAGCTTGTTCGCCAGCCAGGCCACGCACCGCGCCGGGTTGCCCAGCGCGGCCGCGCCGGCGCCGGTGTCCAGCAGTTCGCCGCCCCGGGTCACCACGACGCCGATCAGCCGCAGGTCCAGGTCGAGGACCCGGCGCATGCTGCCACCCAGCACGATCAGCCCCGAGGAGGCGTTGTCGGCGACCGTGTCGACCAGCTTGATCCGCCAGTCCGCCACCCGGCTGTCGACGACCTCCACCGCGGGAAGCACGCCGCCGATCGCGGCCAGGGCGTTGGCCGTGGTGACACCCGGACCGGTGAGGTCGCGCTCCATCACGAACGCCATCTCCGCCTCGACCCGCGGCTGAACCAGCCGGGACAGCGGGATCTCGTCGCCGTCCTCGACCACCATGTCGTCGAGCAGGACGCCGTAGTCGGGTTCATCCACCCCCAGCAGGGTCTGCATCGGGAGCGAGGTCAACCCGACCTTGCGCCCGATGATCCGCCCGCCGGCGGCGATCCGGCGGTCGGTGTTGAGGGTCTGGATCGCGTACGCGTCGGAGATCACCAGCCCGGGATGGCGGTCGGTCAGCGGTTCCACCGGCTGCGCCGTCTGGTCCGCCTGCCACAGCTCGTCCGCGAGCTCCCGATGGAGTTGGTTTGCCTGCACACCCGCAGACTCGCCGCCCGGGTGGCGTCGTGCAACCGTACTTCCGGGGAGCGGGAACGATTTATGTCCGGATGTGGAGCCGGCGTGCCGCACGGAGGCCGCCCGCCACTGTGCCGCCGTCGCCGGCAACTCCTCGCCGGTCAGGTACCAACCCTTCGGGCCGGGCGGGTTGACGATGCCCGCGATGTGGCCGCCGCTGGACAGCACGAACCGCACCGGCCCGGACAGCAGCCGGGTCGTGGCGTACGCCGACCGCCATGGCACGATGTGGTCGTTCTCCGCGCTCACCACGTAGGTGTTCTTCTTGATGTCCGACAGGTCGATCCGCTGCCCGGCGATGCGCATGGTGCCCTGGGCCAGCCGGTTCTCCAGGTAGAAGTTGCGAAGGTAGAACGCGTGCATCGCGGCCGGCATCCGGGTGCTGTCGGCGTTCCAGGCGAGGATGTCGAACGCCGGCGGGTCCTGGCCCATCAGCCAGTTGGACACGACGTAGTTGAAGATCAGGTCGTTGGCGCGCATCACGTCGAAGGTGCCGGCCATCGACTTGCCCTCCAGGTGGCCGGTCCTGGCCATCTGCTTCTCCAGCCGGTCGACCGTCCCCTGGTCGGTGAACAGCTTCAGCGCGCCGGGCTCGGTGTAGTCCAGCAGCGTGTTGAGCAGGGTCAGGTTGCCGACCCGGCCGTCGCCGATCTCGGTGAGGTAGGCGTCGGTGATGGCGGTCAGCGCCCCGCCGAGGCACAGGCCGACGATGTCGATCGTCTCGGCGCCGGTGATCTCCTCGATCACGTCCAGCGCCTGCTTCGGCCCGTGCACCAGGTAGTCGTCCATCGTGACGCCGGCCATCTCGGCGGACGGGTTCCGGTAGCTGATCGCGAAGACGGTGTGGTTGTGCTTGACCGCCCACTCGATGAAGCTGCGTCCCGGGGCGAGGTCCATGACGTAGTACTTGTTGATCCACGGTGGGCTGCACAGCAACGGCGCGGCGTGCACCCGCTCGGTCTGCGGCTCGTACTGCAGCAACTCCATCAACTGGTTGCGGTAGACGACCTTCGCCGGCGTCGCGGCCAGGCTCTCGCCGAGCCGGAACGGGCTGGTGTCCACCTGCCTTGGCCGGCCGTTGTTGTGCAGGAGGTCGTCTACGAAGTGCCGGGCACCGCGCACCAGGCTGACCCCGCCGGTGTCGAACGCGCGCTTGATCGCGGCCGGGTTGGTGGGCAGGAAGTTCGTCGGCGACAGCGCGTCGAGCAGGAGATCGGCGGCCAACCGGGCCTTGCCCTCGGCGCTCGGCGCCAGGTTGGCGGCACCGATCACGTCCCGGGACAGCCGGCTCAGCGCCAGGTAGGCCTGCCGCACCGCGAAGAAGGCGGGGTTGTCCGACCACGCCTGGTCGGCGAACCGGCGGTCCTTCGGGTTCACCGCCAGCGGTGGCTCGACCGACATCCCGACCCACCGCGCCAGCGTTGCGGCCGGAATGCGGGCGAGGTCGGTGGCCAGCCGGGCATAGGCCCCGATGAGCCCTGCCGGGTTCGTGCCCGCCGCCACCAACGCCCGGCCCAGGGCCTTGCCGAACTGCGCCACGTCCGGATCGGCGAGCAGACCCGACTCCGGGGCGAGCACGTTCGCCGCCCGGTCGGCGATGTCCAACGGTGACCACGCCGTCATCCGAGACCCTCACTCTCCTGGAGGCCGAGGCATCCGGGTTGACCGCGGACGGACCCCTCCCCGACGACACTAACCCGCCGGCGCGGTGGATCAACCCCGTGCTTCTGCTGACTGGAAGCCGTCGCGCCCGTCGCGCCGCCCCGCCGTCGCGCCCGGCCGGGCCGCCCCCCGTCGCGCCGCCCGGCCGTCGCGCCGCCCCCGCCGCAGCGCCGGTCATGGCGCGGTCACGGCGCGGTCATGGCGCGGTCATGGCGCGGTCATGGCGCGGTCATGGCGCGGTCATGGCGTGGACGGGATGGTGACGCGCCGGCCGGTGGTCAGCGACTGCTGGACCGCGAGCGCCACGGCCAGCGACCGGACGCCGTCCACGCCGGTGGCGGCCGGCTCGCCGCCGTCCGCGACCGCGTCCGCGAACGCGCGCAGCGCGCGGTCGTAGGGGTTCTCCCGATCCGGGATCTCGATCAGGACGTCGTCGTGCCCGGCCCGCCGAAGGAAGACGTCGCCGTCCGGCGTCTGCGTCATCGGGTCGGTCGTGAACAGCGAGCCCGCGGTGCCGTGCACCTCGAACGCGGTTCGGGCGTGTGGCGCGGTGTAGGCGTCATGCAGGTGCAACGTGACGTCCCCGGCGAGCCGGCCGGCGACGGCAACCGCATCGACGCCGCCCTGCGCCAGGCCCTGCCCCACTCCCACCGCGACCACCTCCACCGGTTCGAGCCCGGTGACGAACCGGACGGTGTCGGCGTCGTGCACGGTGAGGTCGAAGACGACGCCCGACCCGGGCGCCGCGCCGAGCCGCCACCCCCGCAGCCGCTCCGACAGGTTGATCGTGTACGCCACCCGTACCGCGAGCGGCCGTCCCACGGCACCGTCGGCCAGCAGGCGGCGCAGCGTCCGGTGGACCGGCGCGCTGCGCAGGTGATGGTTGGTGCCCAGGACCACACCAGCCTTCGCGGCCGCGTCGACCATCCCCTGGGCGTCGTCGAGCGACAGCGCCAGCGGCTTCTCGCACAGCACGTGCCGCCCCGCCGCCACCGCGGCGTGCGTGTGCGCCGCATGCCGGTCGTTGGTGGTCGAGATGTAGACCGCGTCGACGTCCGAGCCGACCGCCTCCTCCACCGCGGACGTCCCCCGCTCGACGCCCTGCTCCCGGGCGAAGGCGGCGGCACGGGCCCGATCCGAGCTCGCCACCACGACCGCCCGGTGTCCCACCCGTCGCAGGGCGGGCAGGACCTGCGTAGCGGCGATGTCGCTGGCGCCGATCAGCGCCCAGCGCAGCGGTGCGGACATTGGCTCACCCTCCCGTGCGCGCAGTCTCGGCGAGCCTCCGGGCCCTGACGCGAGATCTTCCGCCCAGCGGACGCCAGGTGGCCGCCGTCGGGTCGACCCACCCTCCCTCCCACTCGGTGGGAACCTCCGTTGTGAGCCGCCGGGGCGGAGCACATGCTGGCGTTGCCCCCAGACCGAGGTCGGGCAGGAGGTCTGTCGTATCCGCCACGCCGCGGGAGCCGCCGGGCTACGAAGACGTCGTTCCGACGGCCCTCAACGACGGCATCCGAGACCGCGCACACGCGGCGAGGAGTCAGCGACCGGGCAGACCGCAGGTCGGGAAGGAGAGGTCATGGACGCGGGCAATGTCGCGACGTCGTCGGAGGTCGCGGACGGACGGCGGCCGCTGGTGATCAGCTCCTACACGCTGGGCACGGAGGTCTCCTTCCCGGAGCGGGTGCGGGTAGCCGGGCAGGCCGGGTTCGCCGGGATCGGCCTGCGCGCCGAGAACTACTGGGACGCCCGGAACGCGGGTCTCGACGACGGGGCCATGCAGGAGATCCTGGACCGGCACGGCGTCGCGGTCATGGAGGCCGAGTACGTCACCGGCTGGGGCACCGAGGAGGACCGCGACGCCGCGCAGCGGGAGAAGGAGGAGACGGTCTTCCACCTGGCCCGGACGTTCGGCGTGCCGCACGTCAACACGGCCCTGTTCGAGAAGCTGCCGGTCGACGACATGGCAGGCGCGTTCGCGGCACTCTGCCGCCGGGCCGGCGAGCTGACGATGGCCCTGGAGTTCCTGCCCTACACCGGTGTGCCCGACCTGGGCACGGCATGGGAGGTGGTCCGCCGGGCGGGCGAGCCGAACGGCGCCGTCCTCATCGACGCCTGGCACTGGACGCGGTCCGGCGCCACGCCCGACGACCTGGCGCCGGTGCCCGCGGAACGGATCGTCTCGATCCAACTCTGCGACGTCATCGCGCACCCGATGAGCGCGCTGCGCGAGGAGTCCCTGCACCACAGGTTGCCACCGGGTCGCGGGTACGGAGACGTGGTCGGGATGCTCCACGAACTGCAGGCCAAGGGCGTCGAGCCCTGGGTGGTCACCGTCGAGGTCCCGTCGGACCACCTGCTGGCTCAGGGCCTCGACGTCACCGCGGCGACCGTGCTGGCCGCCGCGAGGGAGGTGCTCGACAAGGCCAGTTGATGCTCGTGGCCAGTGGATGCTTGCAGCGAGGACTTCCTGGCCACCCTGCCCGCCGCCGGCACCCACGCGCCACTCTCATCGGCGGTGTCCGGTCCATCTTCCGCGTCCTCAAACGGCCACTGGTGGTGTCCGACCACAACACGTGGTCGCGCTGCGGCGCCAGCCGGGCATCCAGGCGGCCGTCTTCCGCTGGCGGACAATCACCGTGGCGGCGGTCGCCGTCGGCAGCTGGGACCCGGAGGGCTCCCCAGGGTGTACGGCGTCCCGACCGCCAAGGATCGCGGCGAGCTCGACGGCCTCGGCGTGGTCTGCGAGATGTGCTCGATTCCATTCGACGCCGACTGGTGACCCGTGCGCACGACGCTGACCCAGCGCACGATGGCGATCCCGTACACCGATCTCGAGCAGATCCCAGAGGTGATCGCCGTGGCCGGCGGCGAGGCGAAGACCGAGGCGGTGCGGGCCGCCCTGCGCGGCCGGGCGGTGACCACGGTGGTCACCGACTCCGCCGTCGCGGCCAAGCTGCTCGCCCAGGAACCGCCCACCCAGCGGCGCCGCCGATGATCGGCACCTCCAGCGTCCTGGGCCCGTGCACGCCCTCGACCCGGTTGAGCTCGACGTCGCTGGTCGCCCTCGGGCCGCTGATCCAGCTCAGCGGCCAGTCCGGCCCAGGCGAGGCCCAACCTGCCGGCTCCCCTGGGCCACCGGGATGGCAGGGCGGCGGCGGATGAACTCGCCAGCGCCTGGCCACGTACCTGAGCGATATCGCGCGCGGAAGGCGGAGATGTGTCGAACTCAGGGATCGTCGTGGAGCGGGCCGGCGCCACACTGATCGTCCGGTCTGAAGGGGCCGTCGCGGAGAGCGGGGCGTTCGCGGCGTCCCTGCCGCCCGAGCCCGGCCGGACCGCGGTCGTGGTGGACCGGTCCGCGGCGGGCGCGCTGTACCGGCTGGACGTCGACCTGGTTGCCGCGCTGCACCGGCAGGTGTCGCGCGGCGGCGCGGCCGCCGGCAACAATCCGTCCGGCGGCCTGCGGCTGCTCGTGGACGGCGCTGCGCGGCCCGGATCGGGCGGTGTGTCCCTGGCCGCTGGCCTGGCGCACCAGCTGGGGCTGGCGGTCACCGCCCCGGACGGCCCGCTGGTGATGCTGCGCGGCGGGGAGTTGCTCTCCGCGGGTCCGGCCGCCGGCTGGATCGAGTTCGGGCCGGGCCGGCTGCCGACGCGCACCGGCCCGCGGTACCCCGAGCCGCCGTGGCAGCACGTCCTGCCCGACCGGTGGGAAGAACGCCACCCCGGGGTGGACGTGGTGGCGATCCCGGCCGGGATCTGGCTGCGGTCGCCGCACGGTGGGCCGGCGAGCACCGTGGACCTGGGCTACGGTGTGCCGGCGCAGCCGACCCGGATGGCCGTCGTGCTCGGCGCCCCGGCGGAGCCTCCGGTGCCTGCCCCGGCCGTGGCGGCGGTGCTCGCCGATCTGCCGGACGCGCTGCTGGCCGGCACGGTGCTGGTGCTGTACGGGCCCCGCCCGGCCGGCGAGCCTCCGCTCGGGCAGTGGCTGGCCGACCACCTCGGCCGGCAGATGCGGGTCTGCCACGCGATGCCGCACTACCGGGCGGACGGCTCGGCCGGCGTGAGCGCGGTGGACGGCTCGGCACGCCTGACCTGGTCGCCGCTGCTCATGGAGAGCACCTACCACCCGGGGTGGACCCTGCCCGAGCCCGGCATCTGGTTCGCACCGCTGCCGGGTCTGGCGGCCGCCGGCACGGGCAGCTACTGGCTGGAGCGCGGCTGGGTCGTGGACGTCATCCCCAGCGGCCTGTGCATCCGGCCCGCCGGCGCGAGGCAGGAGCCGGCCGTGGCCGCGCTGCCGGTCGACCCGGGCTGGATCAACGTTGTGGTGGCCGTGGACCGGTCCGGCCTGCCACCCGCGGTGCTGGCCAGGGTCGAGTGGCTGCTCGGCGCCCTCCCCCCCGCGGCGGTACCGCCCCGGGTGGTGGCGACGCACCCGGTGCCGCCCGCGCTGCTGGCCGGGCCGGTGTGCCGCACCCGCGCGCCGCTGCACCACCTCACCCCGACCGGCCCTGCCGTCTCCAAGGTCGCGCCGCGTGCCCACCAGGTACCGGCCGCGCACCGCAGACCGTCGACTGTGGACAGCCCGCCGGTGAGCGGCTCGCCGGTGGACAGGTCGGTCGTGGGCAGCTCCGCTGTGGACAACTCGACCCTGGACAGCACAGGGGCCACGCCGGGCGAGGCGGTGACCGGTGCGCTCACCATGGCCACGACAGCCACCAGCCGGCCGCCCGAACTGCCGCGCCCGGCGCGGCGGGCGCCGCAAGCGGCCCAGCACCCGCTCCCACCGACGCCGGCCTCCGCTCCGCGACAGCAGGTCGTTCCGGCGCTGCCGGCTACGGCGGGGGTCGGACCAGGGGCGACCAACCCTCACAAGCCGGCAGCATCCGTCGTGCCCGCAGTCCCGACAACCGCCGGACCCCCAGCGACCGCGCGGCACGAGCCGGCGCCTCCAGTCCTGGCGGCCGTTCCGGAACTCGCCGATATCGCAGGGGAACCCGCCGACGCTGCCCTGGCGACTGCCGGATCCACCGGAGAACCCCCGAACGTGAGCGTTGCCGGTGCCGCCGGCTGGACCGGCAGCACCGTGCAGGAGCGGCTGCGGTTCCGGCTGTCGCTGGGCTGGCGGTACGGCGCGGCTGCGCAGTCAGTGGCCCGCCTGATGGCCGAACGTCCCGGCCTGCGGATCGCCATCGGCGACGGCGACGAGGCGATCACCGAGTTCGTGGCGGTCTGTGTCTTCGCCGACTCCGATCAGGTGGACCTCATCCGGGCGATGCGCCTCGGACCTGGTCCGGTGGAGCTGCCCTATGCCGCCTGCCTGACCGGCGGGCTGCGCCGGCTGCCGGTCCTGCGCGGCGTGGTGATACGTGGTGGCCCCGACGATCCGGCGGCCGCCGATGACTACCGGCCAGGCATGCTGGTGGCCGACCCGGCGCCGCTGATCGCCAACGCCGACCCGATGGTCGCGGTGCCCGGAGAGGTGGAGCTGCTGATCTGGTCGGTGACCGGACGGCGGCTCGACGGCCTGGCAGAGGGGACGCGGGCCGGCGAGGTGGTATTCCCGCCTGGCACGGTGCTCACCGTCCTCGCCGCCGACCCGCCGACCCGCCGGGGGCCGCGGCGGGTGCTGCTGGCCGAAGCGGGCGAGCCAGGGCGGCTGGACCGGGTCCGGGAGCGACTGGCCGCCGCTGCTGCCGCCCGAGCCGCGGCACCGCCGCGACCGGCCGACCCTGACCACCCGGCGATGGGCGCGGTCGACGCCGCCCGCTTCGCCGAACTGCCCCGACCCCTGCCCGGCCGGATCGTCCGGCGGGCGTCATGACCGATCACGCGGGTACCGCATCATGACCGCCCGGCTCGCCTCCGGCCGGGACGTGCTGACCGTCTCGCCGGTCGGGGCGGACTGCTACCGGACGATCAGCGACGCGGTGGTCGCGGCCAGCCCGGGCGACGTGGTCTCGATCCTGCCCGGCACATACCAGGAGTCGGTCGTCCTTGACCGCGAGATCACGCTGTCGGCGGCCGGCCGCCGGGGCGAGGTGCGGATCGAGTCCCGCATCCAGCCGGCGATCCGGTTGGCCGCCGAGACCGCAACGCTGTCCGGGCTGCTGCTCATTCACTCCGGCGCGCAGACCGTGGCGATCGACGTGCCGGCCGGCGTGCTGCGGTTGGAGGAGTGCGAGGTCGATGCGGACTCGGCCGCTGCGCTGTACGTGCACGGCACCGCCGAGATCGCCGCCCGCTCATGCCTGCTGCGCAACCCCGCCGGCGCCGGCGTGGTGATGGCTGAGAACGCCGGCGGTCGGCTGGAGGGCTGCACGGTGCGTGACGTCGGGTCCTCCGCGGTGGTGATCCGCGGCGAGGCGGACCCGCGCCTGGTCGGCTGCACGCTGGTCGATGCCGGCGGCAGCGGGCTGCTGGTAGCCGACCGTGGCCGCGGCTCGGTGCAGGACTGCCGGATCGTGCGGGCCGGCAACCCGGCGGTCGCGGTCGAAGGCGCCAGCACGGTGCACATCGGCGGCACCTCGATCATGGCGCCGACCGGTGTCGGCATCCTGGTCGGCTCCACTGCCGCGCCGACGGTGCTGGACTGCCTGATCGCCGACGCCGGCGCGCAGGGCATGGCCGTGGTGCAGCAGGCCGCCCCGCAGGTCCACCGGCTGCGGGTCGAACGGCCGGCCGGATACGGCCTGCACATCCTGGAGGACTCCGCCGGCAGTTTCGGCGGGTGCGAAGTGGCCGACGCCCGGGACGCCGGGGTGTGGGTGGCCGGCAGCGGGACCACCGCCCTCACCGGGCTGGTGGTCACCGGCAGCGCCGGCCCCGGGATCGTGTTCGCGGCCGGCTCGACCGGCTCGGTTGTCGACGGCGACGTCAGCGGCAGCGGCGGCGACGGGATACTGATCGAAACCGCGGAGCCGGTACTGCTGCGCGGGACCGCGCTGCGCGAGAACACCGGAGCCGGGCTGCGGGTGTCGGGCCAGACCGATCGACTCGTCATCGAGGACGTCGCCAGCACCGGGAACGGCTGCCCGGACAGCGTCGCTACGGGTGACCTCGGCCGCTCCGGTACTCCAGACAGACCCCGCGCAGC
>WNFV01008356.1_pt1 | contig 11702 bp, 14 predicted proteins | sample 5400101 | NCBI WGS metagenome assembly WNFV01 (sample SAMN13153361, study PRJNA577476) | soil metagenome | isolation source: 115 cm soil or saprolite under grassland replicate 1 | place: USA:California | collected 2016-06-15
CGACGCGTCGGACCCACAGGGGATTGCTGCGTTCTGGGCGACCGCGCTCGGGTATGTGGCCGAGCCGGGGTACGACGATCCAGACGGCGCCTCCATCATCGACCCGGACGGCGTGGGTCCAGCCATCGGATTTCTCAGGTGCCGGAAGGCAAGACGGCCTAGAACAGGATGCACATCGACATCCGAGTGGCAGGCAAGCCGCCATGGGATATGGCCGAGCGCGAGTAACTGATCCGTGCGAAGGCAGCCGAACTGGTCACCGCCGGGGCTACGACTGTCCGCGAGGAGTCCTACGGCGAGCACCTTGACCATGTGGTGATGCTCGACCCAGAAGGCAACGAGTTCTGCGTCGCGTAACTGTTGAACACAAGACCCACTACGGCGACTCGTTGGCTGCTTCTCGCTCGTCGAGTGAGGTGAGTACGGCGGCGCACCAGCGGATGTTCTGCTGCTCGTACATGCGACCACCCATCAGCGTGAGGTAGGGGCCGACGCGCTCGGCGGTGCGCAAGTGGGTGCTCTCGCTGCGGCCGTCGAGGAGAGCATCGCGAAGACGGTCGTAGAGCGCGAGCTTCTCCTGTGCTTGTTGCAGGCGCTCCTCGAAGGCCTTTCGCACGGCTACGAGATCGCCGGCGTCGGCTGCCTGGAGCTTGACGAGAAGGTCGTCGCGTAACGCGGCCGGCCGGGTGTGCTGGGCGATGAAGGCGTGCAACTCGTCGCGGCCGCGCTGGGTCAACGAGAAGACGCGCTTGTTCGGCCGCCGCGTCTGCTCGACCAGACGACCCTGGACGAATCCCTCGCTCTCGAGCCGCTCGAGCTCGCGGTACAGCTGCTGCGGCGTCGCCGACCAGAAGTTGGCCACGGACACGTCGAAACGCTTCGACAACTCGTAGCCCGCGGCCTCCCCCTCCAACAACGATGCGAGCACGGCGTGACGGAGCCCCATCTGGACAGCCCTACCTTCCGTGAGTAGCCTCATTCACACCTATTCAACAAGTTGAGTATAGAGGTCCGGCCATGCACCCCTTCCGCGCCGCGGTGGAAGCACGAGACATCGACGGCATGCTGGGCCTCCTCGCCGAGGACGTCGTCTTCCGCAGTCCTGTCGTGTTCAAGCCGTACCAGGGGCGCGACAGCGTCGAGCCGGTTCTTCGCGCCGTCTCGCAGGTGTTGGAAGAATTCCGCTACGTACGTGAGATCGGGGTGCCCGAAGCGGCCGACCACGTCCTGGTTTTCCGCGCGAACATCAGCGGCCGGCAGGTGGAGGGAAGCGACTTCATCCACGTCGACGAGACGGGTGCGATCACCGAACTCGTCGTCATGGTGAGGCCGCTCAGCGCCGTGCTCGCCCTGGCCGAAGCCATGAACGCCCGCCTCAGCGCTGTCGGCGACCGCTCCCATGACTGACAACGCCGCACCCGAGCCGCGAGCCGATGAGAGCGGACTGCCGTACGTCGATGAGCACCGGACCACGATCGAGGCATCGCCCGAGCTCGTCTGGACCGCCCTGCGCCGCTATGCCGATTCGTCCCTCGGTGTCGCAGGTAGCCACCCGTTGGCCCGGATGCTAGGCACCGAGCCGCCCGGCGGCTTCGAGGTGGCGCGGGAGGTTCCGAACCAGCACCTCAGCCTGTCCGGACGCCACCGGTTCTCCCGCTACCAACTGGTGTTCGACCTCACCGCTGTCACCGGCGGGCAGACACTGCTGAGTGCCCGGACGTACGCCGTCTTTCCCGGCCCGCACGGCCGCATCTATCGCGCCCTGGTCATCGGCACCCGGGGTCACGTCGTCGCCGTCAAGCACATGCTGCGCTGCATCCGCCGCGCGAGCCTCGAGCCGACCAGTCCGGCCGCGGGTTGATTCGTCTCAGTCCCACCAGGCGTCGGTAGTTCCCTTGGCTTGTCGGTCACGCGCGGACGATGCTGCGGCGTGGTCGTCACTCGCAAGTCGGCCGCCGGATTGTCTGGCCACCATCACCCCCTCGGTCTAGGTCTCGCAGCTATCGGGGGTCGGGGCAAGAATGGTGGCGTGCTGCCCGTCGCTGACACCGCGCAGCACGGCGCGACGCGCCGGTTCTGCCGGCTTCGGGAAGGAGTGCGACGCCATGTCGATCGACGAGAACAAGCAGCTCGTGTTGCGCTGGAAAGAGGAGCTCTGGGGCAAGAGGAACCTGAACGTCGTCGACGAGCTGTGCGGTCCGGACTACGTCGGCCACGTCAGTGGTACGCCTGGACCAGTCCAAGGTCGCGAGGCGCTCAAGCAGCTGACCGCCAGCTACTTCGCCGCCTTCGACGTCGATGACACGCCCGAGTTCCTCGTCGCGGAGGGCGACATGGTGGTCATGCGCGATACCTATCGGTTCAAGCACAAAGGCGAGTTCCAGGGCATCCCGGCAACGGGGAAGGAGGCCAGCATCACCGGGATCGACATCTACCGGATCGCCGACGGCAAGATCGTGGAGCAGTGGGTCGAAGGCGATCTGCTCGGCCTCCTGCAGCAGCTCGGCGTACTCCCCACGCCAGGCCACAGCGAAGGCTAGGCCGACTACCGGTCGCCGATGACGGTGTTGAGGGCACGAAGGCCGTCGACTACGTCGGAGCCTCGAAGCGCCAGCGCGGGGTCGGTGATGCTGTGCGCGAGCAAGCCGGCGAGCAGCGCCGCCTGCACGGCGGTGAAGTGAGTGGCGTCCACTCACTTCACCGCACCTGTGGCCTCGCTCAGGCCTCCGGGCCGGACTAGTGGACGACCTGGCGGACCTCCATGGCGAAGTGGGCGGCGTCGGGCCAGCGGGCGGCGATGTCGACGGCGCGGTCGAGGGTTTCGCAGTCGACGAGGATGTAGCCGGCGAACTGCTCCTTGGCCTCGATGAACGGCCCGTCGGTGACCACCGGCACGCCGTTGCGAACCTTGACCGTCTTGGTCTGCGCCGGATCGGCAAGCGCCTCGCCGCCGATCAGCTCACCGGACTCGGTCAGCTCCCCGATGATCGCGTCGACCTCGTTCATCAGCGCGTCGCGATCCGCCTCGGACAGCTCCTCGACGTACCCGGCGCGGTTGTGGATCAGCAGCATGTACTTCACGGTAACTCCTCCGAGTCGGTGGCCCCCCGTCCGGAAGGCCTCTCGCAAGGTAGTCGGACCCACCCGGACATGCTCGACATCGCCGAGCCACCGAAATCCTCAGCGCCGTACCGGCTCCTCGGGCGGGCCGACGTGCTTGCCGAGCCAGTCGATCAGCGGGCGCATCGATCGCCAGTCGGCGCGCACCTCGTCGACCAGCCGCGCCGTTGCCAGCCAGCGCGGCACGCCGTGTTCCCGGGCCGCCGTCAGGCTCTTGTGCCGCAGCAGCTCCAGCCGCGGGTGGTCCTCGGCGAACCCGCGCGGCCGGGTCTTCAGCTGCTCCCCGCCGACCTCGAAGGACGCCTTCTCCAGGTCGGCCACGATCCGCACCAGCTCCGCACCCGACGCGTCGTCGTCCACGGCCGACCGGAACCGCGCCACCTGGTCCGGCGCGTGCTGGTGGAAACCGCCGGCGGTCATCAGTCCGCCGGCGCTGACCTGGACGTACCAGCCCATCCCCTCAGCGGTCTGCACGAACCCGCCCTGGTGCTCCTTGTACGGCTTCTTGTCCCGCGAGAACCGCACGTCGCGATACGGCCGGAATGCCTTCGGCTCGCCGAACTCCTCGGCGAGCGCCTCCAGCAACTGCTCGAACGGCGCGCGCACGAACGCGTCGTACCGGTCCTTGTTCGCGGTCCAGAAGTCGCGGCTGTTGTCGTCGGCCAGCTCGGCGTAGAACCGCACCGCGTCGAGGGGAATCCCACCCATGCCCCGACGGTACGACGTTCCGCCCGGCACAGTCGACCTGCCGAGCGGCACGGCGACTCACGCCGTACCCCGGGTAGTTTCGGTGACATGCGGACGCTGATGGTGACCGGGGCGACGAACGGGATCGGGCTGGAGGCCGCTGTACAGCTGGCGAGCACCGGCGATCGCGTCGTCATGGTGGGTCGCAACCAGGCGAAGCTGGACGCGTCGGTCGCCGATGTCCGCGGCAGATCGGGGAACGACGCGGTCGACGGCGTGCGTGCCGACTTCGCCTCGCTCGCCTCGGTCCGCGCGCTGGCCGCGCGATACGAGAACACCTACGACCGGCTCGACGTGCTGGTCAACAACGCCGGCACCGTCTACGCGACGCGCACCGTCACCGAGGACGGCATCGAGGCCACGTTCGCGGTCAACCACGTGGCGCCGTTCCTGCTCACCGCGCTGCTCCGGGACCTGATCGTGAGGAGCGCGCCGGCCCGGATCGTGAACGTCGCCTCGGTCGGGCACTACCGGGGCACGATGGACTTCGGCGATCTCGGGTTCGAGCGCGGCGGCTACCAGATCATGCGTGCCTACACGCGGTCGAAGCTCGCCAACGTGATGTTCACCCGCAGCCTGTCCGAGCGGCTCGACGGCACCGGCGTGACGGTGAACGCCCTGCACCCGGGCGCCGTCGCCACCGGGATCTGGAGCCGGGCGCCGTGGTTCGCGCGGCCGGTGCTGGCGGTCGCCAAGCGGTTCATGGTCTCGCCGGAGGAGGGGGCCAGGCGCATCGTCTACCTGGCCACGAGCCCGAAGGTGGCGAACGTGTCCGGCGCCTACTTCGAGAGGGACCACGCCAAGGAGCCGGCCGGGCTCGCGATGGACGAGGCCGCCGCCGAGCGACTGTGGGAGGAAAGCGCCCGGCTGGTCGGGGTCGACGCGTGAGGATCCGGTACGCGAGCGGCGTCGTCTGCTGCTCTTAGCGCCGGTCCTGCGGGTACGACGCCCCGCCCGCCGGGGGCTGGTACGGACGCACCTGGCCCGGGCCCGGGTGGTACCCGTACTGGATCGGCGTCGGCTGCAGTCCCGGCAGTTGGAGCTTCGGTCCGCGCGCGTCCTGCATCACCGTGATCCGCCAGATCACCATGGCGATCAGCCCGGCCGCGACCACCAGCAGCCCGGCCGACACGCTGCCGCCGAGCGTGAGCATCCGGACGAAGCGGACGATGTCGTTCCGCAGTGTCACGTCGTCCACCGGCTCGTTCGCGTCGGCGGCATCGAACAGGTTCGACAGCCAGCCGAGCACGACGATGAACATGAACGGAATGCTGGCCAGCGTCAGCAGCCAGTAGAACGCCCACGCCGCCCACCAGCCGTAGATCAGCCCGCGCCCGCCGGACCCGCCCGTCTCACCAGGCCGCTTCGGCGCCGCGCTCGCCCGCCAGATGTCGTCCACGATCGTCATCGGGAACCAGAACTGCACCCCCGGGCAGAACCAGCCGCCGATCGTCCAGCCCTTGGCCAGCCGGTGCCGCACGCCGGGTGACAGCACCTCCGTGTTCTCCCGGGCCTGCCACAGCCAGACCAGGAAGACGATCGCCGCCGTGATCCACAGCGTCCAGGCCAGCTGACCGACCACCTGACCGGCGACCAGGTGCCGCAGGCTCTCGTTCAGCGCCTCGGGGTCGTCGTCGTTGATCGCCTCGGCGAGGGCGATCTCGAGATCGTCGATCGAGGTCCAGATCAGCACCACCTGTACGGCGTACGCGAGCGCGGCGAGGCCGATCAGGATCATCGCGGTGATCCCGAGCGTGCGCAGCGGCTTGAACCGGGCCGGCGCGGCCTGCGGGTACGACGGACCGGCCGGGTACGGATAGGTCATGCGCCAGAGGGTAGCACCCGCTTTCCTACCCCGGGTATGCTGTCTCGTATGAAAGTCAGTGTCAGCCTCCCCGCCGACGATGTCGCGTTCCTCGACGGATACGTCGACCGCGAGAACCTGACGTCACGCTCGGCCGCGCTGCACCACGCGATCGACCTGTTGCGCCAGATCGAGCTCGAGGACACGTACGCCGAGGCCTGGGCGGAGTGGGACGCGAGCCCGGACGCCGAGCTCTGGGCCGGGGCCGACGCCGACGGCCTAACCGTTGCACCGTCCGATGCGCCGCGGTGACGTGTACTGGGTCGACCTCGATCCCGCTCGCGGTTCCGAGGCGGCCAAGACTCGGCCCGCCGTCCTGGTCAGCAACGACGCCGCGAACCGCACCGCCGAGCGCCTCGGTCGCGGTGTCGTCACGGTCGTCCCGCTGACCAGCAACCTCCGCCGCGTGTTCCCCTACCAGGTGTTCGTGCCCGCGCACGTGAGCGGGCTGAACGCCGACTCCAAGGCGCAGGCCGAGCAGGTCCGCACCGTGGCCACCGTCCGCCTCCGGAACCGTGCCGGCCGTCTCACTCCCGAGCTACTCGGCGACCTCGACCGGGCGCTCGCCCTCCACCTCGGCCTCTGACTCCGGTACGACGTCCCGCCGCGCAAGCCGTCGTACGTCGGGAATCAGCAGCGCCAGGACCGTCGTACCGGCCATGACTGCGGCCACCACCACGAGCCTGGTCGGCGATCGTGTCGGTCACGTCTGCGTCCGTCATGTCTGCGTCCGTCATGTCAGCATCCGTCATGTCCGGGAATGTATTTCGCTAGCGAAAGATATGTCAACGAATATTCAGCCGGAGTAGGATCTGGCGCATGAAGGACTCAGCGGACCTGCACGTCGAACGCTGGCGCAAGTGGGAGGCGATCCCGTTCGACGAGGAGGTCGAGGCCGCCGTCACCCGGCTCGGGGCGCTGGCCAAGCACCTGCGCCGGACCAAGACCGAGGCGATCGCCGAGGTCGGCCTGCAGGCGCACGAGTACGACACCCTGCACGCGCTGATGATCCGCGACACCCCCGGCCACGCCACCCCGTCCGAGCTCGCCCGCGACCTGATGGTCTCTCCGGCCGGCATCACCGGCCGCCTCGACGCCCTGGAGAAGAGCGGCTACCTACGCCGCGTCCGCGGCGACGACGACCGCCGCCGGGTCGGCCTCGAGATCACCGACAAGGGCTTCACCCGCTGGCAGAAGGCCATGCACCTCCGCGGCGACGCCGAGGAGGAGATGCTCTCCACCCTCACCCCCACCGAACGTCACACCCTCAACCGCCTCCTCAAGAAAATGCTCCTGCACGTCGAACACCCCGGGTGATTCCCCCTCTTACCGATCATTCGTCGCATCTCGTGGTGCTTGTGGAAAACGCGGTCACCTGACCGCCGGCGTGCACCTGACCGGTTTTCCACAAGCACCACGAGATGCGACGAATGATCTGGGATGGGGGGTGCCGTGCCGCACGCCTCGGAGGCGGTTCAGGCGATCGCCTCGTTGCCGGTGAGACCCGCGTGGGACAGCGCCTGGAGGGCGGCGGGGAGGGCCGCGGTGCGGTCAGTTGCGGCTAGGCCGATGCGGGTGCGGCGGTCCAGGAGGTCGTCGATGGTGAGGGCGCCTTCATGGTGGACGGCGAAGAGGAGTTCGGCCATGGTGGTCGGTACGCCGGGGGCGATCGGGGCGAGGAGGGACTCGTCACCGGCCGCCTGTGCTACGACCCGCGGCGCCTCTACGCCGTACCGCTGGACGAGGCGGCGGGGGGACGTCATCGCGGCGAGGGCTCCGGGTGAGGCGGCGCCTACGAGTGGGAGGCGGCGGGTGCGGCACTCGGTGGCGGACAAACCGGCGGTGCGGATGGCGGCGTCGACAGTGTCCTCGGCCATCCGGCGGTACGTGGTCAGCTTGCCGCCGACGATCGTGACCAGCCCGTCCGCGCCGGTGATCACCGCGTGCTTGCGGGACAGGTCCGCGGTGGAGCCGGCACCGGCGTCGAGCAACGGCCGCAGCCCCGCGTACGTCCCGAGCAGGTCGGTACGCCTGATCGGCGTCTCGACCGCGCGGCTGATCGTGTCGAGCAGGAAGTCGATCTCGGCGTCGCTCGCCTCCGGAACGTCCGGCACCGGCCCGGGCGCGTCCTCGTCGGTGAGCCCGACGTAGACCCGGTCGTCCGGCGCCGGGATCGCCATCACCACGCGTCGCAGCTCCCCCGGCACCGGCATGGTCAGGATCGCCGACAGCCCGCCGAACACGGACTGCGGCAGCACCAGGTGCGTACCGCGGCTCGGTCGCAGCGTGATGTCCGGCGAGATCGTCCCGGCCCAGACCCCGGTCGCGTTGATCACCACCCGCGCGTCGACGTCATACGTCTGCCCGCTGAGCTCGTCCGTCAGCACCGCGCCCGTCCCGGTCACCTGCGAGGCGCCGCAGTGCGTGAGGATCCGCGCGCCCTGCGCCGCTGCGGTGCGTGCGATCGCGACCACCAGCCGCGCGTCGTCGTACAGCTGCCCGTCCCAGTCGATCAGCCCGCCGCGCAGCCCGGCGGGACGCACCGTCGGCGCGTAGCGCAGCACCTCGGCGTTGCTGATCCGGCGCGACCGCGGCAGCAGCTGGCCACTGGTCCCGGCCGACATCCGCAGCAGGTCGCCACCCATGTAGGCCGCCCGCAGCATCGCCGCCTGCGCGAGACTCGCGTTCGGCAGCCAGGGTGCGACAGTCGGCACCGGGTGCACCAGGTGTGGCGCGGTGTAGCGCATCAGGATGTTCCGCTCGACCGCGCTCTCGTGCGCGATCCCGATCTTGCCCGACACGAGGTAGCGCAGGCCGCCGTGCACGAGTTTCGAGCTCCACCGGCTGGTCCCGAACGCCAGGTCGTGCTTCTCGGCCAGCACCACGGACAGTCCTCGCGAGGCCGCGTCGAGCGCGACTCCCGCGCCGGTGACGCCGCCGCCGATCACGAGTACGTCGACCGGCGTACCCAAGGACTCCAGGTCGCGTTGCCGCCGGGCGGCGTTGAGTGAGACGTTCATGGCCGGAGGTACCCCTCGAGCATGGCGCGCAGCTCGTCGTCGAGCCGGCGGTACTGCTTGGGCTCGCCCATCACCGGACCCATCACCGCCGACGCGGTCGCGGCCATGATCACCTGCCGGGCCTGCCAGACGGCGTCGCCGCCGCGGACCGAGCCGTCGGCGTGACCGTCCTGCAGCAGCGCCTCGACGTACTTGAGCTGCGCGTTGGTGCTGCTGCCGCGCCGTTCCAGCAGATACGGCGTGAGGAACTCCGGGTCGAGCTCGATGATCTTGCGCATCATCGGGTGCGTGCGGGTCTGGGCGACCACGCCGACGACACCCTCGATCAGGCGGCTGCGCGAGTCCGGGTGGTCGCCCTGGAACGCGATCACCATCGTGGTGGTCCACTCGCGGGTCATCAGCGCCGCGACCACGCTCTGCACGTTCGGCCAGCGCCGGTACAGCGTGGCCCGGGACACCTCCGCGTGCCGGGCGATGTCGGCCATCGTCATCCGGCGCATCCCGACCGCGAGCAGCAGCTCGTACGCCGCGTCCAGGATGCGCTCCTCCGGGATCGCGTTCGCGGCCGCCGGGCGGGTCTCCTCGGTGTTACGCTGAGACATCACGCGTTGAAGTGTATCAGGATGAAGTCCCGAAGTGGAGGCCGTCGTGACCGAGTCTGACCTGCCGGTGGTCGAGATGGCGCCGTACCGCTGGGGTGATCCCGCCCACCCTGTCGCGCTGCCCGCGGCGGCCGTGACCGCCCTGGGCCACCTCGGCGTGAAGGCGCCCGCCGGAGGCCCGGTGGATCCGTCTGAGATCACCCTGACCGAGCCGGCGCTTCCTCCGGCCGCGCGGTCCGCACTCGAGCTGGTTGTCGGTGCGGATCATCTCGACGGGAGTGCGGCGGCGCGCGTCGGCCACACCCGCGGGTACTCGACGCCTGACCTGCTGCGGTTGCGTGCCGGAGACGCGACGGACGCGCCGGACCTGGTCGTCTACCCGGGCAGTCACGACGAGGTGGTCGCGGTGCTCGCTGCCTGCGCCGAGCATCGCGTCGCCGTCGTCCCGTATGCCGGTGGCACCTCGGTCGTCGGCGGCCTGGCCCCGCTTCGCGCGGGCTACGCCGGTGTGATCACGCTCGATGTGCGCCGGCTCGACCAGCTGGTCGCGTTGGACGAGATCTCGCGTACGGCGACCCTGCAGGCGGGTCTTCGCGGCCCGGCCGCCGAGGCGCTGCTCGCCGAGCGCGGCTACACACTCGGGCACTTCCCGCAGTCGTACGAGGGCGCGTCGATCGGCGGGTACGCCGCCACCCGCTCCAGCGGGCAGGCGTCGGCAGGCTACGGCCGGTTCGACGAGATGGTCGTCGGCCTGGTTCTCGCCACGCCGCGCGGCACCGTCTCGCTGGGACGCGCGCCGATGTCGGCCGCCGGCCCGGACCTGCGCCAGCTGGTGCTCGGTTCCGAAGGCGCGTTCGGCGTGATCACCAGCGTGGCGGTCCGGATCCGGCCGCGTCCGAAGCTGCGGGTCTTCGAGGGGTGGCGGTTCGCCTCGTTCGACGCCGGTGCGGCGGCGTTGCGCAAGATTGCCCAGGACGGCCCGCTGCCGACCGTGCTGCGGCTTTCCGACGAAGCCGAGACCGCCGTCAACCTCGCCGACCCGGACGTGCTCGGCGGCGGCTCCGGCTGCCTCGCCATCTGCGGCTTCGAGGGCACCGCCGCGGAGGTTCCGGTACGACGTGCCGCCGTGGCTGCGGTACTCCGCTCGGCTGGTGGTGAACCGCTGGGTGAAGGCGCGGGCGAGACCTGGCGGCTCGGACGGTACCGCGCGCCCTACCTGCGGGACCCGCTGCTGGATGCCGGCGCTCTGGTCGAGACGCTGGAGACAGCCGCGTTCTGGTCCGTCGTACCCGCCCTGAAGGCCGCCGTCACCGAGGCGCTCACCTCGTCACTCGCCGGCCAGGGCACGCCGCCGCTGGTGCTCTGCCACATCTCGCACGTCTACGAGACCGGGGCGTCGCTGTACTTCACCGTCGTCTGCGCCCAGACCGACGACCCCGTCGACCAGTGGCGCGCCGCCAAATCCGCCGCCAACGCCGCGATCGCCTCCGCCGGCGGCACCATCACCCACCACCATGCCGTAGGCACCGACCACCGCGACGCCTACACCGCCGAAGTAGGCCCCCTGGCCATCGAGTCCCTCCGCGCCGTCAAACAGACCCTCGACCCCACCGCCATCCTCAACCCCGGCATCCTCCTCCCCACCCCCTAACCCCGTTCCGGCCCCACGAGGGTGGCTTCGGGTCGCGCTTGAGTTCAAGTGCACTTGAGGTAGGACGCTGGGCGGTATGACGGAGACGACTACTTCTGACAGACCTGTCGCGGTGATCACCGGGGCATCGGCCGGGCTTGGACTCGCACTTGCTCATGGACTGGCCGGGCTGGGCTGGCGGCTCGTGATCGACGGGCGGCGGGCCGAGCTGCTGGAGTCCGCGGCCGAGGAGATACGCCGGGGCGTTCCGGATCCGCAGGATGAGGCGGGTGCGACGGATTCGGGTGGGGACGTGATCGCGATCGCGGGGGACGTGACGGACGCGCGGCACCGGGAGGAGCTGGCGGCGGTCGTGGCGGGGTTGGGGCGGCTGGATCTGCTGGTGAACAACGCGAGTCACCTCGGGCCGAGTCCGCAGCCCGAGTTGGCCGACTACCCGCTCGACGAACTGCGGCGGGTATACGAGGTCGACGTGATCGCGCCGATCGCGCTGACCCAGCACCTACTGCCCGTGCTCAAAGCGTCCGGCGGGACGGTGATCAGTATCAGCTCGGATGCCGCGGTGGAGGCGTACGAGGGCTGGGGTGGGTACGGATCCGCGAAGGCGGCGCCCGACCACGCCAGCGCGGTGCTCGCGGCGGAGCAGCCCGAGCTGGCCGTGTACGCGGTCGACCCGGGCGATCTGCGTACCGCGATGC
>WNFV01010685.1_pt1 | contig 11702 bp, 18 predicted proteins | sample 5400101 | NCBI WGS metagenome assembly WNFV01 (sample SAMN13153361, study PRJNA577476) | soil metagenome | isolation source: 115 cm soil or saprolite under grassland replicate 1 | place: USA:California | collected 2016-06-15
AACGGCGCCGCATCGCCCCGGAAGCGGGAAAGGTTCCGCCACGCTTGGACGAAGGTGTCCTGCGCCGCCTCCTCGATGTCCCGCTCGTCACTCAGCAGGCGGCTGAGCAGACCCCGCACGCGCCGCTCGAACAGGCGCACGAAGCGCTCGAAGGCGGCGACGTCGCCCGCCTGCGCCTGCGTGAGCAGGTCGGTCTCCTCCTGGACACTCACCGGCTCGACGCTACATCGAACTGCGCCGAAGTCGCATCTAAGCTGTTAGATGACCGGGATGGAGATGGCACTGATGAACCGCTTCGTCGCCTCCTGCGCAGAGACGCGCGAGCTGCTGTCCGACTACGTCGACGACGAGCTGAAACCGCGCGCCCGCCGACGGGTCGTCGGCCACCTCCTCATGTGCCGCCGCTGCCGCGCCGTTCTGCGGTCCTTGAAGGCCACGATCACCGGCCTGAATGCGATCGGGCCGGCCGATCCGGAGCCCGATCCCGCCGTCGCCGACTCCGTCATCGCGCGCATCCGCGCCGAGGACGACGGAGGCCCCGTGCCCTAGCATCGTCGCTACCGCGACGATTCCGCAAGCAGTATCTCGACCGCTTCCAGAAGAGAGGCGGCGGTGCGGGGCTCGAGGAGCGGGAGCGGCCAGCGCCGCTCCAGCCGCTTGACCCAGACCGCGTCGAGCCCGGCCGCGCGCGCACCGACGAGGTCCCACGCGTGCGCGGCGACGAGTGTCGCCTGATCAGCGGCAATCCCGAGCTCCTTGACGACGTGTTGGTACGGCCGGCAGTCCGGCTTGTACGCCTCGACCTCGGAGACGCTGACAACGCGTTCGAAGCGGTCGAGCAGGTTGGCCTGGCTGAGGATCTGCTCGGTCTGCTCCGCGCCGCTGTTCGTAAGCGCCACGATCCGGGCGTCCTCGCGTGCCAGCCTGTCGAGAGCAGCGGCCACATCCTCGTGCGGTTCCACCTCGCTGAGGCCGGCGAGAACTTCCTCCGCGCGCGACACCTCCAGCTCGAGCTGCGCCAGCGTTGTCTGTAGTGCTGCTCGTGCGACCTCGCGGAAGGGCCGGAACTCCCCCACCGTCGTCAGCGTCAGCGCGCGCCGTGCAGCGTCCTCTCGAACCACGCTTCCAGCGTCGCGGGTGGCGCGCCGATCTCGGCCAGCCTCGAGCGAACCGCCTCGAGGCTGAAGAGCGTTCCCAGCACATCGAAAATCACGGCTCGCTTCATCGATTTCTCCTTCCGTTCGCCCTCGCCAGGAAGCCGCTACGCCCGCCGCGCGAGAATCGACGCATAGCCGAGACAACCGTCGCGTAGCGCCTCGTCGGCCGCTCGCAGAAGCTCTCGGCCTTGGTCGACGCCGTCGCCGAGGAAGTCACCGGCGACCAGCGCCGCCGCTCGCAGGTGCCAATCGACCACTTTGAGCAGGCGCGCGAGCCCATCGTCGTGCCGCTCGACGTGCTTGATGACGAATCCGGATTTCCCCATGAGCGCGCTCAGCTCGGAGGCGGGCCTCGCGTCGGCCAGGCAGGCGACCCAGGCAGCGAGGCTTCGAAGCTCGGCCGGCAGCCGCTCGGGCTCGGCGACCACGTCGGCGAGCACGAGGCGGGCGCCGGGCCGCAGCACGCGCGCTAACTCATCGGCGGCCGCCCGCTTATCCGGGAACGTGCACAGCGCGCACTCGCACAGCGCCCCGTCCATGCTGGCGGCGGCGAGCGGGAGCGCTTCGGCGTCGCCGACCAGGAAACGCACCCGTTCGCCGAGGCCTGCCTCTGCCGCGGCTGCGGTAGCCGCTGCGACGCTCGTCGGCGACAGCTCGACGCCGATAACCGTACAGCCGAGCTCGCGTGCGAGCTGGAGCGCGCTCGTCCCCGGCCCGCTGCCGACGTCGACGACCGTGGAGTCCGCGCCGACTTCGAGCCGGCGGATCAGCTTCGACGTCAACGCCGGACCGCCGGGATGGAAGGAGTCGCCGAGCAGGTAGCGCGCCGCCTGGCTCGAGTAGGCGGCGGCGCAGCAGGACTTGACGTCGGTTTGCGCGGCCCTCATCGCTCGAGCCGCCGCCCGATGTTCGTCGCCGGTAGCGGCCGGCCATTCCTGCTTGTGGCGGGTGCGCTCCGCGAGCCGTAACGCGTCGGCTGTAAGAGCGGCTGCAACGGCAGTGCGTTAGGCACCACGGGCTCGACCGCGACCCCCGAGAGTTGCTCCCGGATCTGCTCGCGGTAGCCGACCGAGTTGTAGGCGCAGAAGGGGATCAGGCGCCCGTCCGGCGTGATCTCGGCGACGCAGCACTTCATCAGCTGCCGGACATTCAGCGTGTACGCGTCCTGGAAGTCCTGCACGACGAGCATGAAGAAGTGCTGCTCGATGTTTCTGAGGGCGTCGGGCAGATCGATGCCGCACGCGTCGCAGGCGAGCAGCGCCCGCTCCGCGCCGGGTGTCGCCGACGACGAGAACATCGTCTCCAGCGCCTGGCGCACAGCCGGATCGGGGGCGATGCGGTTGGCGACGTAGTCGAGGTAATCCTCGACCGCGAGCAGGCGCGTGAACGGAATCACCCCCTCGCCGTCGACGAGCATGTAGCTCATCGAGCGGCAGCTGGGAAAACAGCAGGGAACGGGGACGAAGTCGTCCAGCACAAACCACTCGGGAATCTGCGCGCAGATCAGGCGCATCACGTCGGCGTTCGTCAGCCGCTCGAGCGGGTCGAACGCGAGGTGCCGCCCCGAGTGCGTGACCGGCTGGCACGCGACCGCCCTGACGGCCGGATGCGCGACGCCGAACCGGACGATCTCGCCGAGCTCGTGCTCGTTGACGCCTCTCTCGACCGCCGCGACCAGCGTCACCTCGAGGCCGGCGCTCGCGCAGGCGTCAAGTGCCCGTCGCTTCAGCTCGCGCAGGTCCTGGCCGCGGATCGCCATGTGTGTCTGCCGCTCGAAGCCGTCGAACTGGAGATAGATATCCGGCTTCAGGCGCGCGAGCTCGGCGACGAAGCGGCGATCCTTGGCGAGCCGGATCCCGTTCGTGTTGATCATCACCCTGCCGATGCCGCGCTGCTGTGCCATCGCCACGAAGCCGAGGATCTCGGGATGGATCGTCGGCTCACCGCCGGAGAACTGGATCACCTCCGGGCTGCCCTCGGCGGCGACGAACGTGTCGAGCATGAACGCCACCTGCTCGCGGGTGAGCGAGTAGCCGTCGGGCTGGTGCCCGGAGTCGGCGAAGCAGATCGGGCAGTCGAGGTTGCACGCCGTGTTCACCTCGATCACGCCGAGGCAGGAGTGTTGCTTGTGCTCGGGGCAGATGCCGCAGTCGAGCGGGCAGCCGTCCTCGACCTCGGTCTGGAGCTCGAGCGGCAGCGTGCCGGGCTTGTTGAAGCGCAGCTGCCGCATATAGAGCTCGGCGTCGGAGTAGACGAGCGCCTCGAAGCGGCCATGCTCCGGGCAGCGCTTGCGCAGCAGCACGCGGTTGTCGCGGATGTTGACCTCGGCATCGACGACCGCCTTGCAGACCGGGCAGATCGACTTCGTGTACTCGAGAAAGACCTCGTCACGGTCGACCCTGCGACCTTGCTCTGCCAGCGCCATCGCACTCCCTTCCGTCGGTTCGGGTGGCCGGTCAGATGCACCGGCCCTTTGAACCGCTTCCGCCGACGCTCGCCTCTAACCCGGGAACGCAACCATGACAGGAGGAGGTTGGATGCCGAAGGCAGCACTCGTCGTCTTCGCCGGCACCGAAGGCCGGGAAGGCATGGGCCGGGTCGCCAACGCGCTCGTAACGGCAAAAGAGTTCAAGGAGATCGGCGACGACGTCACGATTGTTTTCGACGGCGCCGGAACGACCTGGATCGGAACGCTTGCTGATCCCGGCCACCGCTACCACAGCGCCTTCGAGGAAGTCCGCGACCGGATCGCCGGCGCCTGCAGCTACTGCGCCAAGCGGTACGGCGTCAGGGACCAGGTCGAGCAGGCCGGCATCCCACTGCTCGATGAGTACGAGCAGCACCCCAGCATCCGCCGGCTGATCGCCGACGGTTACCACGTAGTGACCTTCTAATGCGGCTACCAAGAAAGCTTCGCCTCGCGCTGCTCGCAATCGCGGTCACGGCCGCGGCCACGCTCGCCGGCCTCTCGTGGGCGGCCAGCCCAGGGCTTCGCGGCACGGTCGGTCCCGGCTTCACGATCCAGCTCAAGCAGGGCGGAAAGAGGGTGACGAAGCTGCGACCCGGGACGTACGTGCTCGTCGTCTCGGGCCGATCGCCGATTCACGACTTCCACATCAGAGGCCCCGGCCTCGACAAGGTGGTTACGCGAGTCTCGTTCGTCGGCACGAAGACGATCAAGATCAGCCTGAAGCGGGGAACCTACAGCTATGTCTGCGATCCACATCGAAAACTGATGCACGGCCGATTTGGAGTGGGCTAGCAGCGATGGAGCACGAAGAGATCGCCTAGGTGAAAACGGCGCCGGGCGCCGGCGAGCTGGCGAACATCCTCGCCTCCCACTCGCTCAACCCGGAGGCGCTCGCGGCGCACGTCCGCCTCTACCGGACGATCATGTTCGGTGACTCGCCGCTGACACGGAAGGAACGCGAGGCGATCGCCGTGGCAGTCTCGGCCGCCAACGACTGCCACTACTGAGTCGTTCAGCACGGCGAGGCGCTCACCCGCGAGTCAGGTGACGCTTTGCTGGCGGAGGCGGTCGTCTCCGGCAAGGTCGACAAGCTCGAGCCGCGGCTTGCCGCGCTTTTGCGCGGCATTGCCACCGATACCGCCGAGCTCGTCGCCGACGCGTTCCTGGGGTACGGACAGAAGGGCCCACCATCGGGCGAGGTAGCCACCCTAATCCGTCGCGCAACAGCAGCGCCGCTGCTCGCTCTCGACGTCCCCTCAGGACTCGAGCTCGAGACCGCTCGCCCGACGCGTCCGCGCAGGGAGCCTCGAGACACCGACGCCCGTAAGGAGACCATCCATCTACGTGATCTCAGACTCGCTGATCGATCGCGCCCCTCCTCTGGCAAGCCGCCGCTGCTTGCGCGGCGACGGCCGACCGTGCTCGACGTAGTACTTGAGATCGTCGAGGGTCTTCTTTCCTTCGCGCGTAAGCCAGAGGCGCAGCGGAACGGCGAGCAGCCGACCGACGATCCCGGTCATCTTCATGGTCGCATCGACACGCACACTGGTGCGGTGATCACCGAGCGCGGTCACCTGCCAGCGATTCCGCGCCTCCGAGACAAACACCGGAAGGCCGGCGCCGGCGTACGTCAGCGTTCTCGCCCTCTCATCCAAGACAAGGATGGTCTCCTCGACGTGCGGAAACATCCGCATACCTGTCTCACACACTCGACCGTCTGCCGGAGCACCCGCGTCGGCGCTCCCCTGAAGCGGACGCGACGCGGCGATCGCCGTCGCCCAATCACCAATCTGCGCGAAGTGATGCGCAACAACGTGCCAGACCCGGTCGGCTGGCGCGTGAATGATCGTCTCGTTTGACAACTCCATAACGGCCATCGTCCCGCCCGAAGCGACTCCAAGCTCGACGCGACTTCATCGTACGGTGCACGAACACTGCCTCCGGCGTGAACATCGTCACCGCCCGAGCAAGGCAATTCCTGTTGTCCTCGATCCCACCCCGCGTCAGACTCGCGGATTATCACGCGCAAGTGCTTGGACGGCGCGCTCGAGCTCGTTGCAAATCACGTCGGCGACGTAGACCGTCCACGGATGCGGTGGAGTACCGCCGGTGTAGACGACGACGAGCTTCCCAAGTGAGTGGGCATACCAGGCCTCCATCGCCGTCCCCTCATCCGGAGACGAAAAAGCAGCCAGCATCGCGTCGCAGGCCTCGATCTCGGCCAGATCGCCCTCGACGATCTCCGCCTCGTTGCCCTGCGTCCGGCCCCGAAAGTCGCGCCGCATCGGATCAACCGGCTCCCAGCCGATCTCGCGGACGAGAGCCTCCGCACGCCCACGGTACTCGTTGGCGTACGGTGGACCGGCGAGGTACACGCGCCTCACGCCGTCGCCCGACCGGCCTCTCGCAGACTCCATCATCGACCTACAGTACGGCCATGGAACCAGGTTCGCGCTCAAGCGACTTCGTCGCGCTCGGCCACCCCGGTTCGGATCACTACGCCGGGCTAGAGACCTTCGCCAATCCGGGCGTGACCCACGTCGAGATGACCAGCGACGAGCTCTCGGCCGTCTGTCCCGTCACCGGCCAGCCCGACCTCTACATCGCGACCATCGAATTCTGGCCGCAGAGGCTCTGCGTCGAGTCGAAGTCACTCAAGCTGTACCTGAACGGCTACCGCACCGAGCGGCACTTCTGCGAAGCGCTCGCGGTCAAGATCCGTGACGACCTCGCCAAAGTACTCGAGCTTCCCCCCGACAAGGTGCAGGTGACGCTCAAGCAGAAGGCACGCGGCGGGATCACGATCACCGCGACCGCGTAAGCTCTTCGACGACCCGCCGCGAATGCCAACCTGCTGGAGCTATGAACTAGCAGGAGAGAGGCCACGAGTGCGGACGAAGGCTGGTCCCAAGCGCTTCAAGGTCGCACGCGTTCGCAGAGTAGCGGCTCCCCAGCCGGCGGCCTCACGGTGCGGGCGAAAACCACCACACGGGCGGCGCCGTAATCCCAGACGTCCGATCACGGAGGTGACGAAATGCAGCCTCGAATCTTGTTCCTGTCCGCACTCACGCTCGCCGTCTTGGCTGCCGCCGCCGGCGCTTACGGCTCGCTCACGAGCGGCGGCCCGAGCATGGGCCCAACGACAACGATCAAACGGCCGGCGTTCCACGGCTACTACGACGGTCACAAGGACATCTATCTCAACACCGACGTCTCCAACAAGGCACAGGCGAAGGCGATGCACATCAACTACGCGCCCGTGCTCAAGACCGTACCGCGGAGCTCGGCGCCCGAGATCTACCTCGTCCAGGGCAAAGCCGCGGCGGGACAGCTCGCCGTCTTCGGCTCCGAGCCCGGCGAGAAAACCTACTCGCCGGTCTGGAAGGAGACGATCCTGATCTGGAAGGCGAGCGCGGCGCCGGTCCTGATCAAGAGCGATACCCAGGTCGACCAGCTCGAGAAGAAGGGCGTGCTCACCGAGCGCGAAACCACGATCAGGCTCAACTGCCCAATCATCAAGGTCGGCTAGAGCTGATCGTCACCCTTGGAGATCGACGACTTCCCGCCCGGCGTGCGAACCGCTCGGAGTCGAGGCGACCCACCCCGACGATTTCTTGCTCGACCTCCACGACCTCAACCCCGAGGCGTCCGCGCCGCGCTCGAAATGCAAGCCAACCTCAGCCGGCCCTGGCCGGTCGACGAGCTCCTGCGCGCACTCAGCACCGCAGGTGTCCCCCTTCGCCGACGCCATCCGCGCGCAGCGGTAGCCTGGCTGCCCGATGCGGCACCAGCCAGAGCAGACGATCGACGCCCAAACCCGCTCCCAGCCGACACTCGCCGATTCGCATCGTCTGCGAGCCCGGGACTCGCTGGGGCTAGGTTCTGGGGACAGGTTTGAGGATTTCCCGGGAGGCTCAGGGCTCTTCGAGGAAAGGATGCGCGAGGCAGAAGAACCAGCCAAATTGCAGGGAAAGCGCTCTAGCAAGCGCTGTTCCCACACCGCGTAGCAGCAAGTCGAATCCTCCCTGGTAAGGAGGGGGTCGACGGTTCGAGTCCGTCAGAGTGGACGTTGTCCGAAATTCAGCCGCGAACCGACCCGATCGGCGTCAGTCCGGGTACTCGTCCTTCCGCCAAGTGCGGGGCTCGGCGGATTGCGCTTTCGGCGTACGCTCGAGCAGGAAGCTGTAGTACGGCGCGACAAACGGGTCGGGCGCCATCACCGTGTAGGTGTGGTAGACGGTCCCGTTCTCGCGCGCGAAAGCGATCCAGCTCGGGCCCTCGCGCAGCCCGTCCTTGAGCTCGGCCCCGATCTGGCCTGACCACTCCTGGAGCCAGTCGGGCGGGTTGTCGATCATCTCCTTGACCTCGGGAACTTGCTGCGCCTGCTCCTCGGTCATCGCAAGGCCGAAGTCGAAGGCGAAGTCGGTGTTGTAGGTAGAGACGTAGGGGAACTGCCAGCCCATCCGCCGCTTGTAGGCAGTCAGCCGCTCGATCGGCGCCCTCGAGAAGCAGAGCAGCGTCACGTCGCGGTGGTTCAAGTGGACGAGCGACCCGTCGAGCCCGTCGGCCAGGCTGGTGCAGCCGGGGCAAGCCCCCAGCGTGTAGTCGGGACCGAACATGATGTTGTAGGCGAGCAGCTGTGAGCGCCCGTCGAAGAGCTCGGCGAGGGTCTTCTTGCCGTCCTCGGTGTCGAGCTCGTACTCCTTCTCGACCGGGACCCAGGGGAGATCGCGACGCTTGCTCGTGATCTCCTCGTTTCGCTCCGCCTGCTCGGCCTCGAGCTTGGCGAGCTCGTCCCGCGCCGCCTGCCATTCCTCGCGGGTTCCAGTCCTGTGCTCAGACATCTCATCTCCCTCCTGTTGAATCGGACGCTATCCGGATCATGAAATTAGACCCGCGGCGACCCCGAAACTCATCGCAACTGTGCTCGGAGCGCAGTTGCGGCGATGAGTTTTCGTCCTACGGCACGTCTAGAAGGCAATGAGCGGGGGAAGGAGGCCAGGATGACGAAGCACCTCATGGCTCGGAGCCGAACGACGATCGTGCTGCTCGCCGGCGCGGTCGCCGCGTGGGCGGTCTCGGTCGTTCGGATGCGCGGGATGGATGCAGGCCCCGGCACCGACCTCGGCGGCCTTGGGTGGTACCTCGGAATCTGGGTCACGATGACCGCCGCGATGATGCTGCCTTCGGCGGCGCCGGCGGCGCGACACGTCGCGCGACTCGCCCGCCACGTGCCGACACTGCTCTTCACGGCCGGGTACCTGGCGGTCTGGACGGGATACGGCCTCCTGGCCTACGGCGTCTTCCGGCTTGTGACCTCGCTCGACATCGGTTGGCTTGCCTGGGATCGGGGCGGGCCGTATGCGGCGGGCGGCGTGATCGTCGCCGCAGGGTTTTACGAGCTGACGCCGTTGAAGCGGGTGAGCCTTCGCCGCTGCCGCAGTGCTCCGCACCGGAACGCATTCCGGAGCGGTCTGGCGCACGGCCTCGATTGCGTCGGCTGTTCCGGAGCACTGATGGCGGTCCTCTTCGTGCTCGGTGCGATGAGCCTCTTCTGGATGGCGGTCGTCGCCGGCGTGATCTTCGTGGAGAAGGTTCTGCGGCGCGGTCCGCGGCTCGCGCCCGTTTTTGCGGTGGCCGTGGTCGCCCTGGGAATCTGGGTCGCCGTGTCGCCGGCGAGCGTTCCCGGACTGACGGAGCCGGGTGGGTCGCCCGCGATGGAGATGGGCTCGTGAACAAGGTCGTCGGGACGCGCGCGGAGTGGCTGGCCGCCCCGCACCGCGCTGCTGGCAGACGAGAAGGAGCTCACCCGCCGCAGCGACGAGCTCGCTCGGAAGCGGCAGGAGCTGCCCTGGGTTGCGGTCGAGAAGGCGTACACCTTCGAAGCGGAGGACGGGACGAAGGCGTTAGCCGACCTCTTTGACGGCGCTCGCAGCTGCTCGTCTACCACTTCATGTTCGGCCCGACGGTCGAGGGCTGGCCGGACGCTGGCTGTGTCGGCTGCTCGTACACCGCGGACAGCCTCGAGGGCGCGGCTGTCCATCTGCCACCGCGGGAGGTGACGTTCGTCGCCGTCTCGAGCGCCCCGCTCGAAAACCTGCTCGCCTATAGGCGCCGGATGGGCTGGAGCTTCCCGTGGGTCTCCCCAGGGCGAGAGCGACTTCAACCTCGACTTCGCCGTGTTCACCGAGGAGGGGTGGAGGACGGGCACCCGCTTCAACTTCGGGACGGCGAAGTACGTGGACGTCGACCTTCGCGAGACCGAGCTCCACGGACTGAGCGCCTTCGCGCTCGAGGACGGCGTCGTCTACCACACCTACTCCTGCTACGACCGCGGCACCGATGTCCTGAGCGCGTACTCGTCGTGGCGCCGCACCCAGAGCGGTTTCGTGTCGCTTTCGTCGCGACCGCTCGGCGTGCGGTCCAGCAGAGCGTAGTAGGCCATCGCGGGTTCGACTCCGCGTGCCGTGGTGACGTAGGTCCGGTAGACGGTCCCGTCCGATAGCGCGTACGCGCTCAGACCCGGTCCCTCGGAGACGTAGCCTCCGGCGTGCGTCCCGCACATGCGCGCGTACTGCTCGACGGTGGGCGGGATCTCGCCCTCCAGGAACGGCTTCAGCTCCTCCTCGCTGTGCAGGAGGCCAAGGTCGCGGTTGAAGTCGCTGCCGTCGCTCGAGACCCAGTCGATGTCCCAGCCCATCCGCTCCCTGTAGGCGATCAGCTTCGCAAGCGGCGCGCGGGAAGCGAGCAGCAGGGTGGTGTCCCTGGCCTTCAGGTGGGGCACCTGCGGGGCGAGCGTGTCCGCGATCGAGGAGCAGACCGGGCAACCTGCCTCGTAGGGCGGCCCGAACATGAAGTGGTAGACGAGCAGCTGGGAGCGGCCGTCGAAGAGATCGGCGAGCGTCTTCGTGCCGTCCTCGGTCTCGAAGCGATAGTCCTTCTCGACCGCGACCCAGGGCAGCTCGCGCCTCTTCCTGGCCAGCTCGTCGCCTCGGCGGGTGAGCTCCTTCTCCTCCTTCAGCAGCTCGTCGCGCTCCACCTGCCACTGCTCTTGCGTGCCGATCCTGTGCTTCGTCATCGACTGCCACCTCCTGTCTGCGTCCGCGGGGTCAGCTATATAGTTAGCATAATGGCGAACGATACGTTCAAGGCGCTCGCGCATCCGCTCCGGCGCGACATCGTGGAACGGCTCAGCGGCGGGGTTGCGACCGTCGGAGAGGTGACACGCAACTTCGGCGTCTCCAAGCCCACCATCTCGCGCCACCTGAAGCTGCTGGAGGAGGCAGGCGTCGTGAGCCGCGTGATCGACGGCAGGACCCACCGGCTTGCGCTGCGGCCGGAGGCGCTCGGTGAGGCCTCGGACTGGATAGAACGGCAACGGCTGCGCTGGGAGCGTCTCTTCGACGTCGTCGGCGAGTACCTCGAGGAGCGGGAGGGGCAACGGTGACTGAGCGCCTCGGCCACACGGTGCGTATCGAGCGGACGTTCGCGGCTCCGGCCGAGGACGTCTTCGACGCCTGGACCAGTCCCGAGGTGATGCGGCGCTGGTTCCACTGCGCCCGCGACTGGGAGACGCCGGAGGCCGAGGTCGATCTCCGTGTCGGCGGGAAGATCCGGGTGGTGATGCGGAGGCCCGACGGCACGGAGGTCGAAGCGCAGGGCGAGTACACGCTGATCGACCGGCCGTACCGGCTGGTGATGACCTGGACCTTCGACGACGAGCCTTCCAACGAGCAGCTGATCGAGCTCTCCTTCTCGGAGTCCGGCGGCTCGACCACGGTGCTGCTGGTCAACAGCCGCATCTCGACTGAGGCGCGCCGCGACGCCCAGGATTGGGGCTGGCACGGGTGCCTCGACCAGCTCGAGCGGGCATTGGCCGGCTGATACGCACTTCTCTCCCCCGGCCTTCCGGCGACTCACGCGTCGAGCGGTAGCCGCTGCAGCAGCGCGTCCACGCGCGCGAAGCCGCCCTTCGCTCCTTCCTCGACGCCGTACTGCATCGTCGTGTCGCGCTCCTCGGTCGTAGCGAAGCGCATCGTCTGCGTCAGCTTCGTCCGGTCGCCCAGATCCTCGAA
>WNFV01015181.1_pt1 | contig 11695 bp, 5 predicted proteins | sample 5400101 | NCBI WGS metagenome assembly WNFV01 (sample SAMN13153361, study PRJNA577476) | soil metagenome | isolation source: 115 cm soil or saprolite under grassland replicate 1 | place: USA:California | collected 2016-06-15
GTAACAACGTCGGTTTCTTCAGGGTGCCGCACGTGATCGGCAGGCAGAGCTGACGGTTCCGTCAGCGGGCCCGACGGTAGATCGCCAACCCATTCCAGGAAGTTGCCGCGCAGCATACGTGTAACGTCACGCTCAATTTCCTGCCGCGTTACCGCGCGTCCGCTCCGAAGCAGTCGTTCGTAGGCTTCGCATAATGATTCGGCAATAACATCGCGCGAATGTTGCCATTTGTAGATGAGTTGTTCCAGGATGCGGGCATCCGAGTGTTGCGGAATGAAGCTGGTGCCCAGTAGTTCCAAACGCTCGCGAGTAATCTCAGAAACAATTGATGGATTGTTGAGAAACCACCAGCAACCGAAGGGCATCAAGTTGCTAAATTTCCGCGCCGCGACGCACAGCTCATGCTGATTTTCTCGCGATAGAAACGTTGCCAAAAATCGGACATCCGGATACTCGGAGCACATCCGCTCGAGTGCTCCCACATCTGCCCTGCCGACACCGTCGCCGGCGACTCCCAATGTGGAATTAACACCGCGGCGCACCCCTACCATCAGGGCAAGAGCAAGGCCATGCTCGCGTGCAGTGGGCAACGCAATTTCACGGAGGACCCAGTGCCGGGAGTCGCTGGCCGGAAACTTGAATTCAGCTGGAAGTGACACGGCCATGCAAACTGGCCTGGTAGCCGCGATCCACTTGCCGAGAAAACGGCGTACTTCGGCGGCCGTCTTAGTAGACCTGCGGGGGTCAACCTGGCAGCCCAGCTGCAACAACAAGCTCACGGTATGTTCCCAGTCGTTAACCAGTCGGTCCATCCGAAGCGCGGCATGAAATCGCTTGTCGATATCAGCACGGGTTTCCCATACCCGAGCCTCCTGGGCGTTAAATGGATCGTTGGTCATCACAACATCACTTACGCGCGCCAGATTCAGGACAAGGTCGACATGCGCCGAGAGGTTCCTTGATCGAAAAAAAGCCCGGGCGTCTGAAAGGTCTGCAGTCTCCGCGTCAAGGCCGAGAGCGTTAAGCACCGTAACGACCCCACGCGTTGCTTCGGATAAAGGAGTGTTCTCCACGAAGAGAGTCTTCCATACCAGGTCCGCCTGTTCGATGGTATTCATCCGCCAGAAATGCTCCGGCTTGATCTCGTTAGAGCGGAAGGTCTCAACGATCAAATAGTGATAAGTCAGTAGCTCGTCGATGCCAAACAAACTCATCTCACCGAATTGAGGAGCCAGGAGATGAGTGTGAACATCAATAACCGGAGTCGTTTTGACCACGTCCGTCACTTCACGTCTAAGTTGCGTAGGATCCAACAGTGCGCCTCGTTCGGCTACTTTTTCCGTGGTCTTGGTCATCGTCTAATCTCGTGGAGGGAAGCTATAGAAGAACGTTGATTGGCCTCCGCGCATCGCCGGGATCGGCCCACCGATCATTCGGGACTATGGGCGTCCAGCCCGGCCTCAACGGATCTTGATCGTAAGGATACGAGCCGAGACGATTATGAAGTTCTTTATAATTAGAGAGCTTATCATAGTCGAGTTTCACACCAAGGCCAGGCCCGTTGGGTACTACGATGGACCCGCCCTCGTATTGAAATTTACCCCCGGCGATGATGTCGTCGGCGAGGTGATGATAGTGCGCGTCAGCGGCGAACGAGAGGTTCGGAATTACTGCGCCGAGGTGCAGCATGGTGGCGAGCTGAATGCCCAGTTCACCTGACGAATGGACGGCGACACCCAGTTGAAAGGTTTCGCATACGGCTGCCGCTTTGACGCAGGGACGAAGACCGCCCCAAAAAGTGGTATCGAGCAGAATCACATCCACGGCGGTGTCCAGTGCGTTGGCCGCAAGCTGCTCGAAGTTGACCACAACTGTGTTCGTTGCCAGTGGCATCCGCACCTTCTCGCGCACGCGGCGCATTCCCGCCATTCCAAACACCGGGTCTTCGAGATAGTCGTTGCGGATGTCCTCGATCTGCTGACCAAACCAGATCGCCATCTCAGTTGACCAGACGCCGTTAGGGTCAAAACGAAAGCGATCGCCACCGAGCGCGGAAGACAACGCGCTATAACATTCAAGCTCGTACTCCGGCGGAAACACTCCGCCTTTCAACTTGTGCGAAGAGAATCCGTAGAGCTGTTTCAGTTCGTTCGCGTGTGCAACGAGTTGTTCAACCGTTCTGACTTCGCCCGTGCCGTTTTCAGGATGTGGATAACGGAAAAAAAGATATGAAGCAAACGGCACGCGATCCCGCAGGCGGCCACCTAAAATCTCAGAGACGGAAACGCCCCACTTCTGTCCGAGGATATCGAGGCAGGCGAACTCAAGCGCGGCTAGAATTTGTGTGCGGTTGTTATAGAGCGAAGCTGTCGGGTTCGCAATAAGAAACCTTAACTCTTCGAGCCGGGTAGGATCACGACCGACAAGATATGTCTTCATCGCTCGGAACGCAGCTTCGGCGGACTCTCCCCCACCGCCCATCTCGCCAAGCCCGATCAAACCCTCATCAGTCTCGACTTCAATGATCGTACGAACGAATCGTCCCCAATGACAGCCGTTGGCGTGTCTCAGCGGAGCCTCCAGAGGGACGGTTACGGTAGTGGGTCTGATGTCGGTGATCTTCATTGCAGGTTCAGTAACTCAAGTGGAACCATTTTCCACTTGTCATTTGACAAATGGAAAATAATCTTCTTTCACCATGCAAGGCTCTTGGCCTTGTACTCCGGAAGAGTCTTTGCCGGCTTCTCAACTCCTGCCGGCAGAGGACGCTTCGAGAATGTCTGAAAATAAAGAAGCACGGCGTCTCGCCACCAGATTGCATCACGTTCTTGAATCGCCAGCTTTTTTGCAACCTGCTCGTGGCGTTCCGGATCAACAACGCCCGCCAAAGCATTCCACTCTTTGCGCGTGCTTCGTATCCAGTCCACGCCGCGTTGATAATGTAGAGCTAACTCATCCCACATTATTCTGCCCGACTTCATTCGATGAGCCCACGGTACATGATGAAACCAAAGTAAGAACTCTTCCGGACAGGTGGCTGGATTTTCAAAACCATCGCGGACTGGTCGATGGTATTGGCTCAAAGTATTACTGCCGGTTTCAGTGCGATCGAATCCCAAACCTCGCTCATCTGCGCGGTGATAGTAAACCGGATTCCAGTCGTCGCGCTCAAAGGTGTCCCACCAGGGAGCAGGGCCGTAATGATGCCCACCCCACATAAGGTGATGAAGGCCAAGCGGCGTCATGTAGTCCACCAGTGCCTGATGCGATTCAAGCATGATGCGAGCGATCGTTCCGGTAGCTTGAGGATCACGCGTGAACGTCATCTTTATCCATTCCTCGGCGATCTGCCGCGAGCTGAGATCAGGGTTCCAGGCAAGCCGCCCGAACGCATACCAGTTGGCCTGCAGAAAATGATGGCCCGTCCAGTTTCGATCCGAACCGGTGTTTGCTACTCCCGCGATGCCAGTCAGACGCTGCGAATAAAGACTTCCGTCAGCCACTTTCGTTACAGTCGACCCAGGCCCTTTGGCGTAAGTATCGGAGTCGAGTACCTCACGCCACATCGAGGCCAGGAATACAAGATGGTTGGAAAAACCCAGGTACTCCTGAGTGATCTGAAACTCCGGCATCAGTTGCGTCTTTGGCATTGCGCCAAACAGTGGGTGAAAAGGTTCACGCGGCTGAAAATCAATCGGTCCGTTCTTCACCTGCAGTAAAACGTTGGCTGCGAACTTGCCATCAAACGGTTGCAGATTCTCATAGGCTGCTCCGGCCCGGTCATAGCCGGGCTTCATGTCATAGACGAACGCGCGCCAGATCACGAGTCCGTTATGAGGAGCCATTGCGGCGGCAAGCATATTAGCGCCGTCGACATGAGTACGATTGTAGGTACGCGGCCCCGGCTGACCCTCACTATTGGCTTTGACAACAAACCCGCCAAGGTCAGGGATAAACTCGAAAATCTCATCAGCCTTCTTCTTCCACCACGTCGCCACTTCAGCGTCGAGAGGATCGGCTGTTTTCAAACCGCCGAGTTCAATCGGTGCAGAAAACCGCGCTGAAAGAAAAACGCGGACTCCATAGGGACGGAACACGCTCGCTATGACAGCGACCTTGCGAAGGTAATCTGCTGTCAGGATCTGTGCATCCGCATTCACATTGTTAAGTAGCGATCCATTGATCCCGATCGAAGCATTAGCCCGCGCATAATCGCGCAATCGCGGATCGATTGTGCTCGGCAGGGCGCTCCAGTGCCAAAGCGATCGGCCTGCGTAGCCGCGTTCGATGCTGCCGTCGAGATTGTCCCAGTGATCAAGCATGCGCAGTTGTATGCGTGGCTTTTGAGTTACGTCTAAATTGTTGATCGGTTGAAGGGTTTGCATTAGCCGGAGGAAGTGAAAAGCGCCGTAGAGCGCCCCTATCTCGCCGTCTGAAGCGATCACGGTCACCGAATGAGTGCCGAGTTTAACGGAACGAATTCGAAACCCCTCCGGTCCGAGTTGAGAAAGTTGGGATTCCCATCGAAGATTCTTGATGAGCGGTGAGCTCTTAGGCGTTCCTGCGATGATGGCCCCATCGTGGCTCGCTTCGTTGCCGACGGGAACGGGACCGCCAACCAATCCGCTGCATCCGCTGACCAGCTCGGATCGAATCGCGTCAAGCGTCGGCGAGTTGCCGGCCACCACGATCTGGGCAATGTTAGGTCGATACCGAATAAGCGCCTGCCGGGGAAGCTGATCGTAACGGAGCCACAGACGATAACCGTCTTCTGCATTCGCGATCGTCATCGTTGCGAGCAGAATGGCAACGGCGGCACCAGCGAGCGATCCATAGTTGCGATTCTTCCCGGAAATCACCTTGATACCAGCTTCCTCTCGTTAAGCAGCAACGCAAATGACCATGCAACGTAACCAATGATGTGCGCCTTTTTGACAACCCACGCGCTACTACAGTGTTCGTTTCATTGCCGGTCTTTTTCTCTGAATCTTGATGAGCGCTCGCATTCAACCTTGTCCACCTTTACCCGGCTCGGCAGATTGCCCTTTGTGGGAGGATGATATTAACGCACAACGGACTTTGGAGGACGCAAAAGACTGCGGCACTAACCAGCGAAAGCCGGTAGACGTGAAAATTCTATCAGCGACGCGTCCGTTCCGTTTTGCAAAGGCGTGGCCCGGAAGGAGAGTTCCGAGCCATGCGGCTGCTGGTAGCTAGAAGGAGACGCGCGCGCCGAAACGCCACTGGCGTGACTGGTTCGGTCCCGTGGTCCCCGTGATAAAGCCGAAGTTGCTGTTGTTGATGTCGCTCACCGGGTTGGCGAAGTTCGCGTGGTTAGTCGCGTTCAGCGCCTCTGCGCGGAGTTGCAATTGCACGCGTTCCGAAACTGAGAACGTCCGGTAGATGCTCATATCGGTCTCGAAGAACCCCGGACCACGGAGATTATTTCTGCCCCCGCTCCCGAAACGCGCACCTGTCTCCGGTGCCCAGGCACAGTTTGATGTGCAGGTCACTCCTTGTATGGTTGTATTTAGCACGGTATTGTCGAACCATGGTCCAGCGGCTGAGCCGCGCTGCGAGGCGGTCCCTATTCCGCCCAAAGTACGGATGACCGGGTTGGTTTGATTCGGCACTTGAGCACTCCCACCAGCCAGCAAATTCGGAGCACTGCCTTGAATGACATAGAAGGGCAGACCGCTCATAATGCTCATAACGCCGCTGACCTGGAAGCCGCCGAAGACCTTGCTTGCCCAGCCCTCATGGGCCCACCGTTGACCCTTGCCCAAAGGCAGGTCGTACACCAAGTACGACTGTAGGTTGTGCGTCCGGTCGTAGCTGGCCGGGCCGCGATTCCGCTGCTTCTCCGGCAGGTATTGGATTCTCGGACCACCGTCGTTATCGGCAAAGTTGATCGCCTTAGACCACGTATAGGCGGTCCCAAACAGCGAACTGCCCCAGCGGCGCGTGACCAGCGCCTGGAGGGCGTCATAGGTCGTGGTCCCGTAAGGAATGATCTCGTTGATGTCCGCAGTCAGCCGGAACTTGATGGCGAGTGGGCGACCGGCATTCCCCGTCCCCGGCGGGCCAGCGTTGATGTTGATGAAACCCATCTGACCGACTGCTCGCGTGCCCACGTAGCCGACTTGGCTCGTGAATTTCCACGGCAGTTCACGCTCGATGAAGAAGTTGAAGGAGTGAATCTCCTTGCGCATCGGCGTCTTTGGAAAGGTCGTCGTGCCAGTGTTCGCAGGAAGCGGAATGATACCCTGACTAAGATCTGGGGCCGTGCTCGTGTTAATCAGCCCCTGCCGCAGAGTGGTCACGGGGATGAACGAGTTGTCGACGTTGTTGAACTTGATTGCCGGCATCGACCAGATGTTGGCGATCGGAAAGGCATTCCTGACATCCTGGAAGGGTCTCGGGTCAGCAGATTGGCCATAGCCTCCGCGAATCACAGTCCTGTCGTTCCAGCGGAACGCAATTCCGACACGCGGCAGAAACTGGCCAGTGCCAGTTCTCGCCCCACTGTCAAATGGGACGCCGCTCAATCCGCCGGTGACGACCTGACCCGTGTCCGGGTCGAAACGGTTGATACCCGTGTGGTCTTTTCTCGGGACACCAAAGAGCTCCCATCGCAAGCCGTAGGTCAGGGTCACCCTGCGGCCAATCTGCCAGTGGTCGCGCGCGTAAAGTGCGTACTGCTTCCACCAAACCGAGTTCGGGTTGCGCAGCTGGTCCACCTTGCCCGCAGCGGTTGGCTGGCCAAGCAGGAAGTCCGCCCAACTATGAAAGAGCTGGCTCTCAGCAATGCTGCTTGCGTTGTCTTGCTGACGGGTCGCGTTGCCGCTAAAGCCGAATGTGCCGCGCACGGTCTGGAAGGCTCCGCCCTGCGGTTGGAAGTGGTTGAGCTGCGGGTTCAGATAGTCGACGCCGAAACGGAGTGAGTGCGCGCCCGTCAGCCACGAGAGGTTCGCCGCGCCCACGTACTGATTATCGCGGAACAGGAACGGGTTTCCAGTATTGTCGTTGCCGATATTGGTCCACCCACCGTTGATCTGGAACGCGGGAACGCCGCCCTGAAGCCGATCGGGACCGTTCGTACCAGGGATTTTCAGAACGTTCAGCCCGAAGTTCGAAACGATGTCGAAACCTTCCGCGCCGAGCCGCTGGCGCGTGTAACCAACGTTTGCGTCCAGAACGACCGAGGAGCTGAACGTGTAGGTTCCGCCGAAGCCCACCACGTTAATCAATCCGGGGGCTGTCCCCAATTGTCCGCCATTCAACGCCGGGCCGCTGACCTCTCCGAAAATTGGGGGATCAATAATGATCGTAGGCGAACGGCTGTAGCGGCCAAAGAGCGTGAGCTTGCTGCCGACGTAGTTGATCTTGGTGTCAATGTTGGTGCGGTTGAACTCGCCTACGCCAGCCGTTGCGAAGTTGTTTGTGAAGCCGGGCTGGTTCGGTAGCGGCAGGCGTTTCGTGATCTCGACTGCCGCGATGTCAATCCGATTCGCGGGGATAGTGTTGTTGGGGAAAGGCGTGCGCAGGCGCGGGTCGGGGTTCGAGAGCGGGTCGTAAACCGTTATCCCCGTGCCCGTGAAGTTAACGTTGCCATTAGCGTCCGGACGCAGGCTCGCTGGCGCGACGCTAGCCGTGGCGCCCGCCGCGTTCCGCTGTGTCGTGCGCTCAAGATCGGTGAAGAAAAAGAGCTTGTTCTTGCCGCTCCAAATCGACTTCCCTCCCTCGCCGAAACGCGGCAGGATAATGGGCCCACTGAAGGCATAGCCGAACTGCGCGAGGATGTTCTTCGGAATCACCGTCTGGTTCGTCGGTTGAAAGAAGCGCCGCGACTGGAAGCGACTGTTCGTGTCGTAACCCCGCCGGCGAGCCCCTGCTCGGCATCGAAGGCGTTGGTGACAATGTTCACCTCCTGAATGGATTCGGCCGGCGGCACGTAAACGGTGTTGGTCGGCAGCCAGGGGTAAATGACGCTCGAACCGTCAATCTTCGTGTTGTTCTGCAAACGCGACACGCCGTTGACGTTGTAGGAGATGGATCTCTGCGGGTTGCCGGCGGCGGAGTTATCCTCGCCGTTGCCGGTGGCGTTGAGGAAAAAGCTTCCTGTGCCCCTTGAGGTGCCTGGAATTAGCTGCAGCATGCTCTGGTAGTTTCGACCGACACTGCCGAACAGCGGCAAGTTGTTAATCTGCTGGCCAGACTGCGTGACGTTCACGTCACCCCGATCCGTCTGCAGCGTGGTTTCCTGACCGGCCGTGACGACGACAGTCTCGTTGACGTCCCCAACTTCCAGCTGCGCATCGTAACGATGTACCTTGTTGGCCTCTATCCTGACATCCTCTTTGAGCGCGGTTTTGAATGAGGACATAGCAATGGTGATCTTGTAGACGCCGACTTGCAGATCGCTAAGCGTATACGCGCCACGCTCATCCGTAGAAACGCTTCTGATATCGCCAGTGTTGACGTTGGTCACTTCGATCTTGGCTCCGGGGACGGTGGCGCCTTTCTGGTCCGTCACGTTTCCCGTCAACGAGCCGTAGAGCACCTGCGTGTAAGCCACCCGCGGCGCGACAAAGGCCAGAAGCATTAATATCAGGAGTGGCGCCATCATCGAAGATTGTCCGCCTCCGGCCGGTGCATTCACGTCGCTAAACCGGGCCCCGCGTAGCGTGGTTCTGTTGAAATTGAACATTGGTTTATCTCCTTAGTTCGAAGGTTCTTGAGATTTGCCGCCATGGAACGAGTGACGCCAGCCTTGCGACGACGCATCCCAGGCGAGAATGACGCCTTGTCGTGTTACCCCCTAGTTTGGACTTCCCAAACGAACTCGTCGGACCTATGGACTTTCTCTAAGAGACTGTGCTTTGCTCTGAACACTGGTTTTTATTGCCAGCTGAAACTCAGGAACGAGCCCCTAACCGATTTAGTTCGGGTCCACAACAAAAGGGTCACGGGAAGCGTTCTCAGGCAACCGATGGGGCTCCAAAGTGTTTCTGCAATACCAGCGCGATCGTACCCCGAAGCCTTGGCTGGGACGACGGATCGGCCGGAACTACTCTCGTTGCGGCACGCGTGAAGGAATGGCGTTTCACGGTGTCATTAATGATTGGACCGACATGACTCCATGCGCGCGTAATCTCACCGATCACGACGATCACGTCAGGCGCCAACCCGGTGACCAGCACGGCAATACCTCTCCCCAGATAATCCGCCATCCGATTAATGGCCTCTTTGGCCTTCGGATCACCCTGTTCCGTCAAACGCAACAAGTCATCCAAAGTCAGGCTCGTTTCCGTCCGTTTAATTCCGTTTTTTCCGCTGCGCACCGGCAAGGAGGCCTCAATATAATAGCGAACAGCAGCAGAGCTTGACGCGTATACCTCCCAGCAACCTCGATTGCCACACTTGCATTCGAGACCATCCGGAACAATCGCAGTGTGTCCGAACTCACCAGCCATCCCATTCGATCCTTGAAGGAGCTGGTGATTGAGAATCAGGCCGACCCCGATCCCTTCAGACACTGTGACGGCCACTAAATTACGCACCGCGAAGGACTGCTTTCCGAACCACATTTCAGCAAGCGCACAAGAATTCGCGGCGTTTTCCAACTCCACCGGCAATCCCGTCGCCTGTTCCAGCGCCGTTTTTAGGTCAAAGTCACTCCACCCCAGGTTGGGCGCGAACACCAGTCGTTGTGAGGCCAGATCCACGCGACCAGGCAGGCTTACACCGATGCCTTCACAGGTAATCTCTGGACGCATCTTGATCAGATTGCACAGGCGCGGTGCCAATTCATGGATAAATTGTTCCGGATTCGGAGCCGTGGGAAGTGACTCCTGGGCCACAAAGTTTGCATCAAGATCGGCAAGCGCTATGGTGGTGGTCGCTGGACGAACGTTGATACCAATAATGCCGACACGCCCTTTGTTCAAGTGAAGAAATCTGGGTCTGCGGCCCCGCAAGGTGTGGCCGTTTGCGCCCTGCGTCACCCATCTCTCCCGGATCAGCTGCTCAGCGATTACGGAAACCGTGCTCCGCTGCAACCCGGAATGTCGTGCCAAATCGGCTCGAGAGATTGGCTGATGAGTGCGAATCAAGTTCAGCACGATGCGCCGGTTAATGTCGCGGGCCGTTTCGCTCCTCGCAACCTGAAAATTGGTGAGATCTATCTTTCGCATTTCGAAATTTAGCCCGCTCCGAGCAACTTTTACTACGGTCTCCTGAAGGTCACCTCAGGGAACAGGCCGACCAGCGGGAACCAATTTGTTCGTGGCGTGAACTAATAGCAATATCCCCTTTTGGAGTCAAGAAAAAAACGCTGACAATTTACTCGCACGTGCAAGTGGATCAAGCGGCCAGCTGATCATGATTGAGGCCTTCATTGAGTGAACCCGATGCGGCGCTGCAATTCTTGGAAGCGTGGTTCTGAGCGAAGACTGTCGAACTCGGTCGGCGTAAGCGCTCTCCAGCCACTGAAGCCCGAGCTTTTTATCTCCCAGTCGCGTGTATATGAGAGCGATTACATAGGGATTGTTATCTAAATTTTGTTGCGCGACCTCTTTCTCCAATGCTTTTTGCCAATAACCCTTCCAGCCTGCTGACGCGTATGCTTTCTTCAGTGCTGGTATGGTTTCCTTCAAGTATCCACCGGCGACCTCTCTTTGCTTTAGATCAGCCTCCACCGCTTTATCGTAGAGGCCTTTTGCTCCATAAACCTGCACAAGCCAATCGTAAACGTGGCGAAAATTGGGGTCCAATTCGGAGGTCTTCTGGAGCTGGTGTATTGCCTGATCATATTGTCGCGCGCAATAGAGAACCGTTCCAGCGCTCCTGTTAATGAAAAGCGAGAGCGGATCGAGTTCCAACGCTCGCTTGCTCTCTGAAACTGCCTCATCAAAGCGACCAAGAGTTGCCAAACAAAATGCATAATACTGATGCGGGATGGCAGCGTTTGGGTTCAACTCGATAGCTCGCTTCAATTCACGTTCAGCCCCGACCAGGTCGTAGTCGTACAACATTAGCAACCATCCAGACGAAGCGTGGGCCTCGGAAAGGTATTCATCTAACTGCAACGCCCTCGCCGCCGCAGTCTTCGCCTTCGGCATAACCTCCTTTGGTAAGCGTGTTCCAAGTGCGCCCAGCACAAAGTAAGAATCGGCCAGGCCGGCATAAGCCAAGGCGTATTCCGGATCAAGCTTGACCGCCTGCTGAAAGTATTCGTTACTTCTTTCGACATCCCTTTCTGTACGCTTATCCAGGTGATACCGCCCCTTCAGATAAAGTCTGTAAGCCTCGTTATTCTCCGTATAGTTTTTGGCAAAGAGTTTTTGCTCATCGCCTGTCAATCGCAGTCGCAATCTTTCCGAGACTACCTGCGAGACGTCTGATTGCACTTGCAGTAGATCCGAGAGTTTCCGCTTATGCTGCTCGCCCCAAAGTTGTCGGTTGTCTCGCGTATCAACCAACTCCAGGTTAATAGCCAGATCTTCGCCTCGCGCTTCGAGCCGCCCGAGCAGAACCGCGCGCACTCCCAATTCGCGGCCTACCACGCGCGGATCCACTTCTTTCCCTTTGTAGCGCAAGACAGAGTTTCGCGACATCACCTTCAGGCCGGGCAGTTGTGACAGATTGCTGACAACGCTCGCCGTAAGCCCATCTGCCAAATATTCCATCTCGG
>WNFV01014374.1_pt1 | contig 11692 bp, 11 predicted proteins | sample 5400101 | NCBI WGS metagenome assembly WNFV01 (sample SAMN13153361, study PRJNA577476) | soil metagenome | isolation source: 115 cm soil or saprolite under grassland replicate 1 | place: USA:California | collected 2016-06-15
ACGATTACGGTCAGCACGCCGAGCGCAGCGGCAGAGTTCGAGTCGCCGCCCTGCTGAAACGAAAAGAACACGACGCCGAGCGTCTCGGAGCCGGACGACCAGAGCAACGCCGAAACGGTGAGCTCGTTGAACGCCGTGAGGAAGATCAATAGCGCGCCCGCGGCGGCGGCCGGAGCGACGAGAGGAAGGATGATCGTGCGCAGGCGCCGCAGCAGCCGCGCGCCCGCGATCTGCGAAGCTTCCTCGAGCGTGCGGTCGAGCTGATAGTAGCCACTGATCACCGGGCGCACGCCCAGGACCAGAAAGCGTGCGAGGTAGCAGAACAGGATGATCCAGAGCGTGTTGTAGAGCGACCATCCGACGACCGGCAATGGCTTCAGGAAAAGCAGGATCGCCGCGATCGCGAGCACCACGCCAGGCACGGCATACGGGACCTCGGTCACCAGGCTGACCATGCGCAGCAGCCGCGAGCGGCGCCACACGAGGAAGTACGCGAGCGGCACCGCGAGCAGCACGATTGCGATCGCCGCCGTCCCCGACAGACCGAAGCTGTTGGCGAAGGCGCGCTTGGCGGCCGCATCTTCTCGGCCAGAGTATCGTTGTTCGTTACGACAGCGCCGCCTTCGAAGGTGTTGAAGAATTTTGTCGCATGAAAGCTGAAGACCTCGCATTCGCCGAATCCGCCGAGCAGCTTGCCGTCCAGACTGCATCCAAATCCGTGTGATGCGTCAAACATCAACCGCAGGTTGTGCTCGCTCGCGATCGCTTCCAATTCCTTGACGGGAGAGGCGCGACCCCACAAATGCACGCCGACGATTCCGGTGGTCCGCGGGGTAATCATGCGCCAAACCGCGGCCGGATCGAGGTTGTGCGTAGCGGGGTCGATATCGGCGAAGATCGGTGTGATCTCCTGCCACTGCAATGCATGTGCGGTGGCGATGAACGTGTACGACGGAACGATCACCTCGCCTTTCAGCTCAAGCGCACGCGTGGCGATTTCCAGGGCGATTGTACCGTTGCACATCGCCACGCAGTGCCTGACGCCGAGAAACGCGGCAATCCGTTGCTCGAACTCTTGTGCAATCGGGCCATTGTTGGACAGCCAGCCGCTATCGAGAATATCGGATGCGCGTTGTAGAAAGCGCTTGTGGTTGCCGATGTTGGGACGGCCGACGTGAATCGGCTCCGCGAACATTGGCGGCGCACCGTTGATCGCAAGGTCAGCTGCCGACCTGATGACCTTGTACGAGGTAGCATCGACGTCTCTGACCAGTTTCATCGACGCGCCCTCGCTGTTGCGGGCGCCGGTTCGCTTGGGCAAGCCATCGTTAGCTCCGCCCGCTGCTCCCAAACCCCTCACTACCCCTTTGGCTTTCATTGAAGCCCTTCGCTTCGACAAAGGATGCCTGAACTACCGGTACAAGCACAAGTTGGGCCAATCTTTCCATGGGCTTGAGCTCAAATGCGGTCGACCCGCGGTTCCAGCAGCTCACCATCAATTGTCCCTGGTAATCCGAGTCGATCAGTCCCACCAGATTGCCCAGCACGATGCCGTGCTTGTGACCCAGACCGGAACGCGGCAGGATCAGCGCAGCGAGCCCGGGGTCCGCAATGTGGATCGCGACCCCCGTCGGCACCAGCTCGGTCTGGCCCGGCATCAGCGTCACCGGCGCGTCGATGCAGGCGCGCAGGTCCATCCCCGCGGAGCCCGGCGTGGCGTAGGAGGGCAGGTAGGGCCGGATGCGCTCGTCGAGGACCTTGAGCGCTATCGTCGCTGACTGAGCGGTCATCTGCCCTCGAGGCGAGCTCGCCTCACGACCGCGGCAGGCGCTGGGCGATTTCGGCGACCAACTGCCGCGCCAGCGCCAATTTGCCCATGCGCGGCAAGGGATGCGCGCCCGCGTCGTCGAGCAAAGTCACTTCGTTCTCGTCCTTGCCGAGCGTGTCCTGAGCGCGATTGGCCACGAGCAGGGGGACTTTCTTCCTGCGGCGCTTGGACTCGGCATTTTCGTTGACGTCATCGGTTTCCGCGGCGAAGCCTACGCAGTACGGCGGTTTCGGACGCGCCGCGACCGCAGCCAGGATGTCGACCGTAGGTTTGAGCGCCAGCGTCAATGGCTCTGCACTCTTCTTGAGTTTAGTGGCATGTGCGTCAACGGGCGTGTAGTCGGCGACCGCCGCCACCGCGATGAAGACATCGCAGGTCTTGACCGCCGAATCGACCGCCGCGGCCATTTCGACGGCGCTGCGCACATCGACGCGAACAACCCCGGCCGGCGTCGGCACCGCAGTTGGTCCCGCGACCATCGTTACCGCCGCGCCCGCCTCGGCGCAAGCCTGCGCCAGCGCGAAACCCATTTTGCCGGAGCTCAAGTTGGTGACGCCGCGCACCGGGTCGATCGCTTCGAACGTCGGCCCGGCAGTGAGCAGAACACGCTTGCCGGCAAAGAGCTTCGGTTGCGCCCACGCGATCAGTGCCGCCAGGATCTCTTCCGGCTCGATCAGGCGGCCGTCACCGACCTCGCCGCAGGCTTGGCCACCGCTGCCGGGTCCGAGAATCTCGATACCGTCCGCCTTCAACTGTGCAACATTGCGTTGCGTCGCCGGATTGGTCCACATCTGCACGTTCATCGTCGGCGCGACCAGAAGCGGACAGTTGCGCGCGAGGCACAGCGTCGACAGCAGATCGTCGGCTTGTCCTTGCGCCAGTTTGGCGATGAAGTCGGCCGACGCAGGCGCGACGAGGATTGCATCGGCGTGGCGCGAGAGATCGATGTGACCCATCGCATTGGCGGCACCGGAATGCCACAGATCGGTCAGGACCGGGTTGCCGGACAGCGCCTGCAATGTCATCGCTGCGATGAACTGCGTCGCGGCCGGCGTCATCACAACTTCGACTGCGATCCCTTCCTTGACCAGCAACCGTGTCAGCTCGGCGGCCTTGTACGCGGCGATGCCGCCCGTTATTCCGAGCACGACGCGGCGCAAGGGGCGAGCGGCCGGTTGTGTTGTCATCCGATGTCGTCCGTTTGGCCTATGGGGCAGGCGCGTGGCGGGAGTTTAATATGACCCGGCACCACGGTATAGGGACTTGATCGATGCGAATCACCGACTGGCCGGAAGACGAACGGCCGCGTGAACGCCTGCTCAAGCACGGCGCGGCGGCGCTATCCGAGGCTGAATTGCTGGCAATCTTTCTGCGCACCGGCATTGCGGGCAAGAGCGCGGTCGAGCTCGGGCGCGAGCTGATTGCACGCTTCGGGAGCCTGCACCGGTTGTTCGCGGCGACGCTGGAGGAAGTCGCCGCGATCGCGGGCCTGGGCCCGGCCAAGTACGCGCAATTGAAAGCCGTGATCGAAATGGTCCGTCGTGCGCTGGCCGAAGAGATCGGCGAACGCGACACACTCGCTTCTCCACGCGAGGTACGCGACTTTCTGCGGCTGACGCTAGGAGGACATGCGCACGAAGTATTCGTGGCGTTATTCCTGGACGCGCAGAACCGTTTGCTCGCGTCGGAGGAGCTGTTCCGGGGCACGCTAACGCAGACCAGCGTTTATCCGCGCGAGGTCGTGAAGACGGCGCTCAAGCACAATGCGGCAGGCGTCATATTCGCCCACAACCACCCATCGGGCGTGGCCGAGCCCAGCCGCGCGGACGAATTGCTGACCCAGACGCTCAAGCAGGCGCTGTCGCTGGTCGAGATCAAGACGCTCGACCATTTCATCGTTGCCGGGACACGAACCGTATCGTTCGCCGAGCGCGGGCTCCTCTGACACACGTGACCAGCAAGCGGTTGAATCACCATGCGTTTCAAGCTAGAATGCCAAGCTTTTCGCAAATCCTGCGCTTGAGTAGCGCCGGCGTTCAACGATTGGAGCGGCCATGGCTCGCGTGTGTGCAGTAACCGGCAAGGCCCCGATGGTGGGCAACAACGTCTCCCACGCCAATAACCGGACCAGGCGGCGCTTCCTGCCGAACCTGCAGCGGCGCCGATTCTGGGTCGAGAGCGAGAATCGGTGGGTGAATCTGAGGCTTACCAACGCGGCGCTGCGCACGATCGACAAAAAAGGTATCGATGTCGTCTTGGCGGAGCTGCGATCGCGCGGCGAGCACATTTGACGCCGGCCGTTAGGCAAGCGGCGACCAGAGGCTGACAGCAAAGGAGCTTTCGACATGCGCGACAAGATCAAGCTGGAGTCCTCGGCCGGAACCGGACACTTCTACACCACGACCAAAAACAAGAAGACGATGCCGGGAAAGATGGAGATCAAGAAATTCGATCCTGTCGCCCGCAAGCACGTCCTCTACAAGGAAACCAAGCTCAAGTGACGCATCCGTCCGAGAGCGCCGCGCCGTAGGCGAGAGTGTGATCGGAAACGGATGCGGCATCCCGGGCGAGCGCGCCGACCAACTTGGGTCCCGGCCTTCGCCGGGACGACAATCAATGTCGCGAACGACGCTGGAATCCCGCTTTCGCGGGAACCACGAATAACAAAAAAAGCCCGCCGAGTGGCGGGCTTTTCATCGTTACGGGCCCGTATTCCTAGCTGTAGCTCCTGAGCTCGCGCGAGAAATTGCGTAGCGGGACGATATCGCTCGCCTCGGCGCGATAGCACCAGTCCTGCAGTCGCGCCAGTAGTTGCTCGCGCGACTCGTTGGAGCGCTGCCATAACGCGGTCAGCTCTTGCCGCATGGCGTATATCGTCTGCAGCGCTTTGCTGCTTTCCAGCGCCGGCGCGAGGCGCGCTCGATCGCTTTCCGGAAGGTCGCGCCCATCTGATTGGAACCAGCGGCGCAGGCGCCGCAAGCTGCGCATGTCCACCGACAGCTCGCCTCGCCGGGCGCGTTCGCGCAGGGCAGCCACTTCACCGGCGAACGCCTGCTTGTGCGAGCGCGCGTAGCTCATGAGCACGGCATAGCGATGCGTGATCACGGATTGCAGCGTTTCCAGATCGGCGTGGAGCTTTTCGCGATCGAACTTGATCCGCGGCGCGACCTTGCGCACCTTGGCAAGGCCCAAGGCCTCGAGGCATCGGATATAGGTCCAGCCAAGATCGAATTCGTACCAGCGCGACGACAGCTTCGCAGAGGTCCCGTAGGCGTGGTGGTTGTTGTGCAGCTCTTCGCCGCCGATCACGATGCCCCAGGGCACGATGTTGCGACTGGCATCCTCGCAGGAGAAGTTACGGTAGCCCCAGTAATGGCCCAGTCCGTTGACGATTCCCGCAGCAGTAATCGGGATCCAGGCCATCTGCACCGCCCAGATCGTCATCCCGATCGGGCCGCACAGGACGAGGTCGACCATGAGCATCAGGCCAACCCCTTCCCAGGAGAAGCGGCCGTAGACATTGCGCTCGAGCCAGTCGTCCGGAGTCCCGGCACCATATTTTTCGAGCGTCTCGGCGTTAGTCGATTCCGCCCGATACAATTCGGCGCCTTGCAGAAGGACCGTACGGATGCCGCGGGTCTGCGGGCTGTGCGGATCGTCCGCCGTTTCGACGCGGGCGTGGTGTTTACGATGAATCGCGACCCATTCCTTGGTCACCATGCCGGTCGTCAGCCAAAGCCAGAAGCGGAAGAAGTGGCTGATTAAGGGATGCAAATCCAACCCTCGATGCGCCTGGCTCCGATGCAGAAAGATCGTCACCGCGGCAATGGTGACATGGGTCAACGCCAGGGCAAGTACGACATATCCCCACCATGGCAATGGGAGGAGACCTTGTGAGGCAAACGAAAGAAAATCTGAATTAATCAATGGGGGATCTCGGGGCGCGGAGACGTTAGCGCCATGGGTGTTAAGACAGGGTCTATTTTACACGGTTCCGGCGGGCATTCCCAAGACTCATGTGCGCTACCGCTCTTATCGATGTGATCGCTTACTCTCACTAGGGCCATTATCAGCACTTGTAAAAGAATCCGCGATGAGTTTCACCTCGCGTTGCGGATACGGAACCTTGATCCCCTCCGCCTGAAAGGTGCGCCAGATGCCCAGCAAGAGGGCTGACCTGAGGTTGCTTTGGCCGTTTTCCGGATCGTTGATCCATACCGCGAGCTCGAGGTCGATACCGCTTTCGGCGAACCGGAGGATCAAGACCAGCGGCGGATTCGGCTGGCGCAGGACGCGCGGCTCGCCCAGCGCGACATCGGTCATGAGTCGCATCGCGAGATCGAGATCGCTGTCGTAGCTGATCTGAACGGGCACTCCGAGCTTGATATCGCGACTGGTGTAGGAGTGATTGAGCACCGTCGTCGTGACCATGGTCTCGTTGGGCACGATGGCCTCGATGCCGTCAAGACTCCGCACGACGACATAGCGGGCGGTCGCCTTGCTCACGATGCCAAACCGGTTGTCGACGGTGATCATGTCGCCGATGCGCACCGAGCGGTCGAGCAGGATCGTGAATCCCGCGATGTAGTTGCTGGCGAGCTTCTGCAGGCCGAGACCGATGCCCACACCCAGGGCGCCGCCGAATACCGACAGCACGGTGATGTCGATCCCGACAACGGACAGCGCGATCAGCACACCGATGAGCAGCAGCAGCGCCCGGAAGAGCTTGGCCACGACGACGCGGGCGTTTGTGTCACCGGTCTTGGAGCGCATCAGTTGCTGCTCCAGGAACCCGGCTATCCAAAGCGAAGCGACGATGGCGAGGATCAGGACGAGCGAATCGCGGCCGAGGTCGAACATGCTCACTTCCGTCTTACCGACCGGGAGCTTCACCTCGGCAAGGGTATTGCCGATCTCGGGCAACACTCCAAAGTAGTACAGGATCAGCGCGCCGAATATGGTGAAGCTGATCGCGCGCTCCGAGATCGGTACGAAGCGACTCGGTCCGAAAAGGCTGTGCAACGCGTACAGGCACAGGCGGATGAGCGCGAGCGCGACGACCAGCGGTACGGCGATGGAAAAGAACAGGGGAGGATGCCAACGCATCAAGAAGCTGCGCACGACGAGCAGCAACAGCAGCGCCGTCAACGGAAAGATCACGCGGTTGACGCTGCCCGCGCCGATCTTGGCGAGGCGCGATTCGACGCCGCTGCCCAATCGGACCCGGCGATCGACCCACCACGCGACGCCGAAACAGGCGAAGACGGCGCCCAGGTCGGCGAGGCCGGCCGGCGTACCCAGAGCTTGCAGAATGCGGTCGAGTTCCAACGGCGCCAGCATGGCGCGAAGTGTAGCCTAGCCATAGCCCGGGCTGAGCGGCAAGCGAAGCCCGGGGCGTGGCCATGCGGCGAACCCCAGGGTTTCGGGATACGTCGCCCCGGGCTTCCCCGGATCAAATCCGGGTCAGCCCGGGCTACACGGGTCCGCTATTGCGCTCGGCGACGAAGCCGTTATTTCAGCGCCGCGTCCGACCAAGGCGTGGCAGCGGCCCTTAGGCGCCGCCAGTTATCGCGATATGCGCCGGCGACCGGCTCGTTGTCGTGCAGCACGACGATGTTTTCGGCGTTGCTGCGCTGCGCGGCCAGAGTGAAATTGTAGCTGCCGGTAATCGTTGTCGCACGTTGCAGGCCGGCATCGATGACGATGACCTTGTTATGCGCCGCCGCGAAATTGCCGTCGAGCCAGACTTCGACGCCTCCATTCGCGAGCTGCGCCAGGACGTTTTGCGGCATGGCACGCGCCTGCTCGCGATCGGCGAGAACCGCGACTGCAACGCCGCGGCGCCGGGCATTGATCAGCGCCTGCGCGATTTTCCTGTGTGTAAACGTATACGCGTGGACGAGGACTTCCGCTTGCGCACGATCGATCGCGGCGACGATAAGATTGTCGACAGCGTCGCCAGGAGTGAACGCGATCTCGACCGTGCCCGCCGCCGGGTAGCGGCGCGGAGTCGGCACGTCCGCGGCCGCGGCCGGTGCCACGGCGAGCGCCAGCGCGATCACGAGCGCTCGTGCGACGGCGCCGCGGCGGTTCATCGGCTTCGCTCGAGCACCGCCGCGAAAAAGCCGTCGCAGCCGTGACGATGAGGGTAGAGCCGTAGCATGCGTCCGGTGTCGAGCGCGATGCCGGCGCGCGCGAGCTCGGCGGCAGCGTCGCCGAGCACAAACTCCGGGTGCGCGGCGAGAAAGCCTTCGACGACCGCCTCGTTTTCGTCGGGAAGCACGCTGCAGGTCGCATATACCAGGCGGCCGCCCGGTTTGAGCAATGCGGCGGCGGCGGCGAGCAGGCGCGCCTTTGACGCGATTGTCGCGCTCGTCGGCGATGCGCACCGGATGCACGTTCGACAATCCCGAGCGTGCGAGCCGCGGCTTGAGGTGGGCGAGCCGGCGCGGCGAAACGTCGAAAGCGTAGAGGCGCCCCAGCGAGCGCATGAGCGCGCCCAGGAGCAATGTCTTGCCGCCGGCGCCGGCGCAGAAATCGACGATCATCTCGGATCGTTTCGGCGCGACCAGGAAACAGAGCAGCTGACTGCCTTCGTCCTGGACCTCGATCGCGCCATCGAGGAACAATCGATGGCGCTGCAACGCCGGCTTGCTCGCGACGCGCAGCCCGAGCGGCGAATACGGGGTTGGCGAAGCGTCGATTCCGTCCGCGGCCAGCGCGGCGCGCGCGGCATCCCGGCTCGTCTTGAACGGATTGACTCGAAGATCGAGCGGCGCCGGCGCCAGCCATGCCCGCGCCAGCGCGTCGCGTTCCGCGGGGATCGCCTTTCCCAGAGCGTCCCATAGCCAGTCGGGCAGATCGACGGCCTCCGCCGGGGTGAGATCGGGCTTGCGCGCCTTGAACTCGCGCACCCATGCGCGTTCGTCCGGCGCGAGCGCCGTCTCCAGCTCGCGCAGGCTCAGGCCCAGCTCGCGCGAGGCAGCGGCAATCGCCAGCGCCCGCGGCGCGCTCGTCGCCGCGTGTGCGATCAACGAACGGCGTCGCCGCAGCACCGCGAACACGCCGTCGGCCACGAATGCGCGGTCGTGCTGGCCGAGCTGCCGATGAGCGCGGAAGAAATCGCGGAGCGCGACGTCGGCTGGTTCGGTAAGAGGCAGCACGGCGGCAAGCGCGTCGGCAAGCGCCGCGAGCTCGCGCGCGCGAGTGTTCATTGCTGCGCGACGGTTTCGTCGACCCGGATACTGTCGAGCAGGGCCTCGCCGGTGAGCCGGCCGTTGGATAGCCGCATCTTGACCATCACGTGATGCAGCGAAGGCGCGAGCCAAACTCGCGCGGTGATGTTGCCGTCGCCGCTTGTGCGCTCCCACACCTCCGCGTCGACGTCGCCGAAGCTCAACTTGATGCTCTCGACGCCCGTACGATGGAAGCGCGAGTGATACACGCGCCGCGTCGTCGCGACGTTGAACTCCGCTTCGTTCCGGTCGGGCGGAGCGAAATAAAACTGCCAGAGCACCGCCAGCGGATCGAACGTCGGCAGCTCGAGGCCGGCGGTCTTGTCGCCATTGAGCAATACGATGCCGGACTCCCAATCGAAAGTCGCCGCTTCGTGGCGGCCGTCGCTGCTGCGCTCCGCCGTGTAGAGATCGGGTTGCAGCCCGGCGCTCGTGATCGTACCCGTGGAGGTCAGCCGCCCCTGGCCGCGCAAGAACAGCGCTGCCAAGCCGCGCGCTTCGCCGATGCTGGTGATCGTGTAACGGTTGTCGCCGTGCTCGAGCCGATAGACCGCATCGCCGATAAAGAAGCCCTGCGTCCCGAGAAATCCGCGATAGACGAGCTCGATACGCGGCGGTAACTGCCGCGGGGGCGCCGCGTCCGAGACCGCGACGGGCAAGACTTCTTCGGTTGGCGCCGGGGGGGCGGAAGCCACGGCCTCGGGCGCGGCTTCCACCACTGGATCCTCGGCAACGGCGGCGACGGGTTCGCTCGTCTCGGCCGCTGCCGCGATCACCGGAACCCAAGGAGCCACCGCCTTCGGCTTGCGCTTCGGTGGCACGCGCTTGACGATAGGCGCGGGTGGAGGCGGAATCTCGGTGATGGTCGCAGAAAGCACCGGCAGTGGCTCAGCGCCGACCGCAGGGCGCTGCAGCGACATCGAGACGATCAAGTGCGCGAGCAGCGAGGCGACGATGGCGCAGGTGAGCGTGCGCCTCGAATGTTGCCGCAGCCAATGGAGCAGCGAGACGCCTGGAATCGAAGTCATGCGCGGCAACGTCGGCATCGTTCGGGTCGGGATTTGGCTAAGGCAAGAGGGGCAACTCGGGAACGAGCTGCGCTTCGGTGCCGGCGGTCTCGTTCTTAACGCGCACCCTCTTGCCTTCGATGACGAGGCGATCCTCGCAGAACCAGCGGACCGCGGCAACCAGCACGCGGTGCTCCGCCGAGAGCACGCGCGCGGCCAAGCTTGCTTCGTCATCGTCGTTGCGCACCGCAACCGCGCCCTGGGCGACGATGGGCCCGTGGTCGACCTGCGAGGTCACGAAATGGGCCGTGCAGCCGTGCAGCTTGACGCCGTCGGCGAGTGCCCGGCGGTGCGTGTTCAGTCCCGGGTACGCCGGCAGGAGCGAGGGATGAATGTTGAGCAGGCGATCGCGATAGCGCGCGACAAGGTCCGCTCCCAGGACGCGCATGAATCCGGCGAGCACGACGAGATCGGGAGCAAAAGCGTCGATCGCGGCGGAGAGCGCGCGATCGAAGGCTTTGCGCTCGGGGAACGCAAGGTGATCGACGATCGCGGTCGGAACGCCGTGCCGGGCCGCGATGGCCAGCCCCGCGGCGTCGGGGCGGTTGCTGATGACGCCGACGACGCGCCCCGAAATCGTGCCCGCGCGCTCGGCGGCGAGGATCGCCGCCATGTTCGAGCCGCGGCCGGAAATGACGATCACCACCCGCTTCATCGGACGCGCCGTCCCATGGGATGGTTCAAGTGATGACCGTCGCCGGCGTGCCCGGGCGGCGGCGCTCGACGCCGCCGATCACCCTGGCGGACTCGCCCAATCCAGTCAGCCGCGCCAGCGCTGACTCGGTATCGCCGGGTGCGACCACGATAATCATTCCGATGCCGCAATTGAATACGCGGTGCATCTCGTCGGTCGTCACGTTTCCCTCCCGCTGCAGCCAGCCGAAGATCGGCGGCTGCGGCCAGCGCGACGCATCGATACGTGCCGCGAGGCCCAGGGGAAACATTCGGTGCGTGTTTTCGGCGAGACCGCCGCCGGTGATATGAGCCATGCCCTTGACTTCGACCTCAGCCAAGAGCGAGAGCACCGGTTTGGCATAGATTCGCGTCGGCTCGAGCAGGGTGTCGCCAAGCGTGCGCGATCCCGTGACGCCAGGGATCGGTCGCGCGAGATCCGCACGGCTCGCTTCGAGGATCTTGCGAATGAGCGAGAAACCATTGGCATGCGGGCCGCTCGATGAGAGGCCGATAAGGACGTCCCCATCCACGATGCCGCGACCGTCGATCGCGCGGCTTTTTTCGACGACGCCGACGGCAAAGCCCGCCAGGTCGTACTCGCCGGGTACGAACGCGTTTGGATGCTCGGCGGTCTCGCCGCCGATCAGCGCACAGCCGGCCTGCTCGCAACCGGCGGCAATGCCCTTGATCACGTCGCGCGCCACCGCGACGTCGAGCCGCTCGCAAACGTAATAGTCGAGGAAAAACAGCGGTTCGGCACCCTGGACCAGGATGTCGTTCACGCTCATCGCCACCAGATCGATACCGATCGTATCGTGCCGGTTGAGCGCGAACGCGAGCTTGAGCTTGGTGCCGACGCCGTCCGTGCCGGCCACGAGCACGGGCTC
>WNFV01009112.1_pt1 | contig 11691 bp, 5 predicted proteins | sample 5400101 | NCBI WGS metagenome assembly WNFV01 (sample SAMN13153361, study PRJNA577476) | soil metagenome | isolation source: 115 cm soil or saprolite under grassland replicate 1 | place: USA:California | collected 2016-06-15
GCAAATCCGACGACCAAAGTCCAAGAACGAGTCCACCTGCACCGCCGAGTACCGCCAGCGCGAAACCTTCAGTGAGAAGCTGGCGAACAATGCGCCAACGAGTGCCGCCGAGCGCGAGACGTATCGCGATTTCTTTGCGACGCGCTGTGCCGCGCGCGAGCAGCATGTTGGCGAGGTTAAGGCATGCCACCAACAGCACCGCGACCGCCATCCCAAGCAGCAATGGCGCGATGACTTTTATGCCGCTCTCGGTCCCGGGATTGTTACTTACCGAATTACGCGACATCGGAGCGGTCATGAAAGTCTGATCCTTTTGCTCGACGGGGTAGGCTTTTTCTAAATTAGCCGCAAGCCCTTCGAGCGCAGGCTTGGCTGCGCTGGCCGTCATCCCGGGTTTAAGCCGGCCCATGATGCGCAGTTGGGTTCCCTTTCGATCCTCAATCGTGGTCTTATTTCCCGACTCAAAATCGTTCGCGACCTGATCGTAAACACTCATCGGCAACCAAACTTCCGGCGACAGAATTTGCATCGTGCCAACGAAACCCTTTGGCGTAACTCCCACTATGGTGAACGAGCGACCGTTGATCAGTAATTGCGAGCCGAGCACGTTTGGATCGAGGTCGTGCTTCTGCCAGTAACTGTAACTGACGATCGCGACCGGCGTGTTATGGCCGGGCATTTCCTCTTCCGTCAAAAATGCACGGCCTCGCGCCAACGGAACGCCAAGCACCGAGAAATAGTTCGAGGTGACGATGGCACTGAACGCGCGCCGCGTATCGCCTTTCTGGCCAAGGCCGATCAACGCGAGATTGAAGGCCATTACGTCGCTGAACACCGTGTTCTGCTCGCGGATGTCGAGATAAGTGGGATAAGAAAAACCGCGAAATTTCTTCGGATCCTTCTTGTCCTGAGAAAAGAGCTGCACCATTTCATGCGGCTTGGCGTAAGCCGGCGGGGCAAAGAAAAGCCTGTTTACCAGGGTGAATACGGCAGTATTCACGCCAATGCCCAGCGCGAGCACGGTTACCGCTGAAATCATAAACGCCGGCGCCTTGAACAGCTGCCGGAACGCAAATTTAAAATCACGAATCATGGTTAAACGTCATGGCCTAGCGCCACCACTGGGTCAGCGCGTGCCGCGCGATGGGCCGGGATGTAACTGGCGAGCAAAGCGATTGCGGCCAGCGCGATCGTTACGAACAGGAAGGTCGTGACATCAAACGCGCCAACATTGTAAAGCAAAGCGGAAAGCAAACGAGTCGACAGAAAAGCGAGAACCAACCCAATGACGGTGCCGAATCCTACCAACTTCGCCGCGTGTCCCACAATAAGGCGCAGGACATCGCTACGTTGCGCGCCTAGGGCCATGCGAACCCCGATCTCATGCATGCGTTGGACTACCAGATATGAAATCACTCCGTAAATTCCGACGCTCGCAAGCAACAACGCGATCCCGGCAAAAGCACCAAGCAACACCATCGACATTCGGCGCGGAGCGATCGAATCGGCGGTGACGGTCTCGAGCGTGCGGAGGTTTGCGATCGGCTGATCGGGATCGATCGACTGGATTTCGCGCCGAATACCCGAAGCGAGCGTGCGAGGATCTTGCCTGCTCCGCACCGTTAAAATCATGCTGCTTTCAGCGCGCTGCGCGAGCGGCAGATAATATTCCGGTGCCGGATCGAGATCGAGTCCGCGATGCCGAATGCTTTGAACAATCCCGACAATGGTCAGCCATTTTGGATCCGGCTTGCGCGTATCGCTAAACGTGATGCGTTTACCCAGCGCGTCTTCATTCGGCCAATATTTTTTTGCGAGCGCATCGTTGACGATCACAACTCCCGGTGCGTTGGCATTGTCGGATTCACTAAAGAAACGTCCGCGCAGCGGCGGCGTCTTCAGCACCCGGAAATAGTCAGGTGTGACAGTGCGAATCTCTTCGTCTGGGCCCGCTTCGTTTTTACCAAGCACGCGGCCTTCGATCGAAAAAGAAGAATCCGAATTCGAGCCGCTCAGTGGAAGCATGGTTGTGAAACCTGCCGCTTCGACTCCCGGCAATTGCTGGACCCGGCGGAGCGCTTCGTTCCAGAAATTGATCATCGCTTCGCCTTCACGGTAGTCGGCGTTTTCGCGCTGTGGATACTTCGTATCCGGAAGATTCAACTCAGCTGTCAAAACATTGCTACGATCGAATCCTGGATCGATGTTCTGCACCCGCCCGTAACTTTTCAGTAAAAGCCCTGCGCCAACGAGCAGCACCAGCGCTAGCGCGATCTCAGCGATGACGAGGGAATTGCGTACCTTATTGCGCTCCGCACCTGCGGTTGACGAACGATCTCCTTCTTTGAGCGCTTCGGTCAGCTGCGGTTTGGCGGTGGCGAACGCCGGAATCAAGCCGAACAAAATTCCGGTCCCAACCGCAACGACTGCGGTCACAATTAAGACCATAAGGTCGACATTTACTTCAGCGAGCCGCGGAACAGTGCGTGCGCCTATCTGCTTGAGCAGTTCAAGCCCCCAAACTGAAAGAACAATTCCAGCGGCTGCGCCTGCAAGAGCGAGTAACACGCTTTCGGTCAACATTTGGCGCACCAATCGCCAGCGTCCGGCGCCGAGCGCGACTCGGATAGCCAGCTCGCGTTCGCGCGCGCTCGCCCGGGCGAGCAGCATGGTCGCGAGATTTGCACACGCGATGAGCAGCACGAAAATCACCGCGCCCAGTAAAATCGCCAGACCGGTCCGCATTCCACCGACGACTTGATCCTGAAACGGATAGATTCGGGCGCCGAACCCTCCGGTGCTGTAATTGCCGGGATACGCCCGAATCCAATTTGAAATAAGTTGGTCAAGTTGCACCTGCGCTTTGACCACCGATACGTCTGGTCGTAATCGCGCGATCAAAGCGTAACTGCGCGAGTAGCGCTCTTTTAATTCCAGCGGAGTGAAGGCGATCGGTTTCCAAATGTCCACACGTTCGGCAAATTGATTTCCCTGAACGCCGAAAAGCGGGATCGGAAATTCGAACTTCGCCGGCATCACCCCGATCACAGTGTAGTTGCGGCCGTTCAAAAGAAGCGATTTGCCAACAAGTGCCGGATCAGAATTAAACCGTTGCTTCCAAAGACGTTCGCTGATCACGATGATATCGTCGTGACCCAGTCCCTGTTCTTCACGCGCAAACGTGCGGCCTTTGACTGGCTCGACTCCCAGCAAGGGAAATAATGACGGCGATACGGCCGCGCCCGAAATGCGCTCCGGAACGTCGCCACCGCCGAGATTGAATCTTTGGAAAGTAAACGCCGCGAGGCCTGTGCTGCTCTTGAACTCCTTTTCCAGATCGAGATACTCTGGCGGCGAGACAGGGATCCGCTCAAGTCCCAAGGTCGCAAACCGCTCCCAGATCAGTACGAGCTGGGACGGTTGTTGATATGGCAGCGGCCGGACCAGAAGCGCGTTAATCAAACTGGATACGGCGGTATTTGCGCCAATCGCCAGCGCGAGCGTTAGGACAGCCACAACAGTGAAGCCGGGAGATTTTGCAAGCTGGCGAAGCGCGTATCGGAGATCGGTCATACGATTGCAATCAGCACTTTTTCATTCCATTCATTCCATCCGCAGCGCTTCGATGGGATCCACGAGGCTGGCACGCCGCGCGGGCAAAAAACATGCGATCAACGCCACAAGTGAAAGCGTTAGCAGCGCGCTGATCAGCGCCGCAGGGTCTAACGGTGCGACGTTGTAGAGGACACTCCTCAAAGCGCGGCTGGCAACCAAGGCGCCGAGTAATCCCGCAGCGAGTCCGATTCCGACAAGAACAGCCCCTTGACCAAGCACAAGCCGCAGGACATCACCGCGGCTGGCACCGAGGGCAAACCGAATGCCCATCTCGCGTGCGCGTTGGGTTACAATTAATGCCATGACCCCATAAAGTCCGATACTTGCGAGAATCAGCGCGAGTGCCGCAAATACACCGAGTAACGTCATTGTCAGCCGCTGCGACGCGAGGCTGTCGTCAATGTTTTCCTCCATTGTTGCGATATCGGAAACAGCCTGGTCGCGATCCAGAGCTGCAATTTGGTCTTTGATCGGACTTATCAGGGAAAGCGGGTTGAAACCTGCTTTCGCGCGGACGATGAGGTTCTCTTCATCCTTCGCAAACTGCGACGCACTGAAGTACATCATCGGCAGGTTGCGCGCGTCTTCCTTTTCACCCGGGGCATTGTTCCGGGTGTGCGGCACGATTCCAATAATGGTGAGTGGGATTCCATTTGCTATCGGCGGTCCGATCGTAACTGGATCGTCGACTTGCTTGCCGATTGGATTGGTGCCGGGAAAAAAATTTTGCGCGGCAAGCTCATCGATCACAACGGTTCCCGGAAGACCCCTGACGTCTTCCGGTGCGAAATCTCTGCCGCGCAGAATCGGCATACCAAGCGCGCGAAAGTAGTCCGGCGAAACAATTGCCATCTCGCTGATCGGTTCCTGGCCGGGCGGATCAGGCGGCATGCCGGTAATGTGGAATGAGCTGTCCCATTCGTGGTGATCGAATGGTTCGTTGTTGCAAATCGCCGCCGCGCTCACACCTGGGAGCCGTCTCACTCTCTCAAGCAATTGATCGTAAAAGCGAACGATCTTCTCCGGCGAATCGTAGCGCGATGGCGGCAACGCGATGCTCATCGTCAAAACGCCATGCGGATTGAACCCAAGCGGCACCTGCTCCGAACGCCAGAAACTCTTCAACGTTAGGCCAGCGGCCGCGAGCAGCAGGACCGCCAGAGCAACTTGCGCAATCACCAGGATTGCCCGGGCCCGCTGTCGTTGCGCGCCGCTACTGCCGCGCGCGCCCTCTTCGTGTAACTCGGCTGCCATCGAAGCCGTGTTCGAGACGCGCAATGCGGGCCACACTCCAACGAGCAGTCCGGCGATCACCGAAATGATGCTGGTGGTCACAAGGACAAAACCGTCGATATTCGTTTCTTGAAATCGAGGGACATTAGGCGGAAGAAGCGCGCGAATTGCCTCAAGACTCCACACGGCGATCAGCACGGCGCAAATGCCGCCTAGCAAGGCGACAACTCCGCTTTCCACCAATACCTGGCGCACCAGGTCCCAGCGGCTGGCACCAAGCGCGGCCCGCACGGCGAGTTCTTTGCGGCGCGCAATACCGCGCGCGAGTTGAAGATTTGCTACATTCGCGCACGCGATCAACAGGACGCAGCCTACGGCCGCAAGCAGCACGCAAAGAAGATATCGGTACTGGCCTACCGAAAACTCGAGCAGCAATTTTGCGGAAATCTGCCGGCCGGTGTTCGAATCCGGAAAGCGCCGCGAAAGTTCAGCCGCGATGGTGTCGAGCTCCGCGATTGCCTGCTTCAGTGTCGCTCCCGATTTTAAGCGGCCCAGACACGAAAAAGCGTCGTGATTTCCACGCGACAAAAAATCGTGATCGGCGCGTAGATCGGCCAGCGGCAGAAAGACGTCGCAGTTTCGCGGGAAACGAACACGTTCCGAAACAACACCGATAATCTCGCGCGGCACGCCATCGACATTCAATCGTTGTCCGATTGCAATCGGCAACGCGCCGAATTGCTTCCGCCAGACCCGTTCGCTAATGAGGGCTACTTTCGCCGCGCCAGGAACATCATCGCTCTTTACGAAATCACGACCGATCAGCGGGGGGACCTGCAAGATCGACAAATAATTCGCGGTGATGCGCCCAGCTCGAGCTGCTTCCGGCGGCGATGTCCCGTCGGAGGCAGAGAGGCTCACACCCTCCGTCCTTGCCAGCCCGAGATCGGTGAAGCTTTTCTGCGCGGCGCGCCAGTCGAGGTAATTCATGTAACTAACCGAGCCTGATTCGAAACCGGATGGCCCGAGCAATCTCTCGCGCAGCAAGATCAGTTGCTCTGAATGTGGATAAGGCAGCGGCCGCAACAGGACCGCGTTAACAACGCTAAAAATCGCAGTGTTCGCACCGATACCAAGCGCAAGGACCAGGATCGCAATGAACGTAAACCCGGGCTGCTTCAGCAGTTGACGGAATGCGAATTGGAGATCTTTGGCCATTGCGCGAGGTGATAATTTTTCATTCTGCCCGAAGCGCTTCGATTGGGTTTATGAATGTTGCGCGCCGCGCCGGCAACAAACACGCGACTAGGGCGATGGCGGCAAGCAATACCGCCGCTCCGCCGAGCAGAGCCGGGTTGTGCGCCGATACTTGGTAGAGCTGCGAAGCAATCAATCGGCCGAGCGCAAACGCCGAGACGATCCCAATCGCCAATCCGATGACGACCGGTTTCATTCCCTGATTTACGATCAGCCGCAGAACATCGCGGGTTTGCGCTCCGAGCGCCATTCGAACGCCGATTTCGCCGGTGCGCTGTTCGACGGAGTAAGCGACGGCTCCGTAAATTCCGATGCTAGCAAGCAGCAGCGCGGCTCCGGCAAAAATTCCAAGCAACCACATCATCAGCCGCGCCTGACCGAGCGCCTGAGCAACCACCGCGTCCATCGTTTGTGGAACGGCGATTGCCAAACCGGGATTCACTTTGCTTAGCGCCGATTGCACCGCCCTCGTCGCCGCATCCAATTTCAAGTTGGTGCGAATGGTTACGTTAACGAATGGAAAGTTTTCCTGGGCCCACGGCCGATAAAATTCCATTTCGGGCAATTCAGCGATCCGTTGAGACCGCACATCGCCAACGACGCCGACAATTTCCGCAGGCGTACTGTTGCTGGTAACCAGCAACGTTTTGCCGATGGGATTTTCGTTCGGAAAAACTTTTTTTGCGCCCGTCTGGCTTATGAGACAGACGTTTCTGCCTTCCATGAGATCGTGTTCATCGAAATCACGTCCGGCCATGAGCGGGATTCCCCACGTCTTGAGGTATCCCGGCACAATGTCGTGACTTGGTGCATTGGCCCGGTTCTCCAGCGGCGGCACATCGCGGTCCGCGCGCGCGTAAAGCGTGCGATTTCCTCCAGCGAGGGGAATATCACCGCTGACAGTCGCGCTCTCTATGCATGGCGCCTCCCGCAATACAGCGACAATCTGTTCGGCAAAACGCTGCCGCGACGGTCCGTCTGGATATTTCGCCGCCGGCATCGTGATCGCACCGGTCCACAGATTATGCGGTTGGAACCCGAGATTCTGCTGGCTCAACCGAATAAAACTCGTGATGAGCAATGCTGCGCCGGCGAATAATGTCACTGAAAGTGCAACTTGTGCGCCAACGAGAATTTTACGGAAGCGCTGTTGTCGAATGCTTCCACTGGTACCGCGGCCACCTTCCTTTAAACCACCAATCAAATCCGCGTGGGAGCCCTGAAGCGCGGGATAAATTCCCATCAGCAAACCAGTCAGCGCGGACAATGCAATGGTGAATCCAAGCACCGACAGGGAGAGACTGCTGGCTGTGTTTCCCTCAAGCGGAAGAAAATTGGACGCCATTTTAGGGACGACCGGCACAAGCCGCCACGCTAGGAATGCGCCGAGTGCGCCGGCAAAGAGACTGACCAGCAAACTTTCCCAAACGAAGAGCCTCACGATACTGCTGCGCGACGCGCCGACCGCCATTCGGAGCGCGATCTCTCGACGCCGACTGCTGAAGCGGACCAGCAAAAGATTCGCGACGTTGCTGCATGCGATCAGCAACACAAAGCAAACCGCAGCAAAAAGCGTCGCGAAGCCGGCGCGAATGTTTTCCGTCACGTCCTGTGGAAGCGTTTTCACTGATGTGCTGGCCGTGCTGTCGATCTTGTTTGCGTAGTTCGCGCGGTAACCCTGCTCGAGCGACGGCAACGCGGCGCGCACCTGTTCGAGCGTGATCCCCGGCTTTATTCGGCCAATTACCCGCAGAAACCCGGTCCCCCGCATCATGCGTTCGTACGAGAACCCCGGAATCTGAAATGGTTTCGTCGTCCAAACTTCGGCGACAGGATTCGCTCCAAACCATTGCGGTGGCGCGTTCGGCAAGACGCCAACAATCGTGTGCGGCGTTCCGTCGAGCGTGATGCTACGTCCAATCACGTTTGGATCGCCGCCGAGCCGCTTCTGCCAAAAACTTTTTGTGATCAGCGCAACGTCCGCGCTCTCCTCTTCATCAGGCCGAAAATTCCGGCCGAGAATTGGCCGGACGCCAAGCACATCGAAATAGTTCGGAGTTATTCTCCCCCCAAAAACCTGAACCGGATCACCGACTTCAGTAAGTGTGAAGAGGAACAAATTCTCGGCGGCGAAACCGTCAAAAAGCGTTTGTCCTTCACGGTAATGTTGAAAACGCGGCGCGGAGATCGCGATATCGACAAGATTGCGCGATTTGTCGCCGGCGAACATATGGACAACGCGCGACGGCTCCCTGAATGGCAGCCCGCGCAAAAAAAGATCGTTGATCAAGCTGAAGATTGTAGTGTTCAGCCCGATCCCAAGCGCCAATGTGATGATAGCAATGGCGCTGAACGCAGGAGATTTGCGAAGCTGACGCAAAGCAAACTTTAAATCATTCATATCACTCGGTGCGTAGTGCTTGAATCGGGTCAACGCGCGTGGCGCGGCGTGCGGGGAGTAGACACGCCATTAGTGCGGTCGCCGCGAGCAGAACTGTTGCGCCGCCGAGCAGCACTGGGTCGTGCGCCGAAACTTGATAGAGCTGCGCCGCGATCAACCGGCCGAGCGCGAACGTCGCAATAATGCCGAGCGCAAGCCCGCTCACCACCGGTTTCATTCCCTGGTTCACAACCAGACTCAACACGTCGTGCGTTTGCGCACCCAGCGCCATGCGAACTCCAATTTCTCCAGTACGTTGCTCGACGGTGTAAGCGACTGCGCCGTAAATCCCGATGCTGGCGAGGAGCAAGGCGACCCCGGCAAAAATTCCGAGCAACCACATCATCAAACGCGCCTGGCCGAGCGTTTGCGCGACCACCGCGTCCATCGTTTGCAGCGCCGCAATAGCCAAGCCGGGATTCACTTTCGTGAGCGCGGATTGCACCAGCCTGGTGACCGCATCCACTTCTAGATTGCTGCGGACGGCGATGTTAACGAGTGGAAAATTTTTCTGCGCCCACGGCCGATAAAATTCCATGCCCGGGGCATCGGCCACTCGTACCGAGCGCACATCGCCCACGATTCCGACAATTTCCCACGGCACACCGGCCAGGAGCAAACTCTTCCCGATTGGATTCTCGCCCGGATAAACTTGTTTCGCTCCTGCCTGACTGATCAGACAAACTTTCTGTCCGTCGGCGGTGTCGTGCTCATTGAACTCGCGGCCAGCCAAGAGCGGCACTCCCCAAGTCTTGAAATATCCGGGAGCAACCTCGTGACCGGGCGCGATCGCGCGCTCCTCGACTGGCGGAACATCTCGATCGCTCCGCGCATAAAGATAACGACTGAAGCCAACCAAAGGAATATCGCCGCTGATCGTCGCCCTCTCGAGACCCGGAACACTGCGCAACTCATGGAGTGTTTGTTCAACAAAACGTTGACGCGACGGAGGGTCGGGATACTGCGAAGTCGGCAGTGTAACCGCACCCGTCCAAAGATTCTGGGAACGGAAGCCGATGTTCTGCTGACTCAAGCGGATGAAACTCGTGATGAGCAGCGCTGCGCCGGCCAGCAACGTGACTGAGAGCGTGACCTGCGCGCCGACGAGGATTTTGCGGAAGCGCTGCTGGCGCACACTGCCGCTCGTGCCGCGGCCGCCCTCTTTCAACCCATCGACCAAATCGGCGTGCGAACCCTGAAGCGCCGGATAAATTCCCATCAACAAGCCGGTCGAGATCGACAATCCGATCGTGAACATGAGAACTGGTATTGACAAGCTCGTTGTGTGGTTCGCTTCCAACGGCAGAAAATTGGAGGCTATTCGCGGAACCAGCGGCACCAATTGCCACGCGACGAAAGCGCCGACCGCGCCCGCGATTACGCTGACGAGCAAACTTTCGAACACGAACAAGCGCGCGATGCTTGTGCGTGAAGCGCCGATCGCCATTCGCAACGCGATCTCGCGCCGGCGTCCGCTGAAGCGAACCAGCAGAAGATTGGCGACTTTGCTACAGGCGATCAACAAGACAAAGCTGACAGCAGCGAATAGCGTCACGAAACCGGCACGGAAATTTCGCGTCACATCCTCTGGCAACGTCCTGAGCATTGTCGTCAGCGCGCTGTCGATCTTGTTCGGATATTGGGCACGATAACTTTGCTCCAACGATGGCAATGCAGCGCGTGCTTGTTGAACGGTCATCCCCGGTTTCAATCGTCCGACTACGCGCAGAAAAAAGGCGCCGCGCATCATTTGCTCATAACTGAAGCCGGGAATCTGAAAAGGTTTCGTCGTCCAAACTTCCGCGATCGGGTTCGCCCCGAACCATGTGGCCGGCATATTTGGCAGAACGCCAATGATCGTGTGCGGCGTCCCATCGAGGGTGATGCTTCGCCCAATCACATTCGGATCGCCTCCGAGGCGCTTCTGCCAGAAATTTTTCGTTACCAATGCGACGTCGGCGCTTTCCTCTTCTTCCGGCAGAAAACTGTGGCCAAGAATTGGGCGAACACCTAGCACATCGAAATAGTTGGAGGTCAATCGGCCGCCAAAAATTTGGACAGGATCGCCAAGTCCGGTCAGCGTGAACGCAAAGGGATTCTCCGCAGCCAGACCGTCAAAAATCGTCTGGCCGTCGCGATAAAGCTGGTAACGCGGCGCCGATATTCCGACGTCGACCAAATCGCGCGCCTTGTCGCTGTTGTCGAGGTGAACAACGCGGGATGGCTCCTTGAATGGCAAACCGCGCAGAAACAGATCGTTGATCAAGCTAAAGATCGTCGTGTTCAGCCCAATGCCGAGTGCAAGCGTCAGGACAGCAACTAAAGTGAACGCAGGCGATTTGCGGAGCTGGCGCAAAGCAAACTTTAGATCATTCATATTATTCCGCGCGCAACGCTTGAATAACATCGACCCGGGCCGCGCGGGCGGCGGGTAGCATCGACGCGGCCACCGCCACCGCCAGCAGCACAAACGCAGAGACGGACACTGGCAAAACGCCAGGCATCGTTACGTCTGGGAAGCAGAGACGGACACTGGCAAAACGCCAGGCATCGTTACGTCTGGGAAATAGCTGTTCGCCACACGCGTCAGGACGAATCCGAATACCGCGCCTGCCATGATGCCCGCTGCGGCCAATGCGGCGCCTTCCGTAATGACATCCTTGAAAAGACGCTGCGGCTGCGATCCAAGCGCCAGTCGGATACCAAACTCCCGCGTGCGCGCGCTGACAGAAAACGCCAGCAGGCCTGCGACACCGACCACAGCAATCGACAATGCGACTGCGGCAAACACGCCAAACACCACCGAGTTCAAACGCTGCGGGGTGAGCACTTCAGCGCGGGCGTCTTCGAGCGTAGCGGCCCGCTCAATTGGTTGATCCGCGGAAATCTCGCGAATGATCCGCGTGACCGGCGTGACCAGCGAATAGGGATTTGCACTGGTGTGGATGAAAAGGCGGCCGCGATAGAGCGGACCTTGTTCAAAGGTGTTGTAAATGGTGACGGTCGGCTGCGGAACGATATGCACGTCGTCGATATCGTCGGTGACGCCGATGATGCGTTGCAATTCCGGCGGACCCTTGCTGTTGGTTTTCAAGACCGGATCGGTCCAGAACACGTGCCGATTGATGGGATCCTGATTGGGGAAC
>WNFV01012816.1_pt1 | contig 11690 bp, 8 predicted proteins | sample 5400101 | NCBI WGS metagenome assembly WNFV01 (sample SAMN13153361, study PRJNA577476) | soil metagenome | isolation source: 115 cm soil or saprolite under grassland replicate 1 | place: USA:California | collected 2016-06-15
ATGGTAACCATCGTGTCAACCCTTTCGCGTGACTGATCACCGATAGTATACCATGCCATTCGAGATGCGACCACTACCCGGCGATGTTCTTCGCCACCTATCACGCCAAGCATACCGGGGAGGGTGGGCCAGTGCCACCGACTCACAAGGAGACCCATTCGGACTATGTCTACGTCCTCACGATGAACGCAGACAACAAGGTTGAGCGCATGGTCAAGATATGGAACGCATCGTGGGCGTTGAGAGAACTCGGTTGGATGTAGGAAGTAAATGATACCAACTGACATCTGGGTTAGCTCGTGATACCAAACCAATCGCTCCAACAGCCCATCAAAGCAAGTGAAGCTTGCTTTGATGGGCACTGAAAGGGAAGCGGCAACCTTTCGGCGCGATCCCGTCTCCGGGGTAGACCGCAAGGGAAGTGGCAACCTTATCCCATCTGGATATACAGGAAGGGGTAGGCCAATATGAGCCTACCCCTTCTTCGTTCCAACTCCAGCATATTGAGTGCGGCTATGCCGCAAGTTCCATCTCCTGCTCCTCGGTGATGTCTGGGGTTTTTCTTAGTCCAAACCCACTTCCTCCTTGATAGCTTTCTTTGCGGTCTCAACATGCGTTTGTATCCGCTGTCGGAGTTCCGCTTCAGTGCTATCGCAGATATTGTGAATCTCGTCGATCGTACCTTGTAGGTACCTGGCCATGTTATCTGCTACTTGACCAGATTCTGCGATTGCCTTGCCGTTGCCGCCGATAGATGTCTCTAATACCGCCTGGTTAACAAGCTCCTCAACCGTGTGGGGCAGTGCGTTAAGGGTCTCTTGAACTTGACGCCGCGCGCTCTTATGGAATGTCTCCAGGTCAGCCTTGGCAGATTCGCCTACCTCATCAACGTGTGCGTTCGCCTTACTGGTAAGTTCCTCCTTCTGCGCATTCAGAGCGCCCGATAGCCGTCCTTGGATCGAGGATAGGAATGACGGGCCTGCGGAACCAACGATAAGCGACAAAGCGATCAGCTTTACGATGTCATACGACATAATTGTCTGAGTTCCACCTTTTGCGTCCTGCACGACAGTCCGCGTCTCTGGAGGGAAGAAATAGAGCACGGCTACCGAGGTGATTGCCCCTAGAAGTATATTTGCAAAGAAACCCAGATCGAAGTAAGGGCTTTTTGGCAAACGGTGTGGAGTCTCAATCGCACCCATGTGGCCTTCCGAGCTGTTAGGCATGAGTTCGAACCCGATGCCCCCAATTGCGCCAGCGATCGCTGCTATAGCAAGCATCCAAAAGTAATCCGAACTGCTGACGAGCTGTTGCATGGCGTCACTTCCTCTCGACGAAGTTGACGATAACGAATGGACGGGATATGTCCATGACCCTGCTGTTGGTACTCTTGTCAATTACAGGACTTACGCGGTGTCGCACGCAAACGTCTTTTAGCCTGCCCTTCGACAGGCTCAGGATGTACGGCAGCATGGTACTTGCCATTTTATCTGTGTTTCGTTTTTGCGCTCGCAGAGCGCAAAAACGAAACACAAAAAGAAGATAAAGTACCGCTGCGAAAGATTACATCTACGCCACCGCGTAAGTCCTGTCAATTAAACGTCGGCAATTTGATTCTTGGTGGGTGCTTCTATGAATTTTCGCTGATATCTGCCTAGGTTGGCATAGAGAAGAAGCATCAATTCTAGCAGCCTGTCCGAGCAATCCTGATCGGACGAACGACGGACGACGGAAGACCAACGTCGGACATTCCGTCCCGTCCTGCGTCCTTGGTCCTTCGTCAATCCGCACAATAGCTCGGACGAAGTGCTAGCGCAGCGCAAACCCATCGCGCTGCGTCCCCCAGCCGAGCGCACTGTTCACCATGAGCGCAAGCACCAGCAGAATGATACCGAGGGCAATGGCGCGGTCGAAGTCGCCTTTACTAGTCTCCAAGGTGATTGTGGTGGTGAGCACCCGCGTGGCATTGAGGATATTGCCGCCGACCATCAGCGATGCGCCAACCTCGGAGATCGCCCGCCCAAATGCCGCAGCAATCGCGATCAGCACCTGCGTTCGCGCGATCCGTATTAATTCCCATCCCACTTGCATTTCGGTGGCCCCGTCAACCCGTAGCGCGCCCAACAGCTCGCGATCCAGGAGCCGGACGGCCCCGGCCGTGAGGCCGGCTGCCAGCGGCATCGCCACCATCCATTGCGCTACAATCATCGCCGCAGGGGTGTACAAGATCCCCAGCCAGCCCAATGGCCCGCTGCGCCACAACAGCAGTGCAACGACGAGCCCAACCACCACTGGTGGCAACCCCATCCCAGTATTCACCAGCGTCGTCAGGAGGCGATGCCCGGGGAAGCGGTGTATGGCGAGCAACGCGCCAACTGGCACGCCAACAACTGCCGCAAGTATGGTGGCCATGCCGGACACGGCCAGCGAGAGGCCGACAACCCGCAAGGTTGCAGGGTCGGCGTGGAGCAACAAGCCAAGCGCATCACGAAAGGCATTCCCGATAACCTCCATGGCGTTCTCTTTCGTGTAGCAGGTTGGGCAGGCAGGTGTTACTCATCGGCCTGCGCGAGCTGGCATGTGTTGTTCGCGCAGGGCGTAAAGAGCGATTGGCCGTATTTATCCTGGCCGAAGGTCTTGATCAAGGCTTGCGTATCGGGTGCTACCAGGAAGGCGCTAAACGCTTGCGCCCCGGCCGTATTCACTTGCGGAAATCGGGTGGGGTTGACGGCAATCACATGGTACACATTCAGCAGCCGTGCATCCTTCTCCGCCAGCACAACCAGCGCGATGCGCGGCGTGAAGGCCAGAAACGTGCCGCGGTCGCTCATGGTATAGGCCTGTTTCTGGTCGGCAATCTGTAGCGTCTGCCCCATCCCACTCCCCGACTGCACATACCAGCCCTGGCCATCTGGATTGATGCCGCTGGCCTTCCAGAGCTTGCGAGTGCCGCGAGAATGTCTGCCGTGCCCTTGACCTGCGCGGGGTCATTGGCTGGCCCGACCAGCACAAAGTCATTGAACATCACGAGCCGGCGGTCAATTCCGCTCCCCGAGGAGACAAACTGGCGCTCCGAGTCGGGCGCGTGCGCCAGGACGACATCCGCTTCACCACGTGTCCCCAGTGCGATCGCCGCGCCGGAACCGACCGCAACCACCTTCACATGGAAGCCGCTCTGCTGTTCAAAGCGCGGGATGAGCAGATCGAGTAAGCCGCTATCCTGCGTGCTCGTGGTGGTTGCCAAAATGATATCTTTGGCGTTGTTGGTGCGCGCTATTGGAGAAGGCGTGGCAGCGGGTGCGCTGGCAGCCGAGCTGCCGGCGCTCGGCTGCGCCACAGTGCCGCACGCGGTACAGAAGATAACGAATAGCGGCAGCGAAAAACGTATGATCAGTGATGCATATACGTGTTTGAGCAGCCTCATGTCTACCTCTTTCGCTTACTCTACGGCAGCTGTCGAACCAGTATAGCACAGCAGCTTCCCACAGCTTTACAAATTGGGGGGGTTTGGGGGCGGCCGGGTACCCTTTGGGTGCCGTCCCCCAAACCCCCCCAAACTGTAAAGTGCGCAAAAAGCTTGGCTAACATCCTGGTTCGGTACTGTGGCAACAGTAGCTGCTGTGCGGAATGTTACGAGGCTTTGAGGCTATGCGTCGGATTGCCCAGCATGTCTGAGCGTTCTGCAACAATGCCAGCCTGCGCTTCGGGCTGAAGCGGCAGGCAGACCGTGAAAGTGCTGCCTGCGCCCTCACAGCTTTCTACCGCCACCGTCCCGCCGTGCAGAGTGACAATCTCCTTGACAACATACAGGCCGATTCCCATCCCGCTCATATGCTGGGTATCCGCATTCGTGGCGCGGTAGAACCGTTGAAATAGGTGCGGCTGATCATTCTTCGGGATGCCCATCCCGCAATCTCGCACCAGCAGCCGCGCCTGATGCCCCTGTTGCTCGGCCTGCACGGCGATTGGCCCGCCGTTTGGGCTATATTTAATCGCGTTGCTGATCAAATTCTGCACCACCTGCTCCAATCGCACGTCGTCGCCTTCGATCAGCAGCGGCTCGCTCGGCAGCCGGCACTCCACCGTGTGCTTGTCGAGTGTCGCTTGGGTCTCCTCGACCACACGCCGTACCAGCACGCTCAGATCCACAGGTGTGCGCTCGATCGTGAGCCGGCCGGTGTCGATGCGCGATACATCGAGCAGCGATAGAATCATCTTGTTGAGCCGCTTGGCCTGAGCGACAATCACGTGCATTGCCTTCGCCCCAGCCCCCGTAACTATCCCATCACGTTCGATACGACGCTGGAGTAATTGCGCCGTGCCGATCAGCGAGGTCAGGGGTGTTTTTAACTCATGAGCGGCAATCGAGAGAAAATGATCACGGACCTGAATTGCGTCTTGGGCATTTTGGTAGAGTTGGGCGTTCTCGATCGCATCCGCCGCCATCTGCGCGTAGAGGTCGATCAGCCGGGTTTCTCGCTCGGAAGGACGGTGCGGCTGGCGAAAATGCACCGAGAGCACGCCAATAATTGTGCCGTTGCGGGCCATGAGCGGGGTGCTATGCACAGCGCGGAAGCCAGCCATCCGAGCTGACTGGCGGTACGGCGCAAAGATCGGGTCCACTTCCACATCTTCAACCACCACACGCCGTCGCCGCTCATAGCACGTGCCGCACGCCCCACCACCGGCTGGCACCGACGCAACCTGTGCGAGAAATGGAGCATCGAACCCCTGGCTGACGTGCAGTTTCAGCCCTTGGCGCTGCGGATCGCACAGCGATAACAGACCCATGTTCGTGCCATGGACGGTGAGCGCCGCCGCTAGCACCTCGTGTAGTACAGTTTCAATATCCAGTGTGCCAGTCAGGCGAATGCTCAATTCGTGTAAGTGGCGCAAGTCGGCCACTTGTACTTCCAATCTATCTTTCACGGTGCGCAGGGAAGCTTCGGCAGCCTGTCGTTCCGCTATTTCAGCTTCGAGCGAGCGGGCTTTTTGTTGCAACTGAATGATCGCACGCAGGCGCTCGTCGGCATCGGTCAGGGCCGTGTAGCTCTCGGCAGGGATAACACGCGCGTGTGCGGCGCAGACATCGCCGAGGCGTTGTGAGAGGGCGTCGCCGCCAAAACTGTGGATGGGATAGGCACAGAAAAGCGCGAAGGCCTGCGTCGCGTGTAGTACATTCCAAAGCGCTTCGAGCTGGATCGCGGCATCATATTGGCCTTCCAGCCACAAGAGGCCGACCATTTCTCCAAAGATACGCACCGCGCCCCGTCCATGCGCCACTTGTGCGATGATACCACCTATCACCGTTGCAAAGCGGCGCGAGTCCGGTGAGCCGGCAACCATGAATGTGGCGAGGGTTTCCGCCGCATCCAGCGCAACATACTGTCCGGATGCGCGCGCGGTGAGCAGATCGATTCCGGCAGCCTGCAAGCGTTCGTCGAGCTCCACGTGGTGCGCCTTGGTTGCCACCACCAGGCAGCCCGCGCCGGCAGCCAGACCGGTTCCGACATAGTCGCTTAACATATCCAGAAGGAAGGTGTCGGCCTCATAAAACTGGACGACATGCTCCGAATCGCGCGGCATACTCCAATCCGGCTGCGGCACGAGATGGAATGAATGATCGTCAATGCTGGATTGCATAACCTCACGAGTAGCCATGTGATTGTTTGTCGCGCCGATCATAAGCAAGGTTTCCCGCAAAAACATGCCGCAACGAGCTATAGCAAAAAGCGTGCCGCAGTGAGCAAACTCATTGCGGTGGCGAACCACTGCTCGGACTGGTTCACCGTGATGCGGATCGTGCCGCCGGCATCCAGGACGGCTAGATAATCGGGTAGTGTGTCGAGAATCGTCCAGGGATCGAGCGCATTGGGATCGTGTGCGCTGCTGGAGGGATCAGACATTGGTTTTCTTCTGCTAAGCCTATCCGAATAAGGGTCTGGCGCGCACCCTTCGATACGTGCTAAGGTGGAAGCGTGTAAGCCTCGGCCCCTCCACTACCCCGTGCCTCGGCGTTGAGCCCAATCGCGGGCGCGCTGTCCTGCTCTGTCGCCCGCCACGCCGCCAGCAGCAGATGCCCAACCATCACCGCCAGCACCAGCAGGTTGATCACTGCCAGCCATAGCGCTAGCTGGGAGGCCGACATGTAGTCGTAGACGGCTGGCGTAAAGCCTTTGAGCGTGCCCAGGATGTTGAGTGTTGCGGTCACAGTCAGCAATAGATATGGCAGCATTACCCATGGCGCGCTGGCGATGCGCAGCGCCAGGAAGGCCAGCGCCAGGAACAGGTAGCGCTCGTGGATTTGCGTGGGCAGCGCGAAGAACGCGAGCGCCAACACTGCCGCGCTCTCGGCACGCGCAGGCGCATCCGATCGCCGCAGCAGCGCCAGGCAGGCGATTGCAGCGACGAGCCCAAACAGCGCTATGCCGGCGGTGCGATACGAGATGCTGCCCAGCACGAATTCGGTATCACGTGCGCTGCCGCCGCCGAGCGCCAGGAACCACAGATTATACGCCGCTACCGTCGTGCGCGGGAAGCGACCGACCGAGCCATCGTAGGATTGCAGCAGGCCCGGTAGCTGCCGGGCCAGGATCAGCGGCGCTTGCAGCAGCGCCAGAACCCCGATCGTCGGTCCGGCCGCGCGCACCAGCCCACGCGCTCCGTATAGGCGCAGCGTGCTCACAAACAGCAGCGGCGCAAGCACCACCGCCTGGGTCTTGACCAGCACCGCTAGCGCCCAGCACAGCCAGCTCCAGCGGCCCTGGGCGCGCTCCAGCAGGATCACTGCGCCCAGCAGCGCAAGCATCAGCACTGCATCGACCTGGCCCCACCATGCGACATTGATCCACACCGGCGGCGCGAGCCCGTAGATCGCCGCGATCAGCGCGGCGACACGGATCGGCTGCCAGCGCCGGCTCCAGCAGTAGATCACGGCGATCGTCGCCAGGTCGGCCAGCAGGCCGGGCAGCTTGATCAGCAGCAGTGTGGCTGGCGGCAGCGGCGCCACGAAGCTGCCGCCAAGCAGCGGCGCCAGCTTGCTCATGCCCCACAGCCAGTACAATCGCAGCGGTAGATAGTCGCCATCGCCGGTGTACGCTCCGGCCAACCCCTTGGCGTACAACAGGCCCATCCGCCGCGCCGACAGCTCCAGGTCGCCGACTGGGTCAGGCGCGGTAAGATACAGCAGCCGCACCCCCAGCGCCACAAGCAGGAGCACACCAACCACCAGCAGATCACGTCGTGCGAGGACTGCCTGCCTGGTGATGATCGGCTGTGGCGCGGGCCACCAGCGATCGAGCGCCACCGCAGCCAGCGCCCCGCCGCCGGCGAGTGGCAACATTGTGCCCAGCCGGGCATAGCTCCAGCCGTCGGTCGCCAGCCAGATCTGGATGAGCGCTTGAGCGGCCAGGATGATGCCGGCCGCCGCAACCCATGGCAGGCGCGCTTGCCGGAGCAGCGCGTAGCAGCCGATTGTGGCGAGCGCCAGCGCGAAGAGCACCTGCGCCGGCGCCGCGCCACCGCCAGCGATCTGGATGTCGCTGATACCAACCCCCAGCTCGCGCCGGTGAATATTCACCTGTGGCGATTCGATCGTCAGCGTGATTCGTTCGCGCGGCATTGCCGGCAGGACGATCGAGTAGATGCGCGGCTCAGGGCGCGCGAGGAAGCTGAATGGCAGCCGGCCGAAGCGCATCTGAACGGGGATAGGCGCTTTGGTTGGGCCAAGCAGCTCGATCTGGATCGTTGTTTCGCCACCAGGGTTGGGTAATTTGAGCGTGCTGCTGCCGTCTGTCCAGCTGTACACGCCACTGCCGCCCGGCAAGCGCTCGTAGCGATACAGTCCATCGCGCGGAAGCAGCGTCTGCGGCGTGTCCATGCTGATCGTGGTATCGCGCGGCTGCTTGTACAGCAGTATTGCCGGCACCAGGGCGGTGCCAAGCAGAATCAAGAGCACAACAATATCCGCCCAACGGCGCCGATCGATCGCCAGCTTTGATGTGAAGACCTTCACGTTCATCGCGGCAGTAAAAAACGGCTGACAAGATGACAAGATGAGGTGCAGCACCTTGTCATCTTGTCATCTTGTCATTGGGATGCTTTATTCTTGCGATCCCCTTTTACTTGTCGCGCTTCGAGTCGCCCAGGGCTGCCTGCGCCGCCGCTAGCCGCGCGATCGGCACGCGGTATGGGCTGCACGAGACATAGGTCAGGCCGACCTTGTGGCAGAATATCACGCTGCTTGGCTCGCCGCCATGCTCGCCGCAGATACCGACCTTCAGATTCGGGCGAGTCGAGCGGCCGCGCTCGGTGCCCATCTGCACGAGCTGGCCGACGCCTTCCTGGTCGAGTACCTGGAATGGGTCGTCCTTCAGCAGCTTGCGCTGGACATACGCCGGCAGGAAGCGCCCGGCATCGTCGCGGCTCAGGCCAAACGTCGTCTGCGTCAGGTCGTTGGTGCCGAACGAGAAGAACTCGGCCTCAGTGGCGATCTTGTCGGCGGTTAGGGCGGCGCGCGGCAGCTCGATCATGGTGCCGACCAGGTACTCGATCTGCTCGCCAGTTTCCGCCATCACCAGCGTCGCGACGCTCCGAACCAGGTCGCCCTGCGCCTTCAGCTCGGTCACGTCGCTGACCAGCGGGATCATCACTTCAGGGTGAACCTTGATGCCGCGCTTCTGAACCGCCACCGCAGCCTGGAAGATCGCGCGCGCCTGCATCTCGGTGATCTCGGGGTACATGATCCCAAGCCGGCAGCCGCGGAAGCCGAGCATTGGGTTGGCCTCGCGCAAGTTTTCAACCGTGGCGTGCAGCTTCTTAGACTCGATACCCATCTTCTTGGCCAGATCGTCGATCTCGGCATCGCCGTGCGGCAGGAATTCGTGCAGCGGTGGATCGAGCGTGCGGATGGTCACCGGGAAGCCGTCCATCGCCTCGAAGATGCCCTCGAAATCGCTCTGTTGGAGCGGCAGGATTTTGGCCAGCGCGGCTTTGCGCTCGCCCAGTGATTCGGCGACGATCATCTCGCGCACCGCGTCGATCCGGTCGCCCTCGAAGAACATATGCTCGGTTCGGCACAGCCCAATGCCTTCCGCGCCGAACTCGCGCGCCACGCGCGCATCGTGCGGGGTGTCGGCGTTGGTGCGCACGCCCAGCTTGCGGAACTTATCGGCCCAGGTCATGAAGGTGGCGAAATCACCGGTCAGCGCCGGCTCGGAGGTCGGCAGCGTGCCCGCGAACACCTCGCCGGTGCTGCCGTCGAGCGAAATCGATTCGCCATGCTTGATCGTCTTGCCATTGGCGGTGAACTCGCCGGCCTTGTAGTCGATCTTCAGCTCGCCGGCGCCGGCCACACAGGGCTTGCCCATGCCGCGCGCCACCACAGCGGCATGGCTGTTCGAGATCAGCACAGGTGTCAGGCGGCTGGAGAAGACCACGAAGTTCTTGTCGAGGTCGTCGGTAGCGTCCACCTCGAAGTTGTATACCAACGCGGCTTCAGCCTCCCCGATTTGCTTGACTCGATACGAGCGCAGTGCTGAATCGAGCAGCGCCTGGATCTCCCGATACTCGACGCCGGCACACAGCGGAAGAATATCACGGCGTATTTTCTCAGCGCCGAACATGATGTTGCGCTTGATGCCCTCGCGCGCACGGCCCATAAAATTGACGGAGTCGACGATATCGTCAAACAGTGGCTTCACCGCGAAGCACTTCGATTCGTATTGTCGTAGCGGTATTTCAGCCTTGATGCGCTGTGTGCATGCCAAGATGTCTTCTACCTGCTCGGCGATCTGGACGAGATACGAATCGCGATTTTTTGTTATCTGTGGGACGATGCCCAGCCGCAGGCATGCCACGGCTAGCCCTTCCAGGTGTCTGCGGTTGGTATGTGCCACGGTGATCTGTAACCGCACCGCACTCGACTCCTCGGCATATGTGCCGTCGCCGTCTACATAGCCGGCCAGGAAGTGCAGCAGCGCCGTGCGGTCTAAGGTGAGCACCCAAGCGCTCAGGTTGTCGCGAATCTCGGCTAACCGTGCGGCCGGCTCGCGCCGGAACGAGATTCGATCTTCAACACCACCGCGAATCTCACGGCCCTTGAGCGTCGCAACCGTCTCTCGCTCGCGCACATAGGTGAATGGCACGTCAAAGGCTTGCTCGAACGCCTGCTCGACGGCAGCGATAAAGTTGGCCTTCTCCGGCGATGGCTTTTGCACAAAGGTAACCGAGCCTTTGGTTGGCTTGAGATTGACATAACCATCTGAGAAGATCGCACCAGCGACATACGCCAGGGCCGGCGATGTGGCTGTCTCACCGAGTGACGGCAGCCGATCGACGATCATGAGGAAGTCCTCAGCAGCCAGCACCGCGTCCAGACGCTTCTTGGTCAGCCTGCGATTCTGAACCGTGAACATTTTGTGGTCAGCAGTCAGACGTAGGAGATTCTGCTGCGCCTGGCCGGTCTGTGACACAGCTACTGTGAGTACTTCGGATGGCTTGCGTCCTGCCGCAATAATTTGACGCCAAACCGGCTGAAGCGTGCGGCTATCCAGCGACAGGATGCGTAGCGCCGCACCTTCTTCCAGTAGGCCAAACGCGACTTCGGCGGTGATTAGCCCGCGTTCGGTCAAAATCTGCGTGTCGCCGGCAATGCAGGTCATTCCGCCTCTAGCCGTCAGAATCGCCTGCGCCGCAACCATGCCGTGGAAATCCTCCGGCGCGGTCTCGGTGCGCACCAGGATCACCTTCGCGCCAGTCTTGGCCAACTCCTCGGCCTCGTCGGGGTCGAACACCACTGTGCCGCTGGCGGCGCCGGGCGAGGCCGGCAAGCCGGTGGTCAGGTACGCGCCCCGCTTGCGCGCAGCCGCTTTGGAGTCATCCTTGATCGTCGGGTGCAGCAGCTGGTCGAGCGCCGTCGGCTCGACCCGCTCCACAGCGGTCTTCTCGTCGATCAGACCTTCACGCACCAGATCGACTGCGATCGTGACCGCGGCCGCGCCGGTGCGCTTGCCGTTGCGGGTCTGGAGCATCCACAGCTTGCCGCGCTCGATCGTGAACTCCATATCCTGCACGTCTTGGTAGTGCGTTTCCAGCTTGTGCGCAATCTCGGCGAACTGGGCGTAGACCGCCGGCATCTCCTGCTCAAGCTTGTTGATCGGCAGCGGCGTGCGCACGCCGGCGACCACATCCTCGCCCTGTGCGTTGATCAAGTACTCGCCGTAGATCTTGTTCTCGCCGGTCGAAGGGTTGCGGCTGAACGAGACGCCGGTGGCGCTGTCGTTGCCCATATTGCCGAACACCATCGCCTGGACATTCACGCCGGTGCCGAGGTTATCGGCGATCTTGTTCAGGCGGCGGTAATCGATCGCGCGACGGCCCATCCACGAGCTAAACACCGCGCCGATCGACATACGCAGCTGCTCGTACGGGTCTTCGGGGAAATCGACTCCGGCATCCTGCTTGATGATCTGCTTGAACTTTTCGCTGATCGCATTCAGCTCGTCGGCCGAGAGATCAGTGTCCTGGCGGCTCTCGCCCTTGGCCGCATTCATCTCGTGCTCGAGCTTCTCGCCATCCACGCCCAGCACGATCTTGCCAAATAGTTGCACGAAGCGGCGGTAGGCGTCGGCCGCGAAGCGCGGGTTGTTGGTGAGCTTGGCCAGGCCCTCAAGCGTCTGCTTGTTCAGGCC
>WNFV01008366.1_pt1 | contig 11686 bp, 9 predicted proteins | sample 5400101 | NCBI WGS metagenome assembly WNFV01 (sample SAMN13153361, study PRJNA577476) | soil metagenome | isolation source: 115 cm soil or saprolite under grassland replicate 1 | place: USA:California | collected 2016-06-15
CCGCAGAAGGGCCGGTAGGTCCTCCGGAGCGTGCGCGATCCGCACCGCGGCCTCGAGCGCGCTCCCGATCAGCTTCTCGGCACGCGCCGCCTCCAGCGCCTTCGCAACCTCGCGGCGCACCTCGAGGAGCCGATCCCAATCGCGCTTGAGCGCATCGTCGAGCCACTCGCGCGGCGCTTCGGGAAAGCGCTCGAGGTGCACGCTCTCGGCGTGGGCGCCCGGCAGGTGGCGCCAGGCCTCCTCGCACGTGAACGTGAGGATCGGCGCCACGAGGCGCGCCAGGGTGCCGAAGATGTCGTAGCAAGCCGTCTGCGCCGCCCGTCGACGCGGGTCATCGGCCGCCGAGGTGTAGAGCCGGTCCTTGATGACGTCCAGGTAGAGCGCGGAGAGATCGACGGCGCAGAAGTTGTGCACGCTGTGGAAGACGGTGTGGAACTCGTACTCCTCGTAAGCCCGCCTGACCCGGCCGATGAGGCGCGCCAAGCGGTCGAGGATCCAGCGGTCGATCTCGTGTACCCGCGCGTAGGACTGCCGATCACGCGCTGGCTCGAAGTCGCCGAGATTGCCGAGCAGGAATCGAAACGTGTTCCGGATGCGGCGATAGGCGTCGGCCACCCGGTCGAGGATCTCGGTCGAGAGCCGGATGTCATCGGTGTAGTCCTCCGCCGCTACCCAAAGCCGCAGCACCTCGGCCCCGTACTTCGGCAAGAGCTCCCCGGGAGCGACGGTATTCCCCACCGACTTCGACATCTTGCGGGCTTCGGTGTCGATCACGAAGCCGCACGTGAGCACGCCCTTGTAGGGGGGCGCCCCGCGCGTGGCCATGGCCTCGAGCAGCGAGGAATGGAACCAGCCGCGGTGCTGATCGGAGCCCTCGAGATACAGCTCGGCCGGCCACCGGAGATCGGGATGCGTCTCCAGCACCGCCGCGTGACTGCAGCCGGAGTCGAACCACACGTCGAGGGTGTCGGTGCCCTTGCGGAACACCGACTCGCCGCACTGACGGCACCGTGTGCCCGGCGGCAGCAGCTCCTCCTCACGGCGGAGGTACCACTCCTCGATCCCGCGGCCGCCACCGAAGATCTGCGCGACGTGCTCGATGACCGCCTGCTCGAGCAGCAGCGTCTCGCAGCCGGCGCAGTAGAAGGCGGCGATCGGCACGCCCCACACGCGCTGGCGGGAGAGCGTCCAGTCCGGCCGATGCGCAATCATGTTGAAGATGCGTTCCTCCCCCCAGGGGGGGATCCATCGGACGTCGCGCCGGATGGCGTCGAGCGTACGCGTGCGGAGGCCGTGCTGGTCGAGGGCTACGAACCACTGCTCGGTGGCGCGGAACAGTGTCGGGTTTTTACAGCGCCAGCAGTGGGGATAGGTGTGGTCGAGGATCTCCTCGGCCACCAAGGCGCCCCGATTGCGGAGGAGGTCGACGATCTTAGGGTTCGCTTCCCAGACCGTCAACCCCGCAAAGTGCGCCACCTCGGCGACGAATCGCCCGTCGTCGTCCACGGGGTTGTAGATCTTGAGGCCGAGCGCTCTGCCGAGCTCGTAGTCCTCCTCGCCGTGGCCAGGAGCGATGTGGACGAGCCCGGTGCCGGTGTCCATGGCGACGAAGTCGGCTCCTGCGATCTGTCCATGACGGTCGATCCACGGGTGCCGGTAGGTGCTTCCCACGTAGTCCGAGCCGGGCAACTCCGATGTGACCGGCCTGACTTGGACGCCGCCCTTCGAGGCTCTCTCGAGCACGAGCTGGTAATCCTCGAGCCGCGCCTTGGCGACGACGTGGACCTCACCGCCCACGTCGAGGGCGACGTGACTCTGCGAGGGCTGCGCCGCGATCGCGAGGTTCGCCGGAAGGGTCCATGGCGTGGTCGTCCAGATCACGGCAAACGCGTTGCGCCCCTTGAGCTCGGCCGCGAGGGCCGGCGGCATGGTCTCGAGGGGGAATTTCACGTACACCGATGGCGTGCGCTGTTCCTCGTATTCGACCTCCGCCTGGGCGAGCGCGGTCTTGCAGTGCATGCACCAGTGAACCGGCTTGAGGCCCTTGTAGACGAGGCCGCGTCCGACGAGGCGGCCGAACTCGCGGGCGATCACCGCCTCATAGGCGGGCGCCATGGTCAAGTACGGATTGTCCCAGTCGCCGAAGACGCCGAGCCGCCGGAACTCGTCGCGCTGGATGTCGACGAAGCGGCGCGCGTACTCGCGGCACCTGGCGATCTTCTCGACGGGATTCATCGCCTGGCGCACGTCGACGCCGGGTCGGTCCAGCCCGAGCTCCTTGTCGACCTGATGCTCGATCGGCAGACCGTGACAATCGAAGCCCGGCACGTATGCGGCGTTGAAGCCGAGCATCGTGCGCGACTTCACGACGATATCCTTCAGCACCTTGTTGAGGACGTGGCCCATGTGAATGTGGCCGTTCACGTATGGCGGGCCGTCGTGGAGGATCCAGAGGGGCCGGTCTGCGCCCGCTTCTCGCAGGCGCTTGTAGATTCCGAACGAATCCCACCACGCGAGCATCTCGGGCTCGCTCTTCGGCAGGTTCGCCTTCATCGGGAAGGCCGTTTTCGGCAGGTTTAGCGTGGCCTTGTAGTCCATGACCCGGAGCGTCATGGTATCACAGGGCGGACGAGAGCTACTTGGGCGCGAGCGTCACCACGCCCCGGCTGGAATCAATGTTCACGTTGAACTGGTCGAGGAAATCGCGCCCGAGGAGGCCATCGCCCGCATCCGCGGAGGGCAAGTTGTAGGAGCCCACCGGCATCCGTCCGACGCGGGCGTCGCCGATCTCGAGGCTGTCCACGATGACGAACTGGATCTGTTCGCTTCCCGTCGCGCTCACGATCTGGCCCGTGGCCGCTGGCGCCGCGATCCGGACCCCGGCTGCCAGGAGCGCGCGGGGGTTAATGAGCGTCCGGTCGGCGCCGGTGTCGAGCAGCATCCGAGCCCCTGCGTTGCCATTGATCCTGACGTCCACCATGATCCGCTGGCCGGGGGTGAACCGGATCGTCGTTCCGCCCGATGAGCCGGGCTTGGCGCCAGCCGCGTCGGGCGCGGACGGGTCGGGCGCCGGCGCGTTCTTGAGACCCAACGGTACCGCGCGCGCGCGATAGCGGTCGGGGACACTGCCGATTCCATCGGCGAAGTGGGGCACGCCGCTGTCGTCGACCCAGCGGTAGATCTGGGCGCCGACGGTCGCCGGTCGCCCGAGCACGAGCAGAACGGCCAGGAAGAGCAGCGCTCCTTGTCGCATATTGCGATCATACCGCACACCGCGCCAGACGATACACGACCATTTCCGCCGCACCCGCGACCTCGTTTCGCTCCAGGCGTACGCGGTAGACAGGCACGAGCGTTTCCGTGCTCGAGGCAATCTGCGGGAACCACGCCGGGAAGATGATCACGTATTGCGGACACGCTTCCTTCAGGTACCGCATCACTCCCAGCTCCCCTCGCCGTCGAAAGGGAATGATTTCCGGCGTCACGAGCCCCATCAGGTCGATGACCTCACGGCGTGAGAAGTAGGCGATCGCCCCGATGTCGTTCGCCGCAATCCGGGCTGTCCTCGGCAGGTTGGTGTCCACCCACCGCCCGAGATGAACCTGCATCGCGTTGATGTTCTGGACCGCCCACCCGTATCGCGTCGCTGCCGGCACGAGACTCACAACCGCAATGCCGAGCCACACCACCGCGACCGTACGCACCCAGGAATTGCGCTGGGGGGCCGGGAGCAGCGCGGTGGCCCCCCGTCCGAGACCCGTGTTGTCAGGGTTGACCGCAGCGCCGCCCGTAGGAAATTCATGCGAACCGGTGGTTGCTGGCGTGGTCTCGGACGGGGGGCCACCGCGCTGCTCCCGGCCCCCCAGCGCAACCGCCAGCGTGAGCGTCGCGAGTGGGAGAAGGTGAATCGAATACCGACCCTCTTGAAACGCCGGGCCGCGGTACGGCGCGAGCAAAGCCATGCCGAACGGGTGCGCGAGGAGCGCGAGCGAAACCGCACCGAGCGCGCGGCCCGCGCGACGCCATGCTAAGACGAGCCCTGGAACCAGCGCTAGCGGCAGAAGCCAGTGGGTGGCCGTGAGCCAGCCAATCCATTCCGTGAGAAACGTCCACGGGCGCCAGATCCACGTGAGCGCCGCCGGCTCGTTGACGCCGCCGAGCCAGCCGACCAACCCGCCTTCGACCTTAGCCGCGGCCGTGGCGGGATACAACGTGCCCACGGTCCACAAGCTGAACAGCGCCGCCGGCGCCACGATCACGACCGTCACGAGCGCGACCCCCGCAGCCCGGCGGAGCGTTAGCCTACGAGCGAGCACGAAGAGGGGGATGAGAAGGAAGGCCTCCGGCCGCGCCAGGGCGGCCAGCGCCGCGCACGCCGACGACGCCAGCACACGATCGTGCGCGTGCGCGAGGAGAGCGGCGGCCACCAAGAACGCGGCGAGTGCGACCTCCATACCGGAAAGCGCGCCCCAGGCGACTGGTCCGGTCCACAGGAGCGCGACGGCCGCGACGAGCGCGACGTCGCCTCGAGCCCCCCAGGCGAGCGCGGCCCGGCGGGTGAGAATGGCTGCGCCCAGGGTCGCGGCGACGCCGAACGCCTTGGCCATCCCGAGCGAGGGGGAGAAAGCCGCAGCGCCTGCGGCGAGCAGGAGCGTCCACAGGGGTGCCGTCGAGCCGGCGACCGGTGCACCCGGATTGAAGGAAAAGCCTGCACCCTCGGCGAGGTTGCGCGCGAACTGGAGATGGATCCACGCATCGTCGAGCGGGAAGCCAGACGCTCCGGCGATCTGCCGCTCGCGCGCGGCGAAGAGGGCGAGCGGGAACAGCGCTGCTGCGATGACGAAGACGTCGTCGCGCCACCGGCGGGCTCGTGCCGCGGGACGCTCACCTCGGTCGGACACGCGCGGCGCTGACGGCGCGACGAGAGGGCTGCGCGCGGACGAACGTGTAGTCCTCGTAGTCGACGGGCTCGTTGCCCAGCGGCAGCACGTAGAGATAGCGGCCGTGGGGGATTTCGATCTCGACGAGCCCCTCGGGCCGCACGGTCGTGGGGCTCCAGTGGTCGACGAACCAGACGAGGCGCTCCACCGACGCCGGAAGGTCGATCTCGGTGTCCGGGATCGTCGTCATGGTCGACGAGAGACGCGACGCCCGGAAGCCGGGGACCCGATCGCCCACGTGGAGCTCGTAGACCGCATACTCGGGCAGGTAGAACATGGCGTGACGGAACCACGGGTACGAGCGCGAATTGCCCTGCTCGGTGATCACAACGGTCTCTTCCGCGGGGTACAGTCCGTGGATCGAGTCGACGAATCCCCGCACCACTTCTTCGTGCTCGCGCAGCGCCCCGGCAGTCCGGCTGAAGATCCAGTCGAACGCCTCGTCCTGCGCCTGACGGACCCAGCTGGGTCGCGGCGTATCGAAGTCCCGAGGCGCCGGCCGCGCCGACACGAAGAACGAGCCGTTCACGAGGACCACGAGCACGACGACGGCCGCCGTGAGGGCGACCCGCGCCCGCGGGTACGGCAGCGACTCACCGGCGTACCCGAGCGCCGTCACCAGCACGCGCGAGAGGAAGATCACCAGCGCGGGGAGGAACGTCAGGATGTAGCCCGCCTGACCGAAGTGCACGAGCGTGCAGACAACGACCGACGGGATCGTCCAGCCGAGCAAGAACCACTCCCGCGTGCTCCAGCCGTAGCGGCGCACGTACCAGACCGCGAAGAACCCCGCCGCCGCCAGGGGGCCGAGTGCGACGAGCACGGACTCCAGCAGATAGCGCGACATGCGCAGCGTGATCTCGAGGGGGCCGCCGACGATCGAGGTGGGCTTGACGACCGAGTCCGCCAGTTCTACCGAGGCGGCGACGTACCGGCCCAGGCCGCCGGTGAGCCAGATCATCGGCAGGAACCAGGTCAGGACCGATGCACACAGAATGGCGAGCCCGACCGCCGCGACGCGAAGTCTTCGGAGGCCGAAGGCCACGCACCCGCACCAAAGGGGAAAGAGCAGGATGAGGAGCGACTGGCGCATCCCGCCCGCGATGCCCAGGTACCACGCGGCCAGGTACGCGTCGCTCCGGCTCCCGTTGAGCGCGCGGAAGGCGCAGTACGCGACCGTGGACGCGAAGAGAGCTTCGCCGGCGTAGGTGAGGCCGACGGAGCCATAGAACCAAAAGAGCGGGCTCACGGCCAGGAGCGCGGCGGCGGCGACCGCCGTCGTCCGGTCGTAGACGGCGCAGGCCAGGTAGTAGACGACGAAGGTCGTTAACCCGCTGAACGCGACCGCGAGCGCGACATAGGCCGCCGCCGGATCGTCGAACCAGGCGTTGACGATCCGGCCGACCACGACGTACAGGATGTAGCCCGGCGGGTGAGGTTGGTGCTTGAGGACGTCGTATTCACGGAGGGCCAGCGCGAACTGCACGGCGTCCCAGTTGTAGAGGAGACGGGCGCGGTACGGGAGACGCGAGGCGATCGTCAGGAGGGAGAGGGCAGCCGCGACGAGGAAATCGGCGCGCGAGGTTACGTCTTGTTCTCCTCTGGCTTCTTCGTCGCGGCGGCAGTGTCCTCGGTCTTGACCTCATTGACGCCCTTCTTGAACTCCTTGACGCTCGAGCCGAGTGAGCGGGCGAGTTCCGGCAATCGGTTCGCGCCGAAGAGAATCAGCACGATCACGAGGATGATCAGCAGTTCCTGGTAGCCCAGCCCAAACATGTGCGGCTCCTTTCCAAGGACGCACACACCTTACTCCCCCCCTACCCCGCGCGCAAGATCCGCCTTTCCCCGACGCGCGCCGTGACGCGGCGCTGATCGAAGAACTCCAGGAGCGGAATGGCGTACTTCCGAGAAATGCCGAGCAGGTCCTTGATGTCGGCCGGCCCGATCTCTTTGCGCTCGCGCAGCAGCGCGACGAGCTTCGTCTGAATCGCGTCGAGGGCGCGAGTATGGAAGAAAAGCGATTCCTTCACGCGCACGAGCTTCCCGGCCTGCACGAGCACCTGGAAAAGCTCGTGCTCCTCGTCACCGCCGAGCCCGGCCCTGCCCAACGCCTCCTCGGCACTGGGCGGGGTCGCCTCCGCCCGGAGAAAGTCTTCTTCCAGGCGATCGACGACGCGTTGCTGCTCGGGCGACAGGCGCACCTCGTGCGAGGCGAGTCGCACCTTGTCGCGTTCGGTCTTGACGGTGCCCCCCGTGACGAGCGACGTCAGGAGAAATGCGAATACGCGCTCGTCGGCGCCGCCCGCACGGCCGCGGAGCTCCTCGCGGGACATTCCGGGTTTGAGCGGGTTCGCGCGGTGGAACGCCGCGAGCGCGTCCACGACGAGCGTGCGCAGCCGGGCAAAGCTGTCGTGATGGATGAACCAGTCGCGGTCCACGGCGACCACCCGGCCGGTCGGCCGGAGAGCGTCGAGGAGACCGCGGAGGCGCTCCGGGCCGAAGGGCACGCGCCCGGCGAGGGTCGCGAGCCGCACTCCCGCGGCCCCGACGTGCCGCACGTGCTCCTCCAGGACGGCTTCCGGGCTGCCCGTCTGCAGCAGGGTGAGGTGCGCGACGAGGGCGGGCGCCTTGCGCTTGAACCGCGGCGGGTCGACGTCGAGCAGCGTTCCGCCGCCGATCGTCAGGATCGGCGAGTAGGAGCGCACGACGAACCGGTCACCGGGCCGCGCCACCAGTGGCGCTTCGAGACGAAACCTCGCGAAGGCCGTCTCGCCCGGCGCGAGCTCGGGCCGGTCGAGCAGGAGCGCGCGCGCCATGATCTCGCTCGTTCCGATGTGGAACCGCACACGCGTGCGCGATCGGATCGCACGTGGCGCGTCCTTCAAGAGCTCGAGGGTCCCGTCGACGAGAAGCGTCGGGACGAGCGTGCCGGGAAGCCCGACGACGTCGCCGCGGGCGATCGCGGCCCGCTCGAGCCCCTGGAGGTTGACCGCCGTGCGCTGCCCGGCCTGCGCCGAGACCACGGCATGGCCATGTGCCTGCAGCCCGCGGATCTTGGCTTCGGTGCTTCTCGGATAGACTTCCACGCGGTCGTCCACGGCGAGCGCGCCCGTGGTGAGGGTGCCGGTGACGACGGTGCCAAATCCCTTGACGGTGAACACGCGATCGATGGGCAATCGCGGAAGCTGGTCCGTCCCTCGCGAGGGCACCGACTCCGCGAGGCTGCGGAGCGCGGAGCGCAGGTCGTCGAGCCCGTGGCCCGTCTTCGCGGACACCGGCAGAATCGGCGCGCCCTCGAGAAACGTGGCGCGGACGACGCCGGCCACGTCCTCCCGGACCAGCTCGAGCCAGTCGGGCTCGACCAGATCGGCCTTGGTCAGCGCGATGAGCCCCGCCCTGATGTGCAACAGGGAGCAGATCGCGAGGTGTTCACGCGTCTGTGGCATCACACCTTCATCCGCCGCGATCACCAGCATCGCGAGATCGATGCCGCCAACACCGGCCAGCATGTTCTTGACGAAACGCTCGTGACCGGGGACGTCGACGATCTCGATGGTGAGCCCGCCCACCTCCTCGAGGAACGCGAATCCCAAATCGATCGTGATGCCGCGAGCCTTTTCCTCGGGCAGGCGGTCGGTGTCGATCCCGGTGAGCGCTTTCACGAGCGAGGTCTTGCCGTGGTCGATGTGCCCGGCCGTGCCGACAACGACATGCTTCGGAGTCGTCCCCGTCATAGGTGCGCCACCGCGGCGGTCAATGCCTGGGCGAGGATGCTCACTTGCGCGGGCAGCACCGTCCGGCAGTCGAGGAAGAGACGGTCGTGGGAAATGCGGCCGACGACCGGTGGATCCCCGACACGCAGCACCTCGTCGAGCCGCATCGCCGCCTCCGCGCTCGTCCCGACGGCGAGCGCCACGGTTGGCAGCTCGACCGTCGGCAAGGCGCCGCCGCCCACCTTGGCGAGATCGTCCACGAGGCTCGCGCCCAGGCGCTCCCGTACGCTTGTGGACAGGCGCCGTACCACGCGGCGCGCGCGGCTCCGCACCGCGGCGAGCGGCTCGGTCAGCATCGCGAGCGTCGGTACGGTCTGGAGCGCTGTTCCCGCTTCGTAGGCATACAGGGTCGCCTCGAGCGCGGCGATGGTGAATTTGTCGATCCGGAGCGCCCGGTTCCACGGATTCTTCTTGAGCCGCGAGACGATGGCGCGCCGACCGACGACGATGCCGGCCTGGGGACCCCCGAGCAGCTTGTCGCCGGAGAACGACACCAGATCGACCCCCGACGCCACGGTCTCCTGCACGGTCGGCTCGTACGGAAAGCCCCAGGGCCGCAAATCGATCAGTGATCCGGAGCCGAGGTCCTCCATCACCGGGATCCCGCGCTCGCGCCCGAGCTCCACGAGCTCGCGGGATGATACGTCGGCGGTGAAGCCGACCACGCGGTAGTTCGAGGTGTGGACTTTGAGGAGCAGCGCCGTGTCGGGCGTGATCGCGTCCGCGTAGTCGCGCAGGTGCGTCCGGTTCGTCGCCCCGACCTCCCGCAGCGTCGCGCCACTCCGCAGCATGATGTCGGGGATGCGGAACTCTCCGCCGATCTCGATCAGCTCGCCACGCGAGAGGATGACTTCCCGACCGTGGGCGAGAGTCTCGAGCGCCAGAAGCACGGCGGCGGCGTTGTTGTTGACCACCAGGGCGTCTTCGGCGCCGGTCAGCCGCTGCAGCAGCGCCTCCACGTGGCTATACCGGGAGCCACGTTCCTTTCGAGCGAGGTCGAGCTCGAGATTCGAGTAGGCCGCGGCGATTGCCCCGAGCCGCTCGAGGGCCAGGGGGCTCATGAGCGCTCGGCCCAGATTGGTGTGCAGCACGACGCCCTGCGCGTTGATGACTGGCCGCAGCGAGAATGGACCGGCCTGTCGCGCGCGCTCCACGACGCGCGCCGCCAGGATCTCGGTCGCCACCGGCGCGGCCTGCTCCTCGAGAACACGAGTGCGCTCCTGCTCGAGCGCCTCGCGGACGAGCGCGGTCAGGCGCGCCCGCGTGAGTCCGCGGATCTCCTCCTGATCCGCGAGCCGGCGGAGGAGCTGATCAACCGAGGGCAGGCTCCGGAGCGCGGCAGCGCGGTCAGCGCTCACCGAGCGCGGCCTCGACCTTCTCCCGCACGCGTGCGATGACTTCCTGCGCCTCGTGACGCCATGCTTGGGCCGTCCATTTCCCCTCGCCCGACTGCCGGCCGCGCCGCACGGCGTCCTCGACGAGCCCGGCCCACAGCTCGTCGAGGTCGGTCGGCGAGAGACCTTGCCCGCGGAGCGCGTGAGTCCACTCGGCGGCGAGGTCCTCGATGAGCCGGTCCCGCTCCGCCGCGAGACGACGTGCCTTCCGAATGAGATCGGCCAGCCGAGACGGCACCGCCTACTCCTTCACCAGCTCGCGCACCGCGTCGAGCAGGTTCGCCTCGAACCGGCCGGTCGACGCGCACTGGTAGACGGGCGCCGGACGCAACTTGCCGCTCGAGCCCTTGCGCTGCATGTGCGTCCGCATCTTCGAATTCACCTGGACCCGGGTCCACGTGCCGTTCGGCTCCGCGAAGAGCGTGAATGCCACCAGCGCCTCACCCTCAAGACGATCGCTGCCAACACGGCCGCAGTCGGCGTAGACGCCGATCGGCGCGATGAAGTCGTCGGAAGCGATGACGCCCGAGTCACGCGCGATCGCGCGCAGCGGTACATTTTCCCTGGCGAGCGCGCGCACGAGCGCGGCCCAGGTCGCGTCGTAGCGCGCCGCGACCTCGGCCTGGTACGGCGGCGGCGCGAGCGGCGACACGTAGAGCCCGGAGCAGCCGCCGAGCAGGAGAGCCATTGTGGCGAGGGCCCCGAGGCCGGCGCACATCGCGGGCGGCCCGACAAAAGCGCGGGCCGGCCCCGTCCGACTACTTGTGGTGGTCGATACCACGATAGGTCTCGATGAAGCGTGTGACGCGGGCCTCGTCGAACGCCTCGAGCGTGTCGATCCGCGTCCACGCCGTCAGCGCGATCTTGGGCTTCATGCCCTGATACGGCGCGAGAATGACTTGCTTGTCGTACCGCTGCACGATCGCCTTGAGCTTCGCGACGAGGTCGGGGCACTCACAGTTGTACTGCACGAGGACGCCGCCGTCCTCCAGATTGTGAACTTGGAGCTCGCGGCCGATCGGCCGCGTGTGGATACCCCACGGCGCGATGTATGGAAGGTGCGGCCCCGAGGTCGGTGGATCCGAATTGTACGGCACGTGGGGCGAGTCGGCGCTCGCGATGTGAAGATTGCCCTGATCCGGCAGCTGCACGCCCGGCAGGTTCGCCTGCGCCCGGTAGGCGAAGTACCCGACGACGATCGACACCAATACTGCGGCCGTGACAACGATGGCGGTCCGCTGTCGCCGCGGAATCCGCCGACGTGCTCGCACATGGCGTTCGTCCCTCGCCATCTCGCCGCTCCTGTGGCGGAAGCGTATGGGAGTCGAACCCATCGACCGTTTGTCTAGAACGGTCCACCGGATTTGAAGTCCGGGAGGCCCACCGGGTTCCTAGACGCTTCCGACGCTGCTCCAATGCTTCGGGTAAACCACAAGAGTTTACCACTGACCCGATGAGTCGGTGTCCGGGCCCCTGGCGAGGGCATCAGCAACCGCCCTCCGAGCGCGACCCTTGATTTTGGACGGGCTTCAGCCCCTGCTACGATAGGCGCGAGGTGGCTCCGTTGAAGCGAAAACCG
>WNFV01024498.1_pt1 | contig 11684 bp, 13 predicted proteins | sample 5400101 | NCBI WGS metagenome assembly WNFV01 (sample SAMN13153361, study PRJNA577476) | soil metagenome | isolation source: 115 cm soil or saprolite under grassland replicate 1 | place: USA:California | collected 2016-06-15
GAAGCTCGGACCTTCGATTGCCCCGAGTGCCGGTCCAGGCGGTCCGTGCTGCTCGGCGTGTGCGAAGTTTGCTTCGCCACGTTCGGTCCCGACGATCGCCGCACGTAGCGGCTCATCGCTGGCGGAGGGTGCTGGCGATATGTCCGATCGCCTCGAACCCGAGTCGTTCGTAGAGCGACGCGGCTTGGGCTCCGGGCTCGGTCAACAGATACACGCGATCGAGGTCGGAGCGGCGGGCCTCTTCCGCGATGCGCCGGACCACGGCGCCCGCGTACCCCTTGCGCCGAGCCTCCGGGAACGTGACGACGTGGTCGACGTACCCCACGCCTTCCATCCCGATCAGCGAGCCCAGCGCCCGCAGATGTCCGGCGTCCCGTACGGCGAACCACCGCTTGCCCGCCGGGATCAGCACGTCGCGTTCGATGTCCACGAGCTGCTGGATCGCGTCCTGCTCGATGATGTGGAACTCGCCGAGGGATGCCCGGTACGCGGGCCAGAAGCTCGGATCGTTGGGATCGACCTCCTCTACGTCGATTCCGCTCGGCGCGTTGGGCGCCTTCCCTCGCAACTCCATGACCGTGTCCCAGGAGAGCCGGTCACCCCGCGTGCTGGCCTCAGAGAGGAGCGCGGTGAGCCGCTCGGGGTGGAACACCACCAGGTGGACGTGGTGGGCCCCGACATGGTCCATGACCGGCAGGAGCGACGACTCCACCTCCCCGAGCGAGAGGGCGGCGTCGTCCGTCTCGACCCGTGCGTAGTTGACGTCCCAGATGGCGGGGAACCGGGAGTCGGCGACGACCCCGCCCCACCACGCGGGCTCGACGGTCTCGAACGCCGAGTCGAGGGCCCGCCAGAACCGGAGGAGGGGTTCGAGGTCGGCCACGCGCGCGAGTGTAGCGATGGGCTGCGGTACGCTCGGCCCGACATGCTCACGTGCCGCCATTACCGAGAAGGCCTCTTGGAGAAGGAAACACCCTTCGATCCATCCGAGGTGGCCGCGGCCCGCAGCCGATGGGGCCAGCGCTCGAAGATCGAGTTCTATCCCGAGTACATCTTCCTCGTGTCGCACGGCCTGACGCTCGACGAGCAGAACGATCTGGCGGACAGCGAGATCCACCTGTTCGCCCGACAGGGAGTGTTCGTCATCACCGTCCGGCGGAAGCCGATGCTCGACTACGGGCCGGCGATCAGGCGCATGCAGGGCGAGCAGGGGATGGAGCACGAGGGCATCGGGTTCATCCTGTACCTCCTGCTGGATGAGATCGTCGACGGGTACCTTGACACGATCGACCGCCTCGAGGATCTATCCGACGACATCGAGGAGCGGGTGAGCGCGGAGGATGCTGAGGCGGCGTCGGAGGGGCTGGCCCAGGACATCTTCCACCTCCGCCAGACGGTGGTCCGTTTCCGGCGCCTGGCGTCGCCGATGCGGGAGGTCCTCGACCTGCTGATGGAGGCGGAGGGCGTGGTGACGCCGACGCTCACCCCGTACTTCCGGGATGTGCTCGACCACACGATCCGGGTCACCGAGCTGATGGACAACATCCGGGATCTGCTGACGGCTGCCCGGGAGCTCCAGCTGGCCCAGGTGTCGAACCGACTCAACGTGGTGATGAAGAAGGTGACGTCCTGGGGGGCGATCATCCTGCTTCCCACGCTCATCGCCGGCATCTACGGCATGAACTTCCGGCACATGCCCGAGCTGTCGTGGACGCTCGGGTATCCACTCGCCCTCGGCCTGATGGCGGTCGCGGCGTTCATCCTGTATCGGGGATTCAAGAAGCGAGACTGGCTGTAGCGATGTGCCGGGCCTTGAAGGTGTTGTGCGTGGCATCCGACCGGCAAGCGCTGATGGATCTGAAGAAGGCGACCGTGTCGGCGGAGTGGGAGCTCGCGCCCGGGGCGATCACGGTGGATGACGCGCTGGCGCAGCTCGAGGCCGAGCTGCCACATGTCCTGGTGGTGTTCGGCGAGTTGAGGGCCCTGGTGTCGCGGGCCCGAGAGGACCGGCCGGACCTGCGGATCGTCTGCGACCGGGACCTGCCCGGCGCAACGGTGGTGGTTGCAAGGCCGGAGGAGATCCGCGACGCAGTGAGGGCCCTGCCTCGCCCCGGGGGACCGGTCGGGTAACTGGGGACGCCGCGGGTACGATTGGAGCCGTGCCGACGAAGGTCCTTCTGGCCGCTCCGCGCGGATATTGCGCCGGGGTGGAGCGCGCGGTCGAGGCGGTGGAGGCCGCCCTGGCCAAGTACGGAGCCCCTGTCTACGTGCGCAAGCAGATCGTCCACAACCTCCACCCACGGGGTCGCGCCGGAGGTGTACGCCACCTCGACCGCACGGGGCCTCAGGGTCCTCGACGCAACCTGTCCGCTGGTCACGAAGGTGCATCTGGAGGCGCGACGGTTCGGACAGGAGGGGAGGTGGATCGTCCTGATCGGCCACGCGGGGCATGAGGAGGTAGTGGGGACCACGGGCCAGACGCCGGACAGGACCCTCCTGGTTCAGAGCGTGGAGGAGGCACGCCGCGTCCAGGTGCCCGATCCCGACGACCTTGCCTACCTCACGCAGACCACATTGTCGGTCGACGAGACGAACCAGATCATCCAGGTCCTCCGAGAGCGGTTTCCGAACATCCAGGCACCACCGCGCGAGGACATCTGCTACGCCACCCAGAACCGTCAGGACGCGGTGAAGGAGCTGGCTCGACGGTCTGACGTCGTGCTGGTGATCGGATCGGACAACTCCTCCAACTCCAACCGCCTGGCCGAGGTGGCCAGGGAGCAGGGCACCCCGGCGTACCTGGTCGACGACGAGGAGGAGGTCGACCCCAGGTGGCTGGAGGGAGTCGACGTCGTGGGCCTGACGTCGGGAGCATCCGCCCCCGAGTGGCTGGTCGAACGGATGCTGGCGTTCCTCGCCGGCCAGGGCGCGACCGAGGTGGAGGAGGTCCGGCTGACCCAGGAGCACCTGCGGTTCTCCGACGTCCGGGTGTAGGAGGACGCTCAGGCCCAGCTGCTGAACGGGTCGGCGTCCTCGTCGGCGTCCTCACCGAACTCCGGGATCGCGACGAGGGTGGTGGTGCCAGAGACGCCCGGGATCGTGTGGATCTTGTCAAGGATCACCCGGGCTGCCTCCTCCCACGTGAGAGGGATCTCAGCGATCAGGTCGTGTTCGCCGGCCACCACGGCAACCCCAGTGACGTCGTCCATGGCACCGAGCGCCTGAACGACCCCCGCGACCGAGCCGGCCTCGGCGGCGGCTCTGATATGCACGTAGCACGCCACCCCGGGCCGCTGCATCGGCATCGCCGGCATCCCGGGACCCCCCGCGTAGACGCCGAGCATCTCGAGGGGCAGAACCGGCGCCGTGTAGGTGTTCAGCACGCCCTCTGTGGCCTGGATGTGGCGAAGCACTGTCCGTGCGATCGATTCGAAGTCGGCGGCCTCGACGGCCACCATCACGTCCCACGGCCCCACCACGGCCACCGAGTGCCGGATCCCGCGCTGGCCCCGAAGGGCGATGACGACGTCCTCGATCTTCCCGGGGGCGACCCGGAGGTAGACGAAGGCGTCCACTGCTGCAGGCTAGGGGAGGGTAGACGTCGTCGCAAGGATGCGGTGATCGGGTCGGACCTCGTGGACGAGTGGCTCAGCCCGTCTCGCTGGCCGGCTGTGGCGCGCGACACAGGGTCTCGAGCTCGTCCGTCCCATCCTCCGGGCCGACGGCGATGATGCGATCGCCCGCCTCGAAGACCAGCCCGGCCCGCGGGCGATAGATCCATCGTCGACCTCGTTGCACCGCCAGCACGAACATCCCCGTCTCGGTCTGGAGCCGGAGATCGCGAAGGGACTTGCCTTCCGCCGTCGACCCCGCCTCCACGACGGTCTCCGCGCCGGTCTCCTCGGTCTCCTCCAGGGCCATCAGGATCACCGGGTGCAGCTCCTCGCCGTTCTCCACGTACCAGGTCATCTCGCGGGCGGCGTCGGAGACGGCCTCGCTGGCAGCACCGAGCCGGAGCAGGCCGCGGAGGTCGTCGGGGTTGCGGGCCTCGGGGCTGGCTCGGAGCACCCAGGACTCGAGCTCGTCGTGCAGCACGTCGCTCCGGGCTTCGAGGGTGGCCACCTCGGCGGCCAGGGCCCGGTCGTTGAACAGGAGCGAGGAGTAGGCCAGGCCAACGGCCGCTTCCGAGGAGTTCTTCATCTCCACAAGGATGTCCACCGCCCGATCCAGCTCGGACAGGGGTGGTGCATCGGTTTCGGGTGCGAGGGGAAGGGGTGGCGCCCCGGCCACGGCCCGGATCAGGTTCACGCCCTCCTCCGGTCCCTGGTACAGCAGCACGTCACCCTCGGAGACCACGCTGTCGGGCCCAGGGTCGAACTCCCAGTCGTCGCCCCGGCGGATGGCCAGGACCCACATGCCCGTCTCCGTGGGGAGGGACAGGTCACGGAGGGTCGCGCCGACCGCCTGCGACCCCTCGCGGACCTTCACCCGGCCGCATACCTCGTCGGCGTGGCGGAGGTCGGCCCGGAGCGCGTCGGGTATCCCGAGCTTCGCCGCCACGACCCGCGCGATGTCGGAGGCCGCGTCTCCGATCTTGTCGATGGCGCTCGCGATCCACAGCACGCTCTCGATGGCCTCGGCGTCCTCGGGGCTCCGGGCGGCCAGGATGGCGAGCGTTCGGAGCCGGCGGAGGTACCCAGCCATCCGCTCCTCGAGCTTCTCGACCTCATCGGCCATGTCCTCGTCGTTGAAGAAGACCGCCGCGTAGGCCACATCGACCAGGAGCTCGGAGGCGTCCTTGGCTTCGACCAGGAGCTCTTTGACGTTCCTCGGTTCGTTCTCATCCATTGATGGCCACCCCCAATGTTGCCATAGCGATCAGGACCGCGGCGACTCCGACCAGATCCATGACGCTGGTGATGATGGGGACGCTTTGGTTGTCGGGGTCCAGGCCGAACCGGGACGTCACGATGGCCAGGTAGTAGCCGACTCCGATGACAACGGGCAGCACGAGCACCCCCGCCAGGAGCGTGCCTCCGATCATGGTGCCCGCCCCCGGGTGGGCCAGGCCCGTGAGGTTCGCCAGGACCAGGGCGACGGACCCGATGAACGTGAAGATGGCCACACCGAACACGATGACCAGGCCGGCGTCGAGGAGCGCGGGCGACTCCGGGAGACCTCGGGTGGTGATCAGACCCAGCTGGAGCTTGGAGGACAGGCGCGATGACAGGATGCCTCCGAGCGCGCCGGCCTGCGACACGAACGGCGGGATCAGGATCAACAGGCCGGGGAGCGCGGTCAGAATCGGCTCCTTCGCCTGGAGCACGGCGCCGGCCGCGATGTCCAGGAGTGGGGTGAGAAGGATCACCGCGACCATCTCCGCGACGATGCGCCGCACGGGCTTCAGATCCGTCGTGATCGCCCGGACCAGCGAATAGACGCAGACCAGGACGCACACCGCTGCCACGACGGCGTTCACCGCGTGGTTCCGGGTGATGAACGTGGCCAGGAACAGCGTGGGGAGGGTGCCCATGTCCCCGAGGGCCGTGACCATCGGGGTGGCCACCGCATCCAGGTCATAGCCGCGGCGGTACGAGAGCACCGACAACCCGATGGTGAACAGAAGGATGAACACGGAGCCCAGGGCTCCGCCGACCACCGAGATGGTCACAAAATCCCATATCGAGATGGACCGCTGACCGAACGCGAGCGTGGCCAACCGGGCCAGGATGGCCAGCCACAGCGCCGAGGTGAAGGTGGTGATCAATGCGACCTCGATGTTCTGGTAGAGGACGCCGTTGCGGTCCAGGGTTACCTCGAACAGACCCGCGTGGGTGCTCGTGCCGAAGCGCGCCCCGATCGCCCCGAAGATCGTGCCGCGCATCCCGACGGCCGCGGGGATCAGCACCAGGAGCCCGGGAAGTTGCGTGAGCGTGTCGGTGATGTGGCCGAGCGTCAGGCCGGCGACGAAGCTGGCGAGCGTGCTGATGGTGAGGGCTGCCAGGCCCTGGCGTAGCGTTCGCCTCTCAGCCCGCAAGGAGGCCCACAGGCGCCGGGCACGACGTGGGAACGCCATAACGGCACGCTCATCGCTTCCTTCTCGGGTCCGACAGGGATGGTGGGCCGTGGGGCGGCCCGAGGCAGTATGCGCCCGAACCGCTTGCGAGGCAAGCCTCGCCCCTCAGACCCAGTCGCGGGTGAGGATCAGCCAGAAGGCCAGGCCGGCGTAGGGCCCGTACCTCCTGAACCTGCGGGCCATGGCGGCGTCGCTGACGGCTTTCCGGCCAACGTGACGGGCATAGGCCGGCCGGGTCCAGGAATCGAGGATCAGCTTGGAATAGCGCCCGAGCGTCAGCATGATATGCGCGGCCGCGTACGGCCCGACCCCGGGGAGCGCCAGGAGCCGCCGTTCGAGCTCCGGGTCGGGGAGATCCTCTGGCGAGGCCCGGCCCAAGAACTCCAGATCCAGGTCGCCATCGCTGACGGACCGGGCCACCGAGAGCAGGTGCGGGCCTCGGTAGCCGGCCCTGGCCACCTCCCGATAGAAGCGCTCGCTGGCCTCCGCCATGGCCGAGGGGGTGGGGAAGGCCCGGCCGTACGGGCCGTCTCTCGGGGCGCTCGGGGCGGGCGCGCCGAGGTGCTCAACGAGGGCCCCGACCATCCGCTTTGTCGCGGACCACGTGCAGTTGGTGGTGCAGATGGTCTTGATCACCTCCTCGAACACCGTCGGGCTCCGGACCATCCGGCCGGCACCTGACGTCACCCAGTCGAGGTCGGGGTCGGCCTGCGCCAACTCGTAGAAGCGGGAGAGGTCTGCGTCGAGCCGGAGCACGTGCTCGATCCCGGCGAGGGCCCGAGCCGCCGTACGTTCACTCGGCGCCGGTCCGAGGATCGTGACGGTTCCCCGCCCGTCGTTCCCGTCCGAGACGCGGACAGTCCGAGGGCGCGCTCCGGCGATGGGGATGGTGATCTCGAGCGTCCGCGCCTCCTCCTGGAGGCGCATCGGCGGAAGGTCCACGAACCCGTGCGAGTTCAGCGTCCTCCACAGGTCCACCGGCTCCCCGCCCGCCCCCCGAAGGGGGAACTCAAGTTGCCGGGCCACCCGCGTGTTGCCGGGCTCTCCAGGCCCGAACCTTGTTTCGGTTGCCGCAGGACTGCATGGAGCACCACTTGCCGGAGTGGTTCTTCGACCGGTCGTAGAACACGCCGGTGCAGGTGTCGTCGGCGCACTCCTTCAGGCGCTCCCACGTCCCGTCGAGCTCGGCCAGGAATGCCGCCGCCAGGATGCGCCCCACCGCTCCCCCGACGCCTGGCGCGGTCGGCTCGATCCGTGGAGGACCTTCGGAACCGAAATGGAGCTCCAACCCCGCCTCCCGAGCGGCCTCGTCGACCACGGACAGCTCCGCCGCCGTCGGATGGGCTTCGGTGCGCCCCTCGACCTTCCTATGCAGGGCGGTGTGGACGAGGGATGCGGAGCGGAGCGACCGCTCCGACACGGGTTCCTCCGGGTCGATCAGGCCATGCTCCACGAAGAACCTGCGGAGCGACGCAGGGGACGGCGGAACGTTCATCGGGTCGGATCCCAGGTGGTCGTGCAGGGATAGGAAGCTCCGAACGAGCTCCAGCTCGCCGGGCGCGCGAGCGCTTATGTCGGTGTCTCGGTGCCGCTCCATGACCGCGATGATACACCTCCGTAAAAGCCTTGACTAGTTACATGGGTGGGGTCCTACCGGCCCCGCACGTTCTGAACGTGAGTGGTCACCGACGAGGGAGGTGGGGCATGTTCCCCATGATGGGACCGGAGATGCTCAAGGCCAGGGTGGAGGAGCTCCGTCGGGAAGGCGAGGCGAGGGCCCGATCGGCCGGCGGCGCCACGCCGGTTCGGCGGGTCGGCCTGCGGGCGGCGCTCGGCGTCCGCCTCGTCTCGGTGGGCGGTCACCTGCTTGGCGAGCCGGCGCGGATCGAACGGGCCCCGGTCGGGTGAGGGGGATGGGATGGCTCGCGTTCGCCGCGGCCCTCGCGTTCATCGTCCTCGGGTGCTACGTCGCCGTCTGGTTCGGCCACGATTCCCGCGACGGTCAGGACTGGGAGCGCCATCCGCCGGCCCGGCGCTGACCTTCGCTAGCATCGGTCCGTGATCGAGTTCACCGATTGGGCGACGAGGATCCTTCAGCGAACACACGAGGCGGCTCGCCGGTTCAACCCCTCGGCAACGGTCCGGCTGTCACGCGCGGAGAGCGGCGTCCGATTCTCCCTGGCCGATGAGCCGGGCGACGGCGATCGGCTGGTCCGGGGAGACGGCTTCGAGATCCTGGTCCAGGAGGGCCTGGACGGGACGGTGGACGTGGTCGAGCCGCACGACCAGCTGATCCTTCGCCCGCCGGGCTCCGTCGAGCGGAGCACGCAGCCGCCCTGAGCAGGCCCTCGTCGCGGCTACACTTTGCCCATGACCGCGTCCCAGGGCTCTGGCCCGCACCTCCTCACCGGCGGGGCGGGCCCGGTGATGCTGATCGGGGGGGCGGAGGACAAGCGCCGTGACAAGGCCATCCTGTCCCGGTTCGTCGCGTTCGCCGGCGGCGCCGAGGCATCGATCGTCGTGGTGTCCACGGCCTCTTCGCTCGGAGACATGGCCACCCAGATCTACCGAGAGCTGTTCGAGGGACTGGGAGTGGCGAAGATCACCGGCATCCGGCCCGAGGACCGGGACCAGGCCGACGACCCCGAGGTCGCGGCTCCGCTCACCACCGCGACCGGCGTGTTCCTGACCGGGGGGAACCAGCTCCGGTTGTCCTCGTCGGTTGGCGGGACGCGGCTGGCGTCGGCGTTGTTCCTGGCGCACGACCGGGGCGCGGTGATCGCCGGGACCTCGGCGGGCGCAAGCGCCTTGGCCTCCCACATGATGGCCTTCGGGACGCCGGGGCCCACGCCGAAGAACCGCATGGCCCAACTCTCGGCCGGCCTTGGGCTCCTGGATCGCATCGTGATCGACCAGCACTTCGAGCAGCGAGGCCGGATCGGCCGCCTCCTCTCGGTGATCGCGCATTCCCCCTCCCTCCTGGGGCTGGGCCTGGACGAGGACACCGCGGGCATCGTCTATGCGGACAAGGTCATGGAGGTCGTGGGCCGGGGCGCCGTGACCATCGTGGACGGCTCGCGCGCCCGAACCGACGCATACCAGGGGAAAGGACACCGTCCCCTCATGGTCTCGGGGGTGGTCCTGCACTCGCTGCCCGCGGGGTATTGGTTCGACCTGCGGGCCCGAACGCTGCTCCGGGGAGACCTTCGGGGAGAGGAACGGGAGGCGTCGGAGTGAGCGCCGCTCGGCCGCGCCCGCGTGCGGAGCGGGAACGGGCGAAGCGCGAGCCGGCCGCGGAGAAACGACCAGCGAAAGCCGACCTGAAGATCGTCGAGACCCAGGTCTTCCGGGGTCCCAACTACTGGTCGTACGAGCCATGCGTTCGCCTGTTGGTCGACCTCGGATCCCTCGAGGAGTGGCCGTCCAATACGCTGCCGGGGTTCACCGAGGGGTTGCTCGAGATGCTGCCGGGCGTGGGCCAGCACTCGTGCTCGCTCGGGCGCAGCGGAGGGTTCCGGGAGCGCCTGGAGGAAGGCACGTGGCTCGGCCACGTCGCCGAGCACGTCGCCCTGGAGCTCCAGCGGGAGTCGGGGGCCCAGGTCTTTCGGGGCAAGACCCGGAGCGCCGAGGGGCCCGGCCAGTACAACGTCATCTACGGCTACTGGGAGGAACGGGTCGGGGTGGAGGCCGGGCGCATCGCCGTCCGCCTCCTCAACCACCTGGTCGAGCCGGATCCGGAGTTCAACTTCCTCGCGGAGCTCGAATGGCTCATCCTGCTTGCCGAACGGCGGGCGTTCGGCCCCTCGACGCAGGCGCTGATCGACGAGGCGGCCACCCGGGACATCCCCTGGATCCGGCTGAACGAAGCATCGTTGGTCCAGCTGGGATGGGGGAGGTACCAGCAGCGGATCCGGGCCACGATGACATCGAAGACCTCCTCGCTGGCCGTGGACATCGCGGGAGATAAGGACATGACCAGGCGGCTGCTCTCGTCGGCCGGCCTTCCGGTTCCACGGGGGGAGGTCGTGCGAACCGAGGACGCCGCGGTGGCCGCGGCCCGACGCATCGGGTTTCCCGTGGTCACGAAGCCGGTCGACGGCAACCACGGACGGGGCGTCTCGCTCGACCTCCGCACCGAGGAGGACGTGCGCGCGAGCTTCACGCGGGCCCTGAAGGAGGGCCGGCGGGGCGAGGTCGTCGTGGAGAGCTACGTCACCGGCAACGACTATCGGGTCCTGGTGGTCGGGGGGCAGATGGTCGCCGTGGCCGAGCGGGTCCCGGCCCACGTCGTCGGTGACGGGATGCACAGCGTGCGAGCGCTCGTGGAGGAGACGAACGCGGATCCCCGCCGGGGGATCGGCCACGAGAAGGTGCTCACCAAGATCAAGCTCGACGACCCTGCGATCGAGCTGCTGCGGAAGCAGGGCTACGGCCTGGACGACGTCGCGCCCGAGGAGGCCTTCGTCAAGCTGGCCGAAACCGGCAACATGTCGACCGGTGGCATCTCGATCGACCGGACGTGGGAAGCCCACGAGGACAACGTGGAGATCGCCGAGGAGGCGGCCAGGGTCGTGGGGCTCGACGTCGCGGGCATCGACTTCCTCGCGCCGGACATCTCCCAGCCGGTCCGGGAGACGGGCGGCGCGATCGTCGAGGTGAACGCCGCGCCGGGGTTCCGGATGCACACCCACCCCACCGAGGGGGAGTCTCAGTACGTGGCCAAGCACGTGATCGACCTGCTGTTCCCGGCGGGGACGCCCTCGCGGATCCCTATCGTCGCCGTGACCGGGACCAACGGGAAGACCACCACGGTCCGCATGATCTCCCACATCTTCCGAGGCATGGGCCGGAAGGTTGGGATGACGTCCACCGACGGCATCTACATCGACGAGCGCCTGGTGAAGCGGGTGGACGCGAGCGGGCCGAAGTCGGCGCAGATGGTGCTCCAGAACCCCCGGGTGGATTTCGCGGTGTTCGAGGTGGCCCGTGGCGGCATCCTCCGCGAGGGCCTGGGCTACGGTCAGAACGACGTGGCCGTTGTCCTGAACGTCACCGGCGACCACCTGGGCCTTCGGGGCATCGATTCGGTCCAGAAGCTCGCACAAGTGAAGCAGGTGGTCGTGGAGGCCGTGCCCAAGACGGGGTGGGCCGTCCTGAACGCCGACGACCCCCTGGTGCTCGAGATGCGGAAGGCCTGTTCGGGCTCCGTGATCCTGTTCTCCATGCAGGAGCACCACGACCTGGTCGGCCGGTGGGTCCGGCGCGGGCGCAAAGCGGTGGTCCTGGAGAAGGGGCCGCTCGGGGAGATGATCGTGATCAAGGAGGGCCGCCGGACCATGCCGGTGGCATGGGTCCACACGCTGCCCGCGACGTTCGAGGGCAGGGCCCGGATGAACGTCCAGAACGCCATGGCCGCGGCGGCCGCGGCCCATGCCGCCGGGGCCCACCTCCATGACATCCGCCAGGGGTTGCGGTCGTTCACCACGAGCTTCTACCAAGCCCCCGGACGGCTGAACCTGATCGATCTGGACGGCGTGAAGGTCGTCATCGACTACGCGCACAACCCGCACGGCTTGAAGAGCCTCGGCGAGTTCGTGGAGCGCATGAC
>WNFV01008368.1_pt1 | contig 11683 bp, 7 predicted proteins | sample 5400101 | NCBI WGS metagenome assembly WNFV01 (sample SAMN13153361, study PRJNA577476) | soil metagenome | isolation source: 115 cm soil or saprolite under grassland replicate 1 | place: USA:California | collected 2016-06-15
GGTCTTGGTTAGATGGGGACTCCAACGTTCGAAGGATGGGGGCACGCGCGCGGGCGGTGCTTCGCACTCTGTCGCCCCCCTCGCGTTCCTCTGTTGAATCCACACAACAGATGAGGGGTCGCTCCAACAGGCGCCATCGTGTATCAGGAAATGCCCTCAAATGTTGCCATATTTCGTAGCCCGTCTTGGTGCAACCAGTTACAACTGACACAAACGCGTCCGTGCCGCTGGCACGACTGTTGATACCCCCCTCGCACAAAGGCGCCGTCCGCGCACCACCCTGGGGCGCCCTCGGGGGGCTCATCTCGATCAATCCGACGCGGCATCGCGGGTGCTTCCTGCGGGCCGATCAGGCTGGCGTGGCGGCCTGGTTCGCCCTCGCCGGGTGGTGCCTGCCTGCTTTCGCGCAGGATCCTTCCCCGGCGCCCGCGACGTCGCCGCAAGCCGCTCCCGACAGCGAGTGGCAGCATCCATGCGCCGGGATTCCGACGCCGATTCCGTTGGCTCTTGTCCCGGCCGCGCCGGTCGTTCTGCGAGGCGCTCCGGCGTTCGCCCGGAGCTATCCGAATCCCGATGCAGAGAAACCGTCGGAAGCCGCGCGACCGATTTCTTATGGTGTGGAGGTCGCGCTCGGCTCCGGCCACGCGGACCGCGGGTTCATCATCAGCGATCGTCTCGTAGTCCAGCCGGTGGCGTGGGTGTCCGGGGGGCCCGCCGAGTTCTCGCTGTGGGGCAATTTCACACTGGCCGAGACCACCGACGGCTCGCGCCCGCGGATTCTGGAGCTGGAGCTGACGCGCGCGCACGAGGGGACGGGCCTCACGATCGCGCCGGCCCTCAGGATGTTCTTCTACCACGATCCCCTGAGCCGGTACAGCACCCGCTCGATTGAGGGCTGGCTGTACCTGTCGTATGACGCGGGGCTGGTCCGCCTGTTCACCAATCAGAGCGTCGATGTCCTCACGTACAGGGGCGCGTACTTCGGAGAAGCCGGGATCGAGTCCGAGCGGCGTGTGTCACAACGGGTCGAGGTCGGAGGCTCGTTCGGCGCCGGATGGGCATCTTCGAGGTTCAACGATGCCTATGCCGACGTCGACAAAGCGGCGCTGGATCGCATCAGCGCGGAGGGCTGGCTGACGGTGTACGTGAAGCCGCACCGCTACATCAGCCCGCATTTCGAGTTCAGCACGATCGTGGACCCTGGGGTGCGCGCGGCGCTGGCACGGCCGACCTTCTTCCTTGTCAGGCTTACCACGGGAGTCGAATTCTAGATGCGCGGGTCAGCCGCCGCCTCAACGTTCAAGGCCACGCGCCCGGCCGTCCGGCGGAAGACCCGGCCGGCGTCGAGTCTCGTCACCCGCCTGGAACAGCTCCGCAAGATCCTGCGGCCCACACCGCATGTGCCGCTGGCCGTGGAGGGCATGCGGCTGTTCGCCAAGCTCGAGTACGTCAACCCGGTGGGCAGCATCAAGGACCGCCCCGCCTATTGGATCCTCAAGCGGGCGGCCGAGCGAGGCGACATCCGCGACGAGACAACGGTGATCGAGTCCTCCTCCGGGAACTTCGCCGCCGCTCTCGCCGCCTTCACGCACCTGGTCGGCCTCAAGTTCATCCCGGTGATCGACCCGAACATCGCCGGCGCCTACGAGTCGTTCCTCCGGCGCCTCTGTCCCACGGTGGTGAAGGTCGAGGACCGCGACGAAACGGGCGGATTCCTGAAGACGCGCCTGCGGATGGTCGAGCACCTGTGCGCCACCATTCCGAACGCCTACTGGACGAACCAGTACGGCAACCTCGACGCGGTGGAGGCGCACTACGAGCTCACGGCGGGCGAGATCTGCGCCGATTTTGACTCGCTGGACTACGTCTTCATCGGCGTCAGCACGGCGGGAACGATCGCCGGCATGTCGCGCCGGCTCAAAGAGCGCTATCCGAACGTTCGCATCATTGCCGCCGATACGCAGGGCTCCGCCATCTTCGGGGACGCACCCCGCAAACGCCACATACCCGGCGTTGGGTCGAGCATCGTCCCGCCGCTCTTGTCGCACGCCCGGATTGACGACGTGGTTCTGATTCCCGAGCGGGAGACGGTCGCCGCCTGCCGGGACCTCCTCACGACGCACGGACTGTTCGCGGGCGGCTCCAGCGGAACGGTGTTCGCGGCGGTGAAGCGCTACACGGCACGGATGCCTGAGGCCAGGCGCCCCACGGTGCTGTTCGTGTGCGCGGACCGGGGGACGCCCTACCTCGACACGGTGTTCGATCCCACGTGGGCGACGAAACTCGAGTAGCGGCCGTGCACTTCGAGCTGTCGATCATCAACGGCAAGACGGTCTTCGACATCATCCGGGCCCGTCGGGCCGACTGCATCGACGTCGTGCGGGACGCGTATCTCGCGCACGCCCACGGGCAGTCCGTCAACCCCGACAGCTACTTCCTGCGGTTCCCCGAGAAGCCGGATTGCCGGATCATCGCGCTTCCGGCTTACCTGGGAAACGGCTTCCACGTGGCCGGGCTGAAGTGGATCGCCAGCTACCCGGGCAACGTCCAGCGAGGCTTTCCGCGCGCGTCGGCCGTGCTCGTGCTCAACAGCTACGAGACCGGGTATCCCTTTGCCATACTCGAAAGCTCGATCATCTCGGCCGCGCGGACGGCCGCGTCCGCCGTTCTTGCCGCCTACTGGCTGAACGGGCGATCGCGCCGGGCGCATTCGTTGGGCATCGTGGGCACCGGGTTCATCGCCCGGTACGTGTACGACTTCCTGGTCGACACGGGATGGGCGATCGAGGACGTACGCTTATACGACAAGTCGCCTCTCGAGAGCGAGAAATTCAGAAACACGGCGTGCCGCCCCGAGCGACACCACACCGTCACGGTGGTTCCCGACGTGACACAACTTCTCCGTGCCTCCGAGCTGATCGTTTTCACGACCGTCGCGCCCGCGTCATACATCGCCGATCCTTCCCTGTTCGAGCACAACCCGCTGGTGCTGCATATTTCGCTTCGCGATCTCGCACCCGAGATCCTCCTCAGATCCCAGAACGTGGTCGACGACGTCGAGCACGTCATGAAGGCGAACACCTCCCCCCATCTCACCGAGCAGCAGACGGGGAACAGAAGCTTCGTGACGGGCACGCTTGCCGAGATCATGCTGGGACGCCGATCGGTGGATCGCAGCCGTCCGATCGTTTTCTCCCCCTTCGGCATGGGGATACTCGACGTGGCGGTCGGCAAGTGGGTGTACGACCAGGCGGTGGCCGCCGGTCAGGACCGGCGCTTGTCGGACTTCTTCTACGAGACGGTGCGATGAGGACGAGCCCCGGGTCTCCGCCGGCGACTGAGGATCGGCGCGGCGCCGCGCCGACGGGCGTCGAAACCGTCTTCGCCGAGCTGCTCGCCGAGGTCCTGCGCGTCGACCGCGTGCCGGTCGATAGCCATTTCTTTGAGGACCTCGGCGCCGACTCGCTGGTCATGGCCCATTTCTGCGCGCGAGTGAGGAAGCGCGGAAACCTGCCGCCGGTCTCGATGAGAGACGTCTACCAGCACCCGACGATCCGCAGCCTGGCAGCGGCGGTCGCGGACGTGGCGCCCGGACCCTCCAAGCCACCGGTCTCGGCGGCGATCGAGGCGCCGACGCCGACAAGCACGCGGGAGTACGTCCTCTGTGGAGCGCTGCAGGGCCTGCTGTTCCTGGCATACTCCTATGTGGCCGTACTCGCCATCGTGGCGGGCTACGAGTGGGTCTCGGCGGGCTCGACTGCCGTCGGGATCTACCTGCGATTGGTCCTGGCCAGCAGCGCGGCCTTCCTCGTTGTTTGCGCCGTTCCGATCGCCGCGAAGTGGGTGCTCGTCGGTCGTTGGAAACCCCAGCAGATCCGTCTGTGGAGCCTCGCGTACCTCCGCTTCTGGATCGTCAAGACGCTGGTCCGGTCGAGCCCGGCCGCCCGGTTGTTCATCGGCACGCCCCTGTACACGCTCTATCTGAGGGCGCTGGGCGCGAAGATCGGGCCGCGCGTCGTGATCTTCTCCCGGCGCGTTCCGGTATGTACCGATCTCTTGACCATCGGCGCGGGGACCGTGATCCGCAAAGAGGCGATCCTCAACGGCTACCGGGTACAGGCCGGGCGGATCGAAACCGGGCCGGTGACGCTCGGCCGGGACGTGTTCGTCGGCGAAAGATCCGTGCTCGACATCAACACGTCCATGGGCGATGGGGGGCAGCTCGGTCACGCCTCCGCGCTGCACGGCGGCCAGTCGGTTCCGGCCGGCGAGCGGTGGCACGGCTGTCCGGCCCAGCGCACGGATGTGAACTATATGAGAGTCGCGCCGGCTCGGTGCGGACGCTTGCGTCGGGCCGGCTATTCCGCCGCGGCCTGGCTCGTTGTCCTCCTCTTGTACCTGCCGCTGATGCCGGGGGGCGCGAGCCTGGCGATCGTCACGGCATCGTCCTTGGCTGAGGTGCTGGATCCGAGCGCTGGCGCGAGCACCGTGACACGCGTCTTCATCGAGGCGGTGATCCTCTCGCTGGTGCTCTTTTTCGGCCTCGCGCTGGTCGGTCTCCTGCTCACCGTTGCTCTGTCTCGCGTGTTGCATACGTTCATCAAACCGGACACGGTCTACCCGCTGTACGGCCTCCACGACGCGGTGCACCGGGCGATCGCGCGCATCGGGAGGATGAGGTTCTTCACGTTCCTGTTCGGAGACAGCTCCTACATCGTGCACTTTCTGCAGTGGCTCGGATACCACCTTTCTCCGGTCGAGCAGACCGGCTCGAATTTCGGCAGCGAGGTGATGCACGCGAACCCGTCCCTGAGCTCCGTCGGTACCGGAACGATGGTCGCCGACGGGCTGATTCTGGTGAATGACGAGGTCTCGAGCAGCTCGTTCCGCGTATCCCGAGCGGCGATCGGGCCACGCAACTTCGTGGGGAACGACGTCTTGTATCCCGCGGGCGGCAGGACGGGCGACAACGTCCTCCTCGGGACGAAGGTGATGATTCCCCTCGACGGCAAGATTCGCGAAGGGGTCGGCTTGCTGGGCGCCCCGTGTTTCGAGATTCCCCGATCGGTCGAGCGCGACAGCCGATTCGACCATCTCCGGACGGGGGAGGCGCTGCGCCGCGGCCTTGCGGCCAAGAACCGCTACAACCTTCGGACCATCGGCCTTTTCCTCTTCACCCGATGGGTGGGCGTCTTCCTGTTCACGGTGCTCTACCTGGCCGCGCTCGAACTGTACGACGTGCTGCCCCACGCGGTGAACGCCGTATTCTTCGCGCTCAGCCTCGTGGTCACCGCGGTCTACTTCGCCCTGGTGCACCGTGGCAGCGAAGCGTTACGCCCGTTGCAGCCGACGATCTGCTCCATCTACCACGCGGATTTCTGGTCGGCCGAGCGCCTGTGGAAGCTGCATCCGATTCACTATCTCCACGCGTTCGATGGCACGCCGTTCAAGAACGTGCTCTGGCGGCTGATGGGTGTTCGGATCGGCAGGAGGGTCTTCGACGACGGCGCCCACATCTCCGACCCGTCGCTCACCGCGATCGGGGACGAGTCTGTCCTCAACTACCGGAGCAAGATCCAGTGCCATTCGCAGGAGGACGGCACGTTCAAATGCGACCGAACCACGATAGGCGCTCGCTGCACGCTCGGGGTCGGTGCATTCGTCCTCTACGACGTGACCATGGGTGATGGCTCAGCCCTCGCCGCCGATTCCTTCCTCATGAAGGGAGAGGATGTTCCACCACGCGCGCGGTGGGGGGGAAACCCGGCGAGGGAGATGTGAGATGAGTGAATTCACGGCGGTCCCGCGGTGGACCCTTAACCCCGTCCCCGGTGTCGGCGAGCACGAGGTGAGGATACCCGACAAGCTCGTGGCGGCGTTGCGCCGGTTGGCGAACGACATGTCGGCGCCGCTCAGCTCGGTGCTGCTCACCGCGCACGCCAAGGCGCTTGGCGCGCTCTCGGGGGAGCGCGAGGTGTGCACTGGCTATGCGGTCGAGGCCCGTTCGCCGCTGCCGTGCCGAATCACGATCGGACCCCGCACCTGGCGGGAAGTGCTGCTGGAAGCCGCTCGAGCTGAGGCAGACCTGTCACACAAGGACTTTGCCGTCGACGAGCCGGTGTTTGAGACCGTGTTCGATGCGGCGCGCAACGCCGACGGTGAGTTCCCCGAGCAGATCGTGCTGTGGGTCGGCATCGTGGAGCGTGACGGGCTCGTGTTGCGGCTGCGGTACAGGACCGACGTGCTCGACGCGGAGAGCGCCGCCCGGATCGGCGGCTACCACCTCACCGCGCTGGCGTTGATCGCGGCCGATCCGGATGCCGAACACGAGCGACAGACCCTGCTCTCCGCCGAGGAGCTGCGTTTCCAGCTTGATGGCTTCGCCGGACGGTGTCGAGATTTGCCCGACCGCCGCGCCCACGAGCTGTTCGAGGAACGAGCGCGGGCACACCCGGACGCCATCGCGGCCGTACACGGCAACAGACAGCTGACCTACGGAGAGCTCAATGCCCGCGCCAACCAGCTGGCACGAGCTCTGTTGGCGCGGGGGCTGTCCCGCGAAGGGGTCGTGGGCGTGGTCACCGAGCGCAACCTGGACTGGATGACCGCGGTGCTCGCGATCTTCAAAGCCGGCGGCGCGTACTTGCCCATCGAGCCGCATTTCCCGGCCGACCGCATCGCCAGGACGCTCTCCAGGGCTGGCTGCCGGCTCGTGCTCACGGAAAACGGCAGCACTGGCATGCTCGACGAAGCGCTCGAGTCGCGGTCCGGCGTCGGGACGCTCTTCATGGACGCTGCATACGCGGAGGGCCATCCCGACGGCGATCTCGACGTGGACGTCGCGCCCGAACAGCTCGCGTACATCTACTTCACTTCCGGCTCCACCGGGGAGCCCAAGGGCGCGATGTGCGAGCACGCCGGGATGCTCAACCACCTCTTCGCCAAGATCGATGATCTCGGGATCGCCGAGGGAGACGTGGTGGCCCAGACCGCGCCCCAGTGCTTCGACATCTCGCTGTGGCAACTCGTTGCCGCGCTGCTGGTCGGCGGGCGGACGCTGATCGTGGAGCAGGAGACGATCCTCGACGCGCAGCGCTTCATCGACAAGATCGTCGACGGCAGGGTGGGCGTCGTTCAGGTAGTGCCGTCCTACCTCGAAGTCCTCGTGTCGTATCTCGCGCAGCACCCCCGCGAGCTGCCGGACTTGCGGTGCGTGTCGGCCACGGGCGAGGCGCTGAAGAAGGAGCTGGTGCAACGCTGGTTCGCGGTCCAGCCCGGGATCAAGCTGGTGAACGCGTACGGCCTGACGGAGACCTCTGACGACACCAATCACGAGGTCATGGACCGCGTGCCGCGCCGGGAGCGCGTTCCGCTTGGCCGCCCCATCAACAATGTGCACGTCTACGTCGTGGACGAGCACCTGTCACCGGCGCCGCTCGGCGCGCCCGGTGAGATCGTCTTCTCCGGGGTGTGTGTCGGCCGCGGCTACATCAACGATCCCGAGCGCACGCGACGGGCGTTCCTGATCGATCCGCACCGTGAGGGCCAACGGCTGTACCGGAGCGGAGACTATGGCCGCTGGCTGCCCGAGGGCAAGTTGGAGTTCCTCGGCCGAAGGGATAGTCAGGTCAAGATCAGTGGCTTCCGGATAGAGATCGGCGAGATCGAGAGCGCACTCTTGCGCGTGCCTGACGTCCGCGAGGGCGCGGTCGTCGTCACCACCGAGCGGGCCGACCGCAGCAAGCACCTGGTGGCCTTCTACTCCGGCCAGCGGCCGCTGGATGCCAACGCACTGCGGGACCGGCTCAGCGAGTCGTTGCCCAAGTACATGGTCCCGACGGCCTTCCATTGGCGGAATAGTCTGCCGCTGACGAATAACGGCAAGATCGACAGGAAGGCGCTGACGGCGCTCGTAGCAGAACTCGATGTCGCCGAGCAGAACCACGAGGGGCCCAGTACGGCGACCGAGCGCAGGCTGGCGGCCGCGTGGGCGGAGGTGCTCGGCATCCCCAACGACCGGATCGGCCGACGGGATCACTTTTTCGACCTCGGCGCTTCGTCGCTGTCCGGTCTGAAGCTGGCGATCGCCCTCAACCGAGCGGTATCCTTCAAGGACCTCGCAGCTCACCCGATCCTCGCCGATCAGGCGGCGCTGATCGAGCGCCGGCTCGGGGAGGTGGGGAGCGTCCGAGCGGCTTCGGCAGCCCCGACCTCAATGCTCAACGTGGACTTTCAACCCCGCAAGCCGCCGATCCTGCGCGTCGAGGCAACCGGCGACGCGGCGCACTGGGCGGCCGAGCACCGCAACGCGCTGCGCGCCTTCGTCGCCGAACACGGGTCGCTGCTGGTTCGCGGTCTCGGGCTGCGCGACGCGGCCGAGATCGACACGGTGTTCCGGCGGCTTGGCAGTCTGATGGCCGAGAGGGAGGCCTTCGCGCCCCGGCGCCGCTACTCTGAGGGCGTGTACTCCTCGTCGAAGTGGCCGCCCAACCAGCACATGTGCATGCACCACGAACTCAGCTACGCTGTCCAGCCCCCCAGCCTCATGCTGTTCGCGTGCCTCGTTGCGCCGACGGGCGGGGGCGAGACACCGGTGGCCGACTCGCCGACTGTACTTCACGCGCTGCCCGCCGAATTGGTCGAGCGCTTTGAGCGGGTGGGCTGGCTCCTGATCCGCAACTACAACGAGGACATCGGGGCGTCCATCGCTGAAGCGTTCGGCACCGACGACCGTCGCGCCGTCGAGAGTTACTGCCGTGCGAATGCGATCCGGTTCGAGTGGCAGCCCAACGGTCGGCTGCGCACGTGGCAGCGCCGCAGCGCCGTCGTGCGTCACCCGCGCACCGGCCAGCGGTGCTGGTTCAACCAAATCGCATTTCTGAACGAGTGGACGATGGACCCGGAGCTGCGCGAGTACCTCGTGGACGTCTACGGCGCAGACGGGCTGCCGTTCAACACGCGCTACGGCAACGGCGATCCGATCGGCGCGGATGTCATACAGTTGATCGATGAGGTGTACGAGGAACACACCGCACGCGAGCGGTGGCAAAGCGGGGACCTGCTCCTGGTGGACAACGTCCGCACCGCGCACGCGAGGGAGAGCTTCGAGGGACCGCGCGAAGTGCTCGTCGCGATGGCCGACGCCCTGCACGTGGCCGACTGCTCGCCGACGATCGCCGTGACCGGCAGCTGACGACGCCGCCCACGGCAACGCCATGGCTCCGACCCCGTCAGGAACGGACCCTTTTCAACTGGCGTCCGACGAAGTGCATAGTTGGTGCGCCAGGCTGGACGTTCCGCCTGAAACATCCGCTGGCCTCTACGCGACCCTCACGGGCGACGAACGGAACCGGAGCGCGCGTCTGCGATTCGAGCGGGACCGGCGGCGCTTTATTGTCGCGCACGGGGTTCTGCATGAGCTGCTGGGGCGCTACCTCGGGACCCACCCGGGCCAAATACGCTTCGTGTCCAATGCGTTCGGCAAGCCTGCGCTCAGCCATGAATTCGGCAGCCGCCTCAAGTTCAATCTCTCGCACTCGGCCGATCTCGCGCTCATCGCTGTCGCCGCTGACGCCGATGTCGGCGTCGATCTCGAATACATCCGGCCGCAATCCGACTACGCCGAAATCGCGCGGTGCTTCTTCTCAGCGGCCGAAGTTGACGATTTGAGCAGGGTGCCGAGCCACCTCCGCTCCGAAGCCTTTCTCAGTTGTTGGACCAAGAAGGAGGCTTACGTGAAGGCCCGTGGCGAGGGTCTCGCCATACCGCTGAAGAGCTTTTCTGTGCCCCACCTTCATGGGACGTGGTCGCTCTATGGCCTCCAGCCTGCGCCGGGCTATATCGGGGCACTGGCTATTGAGGAAAGTGGCTGGCGCCTGACCCAGCGGCACTGGCAGACGTCCGTTTGAGCGGTTCGGCATCAGCCGATCGACAACGAGGACGGGAAAAGGAGGTCGCATGTCCGTCCCCCCGCGTCCCGCGCGGTCGCTGCCGCCAGTTCCCAATCTGGAACAGCAGCAGAAGCAGGCCCGCGAGCTCCTCGATGCCGCGCGTGCAGGCGACGCTGTAGCCCTCGAGAGGTTTCGCGCGCATCACCCGCGCCTCGCCGGCGCGTCGGACGAGGCGATCCGCACCGCGGCCACCTCCAAGGGGTTCACGATCGACGACGCCCGGCTGGTCTATGCCCGGGAGCACGGCTGCGCGAGCTGGGAAGACTTTGCGCGGCAGCTGCACCGGCTTGCCGCCGGTGAGGCGGCGGAGCCGTTCATGGAAGTGGTCGAGGCTGGCCGGAGCGGCGATTGGGCGCGGGTGCGGACCTTCTCCTTGGCGCTGGCGCCCGGGCCGACGCCGAGGCGCATGGAGCGGGCGGCACGCCGCTCGCCGTCGCGCTGTTTTGGGGCAACCGCGAAGCGGCGGACGTGCTGGCGAGGGCCGGCATTGTGCCCCGGAACCTGCGCGTCGCGGCCGGACTCGGGCGGAGGGACCTGGTGCGCGCGTGCTTTGGACCCGACGGCCGCCTCACGCCGGAAGCCCGCGCCGCGCGCGGGTTCTACCGCCCACACAGCGGTTTCCCCCGCTGGCAGCCGTCCGACGACCAGCAGGAGGTGCTGGACGAGGCGCTCGTGTGGGCCGCCAAGGCGGGGCGCCTCGAGGTCATGGAGCTACTGGTCGAGCGCGGGGCTCGTGTGGACGCCGACCCGTACCGCGGCACTCCGCTCCTCTGGGCCGCGGCCACAGGGCGGCTGGAGGCGGCGCGCTGGCTATTCGATCATGGGGCCGACGTGAACCAGCGCGCCACTTTCGGCGGTCCGGAGCACGGAGCGGGCGTCACCGCCCTTCACCTGGCGGCGCAGGACAGCCGCCGTCTGCCGCTGGTCGAGTTTTTCGTCGCACGCGGCGCCGATCCGACGGTCGAAGACGCGATTTATCACGGCACGCCGGCGAGCTGGGCGACCCACTTTGGCGCCCGCGAGGTCGCGACGTACTTGAATGGCCTCACGAGCCGGCGGGGGCCGGCCGCGTGATCGAGGAGACGCGCGTGCGGAAGGACGCAAAAGTCGCGGTGCCCAGCCCCGAGGTGAGGGGCGGTTCGCGAAGCCGCACGTTGTGAAGTAGACCGTAAGGTGTGAAAAAACGTCGCCGGAAACCGTCCTCCGGGTCTCCCGCGACGCACGGGTGTAGCGCCGGGCTAGACCGCACGCAGCCCGGGCGCCGCGAAGCAGACGACACCCAATGTGAGGACCAGTGATGCGAGAGGGGGGCGACGGCGGCAGTCGAACGAACGGGCCCTATATCCCCCCAGCGGGAGCTGGTGCGCAAGAGCGGCGGGGGGCCCGCTGAGAAGCCCCGGCAACCATGGAACCGATTGCCGGGGCGCCGGCTATTCGAGCGGAATCTGGTCCTTGTGCCGGGCCAGCCATTGCCCGAAGGTTTGCAGCTCCGGGTTGAGTGCCCGCGCGAAATTGACGTCCCGCACCTTGCGATAGTAATCGTTGAAGTCGCGCTTGAACTGAAACATGTTGCCCAGGTCGGCGGCACCGGGAAAGCCGAAGCCGCGGTAGACCTCGGGCGCGACGGCGTTGTACCGCACGTCTTGACCGAGCGCCCGGGTGAGGGCGGCCGCCATTTCCGCGCCCGAGAGGTGCTCGCCCGCGATGGCGACCGTCTTGCCGACGAGCTCGCG
>WNFV01008372.1_pt1 | contig 11678 bp, 9 predicted proteins | sample 5400101 | NCBI WGS metagenome assembly WNFV01 (sample SAMN13153361, study PRJNA577476) | soil metagenome | isolation source: 115 cm soil or saprolite under grassland replicate 1 | place: USA:California | collected 2016-06-15
CCCTCGCCGTGTTCACACTGCTTCGCCAGCCGGCACCGGCGTTCCCCATCGCCATCGCCGTAGGGGCGACGTACCTGACGATGGCGACGGCGCTCACGGCGGCGTTCCAGGCGCAGCTGCGCGACGACGAGCGCGGACGGCTCACTGCGCTGTGGACTGTCGCCTTCGCCGGCATCGTCGCCTTGTCGAACCTGCTGTTCGGTCCGTTGATCGACGCCCTGGGCATCACCCCGTTGCTGCTGGGCGGAACGGCGATGGCCGTGCTGCTCGCCTGGTACGCACGCATCGTGCCCGAGCCGGCGCGCGAGGCACCGGCGCGGGCGCTCGCCGACCCGGATCCGGGCTACTCGGCCGACGACATCCGCGGCCTGCGGCAGGCCGACTCGATCTTGTGAGTCGGCGGGCTCACAGGACGCCGGGCGGAAGGCCGTAGAGCCCGTCGGCGCCCGCAAGGATCGTCGGGACCATCCCCGCCGTCGCCGGCAGGACATGGGCCGCGAAATACGCCGCCAGCGTGGCGTGGACCCGGCAGCTCTCAGCATGGGAGCCAGCGGCACCTCGGTCCAGGTCGGAGAGCCCACCCCGCGCCGCCCGCCCCAACGACCATCCGGCGAGCACGGTCGCGGCGAGGTGGAGGAACGGCGTGGCGGCCGCGAGGACGGCCGGACGGTCGGTCGAGTGCTCCCGCAGCGAGGCCGTCACCTGGCGCAGGTGGTCGAGGCTGACGGCGAGGGCGTCGCCAACCGCCGCGCACGCAGCGGTCGCTCCGAGCTCCTTGGCGGTTGACGCCACCGTATCGAGCAGGACGTCGAACGCGGACGCCGTAGGTCCCAGCACGTGGCGCGTCACGAGGTCGATGGCCTGGATCCCGTTGGTCCCCTCGTAGATGGGCCCGATTCGGGCATCTCGCCACAGCTGGCCCGCGCCCGTGTCCTCCACGTACCCCATACCCCCGAGCACCTGCATCGCCGCCGACGCCCCCTCGACCCCGAGCTCGGTGCCCCACGCCTTGACGATCGGCGTGAGGATGTCGGCGAGCGCGAGCGCCGCCTCGCGCTCGGACGGATCGGGGTGGTGCTGGGCGAGGTCCAGCTCCACCGCTTCGAGCAGGACCAGACCCCGTAGCGCTGCCACTTGCGCTCGGCAGGCCAGGAGGAGGCGACGGATGTCGGGGTGGTCGACGATGGTCCGCCGCATCGGGTCTTGGTCCTCTGTGCCCAGCGGCGGCGTGCCCTGGATCCGCTCCGCGGCGTGCGTCCGCGCCAGCTGGACGGCGGCCTCGGCGATTCCCAGGCCCTGCGCGCCCATCGCCAGCCGCGCCCGCTTCATCATGACGAACATCGCCCGCATCCCGCCGCCGACGTCGCCGACCAGCTCGCCGACGGCGCCGTCGTACGCCATCGTGCACGTGGGGCTGGCGCGGATCCCGACTTTGTCCTCGACTCCGATGGGGCCGAGCCGGTTGTCGTCGCCGAGGCTCCCGTCGGGGTGGATCAGACGCCGGGGCACCAGGAAGCAGCTGACTCCCCGTGTCCCCGCCGGGGCGCCTGGGGTGCGGGCGAGGACCAGGTGAACGATGTTCTCGGTCAAGTCGTGGTCGCCCCACGTGATGAAGATCTTCGTGCCCGAGATGTGCCACGTGCCGTCCTCGGCCCTCACGGCAGTCGTCTGGAGGGCGCCGACATCCGATCCGGCGCCCGGCTCGGTGAGGTTCATCGTGCCCGTCCACGTGCCGGCGACGAGGTGGGGGAGGTAGCGGGCCTGCTGCTCGGGCGTGCCGAAGGCGAGGAGCAGCTCCATGGCGCCTTGAGTCAGCATCGGGCACAAGGCAAAGGAAGGGTCGCACGCGTTCAACACCTCCTGCAGGGCGACCGAGGTGACGTACGGCAAGCCGCCGCCCCCGTGCTCCTCGGGTGCGGACACACCGAACCATCCGCCGTCCACGAACGCCCGGTACGCGCTGCGGAACCCCGGTGGCGGCACGACCCGCCCGTCGACCAGCCGGCTGTGGGCCGCGTCGCCGGAACGGGTCAGCGGTAGCACCCGGTCGACGGCCAGGCGCCCCGCCTCGGCAACGACCTCGACCACTGTGTCGAGAGCGGCGTGCCGGAGGGCTGGCAGCTCCTCGACGCGCTCGTAGCCGGCTACATGGCGGAGGGCGAGGCGGACGTCGGCCGTCGGAACGGCATACGGCCGGGTGGTCGTCGGAGCCGGGGGCCGGACCAGATCCATGGACACATAATAGATGACCGCTCATGGAGCTGCTACGGTGCACAGTACGGTCGTTGGGGCCTGAGCCGCCGGCTCTACAGTCGGGTCATGGCTGCGCAGCGAGCACGGACGACGAACAGCTCACGTTCGCGAAAGAACGCGACCCCCCCTGAGTCGTCCGCCGATCCCATCCACCAGATCCGCGAGACGTTCAAGTCCATCGGGCTGCCAGGGTCCCCCGAACGAGCGGCGCTGGCGCAAGCGCTCGAACGGGCGAGCAGAAGCGTGCACGCGGGCATCGAAGCCACCCTGCGCCCGTTCGAGCTTTCGAGGCCGCGCTTCGAGCTGCTCAGCCGGCTGCTCTCCCGCCCCGAGGGCGAGCACCTCGGCCGGCTCGGGAACCTGCTGTTCGTTCACCCGGCGACGATCACCAACCTCGTCGACCGTTTGGACGCGGCCGGCCTCATAGAGCGCCGGGCCGCCGAGGGGGACCGCCGAGCGATCGTCGCCAAGATCACGCCGAAGGGCGAGCAGATCGCCCGAACCGCGTTCCGGGCACTGGCGGACGACCAGTTCGCGCTCGGCCACTTGACGGCGGACGAGGTGTCCACCCTCCGGGGGCTGCTCGTCAAACTGTTCGCCGACAGGCCGGCGTAACACGCCTGGGCATCCTCCTTGACATACCGTCGGATCACAAATAGTATGAACACCGATATTCGATCTACCGACGTCCGACGACGTCGCGACGGAGGAGGAAGAGGTTGCGCATCGACGATCTCGTGCTCGTGTCGGTTGACGACCACATCGTCGAGCCGCCCGATGTGTTCGATGGCCGCCTGCCGGCCAAGCTCCAACCCGAGGCACCGCGCGTCGTCAAGGTCGGCGACATGGACGCCTGGGAGTTCGACGGCCGCCGCGCCGCCTACCTCGGCCTCAACGCCGTCGTGGGCCGCCCGCCCGACGAATGGGGCCTCGAGCCCACGGCCTACGACGAGTTCCGCCCTGGCTGCTACGACGTGCACGAGCGCGTCAAGGACATGAACGCCAACGGCGTGCTCGGGTCGCTCAACTTCCCGTCGTTCCCGCGCTTCTGCGGCCAGCTGTTCGCCGAGACGGCGGCGCACAACCCCGAACTCGCCAAGGCGGTCGTCGAGGCCTACAACGACTGGCATCTCGAGGCGTGGGTCGGCGCCTACCCCGACCGCTTCATCATGTGCGCGCTCCCCATGCTGTGGGACGCCGAGCTCACGGCCGCCGAGATCCGTCGGCTGGCGGCCAAGGGCTGCCACGCCATCACCTTCTCGATGAATCCGCACGCATTGGGGCTGCCCTCGTTGCACGCCGACGCGTGGGACCCGGTTTGGGCGGCGTGCCAGGAGACCGAGACCATCGTGTGCATGCATATCGGCTCCGATTCCCGTCCCGGCCAGACGTCGCCCGACGCTCCGATGAACGTGCGCATCACCTGCTCGGGCATCAACATCTACCCCACCGCGGCCGACCTCGTCTGGTCACCCATCTTCCGCAAGTTCCCTGGTGTCAAGGTCTCGTTGGCCGAGGGCGGGATCGGCTGGATCCCGTACTTCGTCGAGCGCGCGGACTACACGTACAAGCACCACATCGCGTGGACGCAGGTCGACCTCGACGGGCGGCTGCCGTCCGAGGTCTTCAACGAGCACATCATCACCTGCTTCATCGATGACGCCTTCGGCGCGAGGAACCTGGCGGAGATGAACGCCGACATGGTCACGTGGGAGTGCGACTATCCGCATTCCGATTGCACGTGGCCCGAGTCGCCCGAGGAGGCCTTCCGCTACCTCCAGCTGATCGAGGACGACGGGCTGATCGACAAGATCACGCACCTGAACGCCATGCGCCTGTTCAACTTCGATCCGTTCGCCACCCGCGGCAAGGCGGCGTCGACGGTCGCCGCTCTGCGAGCCTCGGCGGTGGGCCACGACATCTCGATCGTGTCCAAGGGCAAGAAGGAGCACCGGATCTCCCTCGAGTACATGATGTCGGGCGACCGGGTCGCGGGCATCGCCTGATGTACCGGATGATGGACGGGGTGAAGGTGGTCGAGGCGGCCGGCTACCTCTTCGTCCCCGTTGCCGGTGCCGTCCTCGCCGACTGGGGCGCCGAGGTCATCAAGGTCGAGCACCCCTTCACCGGCGACCCCTACCGGGGATTGCGCAACGACTTCGTCAAGCCGGGCTTGCCGAACCCGATGCTCGAGCTGGCCAACCATGGCAAGCGGAGCATCGGCATCGACCTCGCCACGCCCGAAGGGCTCGAGCTGATGTACGAGCTGCTCGGCGAGGCCGACGTGTTCCTCACCAGCTTCATGATGGAGCCGCTGCGGCGTCTGAAACTCGATTACGAAAGCGTCGTCAAGGTCAATCCCCGCATCGTGTACGCACGCGGGAGCGGCTTCGGCACCCGCGGACCCGACGCCGACAAGCCCGGCTTCGACGGCGCGGCGACGTGGACCCGCGGCGGGCTCATGTGGCGCATGACGCCGCCGGACGCCGATCAGCCCGTCCAGCAGCCCGGTTCGGTCGGCGACCTGACCGGTGGTTTGTCGGTTGCCCTCGGCGTATCCGCCGCCCTGTTCAAGCGGGAACGCACGGGCGAGCCGCAGCGAGTCGACGTGTCGCTCTACAGCGTGGGGATGTACATCAGCTCGCAGAGCATCGGCGCCGCCAACCTCGGCCTGGACTACTTGCGCTCGGGCCGGGTCGGGCCGCGGAACCCGCTCGTCAACACCTACCGGACCGGCGACGAACGGTGGCTCATGCTGTGCATGATCCAACCCGACCCGTACTGGGCGGACTTCTGTGAGCACATCGACCGCGATGACCTCATCGACGACCCCCGCTTCAAGGACATCGACGTCCGCGACGAGCACTGCGACGACCTCGTGAAGATCCTCGAGGACACCTTCGCCAGCCGGACGCTCGACGAGTGGCGGGAAGCCTTCGCCACCCTGCAAGGCGTGTGGTCGCCGGCGCTCAGCGCCAGCGAGATCGTCGCTGACCCTCAGGTCGCGGCCAACGACTACTTCCCGGAGGTCCTCGACGCCGAGGGTAAGCCCGTCACCGCGCCGGACGGCACGGTGTTCCGGTGCGTGACGGCCCCGGTGCAGTTCAACGGCGAGACCGTCGGGCCGTTGCGGGCCATGCCCTCGGCCGGCCAGCACACCGAGGAGATACTCCTCGAGCGCGGCCACGACTGGCCAGCGATCATCCAGCTCAAGGAGGCCGGCGTCATCACCTGATCGGGCCGGGTCTCGGAGTTGGGGGACCAATGTCACCGGCCCGAGCGTGCTCGTCGAGCGACAGCGCGACGCGTGATCAGCCGGGTCCGGGCTCGCCGAGGATGAGCGCGCAGAGTTGGGCGACAATGTCGTCGGGGTGGTGCTCCTAGTCGCCGACGGCGGGCGGTGGTCGAACGTCGCTCGGCCGCCGTGACCCAGCTTGGTGGATGATCCGCAGTCCGGCGTGGCGGAGGTCGTCGCGGATCTCCGGGAATGGGGTGCTCAGGACGAGCTTGCCGCCGCGCGCTCGCGTGTGCTGCGACGCCGCGGCCAGGAGGTCGATGCTCTTGCCGTCGATCGTTGCGACGTCGCGGAGATCGATCACGATGTCGAGATTGCCCTGCCCGTCGATGAGGTCGGACAGGAACCTGCCCAGCAACGGTGTCCGGTCAGCTTCGAGGTCGCCATGCATCGTGACGATCACACCGCCTTTGGTCCGCGCGATCGAGAGAAGGTTGGGTCCGTGGTGTTCCATCGCCGCTTCCTTTACCAACGTGCTGCTGTAGTCGCGCCCCGACGGCACCAGCGGCGCGCCGATCGCTTCCCGTGACAGAGGTGTCGGGGGAAGTCGGATGGTCGCTTCCATGTGGTCAGAGTGTGAACCGCCGGCAGGGTTCCGCCCAGGGGCCTTTGACTCTTCGTGTTCGTGCGCAGTGGGTCGCTCGACGACGGCGTCGATGAGTTCGAGGACCACGGGCTCGGTGGCGCTCACGGCATCATCGGTCGGCGCGAGCTGGGATGAGCGACGGTCAAGACGTCAATCCACCGTGGCGACGTCGTCCGCGATGGGGGACTCGATGTCGGCGTCGCTCCCGGGGAAGAAGAGCACGTCGTGGGGCTCGCGGCGGGGATCGTCGAGCCATTGGACGATGTACGGGGGACCGCCGTCGGGCCCTCGGGTCGCAACGATGACGCCCCGGCGTTCGGCGCGGCCGATGGCGTGACCCCGGATCACGACGATGTCACCGGGTGCCGCGGGCAGCCGCGCGGCCACTGGCTTCGATTCGTGGGCTTCGACCGCGCCGGCGAGTTCCTTGAGCAGATCGAACGAGCTGACCAGTCCCGCGATGTCGGTTCCGCGGGTGACCACGAGGTGGTGGATCTGGTTGTCCAACATGACGCGGGCGGCGTCGACGACGGTCGTGTGCGGTGATACCGATCGGACGTCCGTGGACATCACGGTCGTCACGCCCATGGCGGAGTCCCACTCCTCGACCAGATCGGTCGAAGTCACGATGCCGACGAGCGTTCCGTGTGCGTCGAGCACTGGAATGCCATGCATCCGCTCCTCGACCATGACGTCTCGGAGCGTCCCGACGACGGCGGTGTCGCTCACGGTCCGGACGTTGGTGGCCATGACCTCCTGGACGGTCCTCATCGCGCCTTCCTTTCTCGCTACGGCTCGGTGTGTCGGATGACGACGGTGGGGCACAGCGCGCGGTCGAGCACTTTCCGGCTGACCGAGCCGAGCAGCAATGACCGGAACCCGCCCAGACCGCGGGCGCCGACGACGAGCAGGTCGGCGGTCTCGCTGGCCGCAACGAGGGCGTCGGCGGCCAGGTCGTTGACGACGCGGCGGGTCACGCCGCGGCTTCCCTCCGGGAGGGCGTCGGCCAGCGCGGCGTCCAGGGCCCGGTGCGCCTCATCGGCGCGGTAGTTGGGATCGAAGTCGCGCCCGCCGGGGAGCGGCACTTGGTCGAGCAGCGACCACGCGAGTAGCGCAACAAGATTGAGGTCGCGGCGGCGGGCTTCGTCGAACGCCCAGCGCGCCGCGTCGGCCGCGTGTTCCGACCCGTCGACACCGACGACGATCTCGCCGGTCGGCACGGCTTCTCGGCCGGGGACGACTACGACGGGACAGGCGGCGTGGTGCGCGACTTGATCGGCGACGGTGCCGAGCAGGCTGTGCCCCCCGACGCCACTACGGCCGACGACGACCAGCAACGCGCCCGCGGATCGGTCGACGAGGCTTCGAGCCGCGGTGCCGTGGCGGGGAGTGCGTACTATCGGCACCAGGCCGGCGCCGGCGCCCACCTTGGCGAGCTCTTCGGCGATGAGGACCCGGGCGGCCTGCTCGATGTCACCTTCTTCGACGAGCTCGACCGAGTACGCCTCGGGAACGATGAGGCGCGGCGTGTGCCAGGCGTGCACCACCTCGAGCTCGGCGTCGTCGAGCGCGGCCTCACAGATCGCCCAGCGCAGCGCGGCCCGCGCGGTCGCGGAGCCGTCGATGCCGACCACGATCCTCGGCGGTGTGGATTTCACTCTTCTAGTAGAGGATGCGCGAGCCCCCGGCGAGTAGGGCCGAATGGCCATGCTCGCCGCCGCTTGTGGGCGGCGTCGGCGAGCAGGACGGCTGGGGCCGCGAGGAGCGCAACGGCCGCGGGCCAGAGACCGGGTGCTGCCTGGTCTAGCGCAGCAGCGACGGGCCCGATGAACAGGAACCCCGCGAGGGCGACGAGCTCCGCGACGACCGCGCCGACGACGAGCGGGTTGGATCTCCAGCCAAGCCTCCATACCGGGGTGCGGCCGCTGCGGCACGCGAAAGCGTTGGCCATCTGGCCGAACACAACCGCGGCGAACGCCGCGCCCGATGCAGCCGCGAGAGTTGCCGCCGTCGGAGCGTCGCCGCCGGGGCGCCACCCGGCCAGGAGGAGGGCGACGGCAAAGGCCGTCATCTCGACCAGCGCCTCGGCCGGGCCGAGGACGCCGAACACCCGTCGGAGAAGGGTGGGGTCGATCAAGTGGCGGGCGGTAGGGCCTTGGGCGAGCACGTCCGGCGCGGGTGGTTCCGCGCCGAGTGCGAGCGCCGGTAAGAGATCGGTTCCGATGTCGAGGCACAGGATCTGGAGCACGCCGAGGGCCAGCGGGAAGCGGCCGCCGGAGAGTGCCCAGATGGCGAACGGCGTGAGCTCGGCGACGTTGTCGGTCAGGTGATAGGTGAGGAACCGCCGGATGTTCGCAAACGTGGCGCGCCCTTCCGCGACGGCGGCGACGATGGTGGCGAAATCATCATCGAGGAGCACGAGGTCGGCCGCCTCGCGAGCCACGTCGGTGCCGCCGCGGCCCATGGCCACGCCGATGTCGGCCTCTTGGAGGGCCGGTCCGTCGTTGACGCCGTCGCCGGTCATCGCGACGACGTGCCCGCGGCGCTGGAGGGCGCGGGCGATGCGCAGCTTGTCCTTCGGCTCGACCCGGCTGAGGACGATGCCGTCCCGGTCGATGAGCGCGCCGAGCACCTCGTCGTCGTCCGGAAGATCCTTGCCTTCGATGACGCGACTCGCCTCGTCCGCGAGACCCACCTCGCGAGCGATGCCCAGGGCGGTCGCGGGATGGTCGCCGGTGACCATCGCCACGCGGATCCCGGCGGCGCGGCAGGCCGCGACCGCGTCGCGGGCGTGCGGCCGTGGCGGGTCCTCCAACCCGACGAGCCCGTAGAGGACGAGGTCGTGCTCGGCGTCGGCAGAGCGCGGGTCGGCCGCGGTCAGGGGACGGCCGGCAACCGCGAGCACCCGTAGACCGCGAGCCGCCATCTCCTCGACCGCGTCGCCCGCTTCAGCATTCGCTACGCAGAGCGGTAGGACGGTCTCGGGCGCGCCCTTGACGAGCAGTTCGGAACCGACGACGGAGGACATGCGCCGGCGCCGTGGGTCGAACGGTGCCCGGCTCTGTTCTGGCCGGACCTGCTCCTCGGCGGCCACGTCGATGCCGACTCGCTCGGCGAACGCGTACAGCGCGGCCTCCATCGGGTCGCCCCGAGGGACCCACACCCCGTCGACGGCGGCGACGCGCCCCGTGGAGCATCGGGCGGCCACAAGGGCGAGGCGCCGCAGGGCCGGACGGGCCGCAGGCTCGACGGTCACCGCGGCGGTCGGGTCGTATCCGACACCGAGGATGGCCGCGGACCCGACCGGGGTCCAGGCCGCGACCACCTGCATCTCGTTGCAGGTGAGCGTCCCGGTCTTGTCAGTGCAGATGAACGTGGTCGAGCCGAGGGTCTCCACGGCTTCGAGGCGGCGGATGAGGGCGTGGCGGGCCGCCATGCGCTGGGCGCCGCGTGCCAAGGACAGCGTGACCGTCGGGAGGAGCCCCTCCGGCACGAGCGCGACGGTGACACCGACCGCGAACAGGAAGCCGTCGCGGTATCCGATGCCGACGAGGGCGGCGATGACGAAGAAGCCGGTACCGACCCCGAGCGCGATCGTCGCCACGGTCCGCACCACACGGTGCAATTCGAGGGCCAGCGGGCTGGTTGGACGTTCGGCATCCTGGGTCAAGGCGGCGATGTCCGCGAGGCGGGTCCGCGCACCGGTCGCGACGACGACCGCTTCGGCTTCCCCCTCCACCGCGAACGTTCCCGCCCACAAGGGTTCGCGGGTGGTGGGCCATACCGGCACGCTCTCACCCGTGAGCATCGCCTCGTCCACCGCGAAGGCTCGTGCCTCGACGATCTCGAGATCGGCCGAGATCCGGTCGCCGGCGACGAGGAGGACGAGATCGTCGGGCACGATCTCCGCGGCGTCGATCTCGACGGGCACACCGTCGCGGACGACGCACGCTCGACGCGGCAGCATCGATCGCAGCTGCGCCGCAGCTCGGCTCGCTCGGTGTTCCTGAGCGAAGGCGAACACGCCGTTGACCACTACGACGACGGCGATCGCGACTGCCAGCTGCGGCATGCCCGCGACGAAGGCGAGGCCAGCCGCCGCCCAGAGCATGGCCGCGAAGAAATGGGTCATCTGAGCCAGGAGATGCCGCCACGGCCGGACCACACGTCGGACGGGCAGCACGTTCGGCCCATCGCGGGCGAGACGGGCCGCCGCCTCGGATGCCGTAAGCCCGAACGTGGACCGCGCAGGCGCAATCGTCGTCATAGTCATGTCGATCGAACCGCGGTGAGCGGTCGACGGGAAGGGTCCCTGGTCCCATGTACGTCAGCCGTTGGTCGCCTCCGCCCTCCTAGCGGCTCGATCGACTTCAGGGCTTCAGCGCGTCAATTCGTCGCGAACCGAATCCGGACGACCGATGCCTCCCAGACGGCGCCGTTCTCCATCGACCGGGTGTAGAGGACGATCGCGCCGTAGACGGCCGCCGGCGGGTCGAAGCTCACCGTGCCGTCGAACGGCCCGAGCTCGCCCATCGAACCACCCATCACGAACCCTTGGCCGATGGACACGTCCGACCCGTCCTGCCGGATGTCGACCGACACGTTGGCCTCGAACGCGGTGCTGGTTCCCTGCAGCCGGACCGGTGACGACACCTCCGCGAGCGCGGTGGGCTCGTCGAGGCGGATGTTGGCCGTGGCGGCCCCGAGCACCCACCAGTCGTCGCGGCCGGACAGCTGCCGCACGAAGACCGTGGTTACGGGACCCGTTGCGTTGGCGCGGACCTCGACCTCGCCCGAGCGCGAGTCGCCTTGCTGGAAGGCACCGACGATCGGGTCGGTGAATCCGACGAAGTCCTCCGCGAAGCCGCGTGCCGCGGCGACGGGATCGGTGTACTGGATCCCCGACGCGACCGTCGGCCATACCGCCGTCGAAGTGTCGACGTTCGGCGCGGTCGACGCCGTTGTGGGTGCGGTCGTAGGCGGTGCGGATGTACTCGGCGTGGTGACGGTGGTGGTCGGCTTGGCCGTCGTGGTCGTCGCGTTCTCGTCGACGCTCTCTCGACCGACGAGGAACGCGACAGAAGCTACGAGCGCTACGAAGGCCACGACGGCCACCGTCAGCCACACCCGGCGGGGACCCCGGGGATGATCACCCTGGCGCTGACCTCGATCGTCCACCATCGACGAAGGATGCTCGTGGGAGGTCATGGTCATGACACAGCCCTCCTTCTCGGCTAGCTCCCACGGTCGCGCCGGTGCCCGTGACGGAGTAGAGGCGAAGGGCCCTCGCGGCTGCTCCGAACGTCGCTCGACGTCGTCGCAACAGGACCTTGGACTCTGGGCTCCCTCGAGGGCGCGACGCATCATCGAGTTGATGGGCCGCGAGGCCATAACACGTGGCCCGTCCATTCGAGCAAGTGAGCGTCCCATGAACATGTCACTGAGGCCACAGAGGGTGATCCTGCTCGAAGCCGTTCGGGGCCTCGTCGCCGAGGCCCGCTCCGCTCGCGCGCAGCTGCCGGCGGTCGCGGCGGAGCGGCGCTT
>WNFV01008375.1_pt1 | contig 11674 bp, 10 predicted proteins | sample 5400101 | NCBI WGS metagenome assembly WNFV01 (sample SAMN13153361, study PRJNA577476) | soil metagenome | isolation source: 115 cm soil or saprolite under grassland replicate 1 | place: USA:California | collected 2016-06-15
GGACGTAGACACGCACCCGAGTGCGCGTCGCGACGATGCCAATCGCGATTGCCTCGGCCAGTCGGGGTAGCACGGCGTCAACGGACAGAGCGCCTGCCATCCGCCTCGACAAGTCGGCGAGCACTTCATACGGGCTCAGACGCCGGCCATATACAACTCGATTTGCCAGCCGCTGCAAACGCTCGCATCCAGCAAACACTCGAGCTCGTGGGGCTGGACGACAAGGCCGACCGACCGATCAAAGGGTTCTCAGGCGGCGAGCGCCAACGGCTCGGTATCGCGCAGGCGCAGATCAACTATCCGGACCTGCTGATCCTGGATGAACCTGCCGCTTCGCTGGACCCTATGGGACGCCGCGACGTGCTGGAAGTGATGGAGCGTCTGCGCAAGCACACGACCGTCTTCTACAGCACACACATTCTGAGCGACGTGCAGCGCGTCAGCGACACCGTCGCCATCCTCAACCGGGGTGAGCTCGTGGCCGAGGCGCCCATCGACCAGCTGCTGCGCGGCAATGGCGGGGTGAGCTACACGGTTGAGCTTAAAGGCGACGTCGACGGCGTGCGGACGCGGTTGACTGCCCAACGCTGGGTCGGATCAGTCGCGGTCCTGGAGCGCAACGGTACGACGAAGCTGCGTGTGAATGTCACGGACGAGTCCGCCGCCGATGCGCAGCTATTGCAGTCGGTGACCGTGGGCGGTGCCGTCACGGTCTCGGCGTTCGGTCGCGACAAGGCCGATCTCGAAGACGTGTTCATGAAGATCGTCGAAGGAGACAGTCACTCTCATGGCCGCTAACACTCTCCCCCTGCGCATCGTTCAGCCGAGTGGCTGGACGAGCGGGCTCAACAACCTCCTGCGGAAGGAGCTGCATGCCTGGTGGGGAACTCGCTTCTGGATCACTCAGGCTGTCATATGGCTCGTAGCCATAAATGCCATTCCGGTCATCGTGCTGTGGGTCGCGCCAGCTACCGACCCGAATATGCAGGTTCCGGATGGTGGACTCATAGCTCTCGGTCTTCAAGTGTTCTTCGAGATCGCAGCCCAGTTCTCAGCGGGCGGCGTGGCGATCCTCGGGATGGGGGCCATCATCGGCGAGACGCAATCCGGCACCGCCGCGTGGTTGTTATCCAAGCCGTTGTCCCGGCCGGCCTTCGTGTCAGCCAAACTCGTGGCGCTGGCAATCGGCACGCTCGCTCTGTGCATAGCGCTGCCGGGCGCAGTCGCTTACGCGCAAATTGGCGCGGCGACACGGCAATTCCCAGACCCGGGCTCGTTCGCGGTCGGACTCGGGCTTGTCGGGATCCACACATTGTTCTACGTGACGCTCACGGTCATGCTCGGCACTCTCGTCAAGTCGCGAGGTGCGGTGATCGGCATCGCGGTCGCTGTGTTATTCGGTCAACAGCTGGTGGCTAACTTCATCGGACCTTTCGCGGTGTACCTTCCGCACAGTCTGGGTGCCATGGCCGCTACCACCAGCATGGGCCAGCCGCCGTTGTCACTTGGTGCCCTTGGCGTCGCGGTCGTCCTCTCAATGATCTTTGTCGCAATCGGCATCTGGCGCTTCGATCGCGAGGAGTTGTAGCCGCCGAAGGCGCGCTGCTGTGAAGGAACTACCCGCGCGATCCGCTCCCGAGTTGGTCCTGCTCAAGTCCACGAGTGCCCCGACCGCAGTCCTTGGTAATACACGGCCCGCACATCGGCGAGGCGGCGTACATCCTGCGCCGCCTCGCCGCCCACCAGCAGAAGGTCGGCGCTCAGACCGGGCCGTAGCGCGCCGAACTCGTCAGCGCGACCAATCGCCGCGGCGGCCGCGCCGGTTGCGCCATGAATCGCCTCGACCGGCGATAGGCCGCACGTCACCAGTTCATCAAGCTCGCGCCACAGATCGTCGAAGCGTGTGAAGCGCCAGCCGGCATCCGAGCCGACCAGCAAGCGCACGCCAGCCTGGTGCAGGCGGCGGATCATCTCCGTCTGCGCCTCGCGCCGACGCTGCCAACTTTCTCGATCGTCGCCCGCGGGCAATATCTCCACCATGTCGCGCGCGACTTGCAGTGTCGGCGTGATCGGAATTCCCGATGCGGCGAGACCGTCGGCAAGTGCGTCGTCGAATGCCAGCAGGGCGCCGGGCGCGGAGAAGTAGCCGTGCTCGATCGAATCGACGCGTGCCGCCAGGGCATTGGCGACCGCGGCGGTGGCTGTGCAGTGGACCGTCACTCTACAACCGAGTCCGCGCGCCGTGCGCACGATCGCCTCGAGTTCGTCAGGTAGGAAACTGGGCTGATCGGTGATGCTGCCGGGCGTCCCGCCGCCGGAGCCAGCCACTTTGATGAAGTCGGCCCCTGCACTGATGATCCGCCGAACCATTTGCCGCGCCCCAACGTCGCCGTCGACCTCGCCGCCGAACGGGCGCATGTGGCCGCCGCTGATCGTCAGCGGCCAGCCACACGACACGATTCGCGCCGCGGGCAGCAACCCGCTCGCCTGGGCATCACGGAGATCGAGCACCGTAGTCCGGCGTGCACCGCAGTCGCGCACGGTCGTAATGCCGGCCTCGAGCGCGACCCGTGCATTGTGCGCTGCGCGCAGGGCTAATGCGACGTCGGAATGCGCGTCCATGTACGGCACGAACGGGGCGTTGTCGCTGGTCAGACTGAGATGGACGTGCATGTTGATCAGCCCCGGCAACAGCGTTTCGCCCGGGCACCGCAGCAGCTCGTCCCCGTCCTCAACCCGCATGTCCTCGGCCGCTCCGATTGCCTCGATGCGTCCTTCGGCGAATGCCAATGCCTGGCCCACTCGAGCCGGTGCACCGGTGCCGTCGAGCAGCCATTCCGGATAGATGATTGTTCTCATACTTTCAATCGCGGATCGAGCGCGTCGCGAAGTCCGTCGCCAAGCGTATTCAGCGCAAGGACCGTCAACATGATGGCCAGACCCGGAAACGTGGCGATCCACCATTGCTCGCGCAGATACTGTCGACCTTCACTCAGCATCCGCCCCCATTCCGGCGTTGGCGGTTGACTGCCCAGGCCGAGGAAGCTCAGGGTTGCGGCGACCAGAATCGCTGAACCCACACCGAGCGTGGCGACGACGATGATCGGCGCAACAACATTGGGCAGGATGTGGCGCAGCAGGATCGCCCCATCATTGGCACCAATCACGCGCGCTGCGTCCACGTACAGGTTTTCACGTGCCGCCAGAACCGAGCCGCGCGTCAGGCGCGCGTACGTGGGAATCGACGAAATGCCGACCGCGACCATCAGACTCGTCAGGCTGGGTCCCAACACTGCCACGATCCCCAGCGCCAGCAGTATGCCAGGGAAAGCGAGCATGACGTCTACGACACGCATCAACACAACGTCCGCCCAGTGGCCGTAGTAGCCCGCCAGTAGGCCGACCATGACGCCCGGTACCAGGGCGATTGCGACCGCGATTGGTCCCACCGTGAGTGATACGCGCGAACCGAAGACCACCCGTGAGAAAACGTCGCGCCCGTATTGATCCGACCCGAACAAGTACGGCAGTCCGGGGCTGTAGAGCGCGTGAGGTGTATCGATACTGATCGGATCGAAGCGTGCGATGACTGGCGCCAGGCCGGCGATGAGTCCGATGAAGGCCAGCATCACCAGGCCGCCCAGGGCACCCCGGTTCCGGGCGAGCCTTCGGGCGACATCGAACCGTCGCCTGGCGCGCGCGGTGGCCATTGTCAGGCGTACCTGATGCGTGGATCGAGCAGCCCGTACGACAGATCGACCAGCAGGTTGACGACCACGTAAGCCGTCGCTACGACCAGCACTACACCCTGCACGACAGGCAGGTCCTTGTTCAGGATGCCGTCGATGACCAGTCGACCGAGACCAGGCCTGGCAAAGACGGTTTCGACGACGAACGTGCCAGCGAGAAGTTTACCGAACTGCAGACCAAAGACAGTGACCACCGGAATTAACGCGTTCTTGAGGGCATGGCGGGTGATCACGACCCATTCCAGCAGGCCCTTGGCGCGTGCCGTCGTCACGTATTCCTGGCGCAGCACTTCGAGCATGCTCGAGCGAGTCAAGCGGGCCAGGATGGCCGCGGCGCCCAGACCCAGCGTGACGGCCGGCAGGATCAGGTGCAGTAAGTCGCCACCGCCGGTCGCCGGGAAGATCCTCAAGCGCAGCGAAAACAGAAAGATCAGCAGCAGCCCGAGCCAGAAGCTCGGCATTGAAACACCGAGCAGCGCCAGCAGCATGGAGCCAAGTTCAATGGACGAGCGCTGGTTCACCGCCGCGACGATACCCAGGGTCACACCCAGCACACCTGCCACCACCAGGCCGGCGAGCGCTAGTTGCAACGTCGAGGGCAGGTTGTCGGCGATCTCGACGGCCACTGGCCGTCGAGTCCGAATCGAGGTGCCAAGATCACCGTGCGACGCATCCCACACGAAGCGGCCGAATTGGAGCGGCAGTGGTTCGTCGAGATGCAGCTGCGAGCGCAAACGCTCGATCTGCTCGGGTGTCGTCTGAAACTCGCTCAACATCAGCCGCACCGGATCGCCGGGTACGAGGTGCAGCATCGAGAACACCAGCAACGACACACCCAGCAGCACGGGCACGGCAGCCAGAATCCGCTGAGCGATGTACTGATACAAGGGCGCTGGCGATCAACCGCGTCGAGTATCGCTATTTCATGCTCACGTCAGTAATCAACGGATAGCTGTTGCCGGTGAATTTGAGCCCGCTGACGTTTGGTCGCATCGCAAACACCGAGAGCTGATCGACCAGCGGCACCACCACTGCCATGTCCATCAGCTTCTGTTCGAGCTGCAGGTAGACCTGCTTGCGTTTGGCGGGATCCGCTTCCTGTCGGCCCTGCACGAGGAGCTTGTCCACTTCGGGATCCTTGAGGCACGACCAGTTGAAATTCGCGCCGACATTCGACGAGTGATACAGGGCGTACAGCGCATCCAGCTCACCGCTGCGCAAGAACAGGGTCATGCCGTTCGTCGAGCAGTGATAGGCGTCCTCGTAAAACGGCGGTCGGGCCTGGGCTTTGATCTTGACGTCCATGCCGGCCTGTCGTAGCTGACCCTGCAGCAGCTCGTTGCTCTGATCGGGGCCGCCGCCGTAGTCAATGGCGTTGAGCAAAAACTCTAACCGCTGACCGTTCTTGGCCCGAATACCATCCGAACCCTTTGTCCAGCCAGCCTGATCCAGCAGTTGGCTGCCTTTGGCCGAATCATGCGGATACAGCGCCTGGAACGAGGGGTCGTCGAGCATGATCGAGGTGAGCGGGGCGACTGCTTTCTTGCCGATGCCCTGGTACAGCGCGGAGACGAGCGCGTCCCGATCCAGGGAGTAGAGAATCGCCTGGCGCACCTTGATGTCATCGGTTGGTGGCTGGGTCGTCGTCAGCATCATCATGAGCGGCGCGCCAACCCACGGCTTGCTGACCACCTGCAGCCCGGCTGCCTGGAGGCGCTGCAGGTCCTGCGGCGTGAAGACCGTCGCCATCTGGGTCTCACCCGACTCGACAGTCGCCGCGCGGGTGCCGCCCTCGGGGATGAATTTCCAGATGACTTTGTCGAGATAGCCCGGCCCATCGTGGTCGGACCATGGCGCGCGCCGCTTGTAGCCGTCCCAGCGCGAAACCGTGATGTGGTCCTTCGGCACCCACTCGTCAATCTTGTACGGCCCAGTCATGACTGGCGTCTGGTTGACCTGATCGCCCTGCTTCTGCGTCGCCGCGGGCGAGACCATGGGCAGGTACGGGCTGCCCGCATACAGCAGGAACGGCACAAACGGATCCTTGAAACGGACGAGCACCGTGTAGTCGTCGACGACGTCTGAGCCCAGGTACCCGGTGAGTTGGGCGAGCGCGGCGCCAGCTTTGAAATTTGGATCCACAACTCGATCAAAATTCCACTTCACCGCCGCCGCGTTGAAGGAAGTGCCGTCCTGGAAGGTAACGTCCTTGCGCAATTTGAAGGTGAACGCCTTGCTGCTGTCCCCGACTTCCCACGATTCGGCCAGCCACGGCTTGAGCTCGCGGTTTTCGTCGAGGTAGAGCAGCGTCTCGCCGACGGACGAGGTGACATAGAAGGTGATGGCCGATGGCGACGCCTCGGGGTCGAGGGTTGGCGGCTCCTGGTCGAGGCCGATAGTCAGCGTGCCGCCCGCGGCTGGCTTGGCGGCGGTCGCTTGACCGGCCGGCGCGGCCGTGGCTTTGGCTGCGACAGTTGGTTGGTTCTGCGCAGCCGGCGCAGGCTGGCTGACCTGCGTAGCCGATGGACCGGGCGCGACGGTCGGCTGTGACTGGCAGGCAGCTAGCACCAACGTGAGCGCTGCGAGCGCGGCAGGGATAGACCGCATGTGACGTCCTCCGTGGAGCGGTGGCGTGTCACTGGCCAGGATAGACCACCTCAGATTGTTTGGGCGTCTGGGGACACGGCGTCACGGCTGCAGGTACGCTTGGCTGCAGCATGGATGGACCCTTTCGCGTTGGCGTCGATATTGGAGGCACGTTCACCGACCTGCTGGCGATGGTCAGGCGTCCATCCTCCTGGTGTCCGTACCGGATGTGAAGACTGGCGGCACGCGTGTGAGTGTGCTCCAGCCGCTGGTGGGAGGATCGGGAGCGCGGCCGCATGAAGACGGCGTGGATGGTGTCGACGTGATCTGGAGCTTCCTCCGCAACGTGCCCACCGAAAGCGTCGAGAGCGATATTCCACCCATCCTGGTAACGCACTACGGTTTGCGCGCGGACTCCGGAGGCGCGGGCCGCTACCGCGGCGGCATGGGCGTCGAGATCGAATTCGAGACAAGCGCTCCGTACACCGTCGTCACTTCGCGAGCCATGGAGCGCTACATTTTCCAACCGCCTGGGCGCCTGGGTGGCCTGCCGGCTGCAACTGGCTATACACGCCAGAACGGCGAGCGCGATATCGGCAAGATCGACGTGCTCGAGTTGCGGCCGGGGGATCGACTGCGCATCGGCACGCAGGGCGGTGGTGGCCTGGGCGACCCGCTCCAGCGGCCGGTCGAGATGGTCGTCGACGATGTGTCCAATGGCCTCGTTTCGCGTGCCGCGGCGGAGGCTGACTACGGTGTGGCGCTTTGCCCCGATGGTGCGGCTGACCTGAGCGCGACCGAGACGCTACGCACCCGCCGGCTGGCCGACCAACCGACCGAGCCGCCAACGTTCACCTTCGGCGCCGCCCGCGACGCGTACCGGCGGCAGTGGCCACTGGCGTTGGAGGATGCCCTGGCGCACGCCATCGCCGATCAGCCGGCCGTGTTGCGACAGTTCCTGCACCATGAGCTGAAGCGACTGATCGCGGATCGTCTCGCGCGTGGTGAGAGCGTCGAGCCTGGAACTCTTGGTGCGCTGGTAGCCGAGGTCGGCCACCGCCTGAGTGCCGGCTGATCCGCCCCCGCACGCCGCGCGCCGTGCGTGATCGCCACGACGCTACCATGCTGCCACGCATATGGCATATGACAGGAGGGGCTCATGGCCGCGCTCGACGCGGGTGTGCGCGCAGCCGACACCGGCCAGCGCCAATGGGTGCGGACGTAGAATGCCCGCGTGGAGGAGGGACGCGTGACTCACGTGGAACCGTCTTCGAACGACAATCTGATCTGGCATCGGCTCGGTCCGATGAGTCGGCGGCAGCTGGCGATCAAGGCGATGCGGCTCGGGCTCGGCGCGCTGGCGGCGCCGGCGCTCGCCCAGGCTTTGGCGGCCTGCGCGCCCGCCGGCGGCGGCAAGAAGCTGACCTGGTCACGCGGCGACGACCTGCGCACGCAGGATCCACAACAGATCTCGGGGCTGATGGAAGGCATCATCACGCGGGTGCTGTACGACCCGCTGATGGACACCGACGAGGCGGGCAAGCAGGTCAAGGTCCTGGCGACCGACTGGTCGATGGCCCCAGACGGCCTGTCCTACACCTTCAAGCTACGGACTGGTGTCAAGTTCCATGACGATTCCGAATTTGACGCCGGCGCCGTGAAGTTCACCTACGATCGGCTATTGGCGAACCCGACATTCCAGCACGCGTCGGCGTTCAACGGCGTGCTCAAGGAAGTGACGGTCGTGGACAAGACGACGGTCCGCTTCGACCTGGCGAAGCCGAACCCGGGCCTGATCACCTCGTTCACCGAACCGATCCTGTCGCCAGCGGCGGAGAAGAAATACGGCGCCGAGTTCTACAAGCAAATCGGCGGCACCGGTCCCTTCAAGTACAAGTCCTGGACTGCCAACCAGCAATGGCTCGGCGAAGCGAACAAGGACTACTGGGTCAAGGACATGGTCAAGCTCGACCAGTATGTCTTTCGGCCCATACCCGAGGAGGCGACGCGCATTGCGGCGCTGCAGAGCGGCGAGGTTGACCTGATCGACGGCCTCGCCGGCGATCAGGCTGAGCAGCTGGGCAAGGATCAAAATCTACAAATTGTGCGTTCGCCCGGGTCGAGCGTGATCGCGATCACCTACAACGTGCGCAAGGACCCCTTCCAGAACCGCGATGCGCGATTCGCCGTCGCGTCCGCGATCGACCGCGACAATATCGTCAAGAACATTCAGAAGCTGGGAAAGAACGTCGGAGCGACCGTCCCGCCGGGCACGATCGGCTACGACGAGCAGCTCTTCAACAACCCGGTGCCGTTCGACATAGGCAAAGCGAAGGACTTGCTCGGCAAGGCCGGCGTGCAAACGGGCACCAGGATCTCGTTCAAACTGAACCCAGCCTGGTTCCCGCGACTCAAGGAAACGGCCGAGTACATCTCCAACCAGCTGCGCCTGGTTGGCTTCGACGTGAATATTCAGTTTCTGGAGCCGGGCGCATACACGGAAGCGCGCAAGTCCGGCGACTTCGATATCTGCATCCAGGAGGTCGGACGCGCGTTCAATCCTGGCCCCAACTTCACGATCTTGCTGGTCGACTCCGCGTTCGGAAACTTCTACAAGGAAATCAACCCCAGCATCGTCGAGATGATCCAGCAGGCGGACAGCGAACTCGAGGAGGCCAGACGCGACGCTGGCTACAAGGCCATCCAGAAGGTCCTCTATGACGATCTGCCAGAGCTGGTGCTGTATCAGCGTGAGCTGATCTGGGGCGTCCGCAAGCGGGTCAAGGGTTTCCAGGGCCGTATCGGAGGCGACACGCGCACCTTCGCCTGTGACGTGAGTTAGTCGGAGCCCGGCTCGGCCGATGGCGACCTACGTGGTGCGACGGCTCCTGCAGGCGGTCGTCGTTCTGTGGGGCGTGTCGCTCATCGTCTTCTTCCTCCTGCGCCTGGCGCCGAGCGATCCGATCACCCTGCTGCTGGCCGAGACCGCCTCGCCGCAGCAAATCGCCGAAGCCCAACATGAGCTCGGCTTCGATCGACCGGTCTACGTGCAGTACCTGCTGTTCATGGAGCGGGCGATCCAGGGCGACCTTGGCCGGTCGCTCTTCTACAAAGAGCCGGCCCTGGGCGTGATCCTGCGCGCGTTGCCGAACACGCTTTTTCTGGGCGGGATTGCCTTCGTGCTGTCGGTCGCGGTCGCGCTCCCGGTCGGGATCCTGTCCGCGCTGCGGCGTGACTCCGTTTGGGATTACCTCGGCGTCGGACTGGCGCTGATCGGCCAGGCAACCCCACCGTACTGGTTGGGGATCATGCTGATCCTGGTGTTCAGCGTCAATCTGCGGGTGTTGCCGACGTCCGGCAGCTTCGGGCCGGAGTACGTCGTGCTGCCAGCGGTGACACTCGCCGCGGTGCTGATGCCAATCGTGACGCGGCTCGTACGCTCGGGCATGCTCGAAGTCCTGCACGAGGACTACGTACGGACAGCGCGAGCCAAAGGTCTGCGTGAACGCGTCGTGGTTGGCCAGCACGCACTCCGCAACATGCTCATCCCGTTGATCACGGTGCTCGGCCTGCAGCTGTCCTCACTGCTTGGTGGCGCGGTCATCATCGAGCAAGTCTTCGCATGGCCGGGCGTTGGCCGCGTCGCGGTCAACGCGATCTCGTCGCGCGACTATCCGATCGTGCAAGCCAGCATCCTGGTCGTCTCGGGCGCGTTCGTGCTGATGAACCTGCTGGTGGACGTGCTGTACGCCTGGCTCGATCCGCGAATTCGCGTTAGCGGGTGAGGAGGTGGCGGAGCCTGCGGCTCCTGGCCGGCGCCGCGGTCATCGTGGCCGCGGTGGCGATCGCCGTGCTGGCGCCGCTCATTGCGCCATACGGACCGCTCGAACAGGCGCCGGAATTGAACAACCGTCCTCCGCTCTGGCACGACGACTCCGGCGAGCTGCACGTGCTGGGCACCGATCCGCTGGGGCGGGACTTGCTGAGCCGGACTATGTACGGGGCACGGGTGTCGCTGCTCATTGGAGCAACGGCGGTCGTGTTGGCCGGCACCATCGGGGTGGTACTCGGGCTGCTGGCAGGCTATATCGGTGGCGCCGTCGAAGTACTGATTATGCGGCTGGTCGACACGCTGCTGGCGATCCCGTTCGTGCTTCTCGCGATTGTGTCGGTCGCCCTGTTTGGACAGGGCCTCGTCGGGCTGATTCTGATTCTGGGACTGACGGGCTGGCTTGGCTACGCCCGCATCGTGCGTGGGGTCGTGCTGTCGTTGAAAGAGATGCCGTATGTCGAGGCGGCGCGCGCGGTTGGCGCCGGACCGGCGAGACTTTTGCGGCGGCATGTGCTGCCTGGCGTATGGACGCCAGTGATCGTGGTTGCCACCCAACAGGTTGGCGCCATGATGATCGCCGAATCGTCGCTGACGTTTCTCGGGATCGGCATCCCGCCGACGATTCCTAGCTGGGGCGCCATGATCGCCGACGGCCGCGCGTACATGACGCTGGCGCCATGGGTCGCGGTCTTTCCAGGCCTCGCGCTCACCATCACCGTGCTGGCGGTGTATTTCTTCGGCGATGGGTTGCGCGATGTGCTCGATCCGCGCATGCGGCTCTGATCGCAATCGCGACGCTCTCTGGAGCGGCCGGATCGCGGAACGAGCCGAGCAACCGGCAGCTGCGTGGTACGCTGCGCCCGAATGGGCTTCGCGCAGCTACCGCAACCGTTCGTCTGCTGCGTACTCATCGACGATGCGGAGCCAGCGGGCGTGTTGCGGACCATGAAACTCGCCGAATACGAAGGTGCGGACGCGTTCGATCTGGAGCTGGCGGCCAGCCGCCCTTCGAAGCTTCCGGATTGGACGGGTTGCGGAACGTGGAAATTGCATCGGCGATCGTGGAGTCGCAGCGCGGCGCGCGGCACACTGATGCCTGTGGAGCGCTCGGGCGTATGACGGTCGGGGTAGCCATTGTCGGTTGTGGCGCGGTGACGCGCATCGTGCACGTGCCGGTGCTGGGCATGCTGGCCGATCTGGCGCGTGTCGTCGCGGTGTGCGATCCGGATGCGCAGCGTGCGTCGGAGGTGGCGAGGCTTGTCGGCGGGGCGAAGACGTACGCGCGGCTCGATGACGTCCTGGGAGATCCGGACGTCGAAGCCGTGGACATCTGCACGCCGCACGCGCTGCATGCCGCGTTGACGGTCCGCTCGCTCGAAGCGGGGCGGCACGTGCTGGTCGAGAAGCCTCTCGCCACCACGTTCGCGGATGGGCAGCGCATGGTCGCGGCTGCTCACCAGGCTGGTCGGGTGCTAGCGGTGAACGAACAGATCCGATTTGGCCCGGG
>WNFV01008376.1_pt1 | contig 11674 bp, 8 predicted proteins | sample 5400101 | NCBI WGS metagenome assembly WNFV01 (sample SAMN13153361, study PRJNA577476) | soil metagenome | isolation source: 115 cm soil or saprolite under grassland replicate 1 | place: USA:California | collected 2016-06-15
AGAGTCGCGTCTGACTGTATCTCGCCGAGCGTTATCTCCAGAAGATCAATCAACTTGGAAAGGCGGACATCCAGCCTCCTCGAGGGAAGATCGCTTGGCATTGATGAGATGGGAGAGAGTGTCCCATAGGACTGAATGATTGCATCCGGCAGAAGGATTAGACTTTGGCCGAGCGCTCGATCGTCCGGAAAAACAAATGCACAATTGTTTGCCAACGCGTTATACATTTCCATTTGTACGTCGTCAGTACCGAATCGCCGTAGCCGGAGGTCTTCTCTAACCTCCTCTCGCAGACGTTTGGCACGACTAAGAAGATCGCGGGCCATGGCGATGCGTTGGTCTGGAGGCAACGCACGACTGACAGCTAGCATCTCGTCTCTCGTCGGACGTCCATTCTCAGGCATCTCGCCCTATTCCCACTCAATCGTGCCCGGCGGCTTCGACGTAATATCGTATACAACCCTGTTCACCGCCGGCACCTCGTTCACGATGCGGTTGGCGATGCGGGCGAGGAGGTCGTACGGCAGCCGCGCCCAGTCCGCCGTCATGGCGTCTTCGGCGGTGACGGCGCGGATGGCGACGACGTGGCCGTAGGTGCGGTAGTCGCCCATGACGCCGACGGAGCGGCTGTCGGTGAGGACGGCGAACGCCTGCCAGAGGTCGCGGTACATCGCGGCGTTCTTCACCTCGTCCATCACGATCCAATCGCAGGCGCGCAGGGTGTCGAGCTTCTCGCGGGTGACGTCGCCGATGATGCGGATGGCGAGCCCGGGCCCGGGGAACGGCTGGCGGAAGACGATCTCTTCGGGCAGGCCGAGGGCGAGGCCGACCTGGCGCACCTCGTCCTTGAAGAGATAGCGCAGGGGCTCGACGAGCTCGAAGGTCATCTCTTTGGGCAGGCCGCCGACGTTGTGGTGGGTCTTGATGGTCGCGGCTACGCGGGACGAGTGCTGAGTGCCGAGTGCTGAGTGCTGAGTGGTGACAGCCGATAGCTGAGGGCTGACCGCTGACTGCTGACCGCTGACCGCTCCCGATTCGATCACGTCCGGGTAAGTGGTGCCCTGGGCGATGAAGTCGACGCGCCCGAGCTTGTCCGCCTCCTCTTCGAAGACGCGGATGAACGTCTCGCCGACGATCTTGCGCTTCCGCTCGGGGTCGGTCACTCCCTCGAGGACATCGAGGAAGCGGTCGCTGGCGTCGACGTGGATGAGGTTCAGCTTGAGGTGGCGGTGGAAGGTGTCGACGACGCGCTCGGGCTCTTCGCGGCGGAGGAGGCCGTTGTCGACGAAGATGCAGGTGAGCTGGTCGCCGATCGCGCGGTGGACGAGGGCGGCGGTGACGGCGGAGTCGACGCCGCCGGAGAGGGCGCAGATGACGCGCCCCGAGCCCACCTGCTCGCGGATGCGGAGGATGGAGTCGGCGATGAAGTTGCCGGCAGTCCAGTCGCCGCGGCAGCCGCAGACGCGGAGGAGGAAGTTCTCGAGGAGCTGCTTGCCGTGGGGCGTATGCACGACCTCCGGGTGGAACTGGAGCCCGATGAGGCCGCGATCGTTCGCCATAACGGCGTAAGGAGACGAGTCGGAGTAGGCGAGGGAGCGGAAGCCGGGCGGGAGCTCGGTGATGCGGTCGCCGTGGGACATCCAGACGGGGATTGCTGGGGGCAATCCGTCGAAGAGCGAAGTACGAGGTACGAGGTCCGAGGTACGATTTTGGATGTCGGAAGTCGGAGGTCGGAGGTCGGAAGTCGGAGGTTCGCCGTTGGCGAGGCGGATGACGGCGTGGCCGTATTCGCGGTGCGTCGAGGGCGATACGCGGCCGCCGAGCTGGTGGGCGAGGAGCTGCATGCCGTAGCAGATGCCGAGGACGGGCAGGCCGGACTCGAAGACGTAGGCGGGGGCCTGCGGGGCGCCTTCGCCGTAGACGGAGGCGGGGCCGCCGGAAAGGATGAAGCCGCGCGGGTTGAGTCGCTCGACCTGCTCCCAGGGCGCGTCGTGGGGGACGAGCTCGCAGTAGACGTGGCACTCGCGGACGCGGCGGGCGATGAGCATCGAGTACTGGGAGCCGAAGTCGATGACGACGATTGTCTCGCGGGGAGGGGCAATCTCTCCCCTCTCCCGTCCTTCCCCGGAAGGAGGAGAGGGGCCGGGGGTGAGGGATTCCTCGAGGTAGGAGGAGACCTCAAGATCTTCAGACGTGGGGTGAGGGCGGGGCGACTCGGAGGCGGTCTCGGTGTCAGGTGCGTCCATAGAGGAATGATAGCATGACCGCCGGGGCCGGACAACGAAACTGCGAGGAAACTTTAGCAGTTCTGACCGCATCGCAGTTGACCCTCGATTTTGCCAAACGAACTCGGCGCGGCGAAGGGGCGAACTTCACAACGGATTCGGGGAACGGATAAACGGATCGATAGCGCGGCGTGGTCGCTCCGCTCATGGTTCGAGAGCCTCCCACGAGCGGGAATGGAGGCTGTCGCCACGAGCGGGAAGGAGCTTCTGTGCCAATAGCGATGCGGCCTCTTTCCGCTCGTCCTGAGGTATCGAAGGAACGAGCGGGGCACCGGCGCTCCGCCTAGCAATCGCCGCCGAGAGGTGGTAGCGTCTAAGCCGTGGCGAATATCATGCCCGCGAGCCACCCGGCGTGCATCGAGCAGGCGGCGTTCCTCTTGCGACGGGGGCAGCTCGTCTGTTATCCAACGGACACCGTCTACGGGATCGGGGCGGTGGCCTCGAACGAGGACGCGGTCCGGCGGCTGTACGCGGTGAAGGGGCGCTCGCCGGACAAGCCGCTGCCGCTGCTGATAGCGGAGGCGGCGCAGGCGAGCTTCTACGCGGAGGTGACGCCGCCGGCGAAGCAGCTGATGTCGCGCTTCTGGCCGGGGCCGCTGACGATCGTCATGCCCAAGGCGGCTGCCTTTCGCAGCCGGGCGCTGGCGGGCCTGAGCACGGTGGCCCTGCGGGTGCCCGACCACGACGTGCCGCGGGAGATCGTGCGTATGCTCGGCGAGCCGCTGACGGGGACGAGCGCGAACCGCTCAGGGGCGCGGCCGCCCGTCTCGGCGGCGGAGGTTGCGTTTTCGCTGGGCGACATGGTATCGCTGGTGGTCGACGGCGGGCGCTCCCCAGGGGGTGCGGAGTCGACTGTGGTGGACGTGACGGGCCCGGCGCCGGTCGTCGTGCGAGAGGGCGCGGTGGGCCGGGAGGACCTGGCGAGGGCGCTGGGACGGGAGCTTCAAGTCAGAGTAGCTGATGGCTAATAGCTGACAGCTGACAGCTTAGTCACTGGAGGTGGCCCATGGGTACGGGACGGACAATAAGGCGGATCGCGACCGGGGCGATACTGGCGGCGGGGGCGGCGGTGCTGGTCGGGGGGTACGTGCTACGGCGGCCGGTGCCGCGGGGCAGCGGGAAGGTCCGCCTGAAGGGGCTGCGCGAGGGCGCGGAGGTCATCCGCGACCGCTGGGGCGTCCCGCACATCTACGCCTCGAACCTGTATGACCTGGCGTTCGCGATCGGCTATACGCAGGGGCAGGACCGGCTGTGGCAGATGGAGGTGAACCGGCGGGCGGCTTGCGGCACGCTAGCGGAGCTGCTGGGCGAGCAGGCGCTGGAGATCGACCGCATGACGCGGCGCATCGGCTTCCGGCGTGCGGCGGAACGCGACTGGCGGGACGCGGACGCGGAGGAGCGGGCGGTATTGGAGGCGTATTCGGCCGGGATCAACGCTTTCATCGCCCGCGCGAAGATGCCATTGGAGTTCACGATTGTGCGCTCGCGTCCGGCGCCTTGGGAGCCGACGGACTCTCTCGCGTTCGGGAGGTTGTTCGGCTGGGCGCTGGCGGGGAACTGGGACAGCGAGATTGTGCGCTCGTGGACGATCGAGCGCTTCGGGGCGGACGTGATGGCGGAGCTGGAGCCGGGCTACCCGGCGGGGGCGCCGGTCGTCGTGCCGCCGGGGACGGAAGCGACGGGCGTTCGTCCGGACGTGCTGGACGACCTGCGGCAGGTGGAGGAGCTCGTCGGCTTCACGGGCAGGGGCGCGAGCAACAACTGGGCCGTCGACGGAACGAAGTCCGCGACCGGCAGGCCGCTGCTGGCGAGCGACCCACACCTGACGCTCTCGATGCCGTCGATCTGGTGGGAGATGCACGTCGACTGTCCGGAGATGAAAGCGGCAGGCGTGGCCCTGCCCGGGCTGCCGGCGGTGGTGATGGGCCACAACGAGCGAATCGCCTGGGGCATGACGGCGGCGCTGGTGGACGGGGACGACCTCTTCGTCGAGCAGATCGACCCGGCGGAGGCGCCGCGCTACCGCCAGAACGGGCAATGGTCGCGCGGCGAGCTCTTCCGAGAGGAGATCGCTGTGCGCAAACGCACGCAGCCGGTCGTCGAGGAGGTCCTCGTGACGCGGCATGGGCCGATCATCAGCCCGGCGATCAAGGGAGAGACGAGGACGATCTCCCTGAAGACTGTGGCCCTGGAGCCGGCCCACCAGGTGAAAGCGATGATGATGGTGATGGCGGCCCAGAACTGGAACGAGTTCCGCGAGGCTTTGCGCCTCTGGCCGTTCCCTTCGCTCAACTTCGGTTACGCGGACGTGGACGGGAACATCGGCTATCACCTGGCAGGGCTGGTTCCGGTGCGCGGTAAGGGGCACGGGACCGTGCCGTCGCCGGGATGGACCGAGGAGTACGACTGGAAGGGGTTCGTGCCGTTCGATGAGCTTCCGCATTCGTACAACCCGGAGACGCACTGGATCGCGAGCGCGAACAACAAGATAGCGGACGACGATTACCCGCACTTTCTGAGCTCCGAGTGGGCGGACGGCTTCCGCCAGCAGCGGATCGTTGAGATGCTGGAGGCGAAGGAGAAGCACTCGACCGCGGACTTCGAGGCGATGCAGGTGGACCAGCTGTCGCTGGCGGCAAAGGAGCTGGTGCCGCTCGTGGTCGAGCTAAAGCCGCAGGACGAGTGGTGCAAGCGGGCGATAACGTTCCTGAAGGCCTGGGACTACCGGCTGGCGCCGGACAGCGTCGCCGCGTGCGTCTACGAGGTCTTTTTCTCGCACTTCGTGCGGCGGGCTCTGCAGGAGAAGCTGGGTTCTTGGTCGGACTTCTTCCTGGGCAAGGGCGTCCACGCGCTGCGCCCGCACACGCTGTTCTTCCTCGCTTCGCATTCGTGGCTGATGGAGAAGATGCGGGAGCGGCCGGAGTGGTTTAAAGGGAAGACCCATTCGACAGGCTCAGGGCAGGCGTGGTCGCAGGCGATGGAAGAATCGCTGGAGTCGGCGGTGGAGGAGTTGCGATCGCGCCTGGGAGACGAGGTGTCGCGCTGGCAGTGGGGGAGGCTGCACAAGCAGCGGTTCGGGCACATGCTGGGGCAGGTCCGGGGTGTGGACCGCATCTTCAACCGCGGGCCGGTGCCGATGGGCGGCGACGCGAACACCGTCTGGCAGGCCGCTTACGCGCCGTACCACGGCTACGACGTCAACAGCTTCACGGCGAGCTGGCGCCAGATCATTGATCTGGCGGACTTCAACAACAGCCGCGCGACGCTCCCGTCCGGCCAGTCGGGGCATCCGGGGAGCCGGCACTACGCCGATATGACGGCGATGTGGCGTCGGGGGGAGTATCACCCGATGCTGTGGGACCGGGAGGCTGTGGAGGCGAACGTGCGGGGGAGACTGGAGCTGGTAGCGGTGTGAGGGTCTGAGGTGCAGGCTTACTGGCTTCGTTGTCCTTCGAGACGCCCCTACGTCCTTCTGGCGAAGGACTACGGGGCTCCTCAGGACGAACGGGAAGCGGCGCTGGCGCGCGGGTGGCTGGAGCTGGTGGCGGTGTGAGGGTCTGAGGTGCAGGTCTACTGGCTTGGTTGTCCTTCGAGACGCCCCTACGTCCTTCTGGCGAAGGACTACGGGGCTCCTCAGGACGAACGGGAAGCGGCGCTGGCGCGCGGGCGGTTGGAGCTAAGTCCGAATTAGAATTTGGAGGAGGCTGTGGAGCCCGAGACCAAGTACACAAAAAGCGGAGACGTAAACATCGCGTATCAGGTGTTTGGCGAAGGGACCATCGACCTGGTGCGGGTTCCCGGATTTTTTTCGCATTTGGAGTGTGCATGGGAGGACCCCGGATTGGCGCGGTACCTGCGGCGTCTAGCGTCGTTTGCGCGGACAATCACGTTTGACAAGCGAGGGACTGGCCTCTCAGATCGTGTCCCTGATATGGCGCCGCCCACGCTCGAACAACGGATGGACGACGTGCGGGCCGTTATGGATGCAGCGGGCTCGGATCGAGCCGCTCTCATGGGCGAGTCCGAGGGCGGAGCCATGTCCGCTCTGTTTGCGGCTACCTATCCGCAAAGGACCTCAGCACTCGTTCTCTACGGGTCCTTCGCACGACCCGCTATGATAGATGTCATGACTGTTGACCAACGACAACAGTTCATTCAGATTTCTTGGAAGATACCTGGGGCGCGCCTACAAATGCAAATACGTCCCTTTTCGCCCCTAGCATGATCAACGACGAGGATTTCAAGCAGCGTTTTGCTCGATTGGCGCGCATGGGTGCAAGCCCGAGGGCGGGTGCGCGGCTGGTCCAAATGAACATGGAGATCGACATCAGCCACGTCCTGCCGGCGATCGGGGTCCCCACTCTCATCTTGCAGCGATCTAATGATTTGGTCGCCCCGGCGGCCAGCGGTCGCTATCTCGCTGACCGTATCCCCGGCGCCAAATACGTCGAGCTTCCCGGCACTGACCACCTTGCTTGGACCGGCGATGCGGATGCGATCCTCGACGAAGTCGAAGAGTTTCTGACCGGAGTGCGCCACGGGCCGGATCCCGATCGGGTCCTTGCTACGGTGCTTTTCACTGATATTGTTGAGTCGACCGGTCATGCCTCGGCCATAGGCGACCGCAAGTGGGTCGACCTACTGGAGGCCCACAACGAGCTCGCGAAGCGGGAGATCGGTCGGTTCCGAGGCCGTGCCGTCAAGAGTACCGGCGACGGCGTGTTGGCAACGTTCGATGGTCCAGGTCGGGCGATTCGCTGTGCACAGGCCATTTCTTCCAGGGTGAACGACCTGGGGATCAAGGTACGTGCTGGACTACACACCGGGGAATGCGAGCTTCTAGGGGCCGACATCGGTGGCATCGCCGTCCATATCGCGGCTCGCGTGGCGTCTCTGGCCGGAGCCGACGAGGTATTCGTGTCGAGCACGGTGAAGGACCTGGTTGCCGGATCAGGCATCCAGTTCGAGGAGCGAGGTTCGCGGGCGCTGAAGGGCGTGCCGGACGAGTGGCGCATCTTCGCCGTTCGCTCGTGAGACGGGAGGGCATGTGGAGAACTTCCTCTGGGGACTTCTCGACGGCATCATCGCTTGGCCGACGCTGATCGTTAACGTCTTCGGCGGGGACTACGAGGTGTTCCAGGACAGCCGCGGCGATGGATGGTATGCGTTCGGATTTCTCTTGGGAGGCGCATCGCCTTTCCTGGGATTCTTCGGCCGGGGTTCGAGCAAGGCTCCGCGAAAGAGGGAGTGATATCGCCGGGGCGGCGAGGCCAGTTGTCTGATGCGTAAGAAGACCATTCGCGATATCGATGTCGCCGGCAAGCGCGTGCTGGTGCGGGTCGACTACAACGTGCCGCTGGAAGGCGGCCGGATTCTGGACGATACGCGGATCCGGGCGACGCTGCCGACGATCGAGTACCTCCGGGAGCAGGGCGCGAAAGTGATCCTGATGTCGCACCTGGGCAGGCCGAAGGGGCGGGACCCGAAGCTCTCGTTGCGGCCGGTGGCGGATCGGTTGGGGGAGCTGTTGTCGGAAGGCGGGGCCACCGTGCGACCCAGCGGGTCGCATCTACGTGAGATGCCCGGCGGTGTAGATGCGCCCCGGCGGGGCGCAGACGACGCCGCGCCAGTGCGGATGACGGAATGCTGTGTGGGTCCGGAGGTCCAGCGGGCGGCGCTTTCGCTGCGTGAAGGCGATCTTCTGCTGCTGGAGAACCTGCGCTTCCACGCGGAGGAGGAGGCGAACGACCGCGAGTACGCGAAGGCGCTGGCGAGCCTTGGGGAAGTGTACGTCAACGACGCCTTCGGGACGGCGCACCGCGCGCACGCCTCGACCGAAGGGGTCGCGCGCTTTCTGCCCGCGGTGGCGGGTTTCCTGATGGAGAAGGAGATCGATTTCCTTGGAAGGGCGGTGGAGGACCCCGAGCGGCCGTACGCGGCGATCATCGGAGGTGCCAAGATTAGCACAAAGATGGCGGTCCTCGAGAGCCTCCTCTCGAAGGTTGATAAGCTGCTGTTGGGCGGCGGGATGGCGAACACGTTCCTTAAGGCGGAAGGCTTCAATGTGGGGGAGTCGCTGGTCGAAGATGATTACATCGATCAGGCGAACCGGGTGATCGCGCACGCGGACGCGGCCGGCGTCAGGCTGCTGCTGCCGGCCGACGTGATCGTGGCCGAGCGGTTCGAGGCGGACTCGCCGGCGAAACGTGTTTCCGTGAAGGACGTGCCCGACGGCTGGCGCATCATGGACGTAGGCGAGACGACGATCGACGTCTTCGCGCGGGCGCTGCAGGGCTGCAAGACGGTGGTCTGGAACGGGCCGATGGGCGTGATCGAGATGGCGCCGTTCGCTCACGGCTCGCATCGCTTGGCCGGAGTCATCGCGAACCTGCGGGAGGCGACGACGATCATCGGCGGCGGCGAGACGGCGGCCGTCGTCGAGCAGGTGGGGCTGGCGAGCCGCTTCTCGCACGTCAGCACGGGCGGCGGCGCCTCGCTGGAGTTCCTGGAGGGGAAGGAGCTGCCGGGCGTGGCGGCGCTGCTGGACGCGGATTAGCCGCAGATTCGCGCTGATTGGCCGCAGATGAGTGCAGATTGATTGTCCACAGAGAACACAGAGGGCACGGAAGACTGATAATGGATTTGTATGGGGCAGTAGCTCAGTGGTAAGAGCACCAGTCTTATAAACTGGAGGTCGCGGGTTCAAATCCCGCCTGCCCTACCATCAGTCAACCAGCGATTCTTCTGCCTTCCTTAGCTTGCCCGCAAGGGCAGCCGCCACGCTCAATTCGTCCTCCTCGTCCAGGTCGCCGAGGACGGCGTATAGAAGGACGCCGGTGAGGGCTCCGTCGCGGATGACGATGATGTGCCCGTTGACCTCGTAATCGAAGACGAGCGCAGAGAAGTCGGCTTTGAGGCGATAGGCCGCCGTCTCGTCGCCCAACGCCGTGAAACCGGCCGGTTCTACCACGGCGTCAATGTCGTCGAGGAGACGGTCGAGATTCCTGTCGGCGGCCGCGTTTCTTATGGCCCGCTTGAGCGCTTCCTCTAGCTGGTCTGTGCACTGATGGACAAGGTCATCCGCCAGCTGGACAGCCGCCGCGGCGGTCTCTGGACTGGTGAACGCGCTGACCGTACTCGCCAGCTCCTGGCCGGATGGCCCTGTGAACGAATCTGAATCGCGGCTGGCCACTTCATCCGGGAAACCGGCGCCGCGGCCGTTAAGGCGTGAGCAGTTGCCCGAAAGCTCGAGGTCGGCGTAGGCGCCGCTTACATCGCTGTTCGTCCAGCCGCCCGGCAGGTCGTCGAGGGTGAGGACGGCTTCGCGCACGGCCTGCTCGGCAGCTTGACGGTAGGCGTCATCTCCGTTGTCGCCGGAGCAGGCGGCCACTGCGCCGAGGAGCACGAGGAGGGTGCTGAGCGTTAGGAGGCGCATGGCTTCAGGATAACGAACGCAATTGTCGTCAGCGAATGGGTAGCGAATAGGCGGATGGTGTTGGCCGTTTGGCGGCGCGCAAACTGTCAGCGGATGGCTTGGTGGCAGGCGTTGATGTCTTGCGGACGTCGGGTCTGGCTACGAATGTGGGAACGGATTAACGGATTTGCACTTAAAGCGTCTCGTAGTATGGAGACAAAATGCAATACAAAATCGTGAGGCAGCCGCTCAGGCGATTTTCCGCGCTGCGCGCAGTACTTTCCGGGGTCGCCAGTCTTCTGGCCCTTGGACTGGTCGTCTGGGCCATGCTTGGGTTTGAGGATACAGCCGTATTTCTCCTCGCCCTCGGTTTACTGATCGGTACCGTTGTTCTCATCCGAGGCATCCCTGTCTTGCTCGGCGGGCACTGGGTGGAAATCGCGTCGGGCCGAATACGCATAAAGCAAGGCTTTGCCACGCGCGAGATTGAGCTTTCGAAGGTAAAGTACGTCACAGAGGATGCAAAGCATGGTTGGGGGTGGCTGGCCGTTCTCGATTCCGATATTCCTTTCGAGCGGCATGTCGATATGCAAATCGAGCTACAGCGTGCCTCGGAGATTCGGCGTCACGATACGCTCGCTTGGCCGAAAGGCATAAAGTCGTGGAGGCATAGGCTTACCAACGCGCCGAGGAGTGTGGTTCATCTTTCACCAGTGGATCGTGAGGAGTTCGTATCCGTCCTGAGGCAACAACTAGCGGAGGCCAGCCTGAACAACGCATAATCATCTCCATCATGGACCTCGAGCTCGCCCGGGAGCTGGCGCAGGAAGCTGACACCAAGATCGTGCTGTTCGTGATGGATGGGCTCGGCGGGCTGCCGCACCCGGAGACAGGGCGAACGGAGTTGGAGACGGCGTATACGCCACACCTGGATATGCTGGCGCGGGAGAGCGCCTGTGGCTTCACGATACCGGTGGGGCCGGGGATTACGCCGGGCAGCGGGCCGGGGCACCTGGCGCTCTTCGGATACGACCCGATCAAGTTCAACATCGGGCGTGGGGCGCTGGAGGCAGTCGGGATCGACTTCGACCTGCGGCCGGCAGACGTGGCGGCGCGCGGCAACTTCTGCACCGTCGATGGCACCAGGCGGATCACGGACCGCCGGGCGGGCCGCATCAGCACCGAGGAGGCCGCGCGCCTCGTCGAGGGCCTGCGCAGCGTGGGCGCGGACGGCGTGGAGGTGTTCGTCGAGCCGGTGCGGGAGCACCGCTTTGTGTTCGTCCTCCGCGGCGATGGACTGTCGGATGCGGTGTCGGATACAGACCCGCAGAAGGAGGGCGTCGAAGCGCTGTCGCCAGCCGCGACGGCGCCGGAAGGCAAGACGACCGCGGCGATAGTCGCGAAGTGGGTAGACGGCGCGCGAAAGTACCTCGCGGATAAGGCACCAGCAAACATGGCGCTGCTGCGCGGCTTTGCCAAGCGGCCGGACTGGCCGGCGATGCCCGATGTCTTCAAGCTGCGGCCGGCGGCGGTCGCGCACTATCCGATGTACCGCGGACTCGCCAAGCTCGTGGGGATGGAGGCGCTGACGGTCGGGCCTGGAATCGAGGACAGCATCGCGACTCTGCGGGAGAACTGGGGCCGGTTCGATTACTTCTTCGTGCACTACAAGTACACGGACACAGCGGGTGAGGACGGGGACTTCGACCGCAAGGTTGCGAAGTTCGAGGAGGTGGATACTGCGATCGAGTCGCTCATCGAGCTGGATCCGGATGTGCTCATGATTGCGGGCGACCACTCGACGCCTTCGCTGATGGCGGCGCACTCCTGGCATCCCGTGCCGTTCATGCTGCGCTCGCGCTGGATGCGCGCGGACGAGTGCGGGATGTTCAGCGAGACTGAGCTGCAGCGGGGGTCGCTGGGGACGTTTCCGGCGAAGGAGGCGCTGCCGCTGGCGATGGCGCACGCCGGGCGG
>WNFV01008377.1_pt1 | contig 11674 bp, 11 predicted proteins | sample 5400101 | NCBI WGS metagenome assembly WNFV01 (sample SAMN13153361, study PRJNA577476) | soil metagenome | isolation source: 115 cm soil or saprolite under grassland replicate 1 | place: USA:California | collected 2016-06-15
AATCCGCCCAGTACCTCTCCATCCGTTACACCCAGCGCCTCGCCGAAACGGGCGCGGCCGTTTCTGTTGGCAGTAAAGCAGATTCGTACGATAACGCACTCGCCGAAACGGTGAACGGCCTGTACAAGACCGAGCTGGTGCAACGTCACGGACCGTGGCGCAACCTGGACGAGCTGGAGCTGGCCACCCTGGAGTACATCGACTGGTTCAACCATCGGAGGCTTCACTCGGCGTGCGGTTACCGACCGCCGGCCGAGTACGAGGCCATCCACTACGATCAGCACAACGTCCCGGTCGCCCCGGCCGGAGCCCAATAATCAGAGCCTCCAAGATCACCGGGGCGGTTCAGCACGACCGAAGCCGCCGACTTGTCCACGGCTGACCACCGCGTCTGACCAGACACCGCAACCCCTACCGAAGCCCGCGAGCCGACCAACCCCGACCGGGTCGCTCGGCCCGTTCTGCATGCCCAGCCCACATCGCCCACGAGCAAAGCATCCAGGACGAGACCACGCACGCTCCACAGCTCACCCGACACACCGCCCGGACCGCCCGCACGGCCGTTTCGGTCCGATATCTGGCCGTCCAGACCGCGTCGGACATCACCTCGCGTGCCCGGCACGAGTGGCGCGAACCACGCCGACGCTCCCTCGCCCGTGCTGCTGCTTCGGCTGGGCCACCATGTGCCGCTTCAACCTGGATTTGTCGGCGGTGCCGGCGGGATCCGCCGGCCGGCCGCGACCCGTGCCCCCGCCCCAGTTCCCGCCGCCGAAGCCGCGGCGATTCGCCCCGCCTTTGATGAGGAGGCCCGATGTCCCTGCTCCACACCTTCTACCCGCAGCACCTGCTGCCAACAGGCGAACAATGCCCGGTCTGCGCCGACCCGATCAACCTGGTCGTGTGTCTGCCGCCGGTGGCCGGGCGGCACCTGCTCGCCCTGGCCGGCGACCTTGTCGACCGGCTGCGGCTGCATGTGGCCGCAGCCGCCGGTCTGCTGGACACCCGCCACTTCATGCTGTGGCGCCGCCCCGACCCCACCGAGGCCCGGCTGCTGGTGCTGCCGGCACCCGACCCGCAGCACCCCGGTCCGACCTGGTGCGCCGGCGGCCCGGTCGGCCTGCTCGACCTGGCCACCACCGCGCACCGGCTGCGCGAGTGCGCCCCACCCGATCTGGATGACTGGCACGCCACCGTGGCCGGTACCGCACCGGCCCGGCCGTGGTGGCACTACCTGGACGCGCACAACGCCGACCCCGACCGCTACCCCGCGGCACAGGCGATCGCCGACTTCGAGGCTCAGCCCCGCATCACGGCGATGGTCGCCGCACCAGCGACCAAAGCAGGTGAGCGGTTCACGCCGGACATGTACGGACCCGGCCTGGAAGCCCTGCACACCGGCGACCCCGACGTCTACGCCGACTACCAGGCCGGGCTACTGACCTTCGGCGACGGCCTGCTCACCCTGGACGGGCAACTGCTCATCCCGTCGTTTAGCCCGGTGCTGGTCGAACAGACCCTCGCCGAGCGGCAGGTGTTCCACGACCGGGCCCGCAACTACGTCGCCGCCCTCGACCCGACCACCCTGCTGGTCGCCGTCACCTGCCTGCCATGACCCACGCCCAGCCAGCCGACGGGCAGCAGGTGGACACACCGATGAGCTCCGACCCGATGAGCACCGACACCGAACATCAGCAAACCCCCAACCAGGCCGAGGAGTTCTGGCTGTACGCGGGGCGACGCCTGGGCCGGGCCGGCAAACCCATCGACGCGTGGGTACCCGGCGAGGACGCCACCGGCCAACCGCTGTTCTACGCCGTCGACAAGGGCCCGGCCCCGGTCGTGGGCGCCCTGTACCGGGTGACCGTCACCCGCGACGGCGAGGAGTGCATCCTGCACGGCAGGCCCGAGTTCTCCCGCGGCCAGGTCGCCGACCTCGACACCCGCGTGGAGTGGGCCGCCCGGGACATGGCCACCCGCGCCCGGCTGTCGGCACTGCGCCGCGAACGCGCCGCGGCCAAACGCAACCACGCACGCAATGACCTGGACGAGCTGATCGAACCGCTGCGGGCGGTCGCGGCGAAGCTGCGCGTCGGCGCCGACCGCGACGCCTTCCTGGCCTACGTCCTGCGCCGACTGACCTCCGCCTGGTAGCCCGGGGGCAACCCGCCGACCCGCCAGCACGACAAGCTCGGACACAGCACGTGCGCGGCGAGCCAGCCAGCCCGGCCCCCGTAGGCGCCTGGACCCCCACCCAACCGCGGAACCCCAGCAACAGCCACGCGTCCGTGCCCTGTTCGCGGCACGGGCATCGTGTTCGGCCACCACGGCCGCATCCCGCACGGGCAACCCACGCGGCGTGGCCACCAGGCCGCACCGCGTCGCCCTTACCGCTCTTGGAAGGAGACGACGGTGGACACCATCGCCACCAACCTCAACCAGGCCGACGACCCCGTCGCCGACCCTGCCCCGGCCGACAGCCAGACGCTGCTCACCGCCGCCGACGCCGTGTCGGTGAGGCTCGACGGGCTGCGCGGCCGGCAACTCGACATCGCCACCCACACCCGGGCACTGCACGATCACCAGGAGACAGACGACGGCAGGGACGGGGACGGCATCAAGCACGGCGCGGCGGCGCCAGATGTCGCGGACGGCTCGCATGACACCGGCGACCGGAACCGGCGATGAGCGACCTCGCCGTCCCGCCGGTACCTGTCCGGCTGGCGCACCGGCCCACCGTGGCGGGCCTGGTCGTGCCGTGGATCACCCCACGGGCCGGCGACGACCGGTACCTGTTCGGTGTGCTCGATCCGGCCCGGCAGCACGCCGCGCTGATCCAGCGGCTGTGTCAGGTCTGCGGTCGGCCGCTGGGCCGACGGCTCGTGCTGCTGATGCGCACACAGGATCTACCGCGCCAATGCACCGCCGAGCCCGGCTGCGACCCTCAATGTTGTGCCTACGTCCAGGCCGCCTGCCCGATGGTGGCCGGCCGGATGAGCCACTACCGGTCCACCCCGCCGCGGCTGGGGCCGGACATGATTCCCGCGCCGGACACCGTAGCCCGGCTGGGCAAGCCCGCACCGATGTGGTTCGCCGTGTGGCTGGCCGACTACCGGGTCGTCGTCGACCCGCGCGACGGGGGTCTGGTCGCTTCCTACGCGCACACCCGGCCGCTGCGCATCCGCCCGGTCGGGGGATGGCTACCGGCCGGCGCCTGACCGCCCACTGCGCCAACGCTTCACTCTCTCCGCTGCGCCGCTGACCGCGCGCAGCGTCACCGCACCATTTCTGGCCGTTGCCCGGCCGCATCCGCGCATCCGCGCACGCTCCGGGCACGGCCAGTTGGCCGTGCCCGGGCTCCGCCTCCACCACGGAAGGGAGCCCCGCCATGGGCCACCACCACCCGACACACCACACCTCGACGTCAATCGATGACTACAGCTATGCCCCCGCGGTCGCCACCGACAGCCCGGGCAAGCCGGCGCGAGGCACCGCCACAACCGGCGGCGCCCGGCCCACCGATCTGCTGCACCGCGCCCAACACGGGGACCGGCTCGCCTTCGAGCACCTCTTCCTGTTGACCGAACTACCGAGCGCTGTCCCGCCCGGGTAACCCGGTTGCGGACCGTCACATCGTAGAGGTGACGGTCCGCTCAAGCCTGCCGCGGCTGGCCTCGCCGATGTGGTCCCATCGCGCCAGATAAGGGTCGCGAGCTGTGGAGGGACGAGTGGAAAGCGATCGGATTCGGGATGTCGCGGCATTGGTGGTCCCGCGTGTCGGCCGGGTCGACCCGACCGGCGGTGTGGCATTGCCGTACCGGCTGTTGGACGCCGACGGCGTCGAAGTCACCTGCGTCAGCGAGTACCTGCACGACATGCTGAGCAACGATGCCAGCCCCGGCTCGCTGCGCTCGTATTGCTACGAGCTGCTGGCGTGGTTCAGGTTCCTGTGGGCCGTCGATGTGCCCTGGGATCGTGCGGGCACGGCGGAGGCGAGAGACTTCGCGCTGTGGCTGAAGGTGACCGCCAAGCCGGCCCGGGCACGCCGGAGCGAGGCGCCGGCGCCCGGGTCGGTGAACGCGGTGACCGGGCAGCGGTATCCCGGCGCCCGCTACGCCGCCCGCACGAGGCGGCACGCCCGAGCGGCCGTGCGCTCTTTCTATGAGTACCACCGCCAGATGCATGGCCGGCCGCTGCTCAACCCGTTCCCGAAGTCCGCCGACCGCGGCGACGCGGACATCAACGCCCACCACAACCCGATGCGGCCGTTCCGGCGGCCGGCGCGTGCGGCGCCCTACCAACCGAGGCAGCCCAGGCGGGTCGCCCGGGGGATCCCGGACGAGCTGTTCAACCAGCTATTCGCCGGGCTGACCAGCGACCGCGACCGGGCACTGATCGCCTTCTACATCTCCACGGCGGCACGGGCATCCGAACTGCTCGGCGTGAGCCAGGGGCTGGTGAACCCGGCCGATCAGCTGATCGGCGTCATCCGCAAGGGCACCCGCGCTCTGCAGTGGCTGCCCGCCTCCGCGGACGCGTTCGTGTGGCTGCGCCTGTTCCAGCGGCACCTGAACCGGTGTATCCCGCGAGGCCCCGACGAGCCGCTGTGGTGGACGCTGCGCGACCCGGTACACCCGTTGACCTACGACGCGATGCGGATGGTGTTCAACCGCGCCAACATGATGCTGGGATCGAACTGGACCCTGCACGACCTGCGGCGCACCGCGCTCAAACGGATGGCCCGCGACCCGCACATGAGTCTGGCCGACGTGCAGTGGGTGGCCGGCCACGCGCACATCACCACCACCGAAATCTACCTGGAGCCAAGCCAGGACGAGGTCGTCGCCCAGGTACTGGCCCACCACGCCCGCCGCGCGGACCAGCCAGCACGGCCGGCCCCTGCGGCACCGGGCTACCGGCCTGAAGTGCTTGCCACGTTGCTGGGCACCGGAGGACGAGGCGGTGCCGAACGGTGAGCGCCACAGCCCTGCTCGGCGCGGCGCAGGTGACCGCAGACCGGCTGGCGCCACGATTGCCCGCCGGTCAGCAGCCGCGCGTGCCGGTCGAACGCTGGCCGCAGACCTGCCTGCCACCAGACGCGGTCATCGATCACGTGATGGCGCTGCCGACGGGCGTGCGTCACCCGGACGCGAAGCGCGCGTACCGGCTCGGCCTTCGGCATCTGTTGAACTGGTTGGCCGAGCAGCCCGGCAGCACGTGGCAGGAGCGGTGGGACAACAGCGGCGCTGAGAACGCCGGCCGAAGCTGGCGCGATCTGCCCGGACGATGGCTGGCGCAGCGGGGCGAACGAGCCGGACACCACGACCGTCTCATGGCCTGCGCCATGATGATGCTGCTGTGCGGGCAAGTGGTCCGTCCCAGCTACCGGTGGCTGATCCGGATGCCGATGTTCCGCGCGCCGGAGAACTTCCGCACCGCCGTCGACCCGGACGGCTTCGCACTGCTGGCCGCGCACTGCCAGCATCCAGGCCACCCCACCGCGTTCGAGCGCCACCACGGCCTCAACTGCGTCACCTGGATCGTGATGCGTAAGGGCGGCCTGGTCGGCGATATCACCATCGGCGACTGCCTGCAGCTGCGCGACGCGCTGACGGCCAACGACTCCTCCTGCAGCGCAGCCCAGGCGTACCTGCTGTTGGCCCGCGCCGGTGTCTTCGGCCCCAACCCACCGCCCAGGCTGCAGAACCTCATCGTTCGGGGCCAGAGGAACCCGGCCGAACTCGTCGACCAGTACGCCATCGGCAACGGCCCGATCCGGGACCTCCTGGTCGACTACATCGGCGAACTGGCCGCCGGCCGCGACTACCCCACCGTGGTCCGCGTCGCGCACGACCTGGCCAAGCTGTTCTGGAAGGACCTGGAGAACCATCACCCCGGCATCGACTCGCTCAACCTGGCCCCCGAAGTGGCCGCGGCGTGGAAGGGGCGGTCCCGGTTCGTGTGGGACCGCACCGGCCGCCAGGTCCGACCCCGGGCCAGCAACACTGGACTGCTGCTCAGTGTCCGCGCCCTCTACCGAGACCTGGCCCGGTGGGCCGCCGACGATCCCGCCCGCTGGGGTCGCTGGGTCGCGCCGTGCCCGATCCGCGACGCCGAGTGCGACCAACGCAAGCAGATCGCCAGCCGTAAGGCCCGCATCGACCAACGCACCCGCACCCTGCTGCCGGCCCTGCCTGCCCTCGTCGAGGCGGTCACCCGGCGCCACCGCGACGCCGTCGCCTTGCTTGACGCCGCGCGCCAGGTCCTCCCCGAGATGGAGTTCAGCGTGGCGGGGCGGCGGATGCGACGGTGCCGTCGCGTGCGCGGCGAGCACGTCCGCTGTGTCGATGTCAACAGTGGACGCTTGCATGACCTCACCTTCGAGGAAGCGGACGCGTTCTGGGCCTGGGCGCTGGTCGAGGTCCTACGGCACACCGGCATGCGTATCGAGGAAGTGCTCGAGCTGACCCACCACAGCTTCGTCGCCTACACCCTGCCGACCACCGGCGAAGTGGTGCCCATGCTGCAGGTCGCGCCGTCGAAGACCGACGCCGAGAGGTTGCTGCTGGTCTCACCCGAACTCGGCGAGGTCCTCACCGCGATCATCTACCGAGTCCGCAGCGGGAACGCCGCCATCCCGCTGGTCAGCGCTCTCGACGAACTGGAACGGGTGTGGAGCCCGCCGATGCCATTCCTGTTCCAGCGCACCTTCAACATCGAACACCGGCACTTGACCCGGGCCTACGTCAGCGGCTGCCTCAACAGAGCCGTCGCCGCCAGCGGGCTAAGCGACACGGCCAACACTCCGCTCGTCTTCACCCCGCACGACTTCCGGCGGATCTTCGTCACCGACGCCATCCGCAGCGGACTACCCCCACACATCGCCGCGGCGATCTGCGGTCACCAGCTCCTGGACACCACGATGGGGTACGCGGCGATCTATCCCGAGGACGTCATCAACCACCACCGGGCCTTCATCGCCCGCCGCCGCGCGCAGCGCCCCGGCGAGGAATACCGCGACCTGACCCCCAAAGAGTGGGACGAGTTCCTCGGCCACTTCGAGCTACGCAAGGTCGCCCTGGGCGTCTGCACCCGCGACTATGGTTCTCCATGCATTCATGAACACGCATGTGTCAGATGCCCCCAACTTCGACCGGACCCGGCGCAGGCGCCGCGACTGGAGGAGATCCGCGCCAACCTGCACGACCGCCTACAAGAGGCCAAGGAACACGGCTGGCTCGGCGAGGTCGCCGCGATCGAAACCAGCATCGCCGCCGCCGACCGGAAACTGGAGACCATGCGCCGGATCGGCGCCAGACACACGGTCACGCACCTTGGCATGCCCGACTTCCACGCCGCCACCGGACGGTCCCCCTCCGTGCCAAGCTCTTATGAGGCATGGTCGAAGCCTGAAATATTGACCCCTGAGGGCGAGCTGGGAGCCACCCCTAACAATGAGTTCTATGGACCGGGTACCTGACCCCGAGGTGCCGGCGAAGGCGCGGTCGCGGCAGTACTCCGCGGCGTACAAGGCGAGGATTCTCGATGAGTACGAGTCGTTGGACAAGGCCGGCAAGGGATCGCTGCTGCGGCGTGAGGGCCTGTATACGTCGTTGATCGCCGCGTGGAAGAAGCAGCGCGACCAGGCGGTGAAGGACGCGTTGGCCCGTCCGGCGGGTCGTCCGCCGGCGGACAGCAGGGACAAGGAGATCGCCCGGCTGCGGCGGGAGAACGAGCAGCTGACCACCGAGTTGGGTAAGGCGCGGAAAGTCATTGATATTCAGGAAAAACTCTCTTCTCTGTTGGGCGAGCTCGCGACCGACAGCCAGAGCAACGGGAGCGAGCCCACGCCATGACCGACGAGGCGATCGCCGAGTTGACCCCGATCCTGGGGTCGGTGCGGGCGGCGTGCAGGGCCGCAGGTCGCCCGCAGGCCAACCACTACCGCCGGCACCGCCAGTCCCCGAAGCCGGATAGGCCGGCCCGGCAACGTAATCCGCAGCCGCGGGCGCTGAGCCAGGCGGAGCGCGACGGTGTGCGGGCGGTGCTCAACAGCCCCACGTTCGTCGACAAGGCGCCGGCCAGCGTGTACCACGAGCTGCTCGACGAGGGCGTGTACCTGTGCTCGCCCTCGACCATGTACCGGATCCTGCGCGCTCACAACGAGGTCCGGGAACGCCGCCGCCAGGCCGTGCACCCGGCCCGGGTCAAGCCCGAACTTGTTGCCATACAACCGAACCAGTGCTGGTCCTGGGATATCACGAAGCTGCGCGGGCCGGCCAAGTGGACCTACTACTACCTGTATGTGATCATCGACATCTATTCGCGGTACGTGGTCGGGTGGCTCATCGCCGACGCCGAGTCCAAGGTCCTGGCCGAAAGGCTCCTCGCTGACACGATCGCCAAGCAGGGCATCGACCGTGACCAGCTGACCATCCACGCCGACAACGGCTCGTCCATGGCGTCCAAACCGGTCGCGTTCCTACTCGCCGACCTCGGCGTCACCAAGTCGCACTCCCGGCCGCATACGAGCAATGACAACCCCTACAGCGAGTCGCACTTCCGAACTCTCAAGTACCGCCCCGATTTCCCAGACACCTTCGGCTGCATCGAAGACGCCAGAGCGTTCTGCCAACAGTTCTTCACCTGGTACAACACCGAGCACTACCATTCCGGCATCGCCTGGCTGCACCCTGTCGACGTCCACTATGGACAAGCCGAGACCGTCCGCGCTGTCCGCGCCGACGTCCTCGACGCCGCGTACGCCCGAAACCCCGAACGATTCGTCCGCAACCCCCCGCACCCGGCGGCCCTCCCCGTCGCGGCCTGGATCAACAAGCCAACCACGAACCAGACCAGGCACAACCAGACGGCTCAGTCAATGAATACCTGAAACTCCTGCCTCAAAAATCTTGACACGCGGCGGTCCTGTCCTTCTTGAGCCTCCAGTCAGCACATCCGCTTCTACCTCGAATAGCGATGCGGTCGCCCTTCTGCCGCACTCACCGGACTCGGCAGCAGTGTGCCACTGCCGAAACGTTGCAATGCGCCGGTTTCGATGTGCTGTCGCCATGTAGGATGCCGAGGTGACAGACCGCCCACCGGATGCGTCAAACGTCGAAGCGCCCAATATCGACGCGATGTTGCGAAGCGCAAGAGACGCTCTGGCTGCTCTTCACAACGAGCACCCGGGGCCGCCTAGACCAGGTCCGCTGGTCAAGGCGACCATCGTTATCGTCTGGCTCCTCGCAATGGCAGCACTATACGTCCACACCTTCAGGGAGAAGGATAGCCCGAAGGTCGATACGACCTCTGTTGCTCTGCTGGCCGTCATCTTGGTCGCCCCGTTCGTGCCAAGGCTGCGGGCCGTTGAGTTAGGTGGCGCCAAAGCGCAGTGGCAGGAGGACGCCACGACAAGCATCAGCCAGGTCCTCGCGGTGATCGAACTGCAGCACCGAGCGTTGGAGCAGCTCTACTTGGACGGTATCGCCGACGTTCGGCCGCCAGCGGACGAGGCTCCTGACCTGAACGTTACCCCGGCAAGAACCGATGGACCGGTCCTTCGTCCGCTGCGACACATCCTATGGGTTGACGACCATCCGGCGAACAACGCGTATGAGGTGGAAGCCCTACGCACGACGGCGAGAGTCACCCTCGCCACCACTACACAACGAGCGCTCGAGATCCTGCGGACGGAGGATATCGATGCCGTGATCTCGGACATCTCACGCAGCGAGGGCGGGCGGGACGTCCATGACGCCGGTGTCCGCCTTATGCGAGAGGTGCAGGAGCTCCCACCCTCGCGCCGAGTCCCGATCTTCTTCTACTCCGGATCGTCTGCCGTTGAGCGCTACGGCGGCGAACTTGAGGCCCTGGGCGCCGCTGTGGTCACGACTTCTCACCGCGAACTCTTCCAGGCGTTGCGCAGGCACCAGATACAGGCCGCAACCGAGATCGTTCGGGAGATTGTCCGGCAGTTTCGCGGCGCGACGCTTCTCGACGTTCCCGACAGCGGTATCGATTGCGTGATCGGCCTTGACAATGGCCGGCGGATTGGCCTAGAGGTGGCATCCTGGGTCACCCGGCCGCAGATGTCCGCGTTCGCCGACCGCACCGGCAGGCTGGTTTCCGCGCGCGGCAATGGTCTTATCGATGAGGGCTGGCTGCTTGTGCGCGATGAAGTGATCGACGAACGTCGCCGGGCATATGCCGACACGCAGGGCATCCGGCTCGTCTCCCTCGCAACGGCACGGGACAGCCTCGAAGCGGCTGCTGCAGCCGTGTAAGGCGAGCGGTGCGACGCCGCGGAACGAGCTGAGGGAGGAGGTACCGTACTCCGCCCGGCTCAAGGCATCGCCTGCTCTCTGGTGAGATCGTCGATGATCCAACGCGGCGCGGACACCGCAATGGAGTAGCGAAGGCCACGTGGTGCTGTTCGACATCGTCGCACTTCACGCGTCGGTCGGAGTTCATCGATCATCTGCTGTAGACGCTGCCCTTGAGTCGCGGGGGCAACGCGCCCCAGACCTCGCTGCAGGACGATGCCCTGTTCTGCCGCCGAGCCGGCGTGTCGGTCGGTTCCGGCTATCACGACGCTACGTACGAGCCGTCCAGGCCAGCAGCGGGGCTTCGGTCATGGCGCGACACGCCCGAACTCCACGAGGCCGCGAGATCTTCTTCGGCGACTCTCCGTGATGGTCAATCGGGTTAGCTCCAGACTCGTAGAAACACTTTCAAGATCAGTTCGGTAAATACCGCCGCTACGTCAACAACGTCGAGCGCTATGTCCTCGTCCGGATGCGCGACCGAGACCGCGACGCGGTACCCGACCTGGTCCAGGACACCTTCTGCATCGCCCTGGCTGAACTGCACACCGCTGACCCGGACGTGCTGGGTTGGCTGATCGGGCTGGCAGCCAAAGCCTGCACCCGACACGAATGGGCGCTGAGAAGGTACCTGCGGACGGTGTTGACCCTCGGCGCGGCCGCCGAGCGGGCCGCCACGCACCAGGAACCGGCGACCGGCACGTCCGCGTTGGTGTCCGGCCGGGTGCCGTTCGCGCACGCGCTGGCCAGGCTCGCACCCGACGAGCGGCGGGCGATCCAACTGCGCTACTTGGACGGGCTGGCCCGGGCGATGACCGCACGGTTGATGGGCACCACACCCGACACGGTCCGAACCCTGGAGCGGCGGGCGTTGCACCAGCTGCGCGGCAGCCTCACCGGCCCCGGCACCGAGCAAGCCGTCTCACCGGCGCAGCCAGTAGCGCGAGACCTTCGCCGCTAGGTCGCCGCCCGGCCAGGTCACCTGGGGTGGACCCCCCACAGCCCCGGCATCACCGTCGAGTGCGGAAAACCACCCACTAGCCGGGCGCCTGGCACACCGAACCGGCCACCATGCCGGCACCCCCACACCGCCTCCCGGCCACAACATCTGTGCGGCGACGGCGGGAATGTGCCCTCGGCGTCCGCATGGGCTGGCTGAGCCCACGCCGTCTGGTCGGTGCTGGGTTCGTTCGCGGCTGCCGGTTCACCGCCACGGGCCTGCGCCAGCAACCCGTTCATCGCACTGCGTCATCACGCCCTGCCGGTTCACGGTGCTGGTGCGCTCGATCACGTCCCTGAGTCGACACGTTCAAAGGAGTCTCGACAATGACCGCAACACCTGCCTCCACGAC
>WNFV01008378.1_pt1 | contig 11673 bp, 10 predicted proteins | sample 5400101 | NCBI WGS metagenome assembly WNFV01 (sample SAMN13153361, study PRJNA577476) | soil metagenome | isolation source: 115 cm soil or saprolite under grassland replicate 1 | place: USA:California | collected 2016-06-15
CACATGCTGCGCAGGATAGCCCGCCGCCGCGGACGGGTTCGAACTAGGCTTGGCGCATGTCCGAAGCGTTCTACCTCCCGGACGGGCAGGACCGGTTCCTGGCCACCGAGCTGACCAGGGGGCCGTGGGACCCGCTGACCCAGCACGCCGGGCCGCCGGCGGCGCTGCTCGGCCGGGCCGTCGAGCGGCTCGGGGACCGCGCCGACCTCCAGACGGTCCGGGTCACCTTCGAGATCATGCGGCCGGTGCCGATCGCCGCCCTCCAGGTGGCGGCGCGGCGGCTGCGGGACGGGCGCAACGTCGACCTGGTCCAGGCATCCCTGACCGCTGACGGGGTCGAGGTCATGCGGGCCACGGCGCTGCGGATCCGCGGCGCCGAGCTGCCGCTGCCGCCCGGCCTCGCCGAGGCCCGCCGCCTGCCAGGGCCCGACCAGGGCCGGCAGGAGCCGTTCTTCCCGACCGGCCAGGAGGTCGGCTACCACACGGCCATGGAGTGGCGGTTCGTGGCCGGCTCGTTCCTGGAGGCAGGGCCGGCCACCGTCTGGCTGCGGATGCGCCACCCGCTGCTGCCGGGCGAGGCGCCGTCGCCGCTGGTCCGGGTGCTGGCCGCCGCCGACTCCGGCAACGGCGTGAGCGCGGCCCTCGACTACCGGCGCTGGCTGTTCGTCAACGCCGACCTCACGGATTCCTACGAGCCACCTTCGGGAATACGCTTGCTGACCAGCGCAAACGCTATCGCCTCGCACCCTACGCCGTACGGCCTCGACCTGGACGGCCAGCGCTCGCCGCTGCCCGTGGGCAACGGTTGACGCCTTGCAAAATATTCTGCACACTCCTGAGCTACGCCGTTGCAGAAAGGGGACAGCGATGCAGCTTCGTCGGCTCGCCGGTTGCTCTGGTGGCTCGTGCCCTGCCGTCTATGAGACGGATCGAGGAACCTACGTCGTGCAAGGCGCCATCGTAACCGATGGCGAAGCGCTCGCTGGCGTCAATCTCCCGGCCACAGAAACGTTGGTGGAAGTGCCGATGGAGCTACTCGCCGAACTGAAGGTGTGACGTGAGGCTCGACGAATTCGGCAAGCTGTTCGATACGTTCAAGCGCGCAGCATTCCGGCTCGAAACGCTCTCGGTCTACAGCGTTGACGAGGATGATGAGGCTGAGGCATTCCGGCTGTTCTGTAGCGGCCAACCACAGGCGCCAAAGGATCGCGAGTGGCCGAAGCTTGTTGCAGCGGCTCGTGCGGCCGGGAAGACCATGCAGCGAGTCCGCATCGTTCGACCACCAGTCACCGATTACCTACGGTTTGAACTTTCGTGGGGCTACCCTGACAACATCGCTGCTGGCGAAGTAATCCGCATCCTGCCTGTGGTTGGCGAACTTCCGGCCGGCATCATGGATCACGATTATTGGCTGTTCGATGACGCCATCGCCGTTGCGATGGACTACGACGACCACGGGCAGTTCATCGGCCCTCGGCTGGTGCCCGACCCTGCGCCGTACTGCCGATGCCGTGACCGCGCGATGGCGGCTGCCGTGCCGTTTGCTGAGTACCGCGTTGCCGTTGACCATCGGACCTAGGAAGGATCGAGGCTGGCGACCTTTGGTGAGCTAGTGCGAACGCTTCGCCGCAGTGCTGGGCTGACGGGCATCGAGCTAGCCCGGCTCGTTGGCGTCTCGCAATCGCGAATCTCTCGGATCGAGACGGGCCATGTTGTGCCTGAGCCAGATGAGATCGAGCGGCTTGCAACGGCGTTGGGTGCCGAGCCAACTGAGCTGCACGAGCAGGCACGGGCGGCCAGGGTGGCATTGCGATCCTGGCGCACGCTGCACGCCAAAGGGTTCACTCAGCACCAACACGAGATCGAGCGTTGGGAACGCAACGCAACCCGCGTGCGGCTGTTTCAGCCAAACATCGTCCCGGGCCTGCTCCAGACGGCCGAGTATGCCCGCCACGCAATCGAGCTTGCCACCACAAGCCAAGACCTCGGCACGGCGGTTGCCGCTCGTCTTGCACGTCAGTCGATCCTGTATGAGCGGTCCAAGCGGTTTGAGTTTCTGATTACCGAAGGCGCGCTACGGTGGCGCATCGTGCCGACTGACGTGCATCTCGCGCAGCTTCACCACATCGCCTCGCTCTCAACGCTTGCGAACGTGACTGTTGGCATCATCCCGTGGTCGGCGCGCGTTGCCGCACATCAGAGCAACATGTTTATGCTGCTCGATGATGCCTTCGGCTATGTGGAGACGATCACGGGCGAGATCACGCTGGAGGATCGGCCAGAGCTTGAACAATACGGCGTAGTTTGGGACGCGCTCATGCAAGCGACAGTCATGGGAGATGATGCACGAGCTGAGCTTGACCGCATTTCTCGGACGCTTGATCGTCCATAGCTAGCGGCCACCGTCGCGCGGTCTGCCGCTGTTCTTTGAATGCCCGCCGGGAATTGGCGGGCACATTTGTTGCCGGCAATCCATTGACGCGAGACCCCATGCAAAATATTCTGCATGCTGACTAGAGGCGAGGGGCCGGGCTGTTGGCCGCCACTGGCGGTTAGCGGCTCGGCCTCTTCCACGTCGCGAGGGGAGGTGGTGCCGCTCGACCTGCGTGGAGTCCGAACGTGGGAGCGGCGATCAGCCTCTCGCCGTGGTCCGTCGTCGCTCCCACCTACCTCGCTGGGGAGGTGAGAACCATCTTGCGCGATTGGATGGAAGTGCACCATCCGAAGCTCGTCGGCTTGTGGGATTGGCCGCGCTATCGGCTGTTCGGCCGGTGCTTCGTCTGTGGCCGGCTGATCGTTCTGCATTCGCCGTGGCGGCTGTTCATCTGCGAGCGAACACCGCTGCCCATCGAGATCACCGAGAAGGGTCGGGAGCGAATCGAGTCCGAAGTCGTCCCTGTGTCGCACGCGCATATCGCGTGATGGGGAAGGTGCAGTGACGACGTAGGGGAGTGGCGGAAGGTGTCACGACGAATTTGCTTGGCGCTCGGTACGAAGCTACCGGACAACCGTTCGTGCGGTGACCCGTGCAGCGAGTTCCCGTTTTGCCTTCCGCCGCTTCCTGACTTGACCGCCACCGGGCTCGCGACGTTGCTCGCGAATGGTGAACTCGAACGCGAACGTGCGCAATTCCTGACTGACCTTTGTGCCGCCATTGCTGACGTTGAGGAAGGGGACGACGATGGAGCTTGACGTGATCTTCGCTGCTGTGGTTGGCGCGCTTGCCGCCTTGGCCGTCATCGGCGCGCTCGTGTTCGTGATCGTGGCCGAAGTCGTCGCGATCCGCCACAAGCTGACCGCCCACAGGCAACCACCATCGCCGCAAGAGTCGGCCGAGTCGTTCTGGCACGGTCGCGCGGTGACGGTGCCGAGTGGTCGGAAGTGGCGATGAGCACGGTTGCCCGCGTGCTCGTGGTCGCGTGGCTGGTGGCCGCCCTGGTAGTGCTCGGCATGGACGGCCGGCTCCCCGCGTTCGCCGCCGTGGTGGCGCCCGCTTCGCTGGTAGCGCTTGTGGGCGGCTCGGTGGTGCGTCACCAGCTCGCGCCGTCGCGCTACAACCGGCCGTCGCTGCCGGAGCGGTACGAGCTGGCCGACGACCTTGGCCGGCCGCTGGTCGAGGTGGTCGCGGCGGCCGAGCGGGAAGCCTCGGCCGGGCGGCCGTAGGCGCCAATGGACCGCTTCGGCGCCGGCCTGGCCGCTGACCATCCCGGCGCGATCGGCCGCCGCTGCGTGCTGTTCGGCTGCCTGGAAGCGGCCATGTGGATTGTCAGCGACCCACAAGGCGGCGAGCTGCCGCCTGCGAGGTAGACGTCGACGTGATCCTCAGCAACGCGCTGGGTCGGGTGCCGTTGGATGGCGACATTCGGATCGAGGTCCGTCGCGCCCGGGGGGCCGGTTGAGGCTGGCCGCCGCCGACGCTGCCGGCTCGGCGCGGAGGGCAGGGCGAGCAGCGATCCCGGGTGCAATGGACTCGTGGCCGACGCTGGCGGTGCCGGGCGACCGTGCCCGGCCGCGCGCCGGCGAGAGCGTCCCGGGCGCGTTCGGGGTTGCCGGCGGCGCCGGGCCGAGAACGGCGGGGTAGGGGCCCCGCCGCCCGCAGGCCCGAGGGCCGCCGGCGTCCAACCCAGACATCGTCGTGGACCGCTGCTGACCGAGAGGAACCGTCGAGCGCCGTTGCTGGCAACTAGCCACGAAAGGACGACGCCGGTTCGGTCCTTCCTGGCGATGCAGGAACCCCGCGCCCTGCGAGGCGCGGGGCTTTGTATCGGGCCTTGTCGTGTATGCGGCCTCCGGTGGCGTCAAGGCGTTTATGAGAAGAATTCAACTTTGAATTGCTCACACCGATTCTGAGTAATCGGGCTACTCTACCGTGAAGCGATGGAATAGCTTGTTGCGTCTCGGCCACGCCTTAAGCTTTGCTACGGCATTTGGGCCACGGATGCATTATCGCCAGTTGGCCCATGGACGCGCCATCCGCGGATGTGGAGCTTGCAGGCTTTGGCGGTGCCCTTGCGGTGCGCACAGACCGGGCAACATGGGGCAAATAATGGTGAGATCGGCACCATCGGCCCCAGTGAGACAGGCTGCACCGCAGGAATGGAGGTGACGCTCGACCCATATCGGCCCTTGAATCTGCTTCAAGGGAGTAGGTGCTTGACCGCATCACGCTCTCTACGGTGGCGCCTGCTGCGGCCACCTCACGTTACCTCGTCCTTCGAAGACCTGACCCGATTGGTTCAGCTCTCAGCCACCGAGGATCTCTAGCCTCATCCGGCACGTACTCGCCTGGGAGGAAGGAGGCCGAGGACTCGCAAGAGGGAGCGAAGGGCTGCGGCCTTGACGCTCATGTTCTCCCTTGTCCGCGGACTGGAGCCGGCAAGGCTCCGCCCCGGCTCGGTTCAGGCAAGGTCGGGGCGGAGCGATCGGGCTGCCCCGGAACTCTTGCCCCACGCCCGTCTAGGCGTGGGAGACCTACGAAAAGGAGCACCATGCGCAGATCCCTACGCAGGATCCTCGTACCCACAGCCACGCTGATCGCGGTCTTCGCGCTCGCGCTGCCGGCGTGGGCGGACGCGCCGAAGTTCCACGCGGCCACCTCCAGCGTCAACAACGACGGCGCCCTGGTCGTCAACTTCGACGAGCGTGGGCTTGGCAACGACAACATCGACTACACCCTGACCGCCGACGCCACCGCCCTGTACGCCTGCATCAACGGCGGCGGCAAGCACCCCCAGGCCGCCAACAAGGAGCAGTTCGAGGGGCAGGTCAGCGGCGGTGGTTCGTTTGAGCCCAAGAACGGCCGGGTGGTGGCCAGCCTGGCCGCCGGGCCGCTGCTGGCGCCGCAGTTCACCTGCCCGCCCGGGCAGCGACGGGTCCTGGCGGCCGTCACCTACACCAACATCGTGCTCACCGACACCACCAACGGCGTCAGCACCCCGGTTCCCGACGCCTCCAGGGTGTTCTTTGACGTCTGAGCGTCGGTAGCACGCCGGGGCCCTCCGCCCCGGCTCCAGGTCCGATCGCATGCGCCGGGGGCAGCCGCGCCCCCGGCGCTCGCCTTGGTGGGCAATGCCAGCTACCAACGGCAGCCAGGCGCGGCGTTTCCCCGGTCGGGACCGCAGTGAGCTGCGCGTTCGCAGCCGTGGCGGCCGCTGACCTGGGCCAGCGACTTCGGCCGGTGAGCGCCATTGACCGTTGGCGACCGTTGTGGACCGCTGCTTGGGGCACGTCGGGCACGGCCGGCGAGAACCAAGGCGCCTCGAACCTGGCGGCGATGGTCAACAACTCGGGTGATGGGCGAGGCTCGCTTGGGCAGCAACTGGCCTCGTTGGCAAGCCGCGAAGGCGGCGCGGCAGCCGGCGTGACCTCTTCTGTGTCAGGAAAACCAGCTTGCACTGCGCGGCTGGCATTGAGCATTTCCACAGATGAATAGCGGTACTTGTGTGTCCGGGAGAGACCGCTCGTGCCCGCGGTTGTCCGCGGGGCCATGCCCCAGGCATGCCCCAAGTGCGGGTCCTCGTGCCTGACCCACGCCGAAGGCTACGATCCGGCACGATGACGGTGCAGTACGAGTCCAAGGAGAACGCGGGCCACAAGTTCTGGACGGCTCGCTACGGCCGCTCCGCCATCCGGATCGACGCCAACCGGCGCAGCGTCTACCCATGGCTCATCACCCTGGCGGGCCGCTCGGTCCACAAGGGCGTCGCCCCCAACCGCGCCGAGGCTGCCGCCACGGTGGTCCCTGACTTGGAGAACCGCGAGCTTGGGAAGCACTGTCAGGCCACCCATCGACGGGCGGTGACGCAGGTCAGGGCAGACGGCAACTGACCGCTGGTGACCGTTGGCGACCGCTGAGAACCGCTGCTTGGGGCACGGACAGGGCACGGCCGACGAGGACGGGGGACGCGGGCCGCCCGGCGGGCCACGCGGCCCCGCGCCTCGTGCTCCTGTCGTCCCGCCCTACTGGAAGTCGGCGCAGAAGGCTGCCAGCTCGTCCGCTGGAATCCCGATAACCGTCTCCAGGAACTCCTCCTCGCCCACCGTCCCCTGATGCGCGCCAGGGTTGACCAAGCCGGTGAAGTGCTGGCCGAAGGGACCGATGCCGGCGAAGTCACCCTGCGCGATCATGCTGCGCAGGTGCCCGAGGCAGCCCTGGTACTGGGTGGCGAAGACGTTCGGCGGGATGCCGGTCGGCGGACTTTCGACCGCCCGGGCGGGCGTGGCGAAGGCGAGTGCCGCAACAAGCACGCAGACCACGCCGATCACCCGGCGCAGAGGCCGTGTCATGTCATCCTCCTTCCTGCTCTTGGGAGCTTGCCCTTCTTGCCTTGGTCTGCGCTCAAGCCGGATCGCCGCGCGCTCGCTGGTGTCGCGGACGGCCTCGGGCGAGGGTCGAGCCCAAACCTCGTCTACGAGGGAAGAACGAACGAACGCCATAAATATGCCGGCGACCGTGTCGATGAATAGGTCAGCCCAACGGACTCGGCCTCCCACAACCCTAGCCAAGGATGGCGCCCGCGGCAGTCGTGTCGCTGCCGAGGGCGGCCGCCTAGCGGCCGCCCTCGGCAGGCGGGCACCGCCGCCTGCGACTGATCGCGCCCGATTCGCTGGCCGTCAGGGGTTGACCAGGAGGCGCCGGTAGCCGAGCGCGAGCCACGGCTTGCGGCCGCCGGCGGCCAGCCGGCCGCGGGCGATCGCGCCCCACTGGCCGATGCGTCCGTAGCCGACCAGCAGGAAGGTGGTGGGATCGGCGGAAACCCAGCAGTCGACCGGCTGGGAGCCGGAGGGCTCGACGCTGGCTGTGCCGTCCTGGAATCGCACCACGAAGCGGGGCCCGCCGCGGATGCGCAGCTCGTAGGCGAGCTGGCGCCCCGCGGCGGCCGGTGCGTCCACCAGCAGCGGGATCATGGCGGGGAAGACGCCGGCGACCACCAGCCGTGCGTGCTCGGGGTCGATGGGCCACGGTCGGTGCAGCGCCTTGGCGATGTCGTAGCCGTGCACCACCAGCTCCCCGATCGCCAGGCAGGTCAGCGTGTCCAGGCGGCGCGTCACGCCCCGCCCGTACCAGGGGGTGTCCACCAGCTCCTCACCGGACCGCTCGGCGCTGGCGCGCAGGAAGGCGACGACGTCGTCGCCGAGGTCGTCGCCGAGCCGGACCGGGTCGTCGCGTGGGATGGCGGCGATGGTGCGGGCGTTCACCGCCGCCAGGCGCTCGTGGAAGTCGTCAAGGTCGGGGACCATGCCGGCCCACGAGCCCGTCTGCCCGGCCGCGGCGGCGGTGAACGCCCGCGCCACCACGACCAGGTGCGCCGCGACCTCGCCGACCGTCCATTCGGACCCGCGGATTGGCGTCGCCGCGTCGGGGATCGAGCGGACCAGCGCGACGGTCCGCTCGACCACCGCTGGCAGCGCGGCCCTGGCGGCCGCGAGGGTCGGTTCCCCCATGGCGTCCTCCCGTCGCCCAGGTGGCCTTCCTGGCCGGAGCCTACGAGGTGGCACTACTCCGCGCACGAATCCCGAACGCCAGTATGTCATCCAGTTGTCGGAACATAGCGCCCGCGCTATAGAGCCTGTCACCTGGGTACTCCCCGCGGCGGCAAGGTCTTGGGCGAGGGTGGCGAACTCAACGGCGGGTAAGGGAGGTGGTCAGGGATGGTTCTGCCGGGCCGAGGGCGGCCGCCCGCAGGGCCGGCCTTGACGCCGTAAGGAAGGTTGTAACAACAAAGCAGGCAGCCAAAACAGACAGACGATCCAATCCGACCACCCTGGGATGGATCCTTCGTGGCCTGTCGTGCGGCAAGCGGCGGACATCTGCTTGGGTTACAAGTCACAAATCAGCGGGGTCTCCTCTCTTGCGGCGAATCGGCCGCTCCCCACGCGCGTGTCCTCCCTCCGGGGTTGCGGGATGCGCTGTGAGCTTGGCTGTAGGTCGGCCTGCGATGGTGCGATCGATGGCGGCCCGCCGGTCCTTGCAGGGATGGGCCTGCCTGACCGCCAGGGCTCCACGCGCTCTCAAGCGGCAGGGCGGTGCCTCCCGCCGCTGCCCGCTCGGCCAGCCCAAACGCTGCTGTGACGGCTGAGTCGCCGTTCCCGGCGAGGGCTGCCGGTCCGCCCCGTCCCCTCGGCGTCGGTCCACCGAGGTGGCGGTTGCTGGCGCAGCAGCCGCCGCACGATCCAGCCGACCACACCAAACCCCAGCACCAGCAGCACCACGCCGACGCCATGCCACAGCGGTCGGCGCGCGATCGTCATCACCGCACCGCTCAGGGCCCACGCCATCGCGCTGTGCAGCAGCCAGGCCGTATCGCGCGGGTCTGGTGGTTGCGGGTCCGACGTGGGCATGGCTCCTCCAGCGGCCAACCGGGCACCGTCCGTGTGCGGCGCTGGCCGGCCGACGGGTTCTGTCCGGAACTCCCAGCAGGCCGCACGGCGCAGCACGTGCACAACAACCCCAGCTGGGTTGCTTCCGTTGAGGTGACGCCGCCGCTACGCGGGGGGGCCAACGCAGCGGCGGACGCCACCCCAAAGAACGCGGTCCCCGCGCGGGCGTTGCAGCGTCGCCCGCGGCAGCCGGCAGGATTCAGCGGCGCCGTGGAGCGAGCGGTTCGACCTGGCCGCCACGATCCGACCGCAGCAGCCAGGTGCCCATCCACGCCACTGCCACCGCCAGCGGCACCCCCGCGCCCGGAACCACCGCGATCAGCACGCCCAGCACCCCGCCAATGACCAGCAGGACGGCAGCGTCCCGCGGGAAGACCCGCGCTGCACGCTGGCGACACCGAACAGCACCCAGCCCAGCGCAAAGACACCGAACGACACGACCGCGCCGGCCAGCAGCCGTCCCGTCGGGGTCGCGGCGACCAGCGCTGGCGCCTGCTGCGCCGCGTACGGCACCGAGAAGGCTCCCACGACCAGCCACCCGCCAGCAGCATCGTGCCCAGCATCGCCACCAGGAACCCCACCAGCCCCAGCGTCCCGCCGGCCGCCGACTGCCAGGCGTACAGACCCACCAGGCTAACCAGCAGCAGGTAGACGGCCAGCAGCGTCAGCAGGCCGTTGACCCCGACCAGCGGACTGCGGGCGCGGCGCGCCGGGTCGGCGTCCACCACCACAAACGCAGGCGCACCGACGAGTTGGGCGACGACCAGCAGCACGCCGGCCGCCACGCTCACCAGCCCGGCCAGGTGCAGCAGGCGTGCGGGCGACATCTGCCACCCCCTGTCACGAGAAATCCGTTGCCTGCAACCAGGATGCCCTTGTCAGCGCCTCGCCTGACCCTGACGTGGCGCTGGTCCCTGCCCCCGACCTGACAAGGCACTCAAGACCCGTGGCCCCTTCGCCCACCTCACCCAACGATTCGGCCTACCAGGTCGCGGCGCCGATCCTGGGGAGCCCCGGGCTGGCCCTCATCCCCATGGCTTGGGCCAGCCCCCGAGGCCAACACCAGCAAGCGGACGCGAGCCGGGCATCCACTCCGGCGAAGTAGCATCGCGAGGTTGGGGGAGGCACCTCGGCATGCCACGTCACCAAGAACGGCATGGCCAGCCGGCCGTCACGGCTGAGGGTCCGGCGCTGCCCGGCCGGCCCCCGCTGCCACGCTCCACACGACGTGGCCCCGAGCTGCGCCCGGGGCCACGCGGAGCGCCGTCGCTCTGGGCCTGTCCCCAGCAGGCCCGTCCTCCTCGACCCTCGCCCCCCTCGTCCCCTGGAGGGCCGGGTCTGTGGGTCGTGCCCTGAACCCGGAACCGGCAAACGCCCCCGCAGCTACGCAGAACTAACCAGCCCAGCTCGGCTCGCGCCGCTACAAGACCGACGACCGCGACTGCGCGGCACTGGTGTGGCTGCTGCGCCAGGGCGCCGGCCGGCCCGTCGCCCAAGGCACCCTGGATGGGCTGCTGGGAGCGGTCCGCCACCGGCGCGGACTGGTCGCCGACCGTAAGGTCCTTCAGCAGCGGCTCCACGACCAACTCCAGGCGCTGTGCCCTGGCCTGTCGGCCCCGGCCGGCCATGGCCGCGCCCTCGCCCTGGCCGACCCGACCGGGCAGGCCGTGCTGGGGTGTGCGGCCGCCTTCGCCGGCCGACCACCCACCGTGCGGTCCCTACGCGCCCGCGCGTCCGGTCGCCTGACCCAGCCCACCGCCCGGTTCTGGGTCGACCGCTGGCGGCGGCTGCTGCCCCCACCCCAAGACGCCGAGCTGCGCGCCGAGCGGCTGGGCCGTGACCTTGCCCGCCACCAGGCCCTCCAGGCCGACATCGCCGCGGTGGAGACCCAGATCACCAGGCTGTTGGCGGCCACCGACGGACAGATCCTCACCAGCCTGCCTGGTGTCGCGGTCGTGCGGGCGGCCAGCTTCGCCGCCCACAGCCTGCCCATCCAGCGGTTCGCGACCGCCGAGCAGCTGTACGCGGCCACTGGGCTGGCGCCAGCCACCTACACCTCGGCCAGCCTGCAACGGCGCGGCCGCATCTTCCGCCAGGGCCTGGCTGAGCACCGCGACGCGCTCATGGGCATCGCCTGGGGCCTGTCCCAATACTCGCCCAGCTTCCGCGAGCGTGACCGCCAACTGCGCGCCCGCGGCATGCGTCCGATCCAGGCCCGGGTGGCGTTGGCCCGCCACGCCTGCCGGCTCTGCCATGCCCTGCTCCAAACCCAGCAGCCCTTCGACGAAGCGCGCTATCGTTTGGCCCGGCACAGCCGCGGGCGGTGACGGCCATGTGCGCTATGCCGCGCGACGGCGCAACCTAGCTTGCCGCCCGCCCGCGCTGGCCACCCGACGGCGCACACGAAAGCCTGCCGCACGACGGCGCCTGATCAGCCCGCCGCACCAACCGGGGCCAGCCGGGCACCCGAACCCGCTTCGCCGACCACGGCCGGCACCGCCGGCCCACCTCGGCCTGCCCACACCTCACCCTTGACCCAGCAGGCGAAAGCTAGCCGCCGGCGACGGTGTCGTCGGTGCCACCGCCACCGCGGCGGCGGCGGAGGGCGAAGGCCGACAGGCCGATGCCGCCGAGGAACGCCGCCAGCACGCCGGTGGCGAGGCCGAAGGCGGTGATCCCGCCGCCGGGGCCGCCGCCCCCGCCGGTCGCCGCCACCGGGGCCGCCGGCGCGGCCTGCGCCGCCGCGTCCGCGTTGGGATCCTCGGTGTCGCGGCCGAGCACCACCAGCACGCC
>WNFV01008380.1_pt1 | contig 11672 bp, 9 predicted proteins | sample 5400101 | NCBI WGS metagenome assembly WNFV01 (sample SAMN13153361, study PRJNA577476) | soil metagenome | isolation source: 115 cm soil or saprolite under grassland replicate 1 | place: USA:California | collected 2016-06-15
CCCGCGATGGTCGTCGTTGGCATGCATCCAGGGTACGATAACTTGCTTGTAGCATGCAACCATCTACCGGTGGCGGGCCGGCGCCCGGACGGGTAGGCTCGCGGCGGACCGTGCTAGGTGGGGAGCTAGCGGTGCCCTGAACCCGCAATCCGCTCCAGCGGGGCTGAATCCCTGCCCGAGGGTCCGAGTCCGAAGGTCAGCGCCGAGCACGGAGTGTTGACGGTCAGGTCCTGCGCAACGTCACCCTGTGAACCGCGTCAGGTCCGGGAGGAAGCAGCGCTAAGCGGGCACTGACGAGTGCCGCGGGCGTGCCGGGCCAGAGCCACCGGCTCGTGCCAGCGCTTCGGATGTCGGGTTCGACGGCAGGTGCACGGTCCATCACTCCTGCCCTGAAGAAGCTCGCGCATCACCAAGCCGTCCTACCTGATCGCCCCAGGAAATCCGTGGTTCTGGTGATGCGCGAGCTTCTTCAACAGAGGTCCTATGGCTGCGGTAGCCTTGGGCGACCATGGCCTACGTCTCGCTCTACCGCAAATGGCGCCCACAGACCTTCGCGGACATCGTGGGCCAGGACCACGTGACCGGAACGCTGGTCAACGCCATCCAGACCGGCCAGGTGCACCACGCCATGCTGTTCTGCGGCACCAGGGGGACGGGCAAGACCTCCACCGCCAGGGTGCTGGCCAAGGCCCTCAACTGCGAGCAGGGACCCACCCCGGAGCCCGACAACGTCTGCGAGCAGTGCCGCTCCATCACCAACGGCACCAACCTCGACGTGGTCGAGATCGACGCCGCCAGCCACGGGTCGGTCGACGACGCCCGCGACCTGCGCGAGCGGGCCAGCTACGCCCCGGCGGCGGCCCGCTACAAGGTCTACATCGTCGACGAGGCCCACATGGTCACCACCCAGGGCTTCAACGCGATGCTCAAGGTGCTCGAGGAGCCGCCGGAGCACGTCCGCTTCGTGTTCTGCACCACCGAGCCGCACAAGGTCATCGAGGCGATCCGCTCCCGCTGCCAGCGGCACGACTTCCGTCGCATCCGCACGGCGCTGCTGGTCGACGACTTCGCCAGGATCTGCGCGGCCGAGGAGGTCGACATCGAGCCCGCCGCGCTGGAGCTGGTCGCCAGGGCCGCCGACGGCTCCCACCGCGACGGCCTGTCCCGGCTCGACCAGGTGCTCACCTACGCCGGCCAGAAGGTCACCCTGGCCGACGTGGCCCGGGTGCTCGGGGCGCTGCCGGTCGAGCTCCGCTTCGACCTGGCGGAGGCGCTGGCCGCCCACCGCGTGGCCGACGTGCTCGCCTGCGTCGAGCGGGTGGTCGACGCCGGCCACGACCTGCACCAGTTCGCCCGTGAGGCGCTCGAGCACCTGCGCGACCTGTACGTGGTGCGGGTCGCTCCCGAGTCGACCACGCTGGTCGACGTGACCGCCGAGACCCGCGAGCGGCTGGTCGCCCAGGCCGGGCGCTTCGGGCCCGGCGAGCTCGGCCGCCTGGTGCGCATCGTCGGCGACCTCTACCTGGACCTCCGCACCGCCACCGACCAGCGCCTGGTGCTGGAGGTCGGCCTCGCCAAGGCCGCCCTGCCAGAGGCGTCGCTCGACGCCGAGGCGCTGCTGGCCAGGATCGAGCGGCTCGAACGCCGCCTCTCGATCGGCGCCTCCGAGGGCCCGCTGCCGGCCGCGGCGGCCCCGGCGGCCCGAGTCACCCTGCCGGCGGGCAAGGATGACGAGACCCGGGCGGCAAGGGTGGCCGCGCCGGCGGGTGGGGAGGAGGCGGCCACGGCGGCCCCGGCCGCGCCGGCGGCCAGCGAGGACACGGCCGCGCAGGCGGGCGGGGGGGAGCTGGCCGACGAGGAGGCGGGGTGGCGGCCGGCCGAGGCGCCGAGAGCCGTGCCGGTCGACCTCGATCTGGTGCGCCGCTCGTGGCCGCTGGTGATCGAGCGGGTGCAGGCCGCCAGCCGGGTCACCGCCAGCTTCCTCGGCCACGGCCGCCCGGTCGCGCTCGAGGGCCGCAACGTGGTGGTCGAGCTCCCGCTCGACAAGCGCTTCGAGGCGGAGGCGCTCACCAAGGACGGCCGCAACCGTCAGGTCAACGCCGTGCTCGAGGCGATGCTCGGCGGCGGCCTCGAGATCCGGGTGGTGGTGGGCGAGACGGCCGGCCCGCCGGAGCCGCAGTCCCAACCGCCGGCCGACGCCGGCCCGGCGGAGCCGCCGCCGGCCAGCGAGTTCGAGGTCGATCCCGACAACGACGAGGGCCGACCGATGGGTGCCGATGCCGACGCCAGGGCGGTGGCAGACCTGGTCGGGCGGGAGCTCGGCGGGCAGGTGATCGAGGAGCGGCCGAACCAGGCGGCCGGCCGGCGCGGTGCCGGGTCACGGTCAAGGGGCCGTGCGACCGGCGGCCGCCGGTCCGGGTCCTGAGCGCCTGACGGGAAGCAAGGAAAGGGGCGGACGCTGTGGGCATGCCGCGTGGTGGCTTCAACCCCAACCAGATGATGAAGCAGCTGCAGAAGATGCAGCGCCAGATGGAGGAGGCACAGGCCCAGCTCGCCGAGGAGGTGGTCGAGGCGACCGTCGGCGGCGGCGTGGTGACCGCCAGGGTCAAGGGCGACCAGACCGTCGAGTCGGTCTCGATCGACCCGGAAGCCCTTGACCCCGACGACGTGGAGATGCTCGGCGACCTGGTCACCGCCGCCGTCAACGAGGGCCTGCGCAAGGCCAAGGACCTGGCCGCCGAGCGCATGGGCGGCATCACCCAGGGCATGGGGCTGCCACCCGGCCTGGGGCTGTAGCGGTGTACGAGGGCCCCGTCCAGGACCTGATCGACGAGCTCGGGCGCCTGCCCGGGATCGGGCCGAAGAGCGCCCAGCGGATCGCGTTCCACCTGCTCAAGGTGGAACCGGCCGACGCGGAGCGGCTGGCGACGGCGATCCAGGAGGTCAAGGCCAAGGTCCACTTCTGCCGGGTCTGCTGGAACGTGGCCGAGGGCGACCTCTGCCGCATCTGCAGGGACCCACGGCGCGACCCGAGCCTGGTCTGCGTGGTCGAGGAGCCACGCGACCTGGTGGCGATCGAGCGCACCCAGGAGTTCCGCGGCCGCTACCACGTGCTCGGCGGGGCGATCAGCCCGATCGAGGGGATCGGGCCCGACGACCTGCGGACCAGGGAGCTGCTTGCCCGCCTCGAGCCGGACGCGGTCCGCGAGGTGATCCTGGCCACCAACCCGAACATCGAGGGCGAGGCCACCGCCATGTACCTGGCCCGCCTGCTCGGCCCGCTGGGCGTCAAGGTGACCCGGATCGCCAGCGGCCTGCCGGTCGGCGGCGACCTCGACTACGCCGACGAGATCACCCTCGGCCGCGCCTTCGCCGGACGCCGCGAGATGGCCGTCTAGCCGCCGGCCGGCGGCGGCTTGGTAGGCTGGACCCGCCCGCCCTGCAGCCCGCCGCCCAAGGGAACGCCCATGGCCCTGGTCGTCCAGAAATACGGCGGCACCTCGGTCGGGGACGCGTCGCGGATCCGGCGTGTCGCCGAGCGCGTGGTCGCCTCCCGGCACGCCGGCAACGAGGTCGTGGTGGTGGTCTCCGCCATGGGCGACACCACCGACGACCTGGTCGCGCTGGCGCGGCGGGTCTCGCCAGACCCGCCGCCGCGCGAGATGGACATGCTGCTCACCGCCGGCGAGCGCATCTCCATGGCGCTGCTCGCCATGGCCATCGCCGACCTCGGGGTGACGGCCAAGTCGTTCACCGGCTCCCAGGCGGGCATCATCACCGACAACCTGCACGGCAAGGCGCGCATCCTGGACGTGCGGGCCGGGCGGATCAGCGAGGCGCTGGCCGCCGGCAACGTGGTGATCGTCGCCGGCTTCCAGGGGGTCTCCACCGACAGGGACGTGACCACCCTCGGCCGGGGCGGGTCGGACACCACCGCGGTGGCGCTGGCCGCCGCGCTGGGGGCGGGCGTCTGCGAGATCTACACCGACGTGGACGGCGTCTACACCGCCGACCCGCGGGTGGCCAGCGCGGCCCGCAAGCTGCACATGGTCTCCTACGAGGAGATGCTGGAGATGGCGGCCTCCGGGGCCAAGGTGCTGATGCTCCGCTGCGTCGAGTACGCCCGCCGGACCGGCATGATCCTGCATGTCCGCTCGAGCTTCACCGACGCCCCAGGCACCTGGGTGCGCGAGGAGGACGAACGCATGGAGAAGGCGATCGTCTCCGGGGTCCCTCATGACACCTCGGAGGCCAAGGTCACCCTGGTCCGGGTGCCCGACAAGCCGGGCATCGCCGCCCGCGTGATGCGCGGCATCGCCGACCGGGGCGTGAACGTGGACATGATCGTCCAGAACGTCTCCCACGGCGGCACCACCGACATCTCCTTCACGGTGCCGAAGACCGACCTGGACGGCGCCATGGCCGTGCTGGGTGGGCTGAAGGAGGAGGTCGGCGCGGCCGAGGTGGTGGCGGACTCCGACATCGCCAAGGTGTCGCTGGTCGGCGCCGGCATGAAGTCCAGCCCCGGGGTGGCCGCGGCGATGTTCGAGGCGCTCGCCGAGGCCGGGGTCAACATCGAGATGATCTCGACCTCGACCATCCGCATCTCCTGCGTGATCCGCTCCGCGGACGTGGGCGTGGCCGTGCGGGCCATCCACGACCGCTTCCACCTTTCCGAGGAGGCCGAGTTCCGCCACGAGCATCCGGACGGCACCGCCGAGATCCCGGTGGTGCGCTGATGCCGGAGGGGTCCGGGGAACCCCGGAGGGGTGCCCCGGTCAATCGGCTCCCCACGACGGTCATCGTGGGGGCGACCGGCGCGGTCGGGGAGGAGCTGCGCGGGCTGCTCGCCGAGCGCGAGCTGCCCGTCGGCGAGGTGCGGCTGGTCGCCTCCGCCCGCTCCGCCGGCCGCCGGCTGCCCTTCCGCGGCGAGGAGGTCGAGGTCCTGCCGCTCACCCCGGAGGTGTTCGAGGGTGCGGGGCTGGCGTTCTTCTCGGCCGGCGGCGGCATCTCGCGCGAGTGGGCGCCGCTGGCGGCCGGCCGCGGCGCCGTGGTGGTCGACAACTCGAGCGCCTGGCGGATGCACCCGGAGGTGCCGCTGGTCGACGCCGACGTCAACCCCGAGGCCGCCGTCCACCACCCGCTCGGGATCGTCGCCAACCCCAACTGCACCACCCTGGCCATGACCCCGGTGCTGGCGGTGCTCCGCGACCTGTTCGGGCTGCGGGCCATCACCCCGACCTCCTTCCAGGCGGCCGGAGGGGCCGGGCAGCGCGGCATGGACGAGCTGCTCGAGCAGGCGGCCAAGCTGGCCGGCGACCGCGAGCTGCTGCGCCGCGGCGGGCGGCCGGAGGCGCTCCCCAAGGGCCAGGTGTTCCCGCGGCCGCTGGCCTTCAACGTGGTCCCCCAGTGCATGGGCTTCGACGAGACCGGCTACACGGTGGAGGAGCTGAAGCTCCAGAACGAGCCGCGCAAGATCCTCGGCCTGCCCCAGCTCGCCAGCCATCCGACCTGCGTGCGGGTGCCGGTGATGGTCGGCCACGCGGTGTCGGTCCGTGCCGTCTGCGACCGCCCGGTCGACCTGGCCGCCTTCCGCGCCGGCTGCGAGGCGGCGCCGGGGGTGACCGTGCTCGACGACCCGGCGGCCGGGCGCTACCCGACCCCGCTCGAGTCCGCCGGCAGCGACGGCGTGTTCGTCGGCCGCATCCGCGCCGACCTGGAGGACCCGAACGCGGTGCTGTTCTGGTCGGTGGCCGACAACCTCCGCAAGGGGGCCGCCCTCAACGCCGTCCAGATCGCCGAGGTCCTGCTGGGATCTGCACCTCGGTAGATCCCGGCGATGCCCCGGCACAGGCTGCCGGCGGGGCCGTCGTCAGTAGTAGTCGGGGCTCCAGGGCCGCGGCCCGGCGTGCATCGCCTGCAGGAACTCGATGTCGGCGGGACCAAGCCCGCGGACCAGGCCGAGCACGGCCAGGTCGCTCGGGTCCAGGTAGCCGGCGAACAGGGCGGCCAGCCCGGCGGCGTTGGTGCGCGCCTCCGCCTCGTCCCCGACCCGGACCGCCTTGCCTTCGCCGCCGTCCACCTCGACCGTCCAGGTGCCGTCGACCCATGGGCAGGTGTCGTCGGACACCCCGATGGTGACGCGGCCGCGCAGCCCCGACGGGTAGCCCCGGGCCGCGAACGCGCCTGGAACGTCGACGATCCGCGCCATCCAGCGGAACTGGCGCACCTGGCGAACGTCCTGCTCGCGCAGGAGCACGGCCAGCGGCTCGGGATCCGGGCCCTTCCAGAGCACCCTCGCCTCCAGCGACGAGAAGCCGGCCGCCAGCGCCAGCAGCGACCGCCAGCCGTCCCGGCTGGCCGCCCCCCAGTCGATCACGTTCACCGTGGTGTTGACCTCGCGGGCGGAGACGTCCTCGCCCGGCTTCAGGACGGCCCAGCCGTCCGGACCGTCCGGACCGTCGACCAGGAACACCTGGGGCGGGCCACTGCCCCGGTCGCCCAACAGGAAGTCACGCCACCAGTCGGCGTCCCGTTCCACCTGGCCGCTGCGCCAGGGCGCGATCAGGGCGAACCGCTCCTGCAGCGACCCGAGGTCGCCGGGCTCGGCCAGACGCGCCCGGTAGCCGGCCGGCCAGCTCAGCGGCAGGTGCCTGGCCGGCGCCTCGTACAGCGTCCAGGTCCCGGCGTACTCGAAGCCGGACCGCCGGTACAGGTGCACGGTGGCCGGGAACAGGGTGGACAGCGCCGCGCCCCGGTCGTGGAGCTCCGCCAGGTAGGCCCGCAGCAGCTCGGTGGCGGCGCCACGGCCGCGGTGCTCCACCCCCACCGACAGCCCGGAGAGCTGGCCGGCGGGCACCGCCCGGCCCCCCCAGAACACCCGGTGGCTGCGGGCGAGCAGCAGGCCGAGGTTGACGCCGTCCTCCTCGAGGACGCGTAGCTCCTTCAGCGGGGTGCGGGCCACCGCACGGTCGATGCTCGCACTGGTCGTCGGGTCGCCGAACGCCTGGGCGTCCTGGAGCACCAGCGCCCGGTGCTCCTCGGACCGCGCCTCTCGGTACCTCCGGGTCACGCAAACCTCCTCAACGAGCACGATGACCCTATACCCACCCCGGCGGCGGGGGCCGCGTGCCATCCGTTACGGGCGGTGAACGGCTGCGAAACCTGCCGGCAACACCGTTCCTGTACCAACGTTGCGTGCCGGTCTGGACTCCGACGAGGAAAGGGACACACCTTGGATACCGGCGATACCGCGTTCGTCCTCATCTCCGCAGCACTGGTGATGTTCATGACGCCAGGCCTTGCGCTGTTCTACGGCGGCATGGTCCGGGCCAAGAACGTCCTGGCCACGGTGATGCAGAGCTTCTTCACCATCGGCCTGGTGTCGGTGCTGTGGGTGCTCGTGGGGTACTCGCTCGCCTTCGGCCCCGACAAGGGGGGCCTGATCGGCGGGCTCGACTACGTCGGCTTCGCCAATGTCGGCCAGGCGCCCAACCCGGACCTTTCCCCCACCATCCCCCACATCGCCTACGCCTGCTTCCAGATGTTCTTCGCCGTCATCACCCCGGCCCTGATCACCGGCGCCTTCGCCGAGCGCATGAAGTTCTCCGCCTTCGCCCTGTTCACCACCCTCTGGCTGCTGATCGTGTACGCGCCGCTGGCGCACTGGGTCTGGGCGCCTGGCGGCTGGCTGCGCGAGTTCGGCGCGCTCGACTTCGCCGGCGGCACGGTGGTGCACATGAACGCCGGGTTCGCCGCGCTGGCCGCCGCCATCGTCATCGGCAAGCGGCGGGGCTTCCTCAAGGAGGCGATGCTCCCGCACGCCCTGCCCTTCACCGTCCTCGGCGCCGGCATCCTGTGGTTCGGCTGGTTCGGCTTCAACGCCGGCAGCGCGCTGGCCGCCAACGGCCTGGCTGCCACCGCCTTCATCGCCACCAACACCGCCACCGGGGCCGCCCTGCTCGGCTGGTGCCTGGTCGACTGGCTGAAGCGGCGCAAGACCACCACCCTCGGTGCGGCCTCTGGGGCGGTCGCCGGGCTGGTCGCGATCACCCCGGCCGCCGGCTACGTCGGCCCCATGGGCGCGATGGCGATCGGCTTCGCCGCCGGGATCGTCTGCGCCCTGGCGGTCGGCCTCAAGTACCGCTTCGGCTACGACGACGCCCTCGACGTGGTCGGGGTCCACGGCATCGGCGGCATGCTCGGTGCGCTGCTGATCGGCGTGTTCGCCAACACCGCCTTCAACGAGCTCGGCGCCGACGGCCTGCTCGCCGGCGGCGGCCTGACCCTGCTCGGCAAGCAGGCGTTCGCCGTGCTGGTGACCCTCGCCTTCTCCGGCATCGTCAGCTTCATCCTGCTCAAGCTGGTCGACCTGGTCGTGGGCCTGCGGGTCAGCGAGGAGGAGGAGCTGGCCGGCCTGGACATCGGCGAGCACGAGGAGGCCGGCTACGCGTTCACCGAGGGCGGCGGCGGCACCGCGCCGATGCCAGCGCCGGCGCCGGCCCCGAGCTCCGCCACCATTCGCGTCCCGCAAGGAGACTCGGCCTGATGAAGCTGGTCGTCGCGGTCATCAAACCGTTCAAGCTGGACGAGGTGAAGGCGGCCCTGGAGGGCGTCGGCATCCAGGGTCTGACGGTCACCGACGCGCGCGGCTTCGGCCGCCAGAAGGGGCACACCGAGGTCTACCGGGGTGCCGAGTACCAGGTCGAGCTGCTGCCGAAGACCCGTATCGAGGTGCTGGTCGACGACGAGGCCGCCGACGACGTGGTCAAGGCGGTCGTCGCCGGCGCCCGTACCGGCGCGATCGGCGACGGCAAGGTCTGGGTGCTCCCCGTCGAGCAGGCGCTGCGCATCCGCACCGGCGAGATGGGAGTGGATGCGCTTTGAGGTCGCCGCCGGGGGGCCTTCCTCCAGCCCCCCGGCGGACCACCACCCCGACCTGGCCGGGGTCCGGGTGGCCGCGAGCCTGACCCTGGCCGACGGTGGCGGCCCGGCCAGGCGCCGGGCCGCCGCCCTCGACCGGGCCCTTGCCGAGCTGGTCGACACCGTCCCCATGCCCCGCAGCGCCCTTGCGGTGGTCGCCGTCGGCGGCTACGGCCGCGGCGAGGTGTCCCCCCACTCCGACGTCGACCTGCTGCTGCTGGTCGGCGATCGGCGCCGGCCCAGCCCGGAGTCGCTCCGCGGCCTGCTCTACCCGCTGTGGGACGCCGGCTTCCAGGTCGGGCACGCGGTCTGCTCGCCGAGGGAGGCGATCGAGCGGGCCAGAGGCGACCTGGAGGCGGCCACCTCGCTGCTGGAGGCGCGGCTGGTGGCCGGGCCGGCCGGGCTGTTCGACGAGACCGCGGGCCGGCGGCGGCGCTGGCTGGAGACCGACGGGCGCCGCCTGGCCAGGCGCATCCTCGAGGTGACCGCCGAGCGTCACCTCCGGGTCGAGCGGGCCGGATGGGTGCTCGCCCCCGACCTGAAGCACGACGTCGGCGGCCTCCGCGACCTGCACGCGATCAACTGGCTGGCGGGGGTGGCGGGCTGGCCGCGTCCGGTCGGCCGCCCCGAGCTGTTGCGGGCCGCCGAGCTGCTGCTGGCGGTGCGCGAGGCCCTGCACGGCCAGTCGAGGCGCAAGCTCGACCGGGTCAGGGTCGACCTGCAACCGGCGCTGGCGACGGCGCTCGGGCTGGAGGGTGAGGAGGGCGTCGACCGGCTCATGGCCGCCGTCCACATGGCGGCCCGCGTGGTGGAGCACCTGGCCGGCGTCGAGACCCGGGCGCTCGCCGAGCGGCTCCTCGGCGGCCCGCGCCGCTCCGGGTCGACCCGCCGGCTGGAGCCCGGCGGCGTCCGCCTGGAGGACGGGCTGCTGGTCGCCGACCCGGCGCAGGTCGCCGGCGCCGGCGCCGAAGAGGACGCCGAGACCGAGGTGGTCCTCGCCATGCGGCTGCTGACCGCCAGGGCGCGGACCGGCCGGATGGTGGCGGGATCGACGATGACCTGGCTGGAGGCGGCGTTCCGGCGGGCGCCGCTCGAGACCTGGACGGCGCCGCTGCGGGCCGCCTTCATGACCATGCTGGCCGGTCCGGACGCGGCCGCCGCCTGCGAGCTGCTCGACCACGTGGGCGGCTGGCCGGTGCTGCTTCCCGAGTGGTCCGCCGTGCGGGGACGGGCCCAGCACGACCCGTGGCATCGCTACACCGTCGACGGCCACGCCTTCGTCACCGTCGCCGAGGTCACCACGCTGCTCGACCGGCCGGATGGAGCGGCCGTGGCGGGCGACCCGGGCTCGCTGTACCTGGCCGCGCTGCTGCACGACGTCGGCAAGGGGTCGGGGGACGACCACAGCGTCGCCGGCGAGCGGCTGGCCCGCCGGGCCCTGCACCGCATGGGCCTGGAGCCCGCGGAGGTCGACGAGGCGGCCGCCCTCGTCCGCCACCACCTGCTGCTGGTCGACACCGCCACCCGCCGCGACCTCGACGACCCCACGGTGATCGGCGGGGTCGCCGCCATCCTCGGCGAGCCGCGCCGGGTGCACCTGCTGCACCTGCTGACGATCGCCGACGGGCTGGCCACCGGCCCGACCGCCTGGAGCGGCTGGAAGGCCACGCTGGTCGGCGACCTGGTCAGGCGGGTGCTGGAGGCGATGGAGCGCGGGGCGCCGCCCGGTCCGGGCGACCCGGCCGCCCTCGCCCGCCAGGTCGAGGCGGCCCGTCCCAGCCTGACCGGCCGGGCTCGGGACCTGCTGGCCACCCTGCCCCCCTCCTACCCGGCCTCGGTGGCGCCGCAGGAGCTGGCCGATGAGCTGGAGCTGCTGGCGGAGCCGCCAGCAGCCGGTGCGGTCCGCTACCGGATCGAGCAGGCGGCCGACGGGCACGGGACCATCACCCTCTGCGCCCCCGACCGGCCGGGGACGCTGGCGAGGTCGGCGGGGGTGTTCGCCCTCCACCGCGTCTCGGTGCTGCGCGCCCAGGCCTGGTCGACCAGCGACGGGCTGATCCTCCAGCGCTTCGCGGTCCTGGCCCTGTCGGCGCCCCGCTGGGAGCGGGTCGGCGCCGACCTGGAGGCGGCCTGGGCCGGCCGGCTGGCGGTCGAGGCGAGGCTCGAGCGGAAGGCGCGCGACTACCGCCCGCCCGCTCCGGTCGAGCCCGACGTGCGGGTGCTGCACGACGAGTCGGCGCACTCCACGGTGGTGGAGGTGCGGGCCGGCGACGCCCTCGGGCTGCTGCACGCGATCGCGGCCGCCCTCGCCGAGCTGGACCTCGACGTCCGGGTCGCCAAGATCGACACCCTCGGCGACCGGGTGGTCGACGTCTTCTACGTCCGCTCCCCCTGGGGCGCCAAGCTCACCGACGCCCAGGCCGACGAGCTGACCCTGGCGATCCGCCACCGCATCACCCGCCTGCTCGGCGGCTGACCCGGGCGCCGCGCCAGGTCAGGGAATCGGCGCCTCGATGACGTAGAGGCGGTCGCGTCGCTGGAGCGCGAACCCGAGCTTGGCGGCCACCCGGAGGCTCGCGGCGTTGTCGGGCGAGGTCGTCCAGCTCGGCGTCCTGCCCCGCCGGAAGATGTCCTCGCAGACGGCGCCCGCGCAGGCGGTGCTCAGGCCCTGGCCGCGGAAGCCGGGTTCGGTGGCCACCCCGACGTCCTCGTGGCGCTCGCCGACGAAGAAGCTGCACGCGACCGAGACG
>WNFV01008976.1_pt1 | contig 11670 bp, 10 predicted proteins | sample 5400101 | NCBI WGS metagenome assembly WNFV01 (sample SAMN13153361, study PRJNA577476) | soil metagenome | isolation source: 115 cm soil or saprolite under grassland replicate 1 | place: USA:California | collected 2016-06-15
ATCGGCGATCGCTCCGCCTTGCGCCTCGGTGCCGACCTGGCAGGGCTCAGCACGCCCTCGCGGGTCAGGCGCTCGATCACGTCGGTGCCGTCGACGGGGACGAGCCGGGCGACCGGGATCCCGCGCTCGGTGACCACGACGTCCTCACCGGCGCGAGCCCTCGCCACGCAGTCCCGCAGGTTGGCCCTGAGCTGGGTCACGGTGACCTCCACGGATCGAAGTGTACGTTTCCTTCGCCCGGAAATGTACAGTAGTTTCCGGACTCCGCCCGGACCTTTTCCGAACCTGTGGAAGACTGGGCGGCGCTGACAGCGTCGTCGGCCACCCCACGAAGCCAGACGACGAAGGAGACACCGCTGTGACAGACGCAGCGATCCAGATTCCCGCCGACCTCAAGCCTGCCGACGGCCGGTTCGGCTCCGGCCCGTCCAAGGTCCGCCCCGAGGCGGTGGCCGCGCTGGCCACCGAGGGCGCGAAGCTGCTCGGCACCTCGCACCGCCAGGCCCCGGTGAAGAACCTGGTACGACGGGTCCGCGAGGGCGTCGCCGACCTGTTCAGCCTCCCCGACGGATACCAGGTGGTCCTCGGCAACGGCGGCTCGACGGCGTTCTGGGACGTCGCCACGTTCGGCCTGATCCGGACCAGGTCCGATGACCGACATCCGGCGGGTCGACGGCGCGGACGACGACGCGCTGGTCGTGATCGACGCGACCTCCGGCGCCGGCGGACTGCCGGTCGACATCGGCCAGGCCGACGTGTACTACTTCGCCCCGCAGAAGTGCTTCGCCTCCGACGGCGGCCTGTGGATCGCGGTGATGTCGCCGAAGGCGCTGGACCGGGTCGCGGAGATCAGCGCGTCCGGCCGCTGGATCCCGGCCTTCCTCGACCTCGCCACCGCGGTCGACAACTCCGCCAAGGACCAGACCTACAACACGCCGTCGATCGCCACGCTGTTCCTGCTCGCCGAGCAGACCGACTGGATCAACTCCCACGGCGGCCTGGACTGGGCGGTCGGCCGGACCACCGACTCCAGCACCCGGCTCTACACCTGGGCGGAGAAGTCCGACTACACCACGCCGTACGTCGCGGACCCGGACGCGCGCTCCCTGGTGGTCGGCACCATCGACCTGGACGACTCGGTCGACGCCGCGGCGGTCGCGAAGACGCTGCGCGCGAACGGGATCGTGGACGTCGAGCCGTACCGCAAGCTGGGGCGCAACCAGCTGCGGGTCGCGATGTTCCCGGCGGTCGACCCGGACGACGTGGAGAAGCTCACCCAGGCGGTCGACTACGTGACCGAGCGGGTGCGGTGATGAGGCCGGCGCTGTAGCTCCCAGGCGGCGTCCGCGCGCTCCCGCCGTCCCTGCGGGAACGTGAACATCGCCATCAGCAGCGCGAACCCGCCGGCGCCGATCAGCGTCCACCGCATGGTGTGGCTCTGCTTGGCGCCGGCGGCGTTCGTGCCGGCGTCCTGGGTCTTGGGCTTGGCCGGCGTGGCCTGCTTCGTCGGGATCGCCACCTGGTAGACCGCCGACGTCTTGCCCTCGCTGCCGACCAGCACGGAGGTGTCGTCCGGCCCCATCGCCAGCGACTCCCCGGTCGGCTGCAGCGGCAGCTGCGCGGTGAACCGGGGCTTCGCGCCAGGCCACCCGACCACGAACATCGTCACCGGGTCGCGCAGGATCATCCGCTTGCCGTCCGGCGTGAACGTCCCGTCGGTGACGATCGCCGGCGCGTCCGCGATCTTGACCAGCTTGTTGACGTCGGAGCGCGACAGCTCCTGTTTCGGCGGCAGCGACCAGATCGTGCTCTTCGGCACTTCCTTCGTGACGATGAACATCCGGTTCGTCTGGGGCTCGACCAGCAGCGCCTCGGCGTTGTGTGGCCCGTCGGGGTAGGCGAAGTCGTACTGCCGGTACTTCACCTTCTGGTCCTGCAGGTCCTCGGGCTCGCGGATGACGTACACGTGCACCTGCTTGCGGTCCCGCACGTTGTCGCCGATGTCGGCGACGTAGATCTTGTCGTCGGTGCCGACCGCGATCGCCTCGACGTCGTGCACCTCGGCGCTGTAGGTGAGCTCCGCGACGACCTTGCCCTCGGTGTCGAGCGCGAACAGCCGCGCGGAGTCACCGGAGTCGTTGATCGTCCACCAGATGTCCTTGTGCTTGTGGCTGCGGGCCAGGCCTGACGACTCGGTGATCCGCTCGTCGTCGATCGTGAACAGCTTCTTGCCCTCGCCCTCGTCGGCGTGCGCCGGCGCCAGGCCGAGGACGGGCACGGCGAACGCCAGCGCAGCCGCTGCAGCGAGCAACCTGCGCATCATGGCAGCACCAGAGTCGCCAGCCGGGGCGTGACGTGCCAGGCGGTGGTCAGCGCGTCGTACTCCTCGCGCGTCGTCTCGTCCGCCGGCGCGCCCGTGCGAGCGGCCCGCAACAACAGGTTGCGCGGCGTGTGCTCACTGTCCACGAACTGCATCACTTCGACCCGGTAGCCCACCTGCCGCAGCACCGACGCACGCAGCGCGTCCGTCAGAACGTCGGCGAATCGCTCCCGCACGATGCCATACCGCGTGATCACAGCGTACGGCGAGGGCGGGTCGGCCGCCTTCAGCTGCCGCTGGAGGTCGTGGTGGCAGCACGGCGCGGCGAGCACCAGCGGCGCCTGCCACTCCACCGCCCGCGCCAGCGCGTCGTCGGTGGCCGTGTCACACGCGTGCAGCGCCAGTACGACGTCCGGCGCCGCCTCCGGCTCGGCACCGGCGATCGTGGCGTCGAGGAAGGTCAGCCCGTCCCAGCCGAGCCCGGCGACGATCGCGGCGTTGCGCAGCCGCGCCTTCGGGCTGTGGTCGACCCCGGTCATCCGCACGTCGTGCCCGCGCGCGGTGAGCAGGTGGTACGCCGCGAGCGTCAGGTACGCGTTCCCGCAGCCCAGGTCGACGACCCGCAGCGGCCGGTCCGCCGGGATCCGCCCTGCGGCGATCGCCTCGTCCACCGACGGCGCGAGGATCTTGCAGAACTCCTCGACCTGCTTGTACTTGGACTGCCGCGAGGGCTTCACCGTACCGTGCCGGTCGCTGATCCCGAGCGCCCGCAGGAACGGCGCGGCGGGGTCGAGCAGCCGCTCCTTCACCCGGTCGTGCCCGGTCCGCTGCTCGCGCTCCTCCGCCGTCCGGTGCAGCAGCGCCCTGCCCTTCTTGGTGTAGCGCAGCCGCAGCGTCTCCGAGGTCGTCTCGACGTGCCAGGACCCGTACGACGCCCCGAGCAGCTCCGTGACCGCGTCACCGGCGTCAGCACCGGCCGGGGTGTTGCGGATGTGCGCCTGGCGGTCGTCGTACTCGGTGATCTGCAGGTGGCGGCCGGTCTTGAGGTCGACGTAGCGCAGCTCGACCCTCCGGTACGGCGGCGGCTCGGTGCCGCGGCGGCGTCCGGACCCGACGGCGCGGACCAGCGTGGTGCCGTCGGCGAGGACGGCCCCCAGCTCGTCGTACACGTCCTCGCTGCGCTCGTCGACAGGGTCCTGCATCCGGCCATTCTCCCCGACGAGTGTCCCGACCCGGGAACCGAGGGCTCAGCCGGGCCGGTTCATGGCGAGGCGGAAGTCGTGGACGGCGTCGTACCGCTTGCCGGTGACGAGGTGGACCTCGCCGCTGCGCAGCCCGTAGACGACCGACCAGCGGGTATGGCCCTGGGCGACGGCGCGCAGCAGGTCCATCGCCTGCCGCGCGGCGAGCGTCCCGCCGGTGCGGCGCAGGGTGCCGGTCGCGGTGCGGTACCGGTCGTCGGCCTGCCGGGCCTGCTCGGTCGAACCGGCGAGGGTGAAGTTGACCGCGGCGTTCCACGGTTCCTCGGTGCGCTGGGCGACGAGCTCGCCGCCGACGAACTCGACCACCGCGGACCGGCCGTGCGCATCCGCGACCAGGTAGTGCAGTGGCGGCCCACCGTCGAAGTCGATGTTGTGCGACCCGAACACCGCGAGCGCCTCGTCCACGGTGGCGGCCCGGTCGAGCACCAACCGGATGATCCGAACGCTGCCGACCGTCGGACGCTCCGGGCGGGTGCCGCCGTCGGCGTCGGGTACCGCGGCCATCCCGATCGCCAGGCCCTGCTCGTTGAGCCCGTCGAACGGCAGCAGCGGCGCGTCCAGTAGCGCCCGCCGCTCGGCGGCGGTGTCCGGGTCGCCGTCCACACCGAGGTACGACGCGTCCACCATCGACACCGAGGCGTGGCCGTCCGGCGGGTCGGTGAACAACAGCAGCGCCGGGTGGTCGTCCCAGTCGAAGTTCCGCGCGAACACCGGGTCCGCCCGGTTCCCGTAGGCGACGAACAGCGAGCACCCGAACGGCGACGGTGCGGCCGGCTGCGGGACTCCCTTCATCCGGTCGTACGAGCCGCGGTAGGTCATCGTCCACAACGGGTGGTCGTCCACCTTCCGCAGCGAGGCCAGCGTGGCCGACGCGTCGCCGGTCAGGGCGGGCTCGGGAGTGACGGCAGCGCGGTCGCGGTGTCCGCAGCCGGTCAGGACCGCCGCGAGCAGCAGCACGGCGGTCACGGCGGCACGGCCGGTCACGCCTCGATCATCGGCCGACTCCGGCGGTGATGTCGAGCGGGCCGCCTCGGCTCCGACGTACCGGGTGCAGGCTGGTCCTCACGGGGCCGGCCGGGACCCACAGGAGGGACAGACGATGCGCAGGATCTTCGCCTTCATCATGACCACGGTCGACGGCTACTACGTCGGCGCGGACGGCGCGTTCGACTGGCCGGTGGTCGACGCCGAGTTCGAGGAGTTCGCGGTGCGCCAGCTCGACGACAGCGACACGCTGCTGTTCGGCCGTCGTACCTACGAGGGCATGGCGGCGTACTGGCCGACCGAGGCCGCGAGCAAGGACCAGAACGACCAGCGGATCATCGACCAGATGAACGGCTACCCGAAGCTGGTGGTGTCGCGGACGCTCGAGCGGGCGGACTGGGCGCCCACGACCGTCATCGCGGACCTCGACGAGCTCGCGGCGGTCAAGCAGGGCCCCGGACGCGACATCGCCCTCATGGGCAGCCCCGCCCTGACCGCGAGCCTGATCGGCGCCGGCCTGCTGGACGAGCTGCGGATCATGGTCAACCCGGTCGCGCTGGGCGCCGGCGAGTCCCTGTTCGCGGGCACCGGCGAGCGGATCCGGTTCGAGCTCCTGCGCACCCGCACCTTCGACTCCGGCAACGTCCTCCACACCTACCGCCCGCTCTAGCCGGGTCGGTTGCAAAGACAGTTTGCAAACATTCTTTGCAAACTGTCTTTGCGGTTCTGTCCTGGTGGCCGTGAACGAGGAGAACCCACACCCCAGCTGGCCCCGCGACCCCGACCGGGACGCCCGCGCTGCTCGTTGCCGGCGGCATCTACTTCACCGCCACCACGGTGCCGGGGTTCCTGCGCCAGTGGAAGGAGATGGACACCCGGGTCCCGGCGGACTCACAGGAGCCGGTGGCCGCTGACCGGCGCCCTCACTGCTCCTCCTCGTCGGCATCGCCGGACGCGGCGACGTGCGCCTCGACCGGGACCGGTGGTGCCGACTTGCGCTGCAGCCGGTCCTGCTCGGCGCCGAGCAGACCGAGCATCGCGAGGTCGAGCATCATCCCGCCGACCGCCGCGAACTGGGTGCCGGCGAACTGGAACACCTGGGTGACCAGCAGCGACACCAGCACCGACAGCTCGAACAGCCGCACGGCGCGGGCCCGGTTCCGGCGCAGCTGCAACGCCCCGCGCACCGTGAACGTCGCCGACAGCAGGCTGCCGAGCGCCACCCCGATCGCCGGCAGGTCGGTCAGCAGGTCGTTGTTCCGGTTCAGCCGGATCGCGGCCGCGATCGCGGGAGCACCGAGCGCCTGCACCACCAGCACGGCGACCACGATCCGCGGCGCCCACGGGTGCCGTGCGATCCGGTCGAACGTGCGCCGCAGCGCGCTCCACAGCGCGTCCACCGGCGCGATCAGCTCCACGTCGTCGCGCGGCGTAGCCGCCAGCAGCGCCCGGGTCTCCGCCCAGCCGGACACGTCCGGCCCGGCCGCGCGCAGCTGCTCTGACGCCGACGACAGCTGCCGCCGCGACAGCCCGCCCGCGACCCCCTCGACGGCGTGGTCGACGGCGTTCGCCAGGTGCTCGCGCGGGTCGAACGGCCGCCGCGTGGTGAGGAACTGCACGCCGAGCACGAGCAGCACGAAGACGACGTACATGATCGCGGCCGCCGGCCGGTAGAAGTAGTCGTTGTCGGCGGTGACGAACTTGCCCACCTCGTCGATGAACAGCCCGAACCCGATCCCGCCGGCCAGTGCCGCCGCCGGCCGCACCACCGGCCCGACGAACCCGAGCAGCAGGAAGATCGCGACGAGCATCAGCAGCCCGCCCCACAGCATGTGCGCGATGTGCAGCCCGCGTCCGCCGATCGCCGGGTAGCCGAGCAGCCGCAGCACCAGCCGTACGACGAGCACCGTCGCGACCGCCGACACCACGAACGTGGTCAGGTGCTGCACCGTGCGCACGTTGCGGACCAGCCCGGCGCGCAGCAGGTACGGCGAACGCTTGCGGGTCATACCGGCCGACGTTAGCGCGGTCAGCGCACCAGCGCCGCGATCACCACGACCGCGACGAGCAGCAGCAGCACACCGGTGGTCACCCGGCGCCGGGTCCGCGGATCCATCCCGTCAGGTTAGTCGGTACGACACCCAGCCGACCGCGCTCCCGGCGGCGCGTAGCGCGATGACGGCGACCAGCGCGAGTACGGCGCTAGCGGGAGCCGGCGCAGCGCCGGTGCGACGTACCACACGGCGATCAGGATCGCGGTGACGAAGGTCAGCGTGGAAGCCACCGGTGCAGACGGCCGCAGCGCACTCCATGCGGCAGATCTGTGCGGGCCCGCGACGGACGCCGCCGTGTTCAGCGTCGGCGCACTGGTCCTCAACGCCGCGTTGTACCGGTCCCGTCTCGTACCCCGGTGGTTGTCCCTGTGGGGCCTCGCCGGCGCGGCGGCGTACCTGGCCGCGGGGCTGCTCGTCATGTACGGCCTCAAACCCCTGTCCGCTCCGCAGCTGGTGCTGGAGGCACCCCTGGGACTGCAGGAGGTAGCCCTGGCTCTGTGGCTGATCGTCAGAGGCTTCGACTCAGGCAGGGACGCACTTCCCATGGCCGTCGGCGGCGCCGGAGACCAGCACACGCCCGATGCTGCCGGACCTCCAACGCGACCCCGACGGCGGACTACGTCGTCGTGGACGGCCTTCGTCGGCCGTAAGTGAAGTACGCAATCGGCACCGCACCGACCGAGTTGATCAGCGTGATGGCGATCGCCCAGCGCAACTTGGACCCTCTGAGTTCAGCAGCCGGTCGACGCGCAAGGTCAACCAGGGCAGCGATTTTCAGTGCACCCTCAAGAGCACCGCCCACGATGATGAGGCGACGCCTGCGAGTACTGAGCTCGTCCCATCTCATCCTGGCCACGTCTACACCATGCGCCCACCCGACTTCCGCGGCAAGCAGCAACCCTCGCTTCAGCGTGCACACAGCCGTCCGCGTGAACCAGCACCTAGGAGCGCCGCAGGTACGCCAGCACCGCTGACACCCGGCGGTCCTGGCCCTCGGGCAGGGCAAGCTTCGCGAAGATGTTCCCGACGTGCTTGCGGACCGCCGCCTCGCTGACGACGAGGGTGTCCGCGATCGAGCCGTTCGTGCGTCCCTCCGCCATCAGCGCGAGGACCTCGCGTTCGCGGTCAGTCAGCGCAGCCAGTGGTCCGTCGTCGCGCCGCCGCGAGAGCAGCCCGCGGACGACGTCGGGGTCGATCACCGTGCCACCGCCGGCGACCCGGTCCAGGCTGTCGAGGAAGTCACGCACGTGACCGACCCGGTCCTTGAGCAGGTAGCCGATTCCCCCGCCGGGCGCCGAATCCAGCAAGTCGGGCACGTACGCATCCGCGATGTACGCCGAGAGCACCAGGATCGCGATGCCGGGATGGCGCTCGCGGATCGAGGCGGCGGCCCGGAGGCCCTCGTCGGAGTGGCCCGGCGGCATCCGGATGTCGGTGATCACCACGTCGGGCCGGTCGCGGTCGACGTACGCGAGCAGCGCGTCGGCGTCCCCGACCGCGGCGACGACGTCGTGCCCGGCCCGCTCCAGGATGCCGGCGAGGCCCTCGCGCAGCAGGGCGGCGTCCTCGGCGAGGACGATCCTCAGGTGTCGACCCGGCACGGGCTCTCCATCCTGACCTCGGTCGGTCCCCCGCTCGGACTGGTCACCGACAGCGTCCCGTCCAGTGCCTCGAGGCGCGTGACCAGACCCGCGAGGCCGCTGCCCGACGTGATGCCGGCGCCACCAAGACCGTCGTCGGTGACGGTCAGCACCAGCCTCCCGTCCAGTACCCGCCCGGAGACGGTCGCCCGGGTCGCCTGCGCATGGCGGGCGACGTTGGTGAGCGCCTCGCTCACGACGAAGTACGCCGCCGCCTCGATCGCGCCGTCGAGTCGACCGGGCAGCTCCACGTCGACCCGCACCGGCACGGGTGACCGGTCGGCGACCTCGTGCACCGCGGCCAGCAGACCGCGGTCGACCAGGACTCGTGGGTGGATCCCGCGGACCGTCGAGCGCAGGTCGGCCAGCGCCTCCTCCGCCTCACGGTGGGCACGCCGGACCAGGTCCAACGCAGGTCCCGGCGGTGCCTCCAGCTCGGCACTCCCCAGCGTCATGGTGAGTGCGACCAGCCGCTGTTGCACCCCGTCGTGCAGGTCACGCTCGATCCGGCGGCGCTCGGTCTCGAAGGCGTCGACCAGCCGCACCCGCGACCGCCCCAGCTCCTGAACCCGGGCCGCCAGCACCGCCTCCGACGGGCTCAGCAGGATCCGGGCCAGAGATGCCTGGGCGGCCGCGACCAGGGTGACCACGTACGCCGCGAGCACAACCGCGAGTGGACCTCCGACGAGGGCCAGGGGCAGCGCCTCCACGGGGCGGTCGAACTGCCAGGCGAGCACATCGACCCGGTAGAAGCCGGCCAGGACCGGCGAGAGCACCACCAGCCCGGGCAGGAGGACGGCGTTGAACGCCACCACGGCGTCGACGAGCCAGAGGATCAGCGCGAGCAGTACGGCGTACCCGAGCTCGCGCCAGGACGCGGGCTCGCGACGTGCCGCCCTGATCCGCTCGCGCAGGGAGGCTCCGCTCGGCGTGGCCCGCAAGGAATCCGGCACGCCGAACCGCATCAGTGGCAGCCGCCGGCGCTCGACAGCCCCGACGACCATGCCGAGCAGTGGCACCGCGCTGAGCAGGAAGAACCCCACGATCACCACACAGGTCAGCACGCCCAGGCCGACGAGCACGAAGAAGGCCACCAGGGTGATCAGCCCCATCAGCACGGCGGACCCGAGGTAGGCCAGAGAACGCCACGGCCACGACGAGGCCAGGAAGCGCAGCGGGTTGCCGCCGAGCGCACCCCACACGTCGCCGTTGCGGTCCATGCACCCGAGCCTAGGGACCGGCCTGCTCCTGCGGGGTAGCGCACGCGCTACCCCGGGTGTAGCGCACGGGCCAGCGACCGGGCCGCCGAACCGGCGTTGTCTGAAGGCATGACCATGACTCATGCCTTCCCCCCGCAGGTCGCGACAGCGCGCGCACCTGCGGTGTACCTCGACACCGTGACCAGGACCTATCGCTCGAAGGCTGGCGACGTACCCGCCCTGCGAGGCATCACGCATGCGTTCGAGCGTGGGACCTTCACCGCGGTGATGGGTCCGTCCGGCTCCGGGAAGTCGACGATGCTGCAGGTCGCGGCCGGGCTCGACCGTCCGACCTCGGGGCGGGTCCTTGTCGGCACCGACCTTGGATCGCTCCGCGAGACCGCGCTGACCAGGCTGCGGCGGACCTCGATGGGGTTCGTCTTCCAGTCCTACAACCTGCTCGGGGCGCTGACCGCCTACGACAACGTGGCCTTGCCGCTGCGCCTCACCGGCCTTCGAGTACGTCGGCAGGCGGTGCACGATGCTCTCGCCCGGGTCGGTCTGGTCGACCAGGCCGGCCGGCGCCCGGCCGAGCTGTCCGGAGGCCAGCAGCAGCGGGTCGCGATCGCGCGGGCGCTGCTCACCTCCCCGGCTGTGCTGTTCGCCGACGAGCCGACGGGTGCCCTCGATCGCCGTACCGGCCGCGAAGTGCTCGATCTGCTCCGGGAGCTGACCGACGACCAGGGACAGACCGTCGTGATGGTGACGCATGACCCCCTGGCCGCGTCGTACGCGCACGACGTGCTTTTCCTCGACGACGGCCTCGTGGTCGGGTCGCTCCGCGACGTCGACGCGGGCCGCATCGCCGCCGCGATGAACGAGCTCGAGCGATGATCCACCTCAGCCGCCACACCGTCCGCCAGGGCTGGCCGCCGTACGTCGGCTCGGCCGTCGCGATGTCCCTCGGCGTAGTGCTGATCTTCCTCACCGTCAACCTGCTCCAAGCGGTCGACGCGAACGCCGCCCGGGCAGGGCTCGACCGCGATGTCCGCACGCAGCTCGACGACCTGGCCACGTTGTTCGGGATGATGTCCGCGGTGTCGATGTTCATGGCGCTGTTCGTGGTCGCCAGCACCTTCGGGTTCGTCGTGGCAGCGCGTCGGCGGGAGCTCGGACTGCTCCGGCTGGTCGGCGCGACTCCGCGGCAGGTACGCCGGCTCGTGCTCGGCGAGTCTCTCGTCGTCGCCCTTGTGTCTTCCGTCATCGGCTGCGTCATCGCAACCCTCGTCACCCCGGGCCTGCTCTGGCTGCTGCACGAACGTGGGATCACGCCGATGCTGCTGGGCACGCCGAGCCCCTGGACGGCTGCGATGATCGCCCTGCCGACCGGCCTCGCGGTCGCCCTGGCCGGCGCTTGGCGCGCCTCGCGCCGGGCATCCCGGATCACGCCGATGGCGGCGCTGCTGGAGTCGTCGGTCGAACGCCGTCGGGTCAGCCTGCTGCAGTTCGTGGTCGGCATCGTCTGTCTCGGCGGCGCGGTTGCGGCGGTCGGCTTCACCTCGCAGCTGAACCCGGTGTTCGCGCTCGTCGCCTCGATTCTCGTGCCCGAAGTGGTCGTGATCGGCCTGGTCTGCTTCGGCGGCATCCTGTTCCCGGTTGTCGCCGGCTGGCTCGCCGCACCGTTCGTACGTCGTGACGTCACCGCACGCCTCGCCCGCGACCAGGTGCGCGCGACAGCGCGGACGACCGCATCGACCGCCGCCCCGATCCTGGCCATCGCGGCGATCGCGGGCTCGATGATCCTCAGCATCAGCTTCACCGCAGACTGGACGACCGCCCTCAGCCGTGACCAGCTCCGGGCACCGCTCGTGGTCGAGACCGGCGGCCGGCCGGCGATCGTTCGCGCGCTCGAGACCGCCCCCGACCTCGCCGTCGTGGACACCCGCGCGGTGGCGACCGCGGCTTTCGGCGCCGAGCAGGACCCGACCCAGGTCGAGGGCATCGACCCCGATGCCGCCGTCGCGGCCCGCGGCCTCACCGCCGTCGAGGGCGACCTGGACACACTGGCGCACGGCGGAGCCGCCGTCTCGCAGTCCTACGTCAGCGACTCCGGCCTGCACCGCGGCGACTGGCTCGTGTTGCACTTCGGCAAGGACACAGTGCGCCTGCGCGTAGGCGCCATCGTGCGGGATGCCCCGGACCTGCACGAGG
>WNFV01008384.1_pt1 | contig 11668 bp, 11 predicted proteins | sample 5400101 | NCBI WGS metagenome assembly WNFV01 (sample SAMN13153361, study PRJNA577476) | soil metagenome | isolation source: 115 cm soil or saprolite under grassland replicate 1 | place: USA:California | collected 2016-06-15
GAACGCCTGGCGGCCGGCGCACATCCACTTCTCGCTCTTCGGACGCGCGTTCGTCGACCGGCTCGTGACGCAGATGTACTTCCCCGGCGATCCGCTCTTCGACGCCGACCCGATCTTCCAGTCGATCCGCGACCCGAAGGAACGGCAGCTGCTCGTCAGCTCGTTCGACTGGGAGACGACGACGCCCGAGTGGGCGCTCGGCTACCGCTTCGACGTCGTCGTCGGCCGGACGCCGGGGGACCCCGATTGAGCGCCACACCGTCGCAGACGGTCGGGCCGTTCTTCTCGCTCGGCCTGGCCAACCGTGACCTCGGCGGGTCGGTTCGGATCGAGGGGCGGGTGCTGGACGGCGCGGGCGAGCCAGTTCCCGACGCGCTCCTCGAGATCTGGCAGGCCGACGAGACGGGTGTGTACTGCGGCGACTTCGGCTGGGGCCGGTGCGGTACCGACGCCGAGGGCCGCTATGCCTTCACGGCAGTGAAGCCGGGGCCGGTCGGGGAACAGGCGCCGCATCTCGTGGTGCTCGTGTTCGCGCGCGGCCTGCTGAAGCCGCTCCTGACCCGGATGTACTTCCCGGACGCGGGTGACGACCCGGTGCTCGCCGCGCTCGACGACCACGAGCTGGAGACGCTCGTCGCGCGTGCCGACGGCGACGCGCTGCGGTTCGACGTCCGCCTCCAGGGCGACCGGCAGACGACCTTCTTCGCGCTATGAGCATCCTGGCTTCGATCGCCGTCCCCGCGGAGCTGCGCGAAGCCGTCTCGGAGCAAGCGTGGCTCGAGGCGATGCTCGACGCGGAGCGCGCGCTCGCCAACGCCGAGTCGCTTGCGGGTGCGATCCCGGCGGCCGCCGCCGCGGCGATCGCGGAGCAGTGCCGGGCCGAGCTGTACGACTGGAGCGAGCTCGCGGAGCAGGGGCGCGCGGTCGGGAACCCGGCCGAGCCGCTCGTGCGGGCGCTGCGCGCGGCCGTCGGCGGCGAGGCGGCTGGCTACGTCCACTTCGGCGCGACGAGCCAGGACATCGTCGACACGGCGGCGATGCTCGTCGCCCGCCGGGCGCTCGAGCTCGTGCTCGGCCAGCTCGACGGAGCGGTCGACGCGGCCGCAGAGCTCGCGCGCCGTCATCGCTCGACGCCAGCGGCGGCGAGGACGCTTCTGCAGCAGGCCGTGCCGACGACGTTCGGACTCCGCGCGGCCGGCTGGCTCGTCGCCCTGCTCGAGGCTCGCCGCGGCCTTCGCGGGATCGAGCTCGCCGCGCAGCTCGGCGGCGCCGCAGGAACGCTCGCGCCGCTCGGTGACGATGCAGCGGAGGTCCTGAGTCTGTACGCCGCCGAACTCGACCTGGCGGAGCCGGCGCTGCCGTGGCACGCGAACCGCGTTCGGGTCGCGCAGCTGGGCGGGGCGCTCGACGTCGCGGCCGGCGTGGCCGCGAAGATCGGCCTCGACGTCATCTTGCTCTCGCAGACGGAGTTGGGTGAGGTGGCGGAGGCCGATGGAGGCGCGTCGTCGACCATGCCGCAGAAGCGCAACCCGGTCGGCTCGACCCTCGCGCGCGCCTGCGCGCTGCTGGTGCACGGGCACGCCTCGGTGCTGACGGGCGCCCACGAGCTCGAGCGCGCGGCCGGCGCCTGGCACGCCGAATGGGACGCGCTGACCGGTGCGCTTGCCTATGCCGGGGGAGCGACCGCGGCGATCCGCGGCGTCCTCGAAGGATTGGAGGTCGACGAGGAGCGGCTCCGCGCGAACATGAGCGACGAGCTGACGGCCGAGCAGGTCGCGTACGAGCTCGGCCGCGAGCGCGCCGACGAGCTGCTCGCCGCGGGCGGGCCGTTCCCGGACCCGACGACGTACCTCGGCTCGGCGGAGGCGTTCGTCGACCGCGCATTGGCGTTGTGGGAGGACGAGCGTGACTGACGAAGGGATGAGGATCCGGCGCGAGTGGCACGGCGACGAGCACGTCGACCGCGCGATCGCGAGCACGACCGAGTTCACAGCCGAGTTCCAGGACCTGCTCACCCGCTACGCGTGGGGTGAGATCTGGGCGCGTCCGGGACTCGATCGCAAGACCCGTAGCTGCGTCACGATCACGGCGCTCGTGGCGCTCGGGCGCGACCACGAGCTGGCGCTCCACATCCGAAGCGGGCTGCGGAACGGCGTCACGCCCGACGAGCTGAAGGAAGTGCTCCTTCAGAGCGCGATCTACTGCGGGATCCCGGCGGCGAACAGCGCCTTCGCGATCGCGCAGCGGGTGCTCCAGGAGGAAGGGCTCTGAGCCAGGCAGTAATCCTCTCTGCGGTGCGGACGCCGGTCGGCCGGTACGGCGGCGCGCTCTCGGGCGTGCGCCCGGACGACCTCGCCGCGCTGGCGCTCGCGGCCGCAGTCGAGCGGGCCGGCGTCGACGCAGAGGAGATCGACGACGTCTTCTTCGGCTGTGCGAACCAGGCCGGCGAGGACAACCGAAACGTCGCGCGCATGGCCGTCCTGCTCGCCGGGCTTCCGCAGACGATCCCGGGTGCGACCGTCAACCGCCTCTGCGCGTCCGGGCTCACGGCCGTGGTCGAGGCCTGCCGTGCGATCAAGGCAGACGAGGGCGATCTCTTCGTCGCCGGCGGAGTCGAGTCGATGAGCCGCGCTCCGCTCGTGACGGCCAAGCCCGACAAGGCGTTCCCGCGAGGGAATCAAACCGTCTGGGATACGACGCTCGGCTGGCGGTTCCCGAACGCGCGGATGGAGGAACAGTTCCCGCTCGAGTCGATGGGGGAGACGGGCGAGAACGTCGCCGAGCGCTGGGGCGTCTCGCGCGAGGACCAGGACGCGTTCGCCTACCGCTCGCAGCAGCGCTGGGCGGCCGCGCAGGAGACAGGACGCTTCGCCGACGAGCTCGTCCCCGTCGGCGACGTCGCGGTCGACGAGCATCCCCGTCCCGACACGTCGCTCGAGAAGCTCGCAACGCTCAGGCCCGCCTTCCGCAACGCGGGCACCGTGACCGCCGGGAACGCGAGCGGCGTCAACGACGGCGCCGCCGCGCTCGTGATCGCGAGCGAAGAAAAGGCGCGCGAGCTCGGCGCCGAGCCGCTCGGCGCCTACGTGGCGAGCGCCGCCGCCGGCGTCGACCCGCGCGTCATGGGCATCGGCCCCGTCCCCGCGGTGCGCAAGCTGCTCGAGCGCACGGGCGTCACCGTCGGAGAGATCGATCTGGTCGAGCTGAACGAGGCGTTCGCGTCCCAGTCGCTCGCGGTCGTCCGCGACCTCGGCCTCGACGAGGAGAAGGTGAACGTGAACGGCGGCGCGATCGCGCTCGGCCATCCGCTCGGGATGAGCGGCGCGCGCCTCGTCGTCTCGCTCCTGCACGAGCTGCGCCGCCGCGACGGCCGCTACGGGCTGGCGACCCTCTGCGTCGGCGTCGGCCAGGGACAGGCGGCGTTGTTCGAGCGATGAAGACCCAGGTCGGCATCGTCGGAGCAGGGCCGGCGGGCCTGATGCTCGCGCACCTCCTCCACCTCGCCGGCATCGAGTCCGTCGTCCTCGAGCTCAAGAGCCGCGAGTACGTCGAGCGCCGAATCAGGGCCGGCGTCCTCGAGCAGGCCACCGTCGATCTCCTCGACGAGACCGGCGTCGGCGAGCGCTTGCACCGCGAAGGCCTCGTGCACCACGGGATCGAGCTCCAGTTCGCAGGCGAGCGGCACCGGATCCCGCTGACGGAGCTCACCGACGGCCGCAGCATCACCGTCTACGGCCAGCAGGAGATGGTCAAGGACCTGATCGCCGCGCGCCTCGCGTCAGGTGCGCCGCTGCTGTTCGAGGTCGACGACGTCAGCATCCACGACCTCGACTCGGAGGAGCCCGCGATTCGCTTTCGGCACCAGGGCAGCGAGGTCGAGCTCCGCTGCGACGTGATCGCCGGCTGCGACGGCTTCCACGGCGTCTGTCGCGACGCCATTCCGGCCGGCGCCCTGACCTCCTTCGTCCGCGACTACCCCTTCGCGTGGCTCGGGATCCTCGCCGAGGCCCCGCCTTCGAACGAGGAGCTGATCTACGCCTACCACGAGCGCGGCTTCGCCCTGCACAGCATGCGCTCGCCGGAGCTGACCCGGCTCTACCTGCAATGCCCGCCGGACGAGGATCTCGGCGAGTGGCCTGACGAACGCATCTGGGCGGAGTTGCACACGCGGCTCGGCCTGCCGGGCGCGAGCCTGAACGAAGGGCCGATCGTCGACAAGGGCATCACGCCGATGCGCAGCTTCGTCGCCGAGCCGATGCAGTACGGGCGCCTGTTCCTCGCCGGCGACGCCGCCCACATCGTCCCGCCAACCGGCGCGAAGGGGATGAACCTCGCCGTCGCTGACGTGCACGTCCTCGCCGAGGCGCTCGTCGCCTGGTATCGCCGCGGGGACGACTCGCTGCTGGAGACGTACTCGTCGACGGCGCTGCGGCGCGTCTGGCGGGCGGAGCACTTCTCGTGGTGGATGACCTCGATGCTGCATTCTGTCGAGAGCGGCGACGCGTTCGACGTGAAGCTCCAGCTCGCGCAGCTCGCCTACGTCTGCTCTTCACGCGCGGCCGCGAAGTCGCTCGCCGAGAACTACGTCGGCTTCGAGCACCTCGTCACGTCGGCGGTGCCTTCGTGACTCAGGTGCGGTTGGGGCGTTTCGCCGACGCCGTCTTGGCGATCACTTCCGTCGCGGCGGCGCTCGCTCTGTGGGAGCTCGTCTCGCAGACCGAGCTGATCTCGCAGCGAGACCTGCCGGCGATGAGCACGGTCGTCGCGAAGCTCTGGTCGATGCTGGGCACCGCTGACTTCTGGGGCGCGTTCGCTCAGACGGTCCGCGGCTGGGCGGTCGGGCTCGCACTCGCGACCGCTTTGGCCGTGCCGATCGGGATCCTGCTCGGCTCGAGCGAGTTCGCCGCGCGCGCGTTCCGCGTCCCGATCGAGTTCCTGCGACCGATCCCGTCGGCGGCGCTGATCCCCCTGCTCTTCCTGACGCTCGGCACGACGCTGAAGAGCGAGGTCTTCCTCGCGACGTTCGGCGCGTTCTGGCCGCTGCTCGTCCAGACGATGTACGGCGTCCGCGACGTCGACCCGGTCGCGATCGACACCGCCCGCTCGTTCGGCGTCAGCAGGTTCGAGCGCCTCTACCGGATCAAGCTGCCGAGCGCGGTGCCGTACATCGGGACTGGGCTGCGGATCTCCTCCACGGTCGCGCTCATCCTCGCCTTCACGGCGGAGCTCTTCATGGGCACTCCCGGCCTGGGGCAGAAGATGAACTTCGCGGAGTCGTACGGCCTCAACGACCAGCTGTACGCGCTCGCGCTCGCGACCGGCTTCCTCGGGATCGCGATCCACGTCGTCTTCGCGGCCGTCGAGCGGCGAGCGCTGAAGTGGCACCCGTCGCAGCGGGTCGGGACGGCGCCGTGAGCACACGCACGTACCGCACGCTGACCCTCGCGGCCGAGCTCGCGGTGCCGGTCGCGATCCTGGCGCTGTGGCAGCTCTGGACGGCGGCGGCCGACTCGCCGAAGTTCCCCAAGCTCTCCACGATCCTCGTCGAGTTCCAGGATCTCTGGCTCTTCTCGCAGTTCGGCACCCACGTCGTCCCGAGCCTCGAGCGGATCGGGCTGGGATTCGCGATCGCGGTCGTCGCCGGAGTCGCTCTCGGGATCCCGCTCGGGCTGTCGCGCCGGGCGCGCGTCCTGGCGATGCCACACATCGAGTGGTGGCGCGCGATGCCGCCGCCGGCGCTCCTCCCGATCTCGATCGTCCTCCTGCACTCGATCGGCAACACGCAGAAGGTCGCGTTCATCGCCTTCTTCTGCCTCTTCCCGGTTCTCCTCAACACGATCGACGGCGTCCGCGGGATCGACCCGACGCTCGTCGACACCGCGCACTCCTACCGAGTCCCTTGGCACGAGCGGATCAGGCGGCTCGTCCTGCCGGCGGCGCTTCCGCAGATCGTCGCAGGCATGCGGACGAGCCTGTCGCTCGCCGTGATCATGATGGTGCTCTCCGAGTACTTCTCGAGCACGAGCGGCGTCGGCTACGTGTTGCTCATCTCGAAGAACACCTTCCAGCTCGCCCCGATGTGGGCCGCGATCCTGCTGATCGGGTTGCTCGGCTACCTCCTGAACCTCCTGTTCCTGCTCGCGGAGCGCCGCGTGCTCGCGTGGCACCGCGGCTGGCGGGCCGCCACGCCCCAATGAACGAGCTGCTGCGGATCGAAGGGCTCGGCAAGACGTACGGGGCGGGCGAGAGGGCGACGCACGCAATCGGGAACGTCTCCTTCGACGTGGGGGACGGCGAGTTCGTCTGCGTCGTCGGCCCGTCGGGCTGCGGGAAGACGACGCTCCTGAAGTGCGTCGGCGGCCTGCTGCGCCCGTCGCGCGGGGATGTCCTGCTCCGCGGCAAGCGCGTGCCGGCGCCTCCGGAGGAGATGGCGCTCGTCTTCCAGGAGTACAGCCGGTCGCTGATGCCGTGGACGTCCGTCCGCAACAACGTCGTATTGCCCCTGCGGCACAAGAAGCTCTCGCGCGGCGAGCGGAACCGGCTCGTCGAGGAGGCGATCGCATCGGTGGGGCTGACGCGGTTCCTCGACCGGTACCCGTGGGAGCTCTCCGGCGGGATGCAGCAGCGCGTGGCGATCGCGCGGGCGCTCGCCTACCAGCCTCAGGTCCTGCTGATGGACGAGCCGTTCGCGTCGGTGGACGCGCAGACCCGAGGCGATCTCGAGGACCTCGTCCTGCAGGTGCGAGACGAGTACGCGATCACGATCCTCTTCGTCACGCACGACATCGACGAGTCCGTCTATCTAGCCGACCGCGTCGTCGTCCTCACGCACGCGCCGACCGAGGTGAAGGAGATCGTGCCCGTCGAGCTGCCGCGCCCGCGCGACCAGATCGCGACGAAGGAGCTGAGCGACTTCGCCCACCTCCGCGGGCACGTCTACCGGCTGATCAAGCGCGAGCAGCCCGCGCCAAGCGTCTCGGCTGCGATTTCGGCCAATCATCCCGCATAGTCGAACAAGTGCCTGGTCGAGCGAACACCGGCGGCGAAATAATCGGGCACGAACCCAGCGATTGAGAGAGGAAGGATGAGTCGAATGGCCACTCCCTCAGCTCGGCGCGGCGGTATTCCGCTCGCGATCCTCGCCGCGGCGCTTGCCGCTCTGGCGGTGTTCGGCGTCGGCGCCACGAGCGCCCCCAACAGGCCCCTGGTGACGGTCACCGTCAACACGCTGCCGATCGCGAACGGGCTCCCGATGGACCTCGGGATCTCGAAGGGCTTCTTCTCGGCACAGGGGATCGAGATCAAGAAGAACACGCTGCAGAGCGGCAACGACATCGTGCTCGCGCTCGCGAACAACTCCGGCGACATCGGCTACATCGGCTGGGTGCCGGCCATGATCGCGCGCACGCAGGGAATCGCGCTGTCCGCGGTCGCGGCGAGCGACGTCGAGGGGACGTCCGAGGCCGACAACTGGCAAAACATCATGGTCAAGGGCTCGAGCTCGATCAGGACACCCGCCGACCTGGCCGGGAAGACAATTGCCGTCAACGCGCTAAAAGGGGTCGGCGAGGTGATGATCAAGGCGGCGCTGAAGAAGCGCGGGGTCGACCCGAACTCCGTGAAGCTCCTCGCGATGCCGTTCCCGACGATGCGGACGGCGCTGAACAACGGGCAGATCGACGCGTTCTGGGCACCTGAGCCGTTCGTGTCGCAGGCGCTCAACATCGACGGCGACCGGATCGTGATGGCGCCGGGGCCGGTCCTCGGCAAGTTCTGGCCGATCGGCGCCTACGTCGCGCAGAACGATTGGACTAAGAAGAACCCGGAGCTGGCGACGAAGTTCCGGATTGCGATCAATCAGTCGCTCGCCTATGCGCAAGCCCATCCCGACGAGATCCGCGCGCTGCTGCCGTCCGGCACGCAGAATGTCCGGCTGCCGATCTGGAGCCCGCTGGCCGATCGCACGAAGCTCCTCGAGCTGGCCCGGTACACGAAGGAGTTCGGCGTCATCACGACGCTGCCGAACCTGACGCAGCTCGTGCCGAGCATCATCCCCGGCGGCAAGACGCTGCAGGGTGAGGTCGGCGACCGGTACATCCTGCTGAGGCAGGACGGCGAGCCGGTGACGACGCTGAAGGCCGGCCAGTACACCTTCGTCGTCAACGACACCTCGAAGACGCGGAGCTTCGAGCTCGTCGGCCCGGGGGTGAGCAAGAAGACGAGCGTCGCCGGCACCGGCCGGAGCACGTGGACGCTGACGCTCGAGAAGGGGACTTACACGTTCAGCTCGAGCGGCAAGCCGGCACTGAAGAAGACGTTCAAGGTGACCTAGTGAGCTGCGGTTTGGCGGAGGGCGCCGCGCGGGCGTCCTCCGTCAGCCCCACACCTCTTCGGCGACCTCGACGATCAGCCGCAGCTTCGCCCACTGCTCTTCCTCCGTCAGCACGTTGCCTTCGACGGTCGACGAGAACCCGCACTGCGGCGAGAGGCAGAGCTGCTCGATCGGCGCATAGCGCGAAGCCTCCTCGATGCGGCGCTCGAGCTCGTCCTTCGACTCGAGCTCGCCGCGCTTCGTCGTCACCAGGCCGAGCACGACGTGCTTGTCGCCCTTCGGCAGGAACCGGAGCGGCTCGAAGCTCCCGGAGCGCTCGTCGTCCCACTCCATGAAGAAGCCGTCGACCTCGAGCTCGTTCAGGAGCGCCTCGGCGACGAAGTCGTAGCTCCCCTCCGCGGCCCATGAGGAGCGGAAGTTGCCGCGGCACATGTGCGTCGTGACGATCATCCCCTCGGGCCGGTGCGCGAGCGACTCGTTGATGTGGCGGATGTACTCGACGTGCTGGCGCTCGGGGTCGCCGCCGATCGAGGCGATGTACTCGCGCTGATGCGGGTCGTTCATGTAGGCGAGGCTCGTGTCGTCGAACTGGAGGTACGTGCACCCGAGCTCGCCGAGCCGCCGCACCTGCTCGGCATACGCGGCAGTCAGGTCGGCCCAGAACGCGTCGAGGTCCGGGTACACGCTCGGGTCGATCGCCGCCTTGCCGCCGCGGTAGTGGACCATGCTCGGCGACGGAATCGTCAGCTTCGGGACAGTTGTCGTTACTGCCCGGCGGAGGAACTCGAAGTCCTCGCCGAAGATCGTCCTCGAGACGCCGAGCTTGCCGTCGACGTGGAGCGCGGCGGGCGTGAACTCGATGTCGCCCTGCTCGTTGTGAAACTTGACGGCGATGTGCCCGGCCTCCTTCGTGATCCCGTCGAGCTGGTAGATGAAGTCCATGTGCCACGACTCGCGGCGGAGCTCGCCGTCGGTGGCTGACTGGAGGCCGATCTCCTCCTGCTTGACGACGATCTCGCGGATCGCGTCGTCCTCGATCGCGCGCAGCTCGGATGCGTCGATGCGGCCTTCGGCGAAGTCGGCGCGTGCCCGGAGGAGGTGCGGAGGCCGGAGGAGGCTGCCGACGTGGTCGGCGCGGAACGGCGGCTTGGTTCGCCTGCCGATGGCCGTCGCGGTCGGGGCTTGCTGGTCCATCTCGACCTCCCTCTGCCGCATCGGTTCGTGTGTCGGACGCTAACACCGAGGCGGCCCCGTAGGGTTTCCGCGTGAGCTTCCGCACGGTCCGCGAGGCGACGTTCGACGTGATGAGACGCCGCGGCCTGGACGTGGTCTTCGCCAATCCGGGCTCGACGGAGGTGCCGTTCCTGACGGACTTTCCGGACGACCTCCGGTTCGTGCTAGGCCTGCACGAGGGCGTGGTCGTCGGGCTCGCGACGGGCTGGGCGATCGGGCGCGACGCGCCCGCCTTCGTGCTGCTGCACACGACCGCAGGGCTCGGAAACGCGGTGGGTGCGCTCGCGACGGCGCGCGTGAACCGGGCGCCGCTCGTCGTCGTGGTCGGCCAACAGGACCGTCGGCATCTAGCTAGCGAGCCGTTCCTCACGGGCCGGCTGACCGGGCTGGGGGGCGACTACCCCGTGTCGGTCGAGCAGCCCGTCCGCGCGCAGGACGTGCCCGGCGCCGTCAGCCGAGCCGCGCACGAGGCGGTGACGGGGCGAGGGCCGGCGCTCGTGATCGTGCCGATGGACGACTGGTCCGCGGCGGCCGCGGACGAGCCTGAGGCGGCGCCCGCAGAGGTCGTGCGCGCGGTCGGGCCCGAGCCGGCGGCCGTCGAGCGGCTGGCGGCGTTTCTCGCTGGCGCGGGCGCGCCGGCCATCGTCGTCGGCGCGGGCGCGGACGACGCCGAGGGCTGGTCGGCGCTCGTCGAGCTTGCCGAGCGCCTCGTCGCGCCGGTCTGGCAGGAGTCGTTCGGCGCGCGCGCCGGCTTCCCGCAGGATCACCGCCTGTTCGCGGGCCACCTGCCGGCCGACCGCACGCGCCTGCGTGAGACGCTCGGCCCGCACGACGTCGTCCTCGTCGTCGGGGCGCCGGTCTTCCGCCAGTATCCCTTCGACGAAGGGCCGCTCGTGAACCCCGGGACGCGGATCGCGGTCGTGAGCGACGACCCGGCCGAGGTTCATCGCAGTCCGGCCGAGCTGGGCGTGCTCGGACCTGTCGCCGCGACCTGTCGCGAGCTCGCCCGTCTGGTTCCCGCTCGCGAGGCGGAGCTGCCGCCGCCGTTTTCGCGGCCGGCCGCGCCTCCCCCGGGAGAGTCGCTGCGCGCGGCTCACGTCCTGGCGGCGCTCGCCGAGCGACTCCCCGCGGACGCCGTCGTCGTCGAGGAGGCGCCGACGGCTCGCCCGGATCTCAACGCGTACGTCGCAGCGCGGGCCCCGCTCGGCTTCCTGAGCGCCGCGATGGGCGGCCTCGGGTTCGCGCTTCCCGCAGCCGCCGGGGTGCGGATGGCGCAGCCGAGCCGGCCGGTGGTCGCGGTCGTGGGCGACGGCTCGGCGATCTTCGGGATCCAGGCCCTCTGGAGCGCCGCTCACTACCGCATCGGCGCGCTCTTCGTCGTGCTGGCGAACGGCGGCTACGCGGTGATGGACCGGCTCGCGGAACGGCATGGCGGCCGCGGGCCGTGGCCGCGCGTCGACGTCGACGTCGCCGCGATCGCACGCGCCTTCGGCTGTCCGGCACGACGGATCGAGACGCACGACGAGCTGCTGCGCGAGCTCGACGACGTCCTCCCGACGCTCGCCTCGCGCGAGGAGCCGCTCTTGCTCGAGGTGGCCGTCGAGCCCGATCAGACGTTTGCTCCCTAGCGCCACCAGCGCTGGCGGCGAGGCTCCTCCGGCTTCTCACCGAGCGCACGTGCGGCCGCGACGACGTCCGCCGGCTCGAGCCGCATCAGCTCGGCTGCCTCGCGCTCCTCGAGCGCCCGCCCTTCGACCCGAGCGAGCCGGAGCGCCTGCGCGTTGAGGGCCTGCTCGAGGAGCGTCCGCGACAGGCGCGCGTTGCCGAACCCTTCGCCCCGTTGGACCGCCTCCAGCACGCGACGCAGCTCGCGCTCCGACTCGGGCGGCACGACGTACTCCTGCTCGCGGGCGAACCCGTGCGTGATCGCGACGAGCTCGTCAGTCGAGTAGTCGGGGAAGACGATCTCGCGCGAGAAGCGCGACGGTAGCCGCGGGTTCGAGTCGAGGAAGCGGCGCATCAGCCGCGGATAGCCCGCCACGATCACGACGAGGCGGTGGCGATGGTCCTCCATCCGCTTCAGCAGGATCTCGACCGCCTCGG
>WNFV01008387.1_pt1 | contig 11668 bp, 10 predicted proteins | sample 5400101 | NCBI WGS metagenome assembly WNFV01 (sample SAMN13153361, study PRJNA577476) | soil metagenome | isolation source: 115 cm soil or saprolite under grassland replicate 1 | place: USA:California | collected 2016-06-15
TACCTCAGCCCGCCGTGGATCAACTTGGTGGACCTCCACGACGTTCCGGAGGCCCAGTCCTCGCGCTCGACGAGCGCGACCTGGAGTCCTCGGGTGGCGGCATCGCGCGCGATCGCCGCCCCCGTGATCCCGCCTCCGACGACGAGCACGTCGAAGAAGGTCCGCTCGAGCGCGGCGAGACGCTCCTCCCGGGGAAGAAAACCCAAGGGGGGTTTCAAACGCCGGTCACGAGATGCGCGGCTTTTCGTTGGCGGAGCCGACGACGCCCTGGCAGCAAGCCTTCAGCAGAGGAGGCGCGAGAAACGTCGTCGCGAAGACCGCGAGCACGACGGCCACGAAGACCCGCTCCGGCAAGGCTCCCGTCGCCTTCCCCAGAGAGGCGAAGATCAGGCCGACCTCGCCGCGAGGCACCATCCCGGCGCCGATGAAGGCTCGCCGGACTCCGCCCCACGCGGTGAAGCCTGCCGCAAACTTGCCGAGGAAGCCAATCACGGTCAGACCCAGCGCGAGGAGAAGCGCGGGTTGATTCTCCCGCGCGAAGGGGTTCAAGAGAGCAACGTCCACCTGAGCGCCCACGGCGACGAAGAAGAGAGGCGCGAAGATGTCCACGACCGGCTTCAAGGCGATGGTGATGTCGTTGCGCCGGTCCGTGCGCGCGAGCACGACCCCCGTCGCGAACGCCCCGATGATTTCGGCCGAGCCCGCTCTCTTCGCCGCCCGCGCCGCGAGCAGAGCGAAGGCGACCGACGCCGCCACGAGGACGCCGCGCACATTCGCGCGCCCGACGATCCCGATCAGGCGGTGGCCGAGGGGAATCCCGAGCGCGAGCGCCACGACTACAAATCCGACTGCGAGGCCCGTGGCCCGTAAGACCATCGCCGTCTCCACGGTTCCCGTCTCGGCAATCCGGGCGACCACCGCGAGAACCACGAGTCCCAGCACGTCGTCGGCGACCGCGGCGCCCAGGATGATCTGTCCCTCGCGCGACGACAGAACCTTCAACTCCGAGAGGACCCGGGCCGTGATGCCGATCGACGTCGCCGTCAGCGCGGCACCGACGAAGATCGCGGTGAGAGTCGAATGGCCGAGGAGGAGTGTCAGAAGGAAGCCGCCCAGGAACGGAAGCGCCATCCCCGCGAGCGCCACGACCAGCGCCGGCGCGCCGACGCGCGCCAGCTCACCGAGGTCCGTCTCCAGCCCGACCTCGAAGAGGAGCAGGATCACCCCGATCTCCGCCACCAGAAGGATCCCCGCCGTCAGAGGCACCAGACCCAGTACGGAAGGACCCAGCAGCACGCCCGCGAGTAATTCGCCCAGGACCGCCGGCTGCCCCAGCCTCTCCGCGATCTCCCCGAGGAGTTTCGCTCCCAGCAACGCCGAAGCGAAGGCGAGCAGAAACGAAGGAAGATCGATCCCGTGATCCATTTGCTCCGATGCTATCTCCGTCGCTCCGCGCGGAGCGTGCGACGTGGCTACGCCTCCGGCGGGCGGCTCGGCCAAAGGGCCTCGACCGCCCTCCTCGTCGCCCGTTCCGCGCTACGCTCCCGCGGCGCGAGGCTCGACTTCGGCGCAGGCGGTCGCTGCGCGACCGGCGCCGAGAGATTTCAGCTACGAGAGCCCCAGAGACTCCTCGCGCCGCGACCGGGGCTGAGCACGACCCGGGGAAGCCGGAGGATCGGCGTGCTATCCTGCGCCTCCTCGCGTGGGGCTGTAGCTCAGTTTGGGAGAGCGCCTGAATCGCACTCAGGAGGTCGCCGGTTCGATCCCGGTCAGCTCCACCAATCTCTTGTTTCGAGGCCATCGCGCAGTACGTCGAAGGGCGAACGCATTGACACGGTGAGGGTTCCGTTGGTGATCGTGTAGTTCGATACCAGGGTTTGGAGGAGTGATCGCTTCTCCTCCGAGCTTGTTCGTCGGGATTCCGGCCTTGAGTTTCGTGGCGATGGAGAGGTTGGCAGTATCTTTCGCAGCGAACTTCTCAATGGCTTTCGTGAGGATAGTCGTAACGAGATCCACCGGAGTCTGCGCTCGATCTTCTGGTGTCATGGAGTTCTCGATTCTCTACGGTCGATGTTAAACACCCAGAGGGGTTGTGCGTTTGTTTTAGAAGATTTCGGTCATGGTCCTGTCGTGACGCTAAATCTCCCTTTCCTGCACGTATCCGATGGGTGTTAGGAGGTTGGTCCGGCCTCGATGTGAGACGAAATATCCGCCCCCCGGTCGTTCCAGATCCATTTCTCGGCGCGCACCGTGTCGAGTACCTTGGGGAGGTCGTCTGCGAGGAAGTGGTCCCATAGTTCGCGGATTTTGGTTTCGAGTTCCTCGTACGTGGTGTTGTCATAGGCGTCGGTGCTGAGGAAGGTGTGATTCAGGACGGTGCTGTACTTGTCGGACGTTTTTTTGAAGGAGGGCTTGAATGGGTGCGCTGCTCGTTTGGCCATCTCGACGAGCCGCTGTCGGCTGTCGACGGGCCCGGGGCCGATGATCAGCTTTAGTTTGCACGCTGCCTCGTCGTTTTGAAATTCGAAGAGCAGGATTCGTCCCGATCGGGTCCATCCCTGGCCGGCGGTCAAGGTCGGGACGTCCCATTCCTTGGGTGCGAAGCGGATGTAGGACTTGCTGGAGTGGTCCAGCGCGAGGCTGGTTGTTGCGCCGATGAGGCCTTCGAGCAGGTCGCGGATCGCTGCTTGCTGGTCGGGCCGGTTCTCGAAGATCAGGTCGAGCGCGCGGCGGTGTTTCTGGTAGAGGCTGCGGCAGAGGGCGGCGATTTCGGACTCAGACATGACGTGCCTCCGCAAGATGTCAGCGTAGTGGTCGAGTAGGACGCGAACGTCGGCGCCCAGCGACGCGCTATTCGCATCGAGAATCGTATGGATGAGGTCGTAGATGACCGCGTAGGTGATGGGGAGGTACCGTTCATCGCTTGATGGCTCGCCGTCGGGAGTGAGGAATAGGGGCAGGATCTGCCATCCCGGGAACTCTTCCATTACGATGGCGTGGTACCGGGCGAGTTGGTCGGAGTGCTCCCAGGAATCGATCTTGTTCTCGATCAGGACCGCACGTTTGTAATCGGGCAGAAGCACCAGGATGTCGATGTTGCGCCATTCGCGTCGCACTTCGATCGTGGCGAGATTCCACAGGTCGATGTCGAGGGCGGTGAAGGGAAGGGCGTAGCCTTGGGGTGCACCCCGAACAACTGTCTGCAGAAAGCGGCGGAGGAAGAAGTCACCGAGGCCATGCGTCTCTTCGGGTGAGAAGAGGAAAGTGAGGAAATCGGAGTGGCGCAGCTCCCGGCGCACGATGCCGATCGCCTCGAAGACGTTGAAGCGATCAACGCGGTCGTCGAGATGCGCGAAATCTGGGTCATCGATGAAGAGCGCCTCGAGCGCTTTCCGGTCCTCGACGTCAGTGGCCACTGCGGGAATTGTACTCGCGACAGCCGTGCGATCGACGTTCACCCTCGTCGTTCGATTGCGCGGCGGAGTCGTTTGGCTTCGTCGTCGAGGCCCCTCTTTTGGAGGGCGTAGATCGCGTCCCAGACGAGCCGTTCGAGCTGCCTGGTGCGTTCTTCTCGGGCGGCGATGGCGGGGGCGTGGCCGGTCCACTGCCTGATGATGGCGAAGCTGGCGCGGTACTCGTTGAGGAGGCTGACAAGGTGGTCGTCGCCGCGCTGGATGTCCTGGGACCATTTCTGCTCGGTGCTCTCGACGCCCGTGAGGACGGCCGCTGGTTCCGCGGCGCAGAACTTGTTTCGGCGGCCAAACTTCAATCCTGGCCAACCTCTAAGGGCATTCAGAAGGTCACGGTTCGATACCGTTCAGGTCGGCCGGGGAGTCGAGCTCGATAATCGGGCAGGATGCTCCACCAAGAGCACTTTTGTCTGATCCTGCCTCGAGAGATTGAGCTTTGCGCGACATCAACGGTCGCATGGCGAAGGCGCGAGGGATCGAAAGCGTCCCGTGCCAGACAAAGAGGCTCGCATGTGTCTTCGAAGGCTCTCATTTCTGGAGCCGCTCGAACCGGTATGCCAGGTTCGGGCCGCCTTTTCCTTCGTATGCGAGCTGAGCGACGAGCAGCGCGAACGGCTCGGTGTAACGGGCGATCCGTAAGGGCCCAGCGTCCACAGGATCGAAACCTACGTCGCGGATCAGGTCAGCGGCAATCCCTTTGCTCCGCGACTCGTCTCCGCAGTACACGAGGCTGGGCCTCGCGGCTTTGCGGCGGGCCCCAAAGACGCCAACGAGCACTTCGCTCGGCACGGTGTTGAAGGCGGAAACGACCCGCGCCTTCGGAACCTTCTTTGCAAGCGCCTCCGCGCCTGAGGAGGTGTGCGCAATAACGAGTTCCGTGTTGGCAGCATTCATCGGAAGCGAGCAGCTCACGATGACCTTGCCCGCCAAGTCGCCTGCCTGTTTCAGCACGTCGTCGACTCGGGACCAGTGCACGGCCAGCAAGAGCACATTGGATTCGCGGGCGGCCTCAGTCGGTGTGCCCGCCCGCGCGTTTCCCTGCGCGTCGTGCGCGAGCCTCTTCAGCTTCTGCTCGCTGCGGGCGTAGCTGAACACCACTTCATGTCCAGCACGCACGAAGAGCGTCCCGAGCTTGCCGCCCATCAGCCCCGAACCCAGAATGCCAATTCGCATGCGGCTCCTCATTGCTGAAAGCTCAGCTTCCAAACACCATTAAGATCGAGCAGATTGTGGCTCGGGCTCGTGCAGAAAGTCTTGCGAACCGTCCGTCGACCTGGATAGCTCTTCATAGGCTCGCGTGTCGTGCAGCCGGGCCTCGATCGCCGGAATGATCGTCGCAAGGGCGTCGCTTCCCGCAACGAACAGCTTCGGTGGGTTCTCCATGCCAGCGATTTTGACCAGGACCTCGCCCAGCTTCGCCGGATCACCCATCTGCTTGCCGTGATAAGGCGACCACCTGTCTTGGGCGCTGCCCTCAGCCGCGTAGTCGTCGATGACATTGCTGGGCCACCTGACGTTCCGGGCATCCAGAAGGCCCGTGCGGAAGAAGCCGGGTTCGACAACCGTGATCTTGATACCGAACCTCTCGACTTCCGTCGCGACCGACAGCGAAAGGCCTTCGACGGCGAACTTCGCCGCACCATAAGCGGCGCAGTGCTTTAACCCGACCACGCCTGCAACGGAGCTGATGTTGATGATGTGACCCGACCGCTGCTTACGCATGACCGGCAGCGCGGCACGCATGACGTACATCACACCGTAGAAGTTCGCCGCGAACTGCCGTTCGATCTCGGCTGTAGTCATCTCCTCAAAATTACCAAGCAGGCTGTAGCCCGCATTGTTGACCAGGACATCGATGCGGCCGAACTGCTTCACCGCCTCCTCGACGGTCGCTTTGGCCTGTGCCTCTTCGGCAACGTCCAACTGGGCCAACGCGATATCATCGCTGGCAACACCGCGGTAGGCGTTGCGCATTTTTCCGAGGTTTCTCCCGGTCGCGACGACGCGGTCACCGGCTTTCAGGGCTGCCTTGGCGATTCCGCCTCCGATGCCGCTGCCAGCACCTGTGACAAACCAGACCTTCCTCATGGTGGTTCCCTCCTATTCGGCTTTTACTCCGGCCCGGTATTCTTCATCGCTGACCTTTTCCATCCAGTCGACGGTCTTGCCGTCGAGGCGCTCCAGAATGGCAATATGCGTCATGGCCGTGCTTGCCGTGGCGCCGTGCCAATGCTTCTCGCCCGGCGGGCACCAGATCACGTCGCCCGGCCGAATCTTTTCGATCGGGCCTCCCCAGCTTTGTACCAGCCCGCAGCCCGAAGTCACGATCAGGGTCTGGCCCAGCGGATGGGTGTGCCATGCCGTCCGAGCGCCGGGCTCGAATGTGACACTGACGCCGAGCGCGCGCGCCGGATCGGGTGCCTGGAACAGAGGGTCGATACGTACCGTGCCGGTAAAATACTCCTGCGGCCCTCTGCCGGAAGGCTGTGAGCCACTTCTCTTGAAGTCCATTTTTCGAATCCCTCCACTCTCTCGTCTTCGTTGATCATCCTATTTCCCCAACGACTCCAACCGCTCAGAGCTCCTGGCGCGTGGGCCGGAACAGGATCTGGTTTACGTCGACGTCCTCCGGCTGGCATGGCTCATCGCATCGGTAAGCGCAAAGCGCCTTACGGGCGCAGCAGCGCTTTGATCGCGCGACGCTCATCCATCGCGCGGTATCCCTCCGCTACCTGGTCGAGGGGCAGGGTCAGGTCGAAGACCTTGCCGGGGTTGATCTTCCCGTTCCACGCCAGGTCGATCAGCTCGGGCAGGAAGCGGCGCACCGGGGCGGGACCACCGTGGAGGTGGACGTGAGAGTAGAACAGCTCCTCGCCGCCGAGCTCGACCTCGTGCGGGACGCCGACATAGCCCACGAAGCCGCCGGGGCGGGTGGAACGGATCGCCTGCATCATCGACTCCTGGGTGCCGACGCACTCCAGCACCGAGTCAGCACCGATTCCATCGGTCAGTTCCTTGATGCGGGCAACGCCCTCGTCACCTCGCTCCGTTACGATGTCGGTCGCCCCGAACTCGCGGGCGAGCTTCTGCCGTGATTCGTGACGGCTCATTACGATGATCCGCTCGGCGGCATCTGCTTGGCGGAGACCACACAGCAGCCCGACCGCGCCATCACCGACGACCGCCACCGTCGAGCCCGGTTTCACGTTGGCCGCATCGGCGGCGAACCATCCGGTGCCCATGACGTCGGAGAGCGCCAGCAGGCTCGGGATCATGTCGTCCGAGGGAACATCCGGAGTAGCCACCAGGGTGCCGTCGGCGAGTGGGACGCGCAGCAGCGGCGCCTGCGCAGTCACGACTAACTCGGCGTGCTGGCAGGACGACTGATAGCCGGCCTGGCAGTTGGGACAGGTGTTGTCGGAGGCGAAGAACGATCCGATGACGAACTGGCCAGGCTTGATGGAGGTGACTGCGCTGCCGGCCTCCTCAACGATGCCGCAGTACTCGTGCCCCATCGGAGTCGGCTGGGTGACCGGGTTGATGCCACGGTATGGCCACAGGTCAGACCCGCACACGCACGTGGCCGAGATCCTGATGACGGCATCCGTCGGCTTGATGATCGTTGGCGTGTCGCGCTCCTCGAAACGCAGATCGCGCGGACCGTAGAGCACAGCTCCTCGCATGGTCTATCTCCTCTCTTTCATGGTGCTCGCCAGTTGTCGGAACCCGTGTTGTTCACATCGTGTATCCAGGCTTCGAGTTCACCCAGACCGCCCCTCACCGTCCGGTCATTCGCTCCAGCCTTTCCGGATACCGAGCCCCTTCGACCTTGATGGTTGAGGAGGCACTTTCGATGGCACGGAGATCTTCAGGTGTAAGTTCGACTTCCGCTGCTCCGAGGTTTTCTTCAAGGCGATGCAGCTTGGTTGTGCCAGGGATCGGAACAATCCACGGCTTCTTTGTAAGCAGCCAAGCCAGCGCGATCTGAGCAGGTGTCGCCTTCTTCTGTTCCGCAAATCCGCTGAGCAGATCAACCATCGACTGATTCGCTTTTCGAGCCTCTGGGGCAAAGCGAGGGACGATGTTGCGGAAGTCGGAGCTGTCGAACGTCGTGTTGTCGTTGATCTTCCCCGTGAGGAAGCCCTTACCCAGAGGGCTGAATGGAACGAGTCCGATTCCCAGTTCCTCGAGTGTCGGTAACACTTCCGCTTCAGGGGTTCTCCACCACAGCGAGTATTCGCTCTGGAGCGCAGTGATCGGCTGGACGGCATGTGCGCGACGGATCGTTTGCACGCCTGCTTCGGAAAGGCCGAAGTGCTTGACCTTGCCTTCCCGAATCAGGTCCTTCACCGCCCCCGCCACCTCTTCGATCGGCACGTCCGGGTCAACACGATGCTGATAGAAGAGATCGATGGCATCGCTCTGGAGTCGCTTGAGCGAGGCCTCGGCGACGTTCTTGATGTGTTCTGGTCGACTATCCAGGCCCGCCTGCTCCCCCTTGGGACCAAACTTGAAACCGAACTTCGTGGCTATCACCACTTGACCGCGTAAGGGAGCAAGCGCTTCGCCCACGAGCTCTTCGTTCGTGAACGGGCCGTACGCTTCAGCCGTGTCGAAGAATGTGACGCCGCGCTGAACGGCCGACCGAATAAGAGAGATCATCTCCTGCTTGTCTGCGGCCGGGCCGTAGCCAAAGCTCATCCCCATGCAGCCCAGCCCGAGAGCCGAAACTTCCAGGCCGCCTTCGCCTTTTCCCAATTTGCGCTTTTTCATAGTCTCTCCCCTTTTTCTGCTTGAACACAACTCCAGGATTCTGCACGGGCGAGGGCGGCGAGTGGTATGACAATCGTGCGAAATTGTTGTACGATCCTGCAAGCTCGGTCATCGTTCGGGCGAGGGCGAGCAGCGGAGGGTCCACGGTGCAGTCGAACGTCCAGGCGAACGTGCAGTCAGAGCGTGGAGCGCAGGCGCGTAAGCTCGAGCGGGCGCGAGCGAGCAGGGACGAGCTCGCCGAGCGGATCGCGCGTCATGTTTCCGAGGACGGGAGCCTCGAGGCCGCTCCGGGCCTTTTCCTCTCCCGCTCGTCATTGCCGACCCCGGTCTACCGCGTCACCGAGCCCTCCTTCTGCGTTATCGCCCAAGGAAGCAAAGAGGTGCTCCTCGGCAAAAAGCGTTACCGCTATGACGCTTCCCACTACCTGCTCGTCTCGGCCGGACTACCGCTGGTGGGCCACACCATCGCCGCGTCGAAGGAGCGACCCTACCTCGGCGTCCGCCTCGTGCTCGACCCCGCCGTCGTGACTGCGGTCCTGATCGAGGCTGGCCTCCTCGCCTCGCGGACGGATGGCGCCGTCCGGGCTCTGGCCGTGAGCCGGCTCGACGCGAGCCTGCTCGATGCCGTGGTGCGGCTGGTCCGTCTCCTTGACGCGCCGAACGACTACGGGGTGCTCGCGCCGCTCGCCGCCCGCGAGATCGTGTACCGGCTTTCGCTCGGAGAGCAGGGAGGGCGGCTTCGCCAGATCGCCGTCATCGGCGGCCGCGCGCACCGGATCGCAAAGGCGATCGAGATCCTCCGCAGAAATTCCGACAAGCCGCTCCGCATTGCCGTCCTCGCCTCGCAGCTCGGGATGAGCATTTCGGGCTTCCATCACCACTTCAAGGCGGTCACCGCGATGAGCCCGTTGCAGTTCCAGAAGGAGCTTCGGCTACAGGAGGCCCGGCGGCTCCTCCTTGCCGGCGATGTTGACGCCGCGACCGCCGGACACCAGGTCGGTTACGACGATCCGTCGCACTTCAGCCGGGAGTACAAGAGGCTCTTCGGCGAGCCGCCCAGGCGCGACGTGGAGCGACTGCGAGGCGCGGCGGCGAGCCGGCTTGACCCCCTGGCCAGTGGGAGCCACTTCTCCTGATGTCCGTTTTCTGAATTCCTCCACTGGATTGTCTTCTTAGTCGATCATCCCATTTCCCCAACGATTCGAACTGGCTAACTCAGCCAGGGAAACCCTACCCCGGTTGGCAGAATTTCTGCAGCCGCGCAGCAGGAATGTGACCAAGGGGGGCCTTTTCGGGATCGCGTCTTTCATCTCGGTGGTCATAGGCGGGCCGCTCGAAGCGGAATGCCCCGCCGGAACATGGGTGAGCCTCGCGCCGATGAGCGAGCCTCGACAGGAGATGGCAGTGGGCGAGTTGGGCGGAAGGATCTACGCCGTCGGAGGTCTCGCCGGCCGAGCCAACGCCAACACGATCTACGACCCGCCCGACAACAGCTGGGGCGTCGGGGCCGATCTGCCCGTTATGACGGACCACGCCTGGACCGTCTCCGTAGGTGGACGTCTCTACGTGGGAGGCGGCAGCAGCAACCGCGTTTTCGCCTACGACCCGGCGGCGGAGCGCTGGACGGAACTCACTCCCTCCGCCTACGTGCACGGCGGCACGCCCGTGGCAGCGGCGATCGCGGGTCAGATCTACGTCGCCGGAGGAACCGGCGGGACGATGGCCGGAAACGAGCTCGAGGTCTACGACCCGGCAGCGAACCGATGGACGACGCGCACTCCCATGAGCTGCGCGCGCAACCACAGCGCCGGAGGCGCGATGGCCGGCAAGCTCTACGTGGCGGGGGGAAGACCCGGAAGCCAGGACTGCCTGGAGGTCTACGATCCCGCCGCGGACGCGTGGACTCGGAAGGCCGCGATGCCCACCGGGCGATCCGGCTCGGCCGGGGCGGTCGTCGGAGACTGTCTCTACGTCTTCGGCGGAGAAGGCAACTCCAGCGATCCCAACGGCGTCTTCCACCAGGTCGAAGCATACGAGCCGGCGACCGACACCTGGCGGCAGCTTCCCCCGATGCAGACCGCGCGGCACGGCATCTACGCGGCGGTCCTCGGCAACACGATCTACCTGCCCGGCGGCGCGACCATCCAGGGAATCGGCGTGACCGCGGTCAACGAGGCTTACGTGATCGACGTGCCGCCGTCTCTTCTTGCCCGGCAGAAGGTCGTGCTTCCGCCACGGCGGACCCGCCCCCCGAGTCGTCCTTAGCGCGTGGCTGGTCCTTTGTCAGGGCAGCCAAGGACCAAGGACTAAGGACTAAGGACTAAGGACTAAGGACTAGACGGCGGGGCCGCGAAATCGGCGCCGGGCGTATACGCGCCAGTAGACGGCGAGGAATAGGCCGAAGAGGAGGGTCGTCCAAAGGACGAGCTCGTTGGGCGGAAGCGCGAAGACGACCGTGATGAAGAGAACCCAGATCACAGCGATCACGTTGATGAACGTTGCCTTTCGTCCGAGGCTCCAGGGAGCGGTCTCGCGCGTCGCGAACTCACCGCGTCTGCGCAGGCGATTGCGCAGGTTCAGGTAGATCGGGATCCCATACGCGAGATAGAGCGTGATCGTGCTCGCCGACGTCAGGACCGTGAAGGCCGCGGCGTAGAGAGAGACGAGGACGGCAAGAGCGCTCGTCGCGAGGATCGCGGCGACCGGCGCGCCGGTCCGCGCGTTGACCGTCGCGATCCAGCGCGATCCGGGTATGCCGCCGTCGCGGGCGAAGGCGAACCACATGCGGGCCATCGACGAGACCGAGGACGAGCCGCAGAGCCACATTGCCCCGCCGATGATGATCGCGACGAGGTGCGCCGCCGGGCGCGCCAGGTTGCCGTCGGCGATCGCGAGCACGGGATAGGGATCCGAGGCCACCGCCGCGACGTCGCCCCGCGGGATCGTCCAGGTCAGGACCACGAGCAGGATGTAGCCGACAACCGCCGAGACCGCGACCGAGAGGAAGATCCCCCAGGCGGAGTTCAGGCGCGCCATTCGCGTCTCCTCGGCCATGTGGGCCGAAGCGTCGTAGCCGGTGTAGGTCCACTGCGCCTGAAGCAGCGCCAGGACGAAGACGAGGCCCAACGGCGCGGCGCGGTAGGCCTCCGCCAGGCCCGGCGCCAGGGCGAAGAGCGGAGACGGGATCCTGGTTTCGCCGAAGACCAGGGCCGGCGCGACCCGACCACCCACGTCGGCCGAGGAGGCGTCGAGCGGGTTGACCGTGTTGACGAACCGGAAGAGAAAGGCGAGGTCGTTGTGGTACCGGCCGAACAGCACGAGGAGGAGGACGATGACGGCGCCGCCGGCGATGTGCCAGTAGACGGAGAGGTCGTTCAAGCGCGCCGTCAGCCGCACGCCGAAGATGTTGACGACGACCTGCGGGA
>WNFV01010978.1_pt1 | contig 11667 bp, 11 predicted proteins | sample 5400101 | NCBI WGS metagenome assembly WNFV01 (sample SAMN13153361, study PRJNA577476) | soil metagenome | isolation source: 115 cm soil or saprolite under grassland replicate 1 | place: USA:California | collected 2016-06-15
GCGCGCGCCAGTGACAGCGACTCGCGCAGCTTCGTCGCGTAGAACCCGTCCAGCTGGTTGTCCACGTCCGCCGCGGTCAGCTCCAGCGTCTGCTCGCCGGTGTAGGCGCGGGCGAACGCGAGCAGTTCGGCGTGCTCGCGGTCGGCCTGCGGCCGGTAGGCCCGGGCCAGCTCCTCCAGGAACGCCTGCGGGTCGGTGAGCATCCTGCCGGCGCTGCGCAGCCGTACGAAATCCGGGTATCCGAGCAGCTGCGCGAGCTCATGCCGCAGTGCGAGGATCTCGGCCACCACCGGCCCGTTCGAGGGCGCCGCGCGGGCGACGCTCAGCCGGTACATCGCCTCGCGCAGCTGCCGGTTCTCCGCCTGGCGCAGCACGATGGTGGCGTTCGCGTCGGAGTACGGAACGTAGCAGCCGTCCAGGCCGCGTGCGGCGGCGGCCGTGCGGGCCGAGTCCACCAGCGCCTCCGGCAACCCGGCCGCATCGTGCGTGGCGATGCCGGACGCGGCGTCCGCGGCCTGCAGGTTCGCCATGAAATCCGCGGCGAGCTCGGCGAGGCGGGCGTTGATCGCGGCGAGCCGGTCCCGGCCGGCCGCGTCCAGATGCGCGCCGCCGTGCTCGAACCGGCGCAGCAGGTCCGTCCGCAGCCGCGCCTGGACCGGGCCGGCCGGCTCGACCGCGCGGATCGCCCCGTACAGCTCGCGGCGCTGGTGCACCGCGGCCCGGAACCGGGCGGCGCGCTGGTCCGCGGCCCGCGACACCTCCTGCCAGACGCCGCCAAGCACCGCCGCGAGATCGCCCGCCACGGTCACGATGAAGTCGTACTCCGCAGTCGCGTCGCTGAACGCCACCAGCGGCTCCTCGCTGCCCGCAACCAGGTCCAGCCGGGCGAGGGCGGCGGCCTCAGCCGCGTCCAGGGCAGGCAGCACATCCTGCGGCACATACACCTCGTAGCGGGCCTCGCCCAGCCGATGGTCGAAGGAACTCACGGCGCCATTCGAGCAGATCCCCGACATCGACCCCGCGGCCGGTCCCGACCCGCCGCAAGATCGTCACCCCGCGCGGCGTCCGTCAGTTCGCGTCAGCGCAGCGTAGTGACACCCACGCAGTCTGCCCACCTAGATCCGCCGGCCCGCCAGCGGTCCGAACAGTCTGCTAACGCGCCGGCGATCCTGAACGACCCAGCGTAGATCACGGACGACTCCTGGTTGACCTGGGTTGACAACACGTCTAACAGCAGCTTCCCATCTCCCGCGCACCACCACACCCGTCCGACCGGCAAGACCAAACTGAAGCCTCATTACCCGCCCCAGGGTTGGACGGCGGCACCCGTACTGCCTCGAATGGCACGTTCGGTCGTCAACCCGGCCGGGTTGTTTACATGTCACGCCTGAACGCAGTCTTCTGCCGCGGAGCGGCCATGCACATCTGCCGCGAGCCGTGCCTCGTCTGTGCTGTCGTTGCGCGTGCCGTCACCGAAGACACGAACGGCGAGGGGCGGTGGCCCGGGCGTGGCCCGCGTACGGGGTGTCATCGGGTTGTGATGGTTCTATCGGCTCGCGAGGGCATCGTCACCGTGGTTTTCATCCTGGTGTGGGATGGGTGTTGCCGTGAAGGTGGCTACCCACGAATAGTAGGGGTCGTCGTCACCCAGGGGGGTGATCTCGGTGGTGGTCAGTCCGGCGGCGGTGACTCGGCGTACGACCTGGAGTGGGTCGACCGGGACCATCTGGAGCGCCAGGAGTCTCCCGGAGACTGCCACCTCGTAGTATGGTTTGATCTTGGTGTATGCCGGGCTGATGTCGGTGATGATGAGAGACCCGCCCGGGGTGACTAGCCGGGCGATGTCGGCGAAGTCGGGCAGTGTCGGCATGGAGGTAAGGACGAGTGAGAGCAGGACCACGTCGTAGCGGTGCTGTCTTAGTTGTCGACAGACCTGGGTGAGGTCACCGCGCTGGATGGTGACCTTGCGCTCGAGGAGATAGCCGGCGAGGTTCCGCCTGAAGATCGTTTCGACTGCGGGGCAGCCAAGTGGGTCGAGACGAGGTTGCCGGAGTTGCGGGTGTCGTACACGCTCGCGACCTCGTGGTAGAAGTCGCGGGCATGGTGGGCGTCGAACTCCTGGTCGTATGGTGAGGTGAGGGTGCGGGCGGGCTGGCGCGGGACGGGAAGGGCGAGTTCCGGGTCGACGTCGGTAGGTTGCGCGGCCGCGTTCGGGGAGGGCGTGCGTTGGGGCCGTGGCCCGATTCTGGGTGGCCAGAAGGTGACTTCGCGTCCTTGGGCGAAGGCCGCGGTGAAGACGCCGGCGAGCAGCACCAGCAGGGCGGTGGCCACCCAGGGCGCGGTTACACCGAAGATGTCGCGCAGAGCAGACGGGGACATCCCAGCTCCCAGATCGGGCTGATCCTGGCTGGTCGTGCTCGGCGAGGGTGGGCTAGCGGCGACCAGGTGGGGCAGGGCCGCGACAGGGGTGGTCGGCGTCTCGGCCTGAACCCAGGGTGAGCGCCGCCACGAGGTTCTGTCAAATCTTGCCAGAGTCGGTGGAGAGGACCCCATCCGTATGGCAACTCTTGCTAGTACGACGGTGTGATTGTGGGCGACGGCCCTCACGGTTGACAGAACCGCCGCCCCGCGGGGACCCTTCGGATCGTGACGTTGACGGCGAAGTCGGGCCTTGACCTCCGGTCCCGTTCGGAACGATCAGTCGCCGATGCGTTGCTTCGCCTCGGCCCGGCCAGCAAGGCCGACCTCATCCTTGCCACCGGCCTGTCCCGGCCCACGGTCCAGAGCGCACTCGAGGGCCTGACCAGCGACCACCTCGTCGTCCTGGACGCGGAGGTAGCGCGCAGGCCGGGTACCAGTGGGCGTCCACCGCAGCTGTACCGGCTGACTCCCGCAGCCGGCATCGCCGTCGGCGTCGAGATCGGCCGACGGCACATCCAGGTCGTGGTGGCCGACGGCGGGCACCGTCAGCTTGCCTCGATCCCGCCGGAGCAGCTGCGGGCCAACGCCGACGCTGAGCCACTGGCGGTCCTTGCTCAAGTTGCCAGCCTCGTGCGCCGAGCGCACGCAGCGGCCGGGACCCGCCTGCCGCTCCTCGGCGTCGGCCTGGGCATCCCCTTGCCGATCACGACCGATGGTCGCATCGGGACCGCGACGTTGATCCCATCCTGGGCAGAGATAGATGTCGGCGCTCAACTCGGAGCGCACCTGGGCGAGCTTCCGGTCCACGTCGCCAACGACGCAAGCCTGGGCGCCCTTGGGGAACATACCTTCGGCGCCGGCCGCGGGACGAACGAACTCATCTACGTCAAGCTCGGGTGGGGCATCGGCGCTGGGATGATCATCGGCGGCCGCAGCCACCGCGGAGCGGCGGGCACGGCAGGCGAACTCGGCCACATCACCGTCAAGCCAGGCGGCGCACCATGCCCGTGCGGAAGCACCGGATGCCTCGAGCTGTACGCCGGGGGCAAAGCGCTCCTCCAGCAGGCAGCCGCCGCCGGCGTCAACGTCGAGGTCGTACCGGACCTGGTCCGGCTGGCCCTCGCCGGTAACCCGACATGCCGCCGTATCGTCGAGGAAGCCGCGATGACTATCGGTCACGCCCTCGCCACGGTCGTCAACCTCACCAGCCCAGCCCTCATACTCCTGGGCGGCAGCCTCAGCGCCGCGAACAACGTTCTCCGCGCCCCACTGGAGCTGGGCCTCAACCACTCGGGTATGCAGACCGCCGTGGCAGCCACCTCGATCCAGTTCTCTCGCCTCGGCCCATTGGCGTCGGCATGGGGCGCGGTCGCACTGGTGATTGACCAAAACGTCGGATCCACACTCCGGCCCCGCGCCACCAGCACCCAAGGACATGCACTCCGGCGCAGCGGCTGAAACCCAGCCCACCAACGCACTCAACTGGCCTGAAGCGGGCGATGTCCGACCAAGCCGCGAGTCGCGCGCAGGCACGACCGTGCCGCGGACCGCGCGTGGCTGGTGATCTCGGCGCAGGGGGTGTCGGACACTGCCGGTGGCTGGACAGCGGGTCCTCGGGCGCGGGCGGTCAGTCGGGCAACGCGACGACCGCTTCGACCTCGACAAGGAACTCGGGCCGGACCAGGCCCGCGACCTGCAGCAGCGTGCTGGCCGGGTTCGGGCGATTGCCGAGAGCGGGGCGGAGGAACTCCTCCCGCGCATCTCGGATCACCTGGACCTGGCTGGCGTCCAGGACGAACCAGCCGAAGCGGATCACGTTCGGCCAGTCGGCGCCCAGCGCGCGCAGGATCTGGTGCAGGTTCCCCAGCGCTTGCCTGGTCTGCGCGGCGAGATCGCCGGCGCCAACGAGCCGGCCGTCGGCGTCCAATGCGACCTGGCCGGAGACGAAGGCCAGCCGCCCCGATGCGGTCACGGCGTGGCTGAACCCCGGTCCGTCGGCTACTCCGGGCACGGTGGCGGGGTGGTCGAGTCTGGGCATAGAGATCTCCTATCGCACAGCCGCGGGCCGCGCCGACCGACCGTCCACGTCGCCGGGGTGCAGCATTGCGATCCGCACGCCGCAGTCATCCCATGCCGGTGCGGGGCCCGCCGGGGTTGACGGCGCCTGCGGGGCCGATGTATTTGGCGATGAATCGGGCCCGGGTACCACCTGCCCGGTCGGCTGCCCGTCCGTAACAATGATCCAGGAGGCTGCGGTGCCGAACGAGTCCCTCGCTGGTGGCTACGCCCTCGGTCCGGGCCAGGCGTTGCCCGGCGGCCGGCCGCACGTCAGGGCCTCGCGCCGGCCGACTGCGGCAGCCGCAGGTGACCGGACGCCGCCAGTGCTCACCGGTGATCTCTTCCGGGACGACCACGTTCCCGCTTGGTGTGCGGCGACGAAATCTTCTGGCCAGCCGAACAGGCAGTCGATCCCGGCCTTGTCCGCGCTCGTGATCGCGGCGACCAGCAGTTGTTCGGCGGCGCGAGGACAACATCGCCGCCCCCCGCCATCGACCAGTCGATCCACGGCCGTTTTCGCCGGCTCGGCCGCAAGATCCACACCAACGTCCGCACCCACCAGACCGTAGCCGGCCACCACGCCAGCGGAACCCCGGGTTCAGCTCCGCCACTGACATGCGTACATACCGCCGCCGAAGGCCGCGACCAACGCCAGCCACGACAGGACGACACCGACCCCCGCGGTCCACCCCGCCGAAATGAGTGTGCCGTGTGCCGGCTGCTCAGGGTCGTCATCCTCGAGCGGCGGCTTCTGGGAAGGTCCGGCCGATGCGGCGTCGATAATCTGCTGGGGGTCAGGATGCGCAACGATGCGTGGGTGAGAAACGGCAGGAACGAAGCCGGACGCGTCGTGTGAAGCGAAGCTTTCCTCGCCGTCGGCAGCGCGGTCCTCGGCGCAGGGACCTGCTGAGGCAGCACAGATACTGGCTCAGGGCGGACGAAGTCCCCAAGGCGCAGGTCGAGGTGGACGCCGCCTGTGCCCTTCAGTTCGACCGGTTCAATGCCTTTCGCGGTCAGCAGGCCCCCGGCCTGCGGCTTCCGGTGGAACTGAACGTGCTGCTCAGACGCGACAGCCCCGGCAAGATCAGCGTCTGGACGCTGCCCTCTGAAGCACTGGAAGCAACCCTCGTCGGCTGCTTGTCAGGCGTGGCCGTGTCCGCCTATGAAGCAGTGCTCGACCGCCTGACCCCCCACGACGCACCCATAGCGATGTTCACGGCACATCGCGAAGGAGCCGGCCGGTACGCCGCCGTGGTCGAGGGCCGGCCTCCGGACTGGGCCATCCCGCAGACGTGACCGACCGTGCCCCACCCGCGCGCCACCAGCGGGGCCGTCGCTCCAGCACGAGCACACGCTCAGCGCATGGCGACACCAAGCCGACCCGAGCGCAGTCACATGCCGCGGATCGCATGGCCATCGTTGTTGCCGCGATGGCGGGGTCTGCGTGTTGTGCCGCCGAGGGGGCGAGGAAATCGCTGAGTTGGTGGGGTGTGCGTACCAGGTGGACTCGAGCGGTCGGGGCGTGGATGGTGACGGCGTGCAGCAGGCCGGGCCTGCTGCGGTGTCGTCGGGTGAGCAGCCATCGCCAGAAGCCCGCGCGTTCGCGGGACAGTCGGACCGCACGCCGGGCGCAGCGGGCGGGGGAGGAGTCGAGGATCAGGACGGTGTCGGCTCTGGCCGGCCGTGGGCCGGGCGGGTCATCGGGTTGGAGGTCGCCGTCCATGAGCCACCGCGGGGGCGGGCCGGCAGCTGCGGGGCGCGACGCTGAGAGCCTGCCCTTCGGGTCGGCGGGTGGGGTTCGTGCCGACGTGTTGTCCGGCGGGGTGAGGCGAGGCTCGGCTGGGGATGGCGAGCGTTGCCGCGGTAGGTTCGGCCCTGTGGACCTGCGCGGACTGGGTGTCCTGCTTGCCGTTGTGCTGGTGGTGACCGGATGCGCAAGGGTCCATTCGGTGGCGGACCGGGCGGAGGACGCTCAGAACGTGGCGTCGGCGTGCGCCGAGGCTCTGGGTCTTGCCGATCTCAATCCGCTGGTCGATCCGGCCCGCGTGAAGGCTCGTGCCGCCGACAAAGAACGACGACTGCGCGAACTCGCGGACCACGTGACAGACAAGGACGTGAAGAGTGCGCTGCTCACCATGGCCGACTCCTATGTCGAAGTGCAGCGGGAACGCTTCGACGACTTGGACGTCGTAGCCAACTGGGCCAAACGCAACGCTCGCGACGTCGACGCGTTGCGCGTGGCATGCACATAGCGGAGGCTGCAGCCAACCGCAACCGGTCGGTGTCGGTGATGCTGTCGGCGCCGGCGACCATCCCGGCCAGCAACGACATCACCGTCGCGGCCGCGTTCGCGTTCTCGCGGACCAGCCGGGTGACGTAGGCGGCGCATCGGCGCCGGATGTACGCGTCGATCCGCCGTGGCATCCGGCACCGGATCGGGCTGCAGCCCGAGGTCGATGCGCGGCGTCCCGGCGGTGCCGGCCACGCCGGTCGGTGTGGCACGCCGGCAACCTACCGGTCAAGTGCGGGCTCACCCGCGCAGATTGCCCGATCTGCCTGTCCGCCGCCGTGGAGGCCTCCACGGACCGCCGCGCGGTATCGACACGGGTATCGCAGAAATTCGAGCATCTCCTTGGTCTCGCGGATGCGGCCGATCATGGAGCCGGCGACGGAACGGCGGTTGCCGAACAGGGTCGGCACGCGGAGCGGGAGGCTTCGGCTCGTCTCGGCCGGGAAACGGTTGCGGTCAGACCTGGTCGGTGGGCATGATCCACAGCTCGCCGATGGCGGTGTGGCGGGGGCGGGTGACCATGTAGGCGACGCCGTCGGCGATGTCCTCGGGGGCGAGGACCTCGGTCTTCTCGTAGAAGGGGTCGATCATCTCGTCGCGGACCTCGGGCTTGTTGTGGGAGCCCAGCTCGGTCGCGACGCCACCGGGCTCGACGAGTCCGACGCGTACGTGCCGCTGGGTGACTTCCTGGCGCAGAGACTCGGTGAATCCGTTCACGCCGAACTTGGTGAGGTTGTATACGCCGTAGCCGTTCCAGGCGACGCGGCCGGCGATCGAGCTGATGTTGATGCTCGCGCCGGTGACGAGGGCGGCGGTGCCGGTCAGTGTTGATTCCACGAGTTGTCCTCTTCTGCAGGTGTGTACTGCGTCGTGGCAGGCGACGGGGTGACCCCGGGGTGCTGCGTGCCGGGGTAGCGGTCGCTGACGGCCCGGGCGGTGGTGTTCTCGGGAAGGGGGCTGCCCAGTACCTGACACCAACCGCCGCTCGGGCCCGGTGGGACGGCGCCGGTCTTCTCCGCGCGCCCGGTGGGTTCCGCGTGGGCGATGGCTCAGGCGTCGTGGTGGGCGAGGTTGCTGGACAGATCGCGGTGGGAGCCGGCCTGGGCGAGGAGGTTCTGGGCCTTCTGTTCGAAGGTCCCCACGGCGTCGGCGCCGGCGGCCCAGCGCAGCGGCGGCTCGTCCTGACCTGCGAGCTGGACCAGCGCGTCGGCGAGCTTGGCCGGGTCGCCGCCCTGCAGGCCGTTCATGCCGCTCCAGGCAGCGACGGTCTGCTGGGTGCGTTCGGCGTAGTCGTCGATCGAGGACTCGGCGTAGCTCGTCGACTGCGGCGTGAGCAGTTCGGTGCGGAAGAAGCCGGGCTCGACGAGCATCGTGCGGATGCCGAACGGCGTGACCTCGGGGGTCAGCGACTCGATCCAGCCCTCCACCCCGAACTTGGAGGCCGCATACGCGGTGAGGAACTCTCCGCCCATGATTCCGGCGGTCGAGGAGATCACGACCACCAGGCCGGAGCGCTGGGCGCGCATGACGGGCAGTACCGCGCGGGTGAGGTTGATCGGGCCGAACAGGGTGGTCTCGACCTGTGCCCGGAAGTCCGCAGGGCGGATCTCCTCGAAGAACCCGGCGTAGAAGTTGCCCGCGTTGTTGACCAGCACGTCGATCCTGCCGAACCGGTCGACGGCTGCGCGCGTGGCGTCCTTGGCGTCGGCGAGGCTGGTGACGTCGAGCTTCACGACCAGCAGGTCCTCGTGCGGTCCGAGGGCAGCGCTGACCCGCTCGGGGTCGCGTCCGGTGGCGACGACGGCGTGGCCGGCGGCCAGTGCGGCCTTGGCGATGTCGACGCCCATGCCGCGGCCGGCGCCGGTGACGAACCAAACCTTCTTCTCAGTCATGCGAGTGCACATCCTTCTCGTCGATCTTCTGGTCGATCTGTGTGTCGTACACCGCCTCATCGGCGGGTGCAGTCACCACGAAACCAGCGGGCGCGGGTAGGTGGCAGACCCTGATGAGAGGGGCACTCGCAGGGACCCCCAGCGATGCGGGAGCGCTCCTAGAGTGGAAGACATGGCAGCCCAGAGCGACGTCCGCGGCGACGTCCGCGGCCAGATCCGAGCGTTCCTGAGCACGCGCCGGGCCAGGATCAGTCCCGAGCAGGCCGGGCTGCCCGTGTATCACGGGGACCGCCGACGGGTCTCGGGCCTGCGCCGCGAGGAGGTCGCCGTCCTCGCAGGCATCTCAACCGAGTACTACACCCGGTTCGAGCGCGGCAACGCCACCGGCGTCTCCGAGAGCGTCATCGACGGCATCGCGCATGCGCTGCGGCTCGATGACGCCGAGCGGGCGCATCTACTCGACCTCATTCGCACCGCTGGTACGACCCGTCCGCCGCGCCGCCGGCCGGCCCCGCAGCGAGTCCGGCCCGCGGTGCAGCGCATCATCGACTCGATGACCGGCACGCCCGCCTTCGTACTCAACGGCCGACTAGACATCCTGACCTCCAACGCCCTCGGGCTCGCGCTGTACTCACCGGTCTACGCCGACCCGGTCAGGCCGCCGAACAACGCCCGATTCGTCTTCCTCGACCCGCACGCGAGCGAGTTCTTCCCCGCCTGGGACAAGGTCGCCAACGACACTATCGCCCTGCTGCGCGCCGAGGCCGGCCGCGACCCCTACGACCGGGGACTCTCGGACCTGATCGGGGAGCTGTCCACCCGCAGCGGCGAGTTCCGCATCCGATGGGCCGCCCACAACGTCCGGATCCACACCACCGGCGTCAAGCTCATCCACCACCCCGTCGTCGGCGATCTCGAGCTCCCCTTCGAATCCTTCCCGATCCCTGCCGATCCGAGTCAGAGCCTGCTCACCTACACCACCGAGCCCGGGTCCCCCTCGCACGACGCCCTGAGCCTGCTCGCCAGCTGGGCCACCAACCCAGCGCACGACAGCGATGCGATCACGCACGACAACGACCAACAAGACCAGCCGCAGGACCGGGAATACGACTCGCGCAGCGGAATCGCCACTCGGCCCAACGAAGCCTGACGGGCCTCGAACCTCGGGGAAGCCCTAATCCGACGTGCGCGAGAGAGGACTCACCCACCCAGACGTGGGTCTTCCCATTTCGGGATGCAAACGGCGGCGCGGGCACTGTCACCATGGGGGCACGTAACCGCCAGCTCGCCTCGCCCCCTCCGAAGGGAAAGTCGGGTAGAGGATCTGGCGCGCGTTGGGGTCGCTGACAGGCAGAGCGGGTCGGATACCTGGTTGCGTCCGGTGTGGATTGTTCTTCGTGCGGCGGTTCAGGCCGGTGGCGGCGGAGTGAACACCCCGCGTTCGAACGCGTCGCAGGCGCGTAGCAGGGTCGCGTCCTCGCCGTGCCGGCCGATGAGCATCATGCCGACCGGGAGGCCGCCGGACATCCCGCACGGCACGTTCATCGCCGGGTGCCCGGTTACGTCGAACGGCGCGGTGTTGGGGATCATCTCCAGCGCCCGCGCAACGTACTCCTCCAGCGGCGCGTCGGCGGCCGGGATCGGGGTCGCCTTCAGCGGCAGGGTCGGCATGACCAGCAGGTCTCGGTCGGCCAGCACCTGGTCGTAGGCCGCCGTCGCGGTCCGCGCCAGGTTCTGCGCCTTGGCGTAGTACCGGCCGTGGTATGCCTGCTGCATCCATTCCCCGGCCAGCAGGGTCAGCTTGACCGTCTCGGAAAGCTTGTCGCCGTCGAGCCGGCCCTGCGCAAAGTGGTCCATCAGGCTGGTCGTGTAGCGGCCCTTCCAGCCGGTCGCCATGCCCTCGCCGGCGACCATGAGCCGGGTCGCGCCCTCGAGCGCGACCGCGTTCCACACCGCCATGGCCTGCCGGTGCCAGGGGATGGAGACCTCATCCACGGACGCGCCGAGCTTCTCAAAGTGGTGGGCGGCATCGCGGACGATGTGGTCCACGTCGTCCTCGGACAGCCCCGGTATGCCAAAGCCCTCCCGGACCAACGCGATCCGCATCCCGGCTGCGTCACCGGTCAGCGCGCCGAGGTAGTCCTGCGGCTGCAGGCCGGCCTGCTGACGCGGGTCCAGTCCGTCCGGTCCGGCGATCACCGACAGCATCAGCGCGACGTCCCGGGTGCTGCGGGCCATCGGGCCCAAGTGGTCCAGCGTCGTCTCGATCGGGAACGCGCCGGTGTACGGCACCAGGCCCCAGGTCGGCTTCAGCCCGTAGATCCCGCACCAGCACGATGGGATCCGCACCGACCCGCCCTGATCCCCGCCGAGGGCCAGGTCGACCTCGCCGGCCGCGACCAAGGCCGCCGAGCCGCTGGAGGAGCCGCCGGTGGAGCGGCTGCGGTCGTACGGGTTGCGCACCGGGCCGGTGTCGCTGGTGTGACTGCCACCAGAGAAACACAAGCTCTCGCACACCGCCTTACCCAGGATCGTCGCCCCGGCGTCGAGCAGTCGCTCGACCACCGTCGCGTCAGCATCCGGGACGTACCCCTCCAGCGTCGAGGTCCCGTTCATCATCGGTACCCCGGCGATGCAGATGTTGTCCTTCACCGCCACCGTCTTACCGGCCAGCGGCCCGCCGGGCGCACCCTCGATGCGGGTCCGCACGTACCAGGCGCCCAGCGGGTTGTCCTCCGCCGCCGGACGCTGGGCGGTCCCGCGCGGATACCGCACCGGCGGCCGCGGCTCCTCGATCGCATCCAACACGTCATACGGGGCGAAAAAACCCTCCAGAAGCGCCTGCACAACCGGCAACTGCTCCGATCGGATCGAGAAGTGGTAGCCCGCGGCGATCCGGCTGAGGTCCTCAGGAGTGGGGCGGCTGACCGGCATGACGACCTCCTCAACGGCTAGAGACCAACCTATTCCCAGCCGCAAGACCCGGACGTGAGACCACCGCCGGGC
>WNFV01015563.1_pt1 | contig 11664 bp, 8 predicted proteins | sample 5400101 | NCBI WGS metagenome assembly WNFV01 (sample SAMN13153361, study PRJNA577476) | soil metagenome | isolation source: 115 cm soil or saprolite under grassland replicate 1 | place: USA:California | collected 2016-06-15
AGGCACTCCAGGCACCCTAGAACGTTGGCGATTCAGCGAGGTCGATTGGAATAGCGACGCCCCGCTCCCCACGATCGCGGTGTCACCCGATGACATCGTGCAGATCGTGTTCACATCAGGCGCCACGGCCGAACCAAAAGGCGTTCTCATCAAACATCGAAACATCCTCGCGAATACGGTGCCCATCGAACGCGAAGTCCGCAAGTACCGCAAGAAGCTTTACACGAAGCTGTTTCTGCCCCTGCGGTTTCTGAATCTTCTGCCGCTCAGCCACATGTTCGGGCAATCCATGGCGACGACCATTCCGCCGATGGTCGATGGCACCGTGATCTTCATGCGCAGCTTCAACCCGCACGACATCGTCCGCATCGTGAAAAGCTGGCGCGTCTCGGTCATCGTTTCGGTGCCGAAAATTCTGGACGTGCTCAAGGAGCATGCGCTGCGTATCGATCCCGCAGCGGCATTCGAGCCACACGAGCGGCTGTCGATCCCCAAGCGCTGGTGGCATTACCGAAAGATTCACCGGATGTTTGGTTTGAAGTTCTGGGCGTTTGTCGTCGGCGCCGCCCCCCTCCCGCCGCCGCTCGAAGACTTCTGGAAGCGCGTGGGCTTTGTCGTGATTCAGGGGTACGGTCTCACGGAGACCGCGCCGATTGTGACCCTGAATCATCCGTTCAAGACCAGCACGGGATCGGTCGGCACACCTATCGCCGGCGTGGAAGTGAAGGTCGCCGAGGACGGCGAGATTCTCGTGCGCGGTGAAAACGTCACGAGTGGGTATTACGGAGTCGAAGGGACTGAACGGAGTGAAGGAGCCGAACGGGCGGAAGGCGGTCGCACACGCGATCGCGACGGCTGGCTTCACACAGGAGACATCGGAGAGCTCGATGCCGAGGGCCGTCTCTTCATCAAGGGCCGCAAGAAGGAAATGATCGTGACGCCGGAAGGGCTGAACGTCTTTCCGGACGATGTCGAGCGTGTGCTCGAGGAGCAACGCGGCGTCAAGGAATCAGCGGTGGTTGGTTCGGTTGCCGACGGACAGGAGCGCGTTCATGCCGTCCTCGTGCTCGACGCCGGCGCCGAGCCGGAGGCCGTCGTTCGCGCGGCCAACCAGGCGCTGCAGGATCATCAGCGCGTGCGAAGCTTCTCGGTCTGGACCGACGGGCCGCTGCCCCGTACCGAGGGCACCCGCAAGTTGAAACGCGCTGCGATCAAGAGCTGGGTTGCCACCGGTGAACGTCCGGCGCGAGCAGCCGCAGGAGAAGACCCGGTGGCGTCGCTCATCGCAAAGTTTGCCGGCACGCGCGCGGTCGATCCGAATACCTCGCTCGAGGCGCTCGGTCTGAGCTCCCTCGAGCGCGTCGAGCTGATGGTCGCGCTGGAAGACAAGCTGCAGACGCGGGTCGATGAAGCGCGATTTGCCGAAGCGAAGACCCTTGGCGATCTGCGAACGCTCATAGCCGACGCGCCGCAGCGGGCCGACGTCGCCGAGCCGGTCGACTTTCCCTCGTGGAACAGGCACCCGTTCGTCAATCTCGTCCGGCGCCTGAGCCTGGCGCTCTGGATCCTTCCGATCGCGCGCGTGTTCGCATGGATCGATGTCCGCGGGTTGGAGCACCTCCGTGACCTCCGCGGACCTGCCGTCTTTGCGGCAAATCACCAGAGTCACTTCGACGTGCCGGTGATTCTCGCGGCGCTGCCCGGCACGATTCGCAAAACGGTGGCGCCGGCCATGGCCAAGGAATTTTTCAAGGCGCACTTTTTTCCGGAGGGGTTCACGCGGCGCGAGGTCTTCATCAAGCGCTTGAACTATTACCTGGCCGCATTCTTCTTCAACGCCTTTCCGCTGCCGCAACGCGAAGCCGGCGCGCGCCAGACGCTCCGCTACATCGGTGAAGTGGCTGGCGATGGATTTTCAATCCTGATCTTCCCCGAAGGCGCCCGATCGCTCACCGGTGAGATGGGACCGTTTCGTGGGGGCATCGGCATGATCGCCTCGCGTCTGGAGCTGCCCGTCGTTCCCGTCCGATTGTTTGGCGTGCACGAGATCCTTCATACGAAATGGAAGATGGCCAAGCCCGGTCGCGTGCAAGTGCGCTTCGGCGCCCCGATGCAGCTCAAAGGAGAGGATTACGCGTCGCTGGCGAAAAGGGTTGAGGAGTCGGTCAAGGCGCTCTAAGCACTATGGAGTGCCGAGTGCCCTTAGCACTGGGCACTCGGCACTGGGCACTCGGCACTGGGCACTCGGCACTTAGCACCGGGCACTTAGCACTGGGCACTTTAGCACTCAGCACTTGCTATGGCATAATGGTTGCTTCGCACGAATGAGCAAGGATGATCTGATTGATATGCAAGGCACGGTCGTTGCCGTGCATAGCGGAGGGCTTTACCGCGTGCAGGTGGATGCCGGCCACGAGGTGTTGGCGCAATTGAGCGGCCGGATGCGCCGCTTTCGTATCAAGGTCGTGCCTGGCGATCGCGTCACCGTTGGCATCTCGCCCTACGATCCCCAGCGCGGAATCATCACGTTCCGCGCGCGGTAATTCACACACTTGAGGTCATCAGCTACTGCTTCCGCCCGGTCGTCACGGCGGCGCGGCACAACCCTCCGCCCTCGTCGCGCCGTGCGCGGACGTCCGCCGCGCGTGATCGAAGCGTCGACGCTGGCCCCGGACATTCCCTGGGAGACGGTGGACGAAATGGCGCCGGCGGTGTCGTTCAGTTCGCTGCAGCTCGATCGCCGATTGATGAAAGGCCTGCAGGATCTCGACTTCGAAGTCCCACGACCCGTGCAAGCCGCCGTGATTCCGCTGGCGCTCGCGGGCGGAGATGTCATCGCGTGTGCGGAAACTGGCACAGGCAAGACGCTGGCGTTTGCGGCCCCGATCTTCCAGCAGCTGCTGACCGAGCGTGCCAACGACAAGGATGCGTCGCGCGAGCCGTTTACCCGCGCACTCGTGCTCGCGCCGACTCGCGAGCTCGCGGTCCAGATCGAAGACGCCATCGTCGGCCTGACATATCACAGCGGCATCTCGAGCGCCGCGATTTACGGCGGCGTGCCGATGGATCAGCAGGAACGGGCGCTCAAAGCCGGAGTCGACATCGTCGTTGCAACACCCGGCCGATTGATGGACCACATGCGCCACGGGTCGACAGATTTCACACGGCTCCGGGTGCTGGTACTCGACGAAGCGGACCGCATGATGGACATGGGGTTCTGGCCCGACGTGCAGCGCATTCTCGCCACGCTGCCGTTCGAGCGACAGACGCTTCTCTTCTCGGCGACCTTGCCCGACGAAATCATGAAGCTGGTGCACGAGATGTTGCGCGCGCCGCGTTACGTGCGGGTGGGCGCCAATCGCGGCGCCGCGCGGACGATCCGCCACTCCATTGAACTGCTGGCACGCGGCGATAAGATCGACTGGCTCGCCCGATTCGTGAAGCATGGCGCGGGCGGTCCGGTGCTCGTGTTCGTGCGCACGAAAATCGGGGCCGATCGCGTCGCGCGTCACCTGCAGGCCAAGGGCTTGCGCGCGGCGGCGCTGCACGCCGATCGGACGCAGCAGGAACGTCTTCAGGCCGTGGAAGGATTCCGTGCAGGCCGCCACCCGGTGCTGGTCGCCACCGACATTGCGGCACGCGGGCTGGATATCGAAGGCATTGCACACGTAGTAAATTTCGAAGTACCCGATACGCCCGAAGCGTACGTGCATCGCGTTGGCCGGACGGGCCGTGCCGGAGCGGAAGGGCACGCTATTACACTCGTTGCGCCGGAGGAAACGCGCACGTGGCGTGCCTTGGAGAATCGCGTTGGACTCCATCTTCAATAAGAAGCCCGAGCGGGTGCCAGCGCCCGACGCGCCGGCCGCCGACGCACAGCCGTTGTCGCCGGCCGCCGAGAAGTTTCATTCGTGCCGCTGGCGAAAGGCTGCCGAGAACGGCAGTCCCGATCACTGCACCCACCGTGACGTGCTGCCGATGGCGGGCACAACGGGGTTCGTGCCCGAATCCTGGTGTCCTGATTGCGCGTACTACAAGGCGAAACGTAGCCCGCGCAAGCGGCCGGAGGAAACGGTTCGGGACACCTGGCCTCGCTGGTAGGACTCGGCTGCGCCTCGCAGGCTTTCCCGCCGTAGCTCGCGTACTGAATCGGCCGAGCGAAGGCGGGACTCGCTCGCTCACGCTCGACCGAGCGAAGCGAGGGAGCCCTGCGAGTGGCGGAGCCCCGAGTCCTACCCCCGCAACGAGTCGACTGGCGTCGCTTTCACCGCGCGCCGCGCGGGCAGATAACTCGCGGCCATCACCGCAAGCAACGTAACCGCTATCACCCCGGTGAAGGACACCGGATCGTGCGGCGTGATGCCGTAGAGCAGACCTTCCACAAGCTTTGTGAGTGCCAGAGCGGACACGACGCCGGCGATCGTGCCGATCAAGGCGAGCCTTGCACCTTTGCCGACGATGAGACGCAGCAGGTCGCGCGAGCTGGCGCCAAGCGCCATACGAATCCCGATTTCGCGCGTGCGCGCGGTCACGAGGTACGAAATCAATCCGTACACGCCGAGCAGCGCGAGAGCCAAAGCCGCGATCGCGAACACGGCAATGAGCGACAGACTGAATCGGCGGCTGGCCAGCGCGCGATCGAGGGCGTCGTCCATTCCGCGTACCTGCACGGGTAAATCCGGGTTGAGCTCCCGCACAATCTGCTGTGCCGACCTCGCAACCGCGTCTGGTGATCCGCCTCTGACGATCACGCTGAATCGCGGAGCGATCCGCTGCTGGTAATAGCCGTAGAAGAGCGGACCGGGCGTGGTCTCGGGTGAAATTTCCCGTACATCGCCGACGATGCCGACGATACGGAATCCGCGAATATCGCCGTCCATGTTGCCAAACTGGATGAACCTGCCGATCGGATCCTGGTTTGGCCATTTGGTCCTGGTGAGCGACTCGCTGATGACTGCGACATGCGGAGCGTCAGGACCGTCGCTCTCTTCGAAGAACCGGCCGCGCAGCAGAGGAATTCCCATTGTCGTGAAGTAGCTTTCACTCGCGACGCGGTAGCCGGCAAAGCCGGCGCGACTCTTCGCTTGATCTCCCAACTTACGGAAGTCGTCGTAGCTCTTGAACTCATCAGGACTCGTCATCTCGAAGAACTGCCCATTCGCGTAGTAAGCGCCGCCGAGCGGAAAATCGTTGATGAGCGCCACGCCCGTGATGCCACGCCGCGTCCTGAGCCGCGCGAGCAACTCGTGCTGGAACGCAACGTGACGCTGCTCAGCGTCGCGATCGGGCAGGCCCGGAGATGTGATGTCCAGCACGACACCATCATCGAGCCGATAACCGGGATTCACCGAAACGACTCGCAGGAAGCTGCGGGTCAGAAGACCTGCGCCGACCAGCAAGACGACTGTCAGCGCCACCTGCGACACGCTCAGGACTTCTCGTACACGCTGGCTTGCGCGGCCGCCCGCCGACGTCCGCTGCGACTCCGCCAGTTCCGATTTCAAATCGCGATCGCCGGTGCGCAGAGCCGCCGCAATCGTCAGCAGCACGGCCGACAGCAGCGAGATGCCCACTGCAAACGCGAGCACTCCCCAATCCACCCTCACATCATCGATTCGAGGCAGAGTGCCAGGCTGCAAACGTACGAGCGCACGCACGCCGGCAGCGGCGGCCAGCAGGCCTGCCGCCCCACCGGCAGCGCAGAGGACGAACGCTTCGGCAAGCAACTGCCGCGCAATTCGCCAACGTCCGGCACCGATGGCCAGCCGCACGGCCATCTCGCGTCGCCGGTTCGCTGCGCGCGCCAGCAGCAGGTTCGAGGCGTTGAGGCACGCAATGACGAGCAGCAGAACCGCGGCGCCAAAGAGCGTCAGAACGCTGGCGCGTGATGTCGCCGTCAGCTGCTCCCGCAGCGGAATCACGGCGGCATCGAACATCCAGGTGTCGTCTCCGTAGTGGGCTTTGAGCGATCGAGACAGCGCGCTGATCTCGGTTCGGGCCGATACCAGTGTGACGTTGTCGTTCAATCGAGCGACGACCTGCCAGTTATGCGCCGTGCGCGCGCGTTGCGGCGGCTGCAGCTCGCGTGCGAGCCAGACGTCTGCGCGGTTCGGATAATCGAAGCCTGGCGGCATCACGCCGATGATCGGCGCCGAGATCAAGCCCGTGCGCAAAGATTGCCCCTGAAGCGGCGCCCCGCGAAGACGCAGTTGCCAGAACCGGTAACTGACGACCGCAGCCGGCGTTCCTCCGACACGCAATTCATCGTCCGTGAAGGTGCGACCGATCGTCGGCCGGACTTCCATCACGTTGAAGAATTCCCGCGACACGAGCGCGACAGCCGCTATCGCGGCCTCGCCGGCGACGACAACTGGTGTTGATCCTGAGCTCATTTCCGCCATGGCGCTGAAGCTGCGGGTGCCGCTCTTCCAATCCTCGAAGTTCGGCTCCGACACATTCGACGTCCGCCGGCCATTGCCGTCGATCTGAAACAGGCGAACGATACGGGCGGAGTCGGGATATGGGAGCGGCCGCAGCAGGACGCCGTTGACGACGCTGAACACCGAGGTGGCGGCGCCGATGCCGAGGCCAAGCGTGAGAATCGTCACGGCAGCAAACGCCGGCGATCGCCATAACACGCGGGCACCGTAGCGAACGTCGCGGCCAAAGTCTTCGAGCGTGCCCGCCCGAAATTCGTCGCGCGTGGCTTCCTTGACCTGCTCGACCCCGCCAAATCGCCGCAGCGCCGCCCGCCGTGCGTCGTCCGGGCTCATGCCGGAGCGGATGTTCTTCTGCGTCTGCTGCTCGATATGAAACGCAATTTCTTCGTTCAGGCCGTTTTCCACGCGAGTCCGGCGCGCGAGTGTGATGACGCGCCGGCAGAATTCGATGAAGGCCGCCATGACAGTTTTCTCAGGACGCTGTTGCCTGAAGGATCAGATTGATGGCGCGCGAGAGGCGGCGCCAGCTCGAGAGCTCGTCCTCGAAGTGCCGCCGGCCGGCAGCGGTGAGCGCGTAATACCGCGCGCGGCGGTTGTTTTCCGTGGTCTTCCAAACGGATCTGATGAGACCTTGCCGTTCGAGTCGGTACAGCGCGGGATACAACGTTCCCTGCCCGAGCTGCAGAATGCTTTCGGACCACTGCTCCAGGCGCTCAGTGATCCCCCAGCCGTGCATAGGCTCGACCTGCAGCGCCTTGAGCACGAGCATGTCGAGCGTGCCTTGAAGGACGTCGTCGCGATCTTTCGCTGCCACCGCTCTCCTTTCGACCTGCGAAAGGAGAGCATAGCACTTTCCCGCCTTCGCTCAGTTAAGTGATCCCCGAGCTTCGGCGCGGCAGGCCCTGCGACACGAGCGACTCCTAGTGGACTAGTCCGAGAATTCCCGTGCGAGGTCGACCCACTCGCCCTTGGGCGCGAGGCGTTGGTAAGCGCGCCAGTGAGGCTGCGCCTCAGCGGAGCGGCCCATCTTCTCGAGCGTCACCGCGATGTAGAAATGCGCATCGGGATAGTCGGCGTTGAGCTCGAGCGCCTCGCGATAACACGCTTCGGCGTCGAGATAGCGGCCGTGATCGTGATGGATGTTGCCCAGATTGAAATGCGCTTCGAAGTAGGACGGGTCGAGCAGAATGGCGCGTTCGTAAAGCGCCTGCGCTTCGGCGAGCTCGTCGCGCGCGTACCGAATATTCGCAAGATTGATCAATGCCGCGACCAGGTCGGGATCCTGATCCAACGCGTGGGACGTGACAGCGCGGGCGCCGAAGCGTCTCGACGTTTGAGGGCAATGATCCGTGCCGGTTCCGCATCGATGCGGAAATCGAGTGACAGCTGGCCTGTGCGGGATGCCTGCAGCTCGCGCAGCACCGCGCGGAACGATACGCCCTGTTGCAGCTGCGCGTTGACCTGCCGCAAGAGCGTCAGGTCGGTGAATGCGACAAACGCGTCGGCGTTGTTCGTGAACACCGGGCGGATGAATCCCCATTTCTGCAGATACCGCAGATGGTCGGCGCGAATGGCGCCGTACATCGCCAGCACGTCACGAAGTCCGTAATGCTGGGACGAATCTGTTGGCAAGATCGACACGGTGGCGTTCAAGATGGAGCAGAACGTCGCGCTTGTCAAACTAGAATCTAGAGATCGCGGACCGAAGCCAATCCAACGTGCAACGTCCGAGCGTTGGGCACCCTGGCACCGTGCACGCGACGTAGGAGCGCATGATTCTCGCGGGCGATATTGGAGGCACAAAAACGCTGCTGGGGCTGTTCGAGCCCGCAGCACGACGACCGGGTCGGCTGCAGATGCAGTCGTTCTCCACGCTCGATTACTCCGGGCTGCCGGCGATAATCGAGCAATTCCTTGCTGCCAATGGCAAACCCGCCAACATTCGCGCGGCGTTTGGTGTAGCGGGACCCGTCATCGATGAAGCGGCGCAGATGACCAACGTTCCGTGGCGTGTCGACGCAGCCCAGCTCAGTCAGGTGTTTTCCTTTCAACGCGTCAAGTTGCTCAACGATCTGGAAGCCATGGCGTACGGCGTGCCCGTGCTCGAGTCTTCCGAGTTGCACCAGCTTCAAGCGGGAGACCCGGACGCCGCAGGCAACCTCGCGCTGATCGCGGCGGGTACCGGCCTTGGCACTTCACTTCTTCATTGGATAGACGGCCGGCATATTCCCATTGCCTCCGAAGGCGGACACACCGATTTTGCGGCGCGCACCGATCGGGAGCTGGAGCTCGTTCAGTTTCTACGTGCGCGGTACGGACGAGTGGAAATTGAGCACGTCTTGTCAGGTCCCGGCCTGGTCAACATCGCCGAGTTCACGCATTCGGGAGCGCGTTGTCCGGCCTTGGACGACATGCAATCCCCAGACGCGCCGGCGCACGTGTCGAAAACCGCGCTGGCCGGAACCTGTGCATGCTGCCGTGAGGCGCTCGATTTGTTCGTAGCCGCTTATGGAGCCGTCGCGGGTAATTTCGCATTGACCGGAGTCACGCGCGGCGGCGTCTTCATTGGCGGAGGCATCGCTCCGAGAATTCTGCCGGCCCTTGAACAGCCGGCATTCCGCGATGCGTTTCGCGCCAAGGGACCAATGAGCCCGTTGCTCGAGGCGATGCCGATACACGTGATTATGAATGCGGAAACGGGACTGCTCGGCGCAGCCGTTTACGCGTCGCAGTTGAAGTGAGGATCTCCTAGACGTGACTCAGTTCCGCTTCGGAGCGATCGAGCAGCAGCTCGAACCAGAGATTCGAGATTTTTTCCTGCACGGAATTCTGGCGCAGCCGCGCCTGTAGATTCGCGAAATCGACGCGATCGAGCTCCTGATCCTGGTTGTAGCAAGAAAAAATAAACTCCTCGCGTCCGGTCTCTGGATCGACGTGCCGCTGCAGGCACTGCGCGCAGACTTCTTTCATCATGCACTGCATCGGCGAGTTGATGCTGCCGATGCCGACGTGTCTCGGGTTCAGATACGGCGCCAGCACACCGTGACGTGCGAGCCGCACCGCATTCATCATCCGGTCGGATCCGATGGCGATGATCCGCGTGACATCGGTCAAAGGAACGCGCTGCGGACCGAGTTTGCCTTCCGCATAGGCGAGCATCGCCTGGACAATGTTGCCGCGAACGTGAACGTCCTGGGGACGATGCGGCTGGATCTCCTGTCCCATATCGGTCGCCCAGATCACCTGATCGGTCGACGATTCGATCTCCTCGCGCTTGAAGAGGTCGGCGCCGTTTTTGTAGCCGGCGAAATACACAACCTTGTTGCCGTTGACCTTCAGGGTCTTCGCAATCGAAAAGAGAACGGCGTTGCCGAGCCCGCCGCCGGCAAGCATCACGCTGGAGCTCTTTGGAATCTCCGTCGGCGTGCCCGTCGGCCCCATGACCATCACGGGCTCGCCCGGTCTCAAGTACGCGCAGAGGCGGCTGGACACGCCCATCTCGAGCGTGATGAGGGACAGCAGGCCGCGTTCGGCATCGACCCATGCTCCCGTCAACGCGATGCCTTCCATGGTGAGCGACGCCACGTGATCGTCGCTGCGCACGCGCGGGCTCACTCGCTCGAGATTCTGCAGCCGGTAGAACTGTCCCGGATGAAAATGTCTTGCCGCCGCCGGCGCGCGGACGATGACTTCGACAATCGTCGGCGTCAGACGAATCACACGCTCAACTTTTGCGAGCAGCTGATCGTCGAAGCGCGCCACAATCGACCGCCACTTCGCCTCACGTTCCGCCTGCGCGGCGGGATCGAGCGCCTCGATCTCGTCCTCGAACAATCGCACGACATGCGGGTAGCCATCTTTCGCGGAGGCCATGGCTTTCACGACGTTGCCGGCATACCGCGGATGGTTGTCTCCGTAGTACGTGACGAATCGGCCGCCACGTTGATACGACGTGAAGAAGCCGCTTGCATCCGGTTCGAGCGCGATGCTGCCGTCATCCGCCTTCACCGCGCGAAAGCCCTGGAAAAAGCGCTGGCGATTATCGAGCTGGAAGCTGCCGCGGTGTTCCTTTTCGTACGTCGTGTTGGGCGAGGTACCCGCCGCCACGAGCACGGTCCGCGCAGGCAGCTCGACGCGGTCCGCCGACCCGTCGCCGGCTTTCCTGAGAAAAGCCATCGAGCAAACGTGACCGAACTCGTCTGGAATCGCTTCGACCGGCTCGAGGTTTTCGGCAAACGCAATACCCTCCTCGAGCGCCTTGCTCACCTCTTCGTGATTCAACCGGTACGCCGGCGAATCCTGCAGCCGTTTCCTGTACGCGAGCGTGACGCCGCCCCAGCGGCGGACGAGGGCAACGAAATCCGGCGCTTCGCCTGCACGTTCCGCTCGCGACCGTTCGAGCCGCACGGCGCGGCCGTGGGCGAGGAACTCGTCGAGAATGCCTTGTTCCTCCGGATCGAGGTGCGCGCGGACAGCGGTTTCCCCTTCTTCGCGTACAAGCTCCTCGTAGCGATGCAGCACCTTCTCGACCTGCAGCGGGTAATACGCGACGAGCTCGGTCGACGTATCGATGCCCGTCAATCCTCCGCCGATGACCACGGCCGGCAGCCGCACCTGCAGGTTCGACAACGTGTCCGCCTTGAACGCGCCCGTCAGTTGCAGCGCCATGAGGAAATCGCTGGCTTTGCGGATGCCGCGAATCAGATTGTTCTTGATGTCGATGATCGTCGGCCGCCCGGCGCCGGCGGCAATGGCGACGTGATCGATCCCGTACTCCCACGCCTCTTCCAGCGGCAGCGCACCCCCAAAGCGGATGCCTCCGTAGATGCGCAGCTTCTCGCGCCGTGACAACGTCAAATGGATCAGCGTCAGGAAGTTCTTGTCCCAGCGCACCGTGATGCCGTATTCCGACACGCCGCCGAATCCTTCGAGGACACGATCGTCGAGTGGCCGGTAGATCTCGCGCCAGTCGCGGATGGGACGCGGCGGCTCGGCCCCACCCGTCCACTCCTCGGGAAGCGGCTCGATCTTCAACCCATCGATGGCGATGACGCCAAAGCCTTCGTTCAGCAGATAGTGCGACAGGGTGTAGCCCGCGGGCCCGAGACCGACGACGAGCACGTTGCGGCCGTTGTATGGCAGCGGATATGGACGCCGAGTATTCAACGGGTTCCAACGCGTCAACAGTCCGTAAATCTCCACACCCCATGGCATGGTAAGCACG
>WNFV01010223.1_pt1 | contig 11662 bp, 8 predicted proteins | sample 5400101 | NCBI WGS metagenome assembly WNFV01 (sample SAMN13153361, study PRJNA577476) | soil metagenome | isolation source: 115 cm soil or saprolite under grassland replicate 1 | place: USA:California | collected 2016-06-15
AACGTCGAGGGCACGATTCGCCGCACCGTGGCCGTGGGGACCGGGCTGCCGCACGTCGACGCGCCCGTGGGGTCGGCGGTGATCGCGTAAAAGACCTCGCTGTTGTTGCCCGTTCCCCCCACCGACTTGGGTATGAGATCGCGCCCGTCGAACAACCCGATGACGAAGCCCGTCGCGTCGCAGAGCATGTTGATCCGTGTGGTCAGCAGGACGCGCACCATGCCGTTGTTGTCGATGTCGGACTCCGTGCCGAACGCGGAATGGTCGATCCCGTAGAGCCGTCCGTCGAACACGGCCCGCAGGCTGTCCAGGTCCTCCTGCGTCAGGCCGCCCGCCGGCGCCGCGTTGTCCACGTAGATGGCGAGGTGCACGCCGATTTTCTGCGCTGTCGCCGTCACCGTCACCATGTTCCTCACCTTGCAGGTGAGGTTCCCGGCGTTGTCTCGGTCCGTGTTGCAGACCTTGAACTGGCGCACGCTCCCAGACTCGTCAGGCATGACCAGGGCGGCCGGACCCGGGCCACGCGGCGCAGCCCTCGCGCCAAGGTGGAGCGCCACGTCCCGCTCACTCTGGCGCAGGAAGAGGTGGAGCCGCTCGGCGGCCGAGAGCGGCGCGGGGGCGACCTGGGCCGCGAGCACGGGCGCCACCGCCGCGGCCGCGAGCGCTGCGCCCTGGAGCAGGAAGCTCCCTGAACGGTTGGGCGTGCCCGTCGCGGCTTGCGCCACGAGCAGGTACTCGGCCGGGGACGCCGAGGCGTTCGCGGGGAACACCATGCAACCCTCGATCGGACCGGGATCTACGGACCCGTAATCCCCCGGCAGCGGGAGGCTGATCGTGTCCCCGCTCGCCGTGCAGGGCGGGAGCAACGGCGCCAGCCTGGCGTCCTTACTGCACCCCGCCGCGAGCAGAGACGACATCCCCACCACCCACAGCCGCTTCGGCTTCATGCGCACCCTCCGTGATCTCCCCGGCCCGGACGAGGGCCTTGCGGAAGCAGATCGGCCCCGCCACCTCGTGCACCGCGATCATGCTTACGATCAACGCTTCCAACGAGATACCCCACTCGGGGAAGGCGCGCCGCGCCACCGCCGCGAGCCCCAGCGTCACACCCGCCTGGGAGATAAGCCCCAACCAGCCGTCCCGCGCAAGGTCGCGCGTCACACGCGCGTCCCTTCCCGCCCAGCGCGTCGCGTAGCGCAATGCAACAGCCCGGAGGCCGGCGAACAGCGCGACCCACGGCCACAGATCCGCGAGGGCCTCCACGTGGAGGCCGGCGCCGGCGAGGGCGAAGAACGCCACGTACACCGGCATCGCGCCCCGACTGAGCTCGCCCCGCAGGCGCTCGCCTTCGACGCGCGAGAAGTTCTCCAGGTAGAACCCCGCCGCGAGCGCGACGAGCATCGGGTCGAGCCGGAGCAGGCGCGCGATCTCGGCGGTCAGGAACGCCACGGCCACGAGAAACAGCGCGGTGTCCCGCCGCACCCGCCGCAGGTAGAGGGCCAGGAGGACGCCCAGCACCACGCCGACGGCGAGCGAGCCCCCGAGGCGCAGCAGCGCCGCCAGCGCCACGCCCAGGTTGAGCGCGCCGGCGCTCGCGATCGGGCGGCCGAGCGCGAGCACCAGCGAGAGCAGCACGATGACCGCGACGTCCTTGGCCACCGTGACGCCCAGGATCGAGCGGGAGAACGGCCCGCGCGCGCCCATCTCGTCGATGAGCGCGATGGTCACGGCGGGCGACGAGCCGGCGGCGATCGTCCCGAGCACCAGCGCCACGACGATGCGGTCGCCCCACGGTTGGTGCACGGTGAGCGGAAACCATGGGCTGACGGAGAGCGCGACGAGGGCGACGGCGGCGAACGGCAGGACGACGGCGCCGGCGGCGAGACGCGTCAGCGCCGCGCGCTCGGCGCGCAGCGTCTGGAGCGTGAGCGCGCTCCCCGCGGCGAAGGCGATGAGCGCGACGGCCGCATCCGCGATGAAGCGCAGCGCCGCGACCTCGTCGGGCCGCACCAACCCGAGCCACGCCGGGCCCACCGCGAAACCGAGGAGCAGGTACCCCGTGATGCGCGGCAGCCGCGCCCGCTGCGCGAGCTCGCCGCCCAGATGCGCCGCGAGCAGCAGGAAGCCGAGCGCGAGCGTCGCCCGCGCCTCGAGCGGCCCGCCCACCGTCACCCGATGAAAAAGGGCCATCATCAGGCCCAGTGCGAACAGGCTCGCGACCCAGCGCATGCGCGGCAAAATATCCGGCCGCGTGGGATTTTGACAATGCACCGGACCGCCGATATCTTCCGCTCGTGCCCCCCCCGCCTCCCCCGCCCCCCGCGCCTCCCGCGCCCACCCAAAATTGGATTGAGGCCGTGCGGTTCGGGGACGATGGACTCGTCCCCGTCGTCGCTCAGAGCGCTCTCGCCGGCGAGGTCCTGATGGTGGGGTACGCCGACCGCCAGGCGCTGGCGCAGACGCAGGCCACGGGCCAGGCCCACTATCACAGCCGCGCGCGCCACGCGCTGTGGCGCAAGGGCGAGACGTCGGGTCACACCCAGCGCGTCGTGGACGTGCGCGTCGACTGCGACGGCGACGCGGTGCTGTACCTCGTGCGGCAGGAGGGGCCGGCGTGCCACACGGGCGCGCCCACCTGCTTCGGGGAGCCCACCGGCGGCACGCTCGTCCGGCTCACCCGCACCGTCGCCGAGCGCGCCCGCACCCGTCCGGCCGGCTCCTACACCGCCAGCCTGCTCGCCGGGGGCGTGGCGAAGGTCGCGCAGAAGGTGGGCGAGGAAGCGGTGGAGACGGTCGTGGCCGCCACGGCCGAGAACGGAGGCGGCTCCCGCCTCGCGAGCGAAGCCGCCGACCTGCTGTACCACCTGATCGTGCTGCTCGAGGCGAAGCGGCTCCCCCTGGAGCGGGTGCTCGAAGAGCTCGACGCGCGAGCGCGCTGACGTCATGGCGTTCGTCCACCTCCACACCCACAGCGAATACTCCCTCCTCGACGGCGCCAACCGGATCCCCGACCTGCTCGACCGGATCCAGGCGCTGGGTATGGATGCGCTCGCCATCACCGACCACGGCAACCTGCACGGGGCGTGGCAGTTCTACGCCGAGGCCAAGGCGCGCAAGATCCGGCCGATCCTCGGCTTCGAGGCGTATCTCGCGTTCGGGAGCCGCCACAAGCGGGAGCGCCCCACCGACGCACCCGGGCCCTACTCGCACCTCGTTCTGCTCGCCAAGAACCGCACCGGCTACAAGAACCTGATCAAGCTCTCCTCGATCGGATTTCTCGAGGGCTACTACCGCCGGCCGCGGATCGACCGCGAGGTGCTGGAGCGGTACACGGACGGCCTGATCGGCCTCGCCGCCTGCCTCTCGGGCGAGATCGCGCTGTACCTGCGTCAGGGGAACTACGAGACCGCCAAGGCGAGCGCGGAGTACTTCGCGCGCGTCTTCGGCCCGGACGGGTTCTGGCTCGAGGTGCAGGACCACGGGATCGCGGACGAACGGACCGTCACCGCGGGCATGTTCCGGCTGGCGGCCGAGCTCGGCCTTCCGGTGGTCGCCACCAACGACGCCCACTACTTAAGGAAAGAGGACGCCGAGGCGCACGACGTGCTCCTCGCGATCGGTACCGGGAAGGACCTGGACGATCCCAACCGGTTCCGCTTCTTCGGCCAGGAGAGCTACGTGAAGTCGGAGCCGGAGATGCAGCTCCTGTTCCGGGACCGTCCCGACGTGCTGGCCGAGACGGCGCGCGTGGCGGCGCTGTGCGAGTTCGACTTCGAGAAGCGGTACTTCCTCCCCCAGTATCCGCGGGCGCCCGAGTTCGCGTCGGACAACGATCAGCTCGTGCACCTCGCGCGCGCGGGCGCGCGGCGGCGCTACGGCGACCCGCTGCCCGCGCCGGTGGAGCAGCGGCTCGACTACGAGCTGGGCGTCATCTCGCACACCGGCTACGCCGGCTATTTCCTCATTGTCTACGACATCGTGCAGGCGGCGAAGGACCGCGGCATCCCGGTCGGCCCGGGACGGGGCTCCGCCGCGGGCTCGCTCGTCGCCTACGCGCTCGGGATCACCGATATCGACCCGCTCCGGTTCGACCTGCTGTTCGAGCGGTTCCTGAACCCCGAACGCGTGTCGATGCCGGACATCGACCTCGACTTCTGCTTCGAGCGCCGTGGCGAGGTGATCCAGTACGTGCGGGAGCGCTACGGCCGCGAGTCGGTGGGACAGATCATCACGTTCGGCACGCTCAAGGCCCGCGCCGCGTTCCGCGACGTGGCGCGCACGCTCCGGGTCGAGCCGGGCGAAGTGGACCGCTTCACCAAGCTGATCCCGGCGGGCCCGGGCGTCGGCGTCACGCTCGCGGAGGCGCCGGAGAAGTCGCCGGAGCTCCGCGCCCTCGCGCGCCAGGACGAGCGGGTGCGCAAGGTCCTGGATCTCGGGCGTCGCATCGAAGGCCTCGCGCGTCACGCGTCCGTGCACGCGGCGGGCGTCGTGATCGCGCCGGGGCCGCTCACCGACTACGTCCCCGTCTGCCTCGCCCCTCAGGAGGCCGACGCGATCATCACCCAGTACGACATGGTCGCCCTCGAAAAGGTCGGGATGCTGAAGATCGACATCCTGGGGCTCAAGACGCTGACGGTGATCCACGACGCGGGGCGGATGGTCGAGGAGCGGCACGGCCTGCGGCTCGACTTCGACGCGCTCGACCTCGACGATCCCCAGGTCTACCGGCTGCTCGGCTCGGGCCGGACGGCCGGCGTCTTCCAGTTCGAGTCCCCGCTCGCCACCGACTGCCTGCGCAACATGAAATGCGACCGGTTCGACGACCTGGTCGCCACCAACGCGCTGCTCCGGCCCGGCCCGCTCGACACGGGAATGCACCTCGTCTTCATCAACCGCAAGCTCGGCCGCGAGCCGGTGCGCTACCCGCACCCCGCGGTACGGGAGATCCTCGAGCCGACGTACGGCGTCATCACCTATCAGGAGCAGGTGATGCGGATCGCCAACGTGCTCGCCGGTTTCTCGCTCGCCGAAGCCGACGTGCTGCGCAAGGCGGTCGGCAAGAAGGACCAGGAGCTGATCCAGCAGGAGCTCGGCCGGTTCGTGGAACGCGCCGTTGCGCTCGGGCACGACCGGCGCGCGATCGCGGACATCGCGGCCCAGATCGAGACGTTCGGCCGCTACGGCTTCAACAAGTCGCACGCGGTGGCGTACTCGGTGCTGTCGTACCGGACCGCGTGGCTCAAGGCGCACTACACGCCGGAGTTCATGTCGGCGCTGCTGTCGTCGGAAATCGGCAACACCGACAAGGTGGTGCAATACATCAACGAGGCACGCGAGCTGGGGCTCGAGGTGCTGCCGCCCGACGTCAACGAGTCCGGGTTCAAGTTCACCGTCGTGGGCGACCGGCGTATCCGGTTCGGGCTCGGCGCGATCAAGAACGTGGGCGCGGGCGCGATCGAGTCCATCCTCGCCGGCCGCGGGGCGGGCGGGCCCTACCGCTCCCTCGTCGACGTGTGTGAGCGCATCGACCTGCGGCTCTGCAACAAGCGCGTGCTCGAGGCGCTGATCGACGCCGGGGCGTGCGACTCGCTCGGCGGGCATCGGGCCCAGCTCGTGGCGGCGCTCGATGCGGCCTTCGCCGAAGCCCAGGCGCGCCAGGCAGAGCGCACCAGCGGCCAGCATGCGCTCTTCGGAGGAGAAACTCCGAGCCCCGAGCCCCGAGCCCCGAGCCCCGACGTCCCTCCCTGGACCGAGCACGACCGCCTGGTTCGCGAGAAGGCCGTGCTCGGGTTCTTCATCTCCGGCCACCCCCTCGCGCGCTACCGCGTGGAGGTGGAGCTTTTCGGGACGCGCACCACGGCCACGCTGGGGCAGTGGAGCGACCAGAAGGTCCGGGTCGCGGCCGTGGTGACGGTGGTGAAGCGCCAGGTCTCGAAGAAGTCGGGCGCCGAGTACGCGCGCCTCACGCTCGAGGATTTTCACGGCACCGCCGAGGCGCTCGTGTTCCCGGAGGCGTGGGCGAAGCTGAACGAGGTCATCCGGCTCGATCGCGCGCTGCTCCTCACGGGCAGCTACAGCGGCCGCGACCGGGACGAGGAGCAGGCGCCGTTCATCGTCGAGGCCGCCCAACCGCTGGATGAGCTGCGGGCGACCGGCGCGATCGGCGTGGCGCTCACGTGGTCGCCCGCGGCGCCCCCGCCCCCCGACGCCACGCGCGCGGTGGCGGCGCTGTGCGCGGCGCATCCCGGGTCCGCGCCCGTGCTGGTGGAGTGGGATCCTCACCCCCCATCCCCCTCTCCCTCCGAGTCCTCACCCCCTGACCCCCTCTCCCTTCGGGAGAGGGGGGACGACCGTAACGGCGCCGTCCGCTTGCGCAGCCGGTCGCTCAAGGTTGACGTGGGGGACGATCTGCTGGCGGGGCTCCGGGACCTGCTCGGGCCCGAGCACGTGCATCTGGTGAGGACGACCTGACCGATGGCGACCCACACGCTGGATTTCGAGCGCCCGCTGCTCGAGCTGGAGCGCCAGATCGAGGAGATGAAGCGCGTCGCGGGCGAGACGGCCGTGGACGTCGCGAAGGAGCTCGCCCCGCTCGAGAAGAAGCTGGCGGAGCTGCGCGCCGAGATCTACAAGAACCTGACGCCGATGCAGCGCGTCCAGGTGGCCCGGCACCCCAAGCGGCCCTACACGCTCGACTACGTCAATACCGTGTTCACCGACTTCGTCGAGCTGCACGGCGACCGGCTGTTCCGGGACGACCCCGCCATGGTGGGCGGGTGGGCGCGGCTCGACGGGATGAGCGTCATGCTGATCGGGCACCAGAAGGGGCGCGACACGAAGGAGAACCTGCGCCGCAACTTCGGCATGGCCCACCCCGAGGGCTACCGCAAGGCGATGCGCCTGATGCGCCTCGCCGAGCGCTTCCGCGCGCCGGTGATCACGCTGGTGGACACGCCCGGAGCCTACCCCGGGCTCGGGGCGGAGGAGCGGGGCCAGGCGGAAGCCATCGCCCGCAACCTGGTCGAGATGGCGACGCTCCGGACGCCGATCATCACGGTGGTCATCGGGGAGGGCGGCTCGGGCGGCGCGCTCGCCGTCGGCCTCGCCGACCGCGTGCTGATGCTCGAGAACTCGGTGTACTCCGTCATCTCCCCCGAAGGTTGCGCGGCCATCCTGTGGAAGGACGCGACCCAGCGGGAGCGGGCGGCCGAAGCCCTGAAGATCACGGCCGAAGACCTGCTCGAGCTGGGGGTGATCGACGAGATCATCCCCGAGCCGGCGGGCGGCGCCCACGCCGATCCGGAGGGCGCGGCCGAAGCCCTGGGCGAGGCGCTGCGGCGTCATGCGCGCCAGCTGCGGAAGATCAGGATCGAGAAGCTCCTGAAACGCCGCGAAGAGAAGTATCTTTCGATGGGCGCGTTGAGCGAGAAATGAATTGACGGACGTCGTCGAAGTCCGGTTCAAGGGGAACCGCAAGGAGTTCTTCACCTGGCCGTCCGCGGAGCCGCTCGCGCTCCACGATCCCGTGATCGTGGAGGTCGAACGGGGACAGGATTTGGGCCGGGTGTCGGCGCTCGGTCCCGTGGCCGCGCGGAAGTGCGGCGGGAGCTGCAGCGGGTGCAGCCTCGCCGCGGCCGCGCCTGCCGCGCCGCCCGAGCGCCGCATCCTGCGCCGCGCCACGCGTGAGGATGAGAGCGTCGCCGACCGGCTTCACGGAGAAGAGGACACCGCCCGCCGCACGGTGATGGAACGAGTCAAGCAGCACGTCCTCCCGATGAAGGTCGCCGACGCCGAGTGGCAGTGGGACCGGAAGAAGCTCACCGTGTACTTCACGGCCGAGCAGCGCGTGGACTTCCGCGCGCTGGTGCGGGACCTCGCGGGCCTGTTCCGCGCGCGGATCGAGCTGCGCCAGATCGGGGCGCGCGACGAGGCCAAGCGGCTCGACGGCGTGGGGCGCTGCGGGCGCCAGTTCTGCTGCTCGAGCTGGCTGCCCGAGCTGCGGCCCGTGAGCCTGTCGCTCGCCAAGGACCAGCACCTGTCGCTCAATCCGTCCCAGATCTCGGGCGGCTGCGGCCGGCTGCTCTGCTGCCTCCGCTACGAGCACGACTTCTACGTGCAGACGCGCAAGCGCTTCCCCAAGGAAGGCAAGGTGCTGCGCACGAGCGTGGGGCTCGAGAAGGTGCTCGCGGTGGACATCTTCCGTGAGACCGTCACGCTGCGGACCGACGCCGGCGACACGCGCGTCGTGGCGCTCGAGCGGCTGAAGGAAGAAGTTGCCTAAGTTCTACCTCACGACGGCGATCGATTATTCGAACGGCGAGCCGCACCTCGGCCACGCCCTCGAGAAGCTCGGCGCCGACTGCATCGCGCGCTATCACCGCCTGCGCGGCGACGCCGTCCACTTCGTCATGGGGATGGACGAGCACAGCCAGTCCGTGATCCAGGCCGCGGCCCGCGCGGGCGTGAGCCCGCAGGCGTGGGTCGATCGCATGGCCGATACGTTCGCCGAGTACTGGCGCCGGCTCGACTGCAGCCACGACGATTGGATCCGCACCACCGAGCCGCGGCACGCCCGCACCGTCACCGCGCTGCTGGAGCGCATCCGGCAGCGCCGGCCGCAGGACCTGTTCGAGGCGGAATACGAAGGGCTGTACTGCACCGGCTGCGAGGAGTTCAAGACCGGCGCGCAGATCGTCGACGGCCACTGCATCGAGCATCCCACGCTCGAGCTGATCCCGACGCGGGAGCGCAACCACTTCTTTCGTTTGAGCGCCTACCGCGATGCCGTGCTGGAGCGCATCCGCTCCGGCGCCATCAGCGTCGAGCCCGAGATCCGCCGCAACGAGGTCGTGCGGCTGCTCGAGGCCGGCCTGCAGGACATCTCCATCTCGCGGCAGCGCCAGCCGTGGGGCATCCCCTTCCCCGGCGACCCGCAGCAGACGGTGTACGTCTGGTTCGACGCGCTGATCAACTACCTGTCGGCCACCGGTTTCCCCGACCCCGGCTTCGAGCGGCTGTGGCCCGCTGACCTTCACGTCATCGGCAAGGGCATCACGCGCTTCCACTGCGTGATCTGGCCCGCGATGCTGCTCGCGGCGGAGCTCCCCCCGCCCCGCGCGGTGTGGGCGCACGGCTACGTGCAATGGTCGGGCGCCAAGATGAGCAAGACCGCCGGCACGGCGGTCAGCCTGGGCGACGCGATCGACTACCACGGCGCCGACGCGCTGCGCTACTTCCTGTTGCGCGAGGTCGGCTTCGAGCACGACGGCGACTTCACGTGGGAGCGCTTCGACGCGCGCTACACCGCGGACCTCGCCGACACGCTCGGCAATCTCGTGAAGCGCTCGCTCGACATGATTCACCGATACCGCGGCGGCGCCGTGCCCGCGGCGAAGCGCCGCGCGGGGCCGCTCGCGGACGCCGCCCGCGAGGAGGTCGCCGGGTACCAGCGCGCGATGGACGGCAATCGCCTGGAGGAGGGTGCGGCGCGGTGGATGGAGCTCGCCGCGCGCGCCAATCGCCACATTCAGGAGACCGCTCCGTGGGAGCTCGCGAAAGCGGGCAAGGATGCCGAGCTCGACGACGTGCTCGCGAGCCTCGCGTGCACCGTCGCGCGACTCGCGGTGCTGTCGGGGCCGTTCCTGCCGGCGACGGCCGCCACCATCTGGTCGCTGTTCGAGGGCGCGCCCCCGCTCGCCGGCGTCCGGCTGCAAGACCTCGCCGGGCTTGACGTTTCCGGCCGCCCGGTCGCCAAGCCCCCGATTCTCTTCCCCAAGCCGAAGCCCGCCCCGGGAGCCTCACCCCCTGGCCCCCTCTCCGCATTGCGGAGAGGGGGAACGCAGAGCTGAGATACTGCCCCAAACACGTGTGACCTGGCTCACGGTCCGCCGTTGTTGACGCACGCGGGCTCGAACCCTACTTTAGTCTTCCACTCGGGAACCGGATCCCGACGCCCTGTCCGGGTTCTCCTCCGCGAACGTTTGACGCGAGGTCGCCGCAGGCTGATGCGCAAGAAGGCGGAGCGACGCTGGACGGTCATGCTGGTGCCCCACGGCTCGGGCTCTTCCCGCGCCGTGGAGCTCTCGCAGACGGCCATCAAGGCACTGGTCGGGATCGGCAGCGTGGTCGCGCTGACCTTCCTGGTGCTGGGCGTCGCCGCCATTTCGCGCGGGGTCAACATCACCCGCAGTCGCGCGCTCGAGAACGAGAACCGCATCCTGGCGGACGAGATCCAGCGCATGCGCGACCGCATGGTGGGAACCCGACCGATGTGAGCGTGCAGCAGGCCGGGATCGGCGGGCCGGCGGGCACCTGGTCCGAGCGCGACAGTCTCGCGACCCTGGGCGCGAGCGGCCAGCAGGCGCTGGCCGCGCGGCTCGACGTGGACGCCCTCGCGCGGCGCGCCAGCATCCTGGTGCGCTCGCTGAACGAAGCCTACGACTCGCTTTCGAAGCAGCGCGACCGCATGGCGGCCATGCCGTCGATCATGCCGACCAAGGGCTGGCTCACGAGCGCGTTCGCGCGGGAGCGGGTCCACCCGATCCTGCACCTCGCGCGCCCGCACGAGGGGATCGACGTCTCGGCGCCGATGGGCGCGGAGATCGAGGCCCCCGCCGCCGGCGTGGTCACCGACGTGCGGTGGGAAGAGGGCTACGGCAACATGCTCACCATGGATCACGGCTTCGGGCTCGTCACGCGGTTCGCACACTGCTCGAAGATCCTCGTGGTCCGGGGCCAGCGGGTGAAGCGCGGGCAGCGGATCGCGCTCGTCGGCTCGACCGGCCTCTCGACCGGCCCCCACCTCCACTACGAGGTGTGGGTGAACGGCAGGCCGGTGAACCCGATGAAGTACGTGATGCCGGACGCGATTGTGGACTGAGAAGCGGCGGTCGGGCGGACAGACGGACGGGCGGACTGTGAAGTCCGCCCGTCTTGCTTTCCGGCCCGCCAGCCCCCTATGGCCGCTTGTCGACCACGTAGAAGATGTACGGGGTCGTGAAGTCCGCCGCAGTGAACGACGGCGCGTAGACCCGATAGACGGGCGTGCCCGTCGCGGGAGAAGTCGGCGCGCCCGTGATCCGGTACCGGAACCGGAAGAGCGTGGTGGCGATCGCATTCTTCGCGGCGCACTTCGTCGGCTTGTCCGCTGGATCGACCGGGTTACACGACGCAAGCGAATCGGCACCCGCTATGACGACTTGCCAGCCGTTGTACTCCGGCTCGGTCGCGCCTGACACGAAGACGACATCGCCGGCACGGGTGCCGGTGCTCGCCCCCGTGCCGGTCTTCGCGACGGCCGAGTCCGGCCTATTCTTCACGCTGTCACCCTTTGCGTTGACCGTGTCAGGCCGGTTCGTCAGAAGCGAGATGGACCCGCTCTGCACCGTGACCGTATCGTTGCTGCGGGTGACCGCTTCGACCGCCTTCGCCGACGGCCTGCCGCCCTGCGGGGCGTGGCTCCCGGCCACCGAGCGCGGACTGATCACGGCTGTGAGCACCGACCCGGAGATCGAGGATCCCGCGATCGGACTCTGAGTCGGGGTCGCTGTGTCGCCACGAGGCACTGGCACCTGCACGATCGCGGGACCCGCCGTACCTGTCGGGGTCAGCGCCACCCGGTAGCGCCCCGTGTCCAGGACGACGTACAGCGACGCAGCGAGGT